>Ga0302198_10001760_pt1 | contig 23408 bp, 12 predicted proteins | sample II_Bog_N2_2_FD_193521 | JGI IMG/M metagenome (GOLD analysis project Ga0302198, IMG submission 193521) | Peat permafrost microbial communities from Stordalen Mire near Abisko, Sweden - II_Bog_N2_2 | ecosystem: Environmental > Terrestrial > Soil > Wetlands > Peat | place: Sweden: Abisko... | reverse complement strand
GCTCCTGAGGAAGCCCTTCTAGAACCGAGCGACCTCAACTCTATCGGGGATTCCGTAAAGGCCCCTGTTCTTGTTCAGTCTGTTGCGGCAGAGTTCACCGATGAAGCCCGCAGAGGGAAACGTGGAGGCGTCTGCATCGTCTCTTTCGTTGTAGACAAAGACGGGAAGCCTCAAGATGTTCGGATAGTGGAGAAGCTCGGGTACGGCCTGGATCAGAAAGCCGTTGAGGCGGTCAAACGATATCAATTCAAGCCTGCAATAAAAGACGGTAAGCCCATACCCGTGACGCTCACTACTGAGGTCGAGTTCCGGATCTCCCGCTAATACCGTCGATTGAATTGAATTGGCGGTCGGCAGACGCTCTGTTTCACGCGGTGGGTCAGACCTCACCTGCAGGCCTGTCTCTACACCCTCTTCGACCCCTTTTCGCCACTCTCGCAGCAGCGCCAGCACCGCCCGCCCCGCAATAAACTCTAGCGTGATTGCAAATTTTTCGATAAAATAAAATCTTCAGCATAGTCCCAGGCGCGGCCGGGCCTGCTCCGATCGTCCTCTTCATGCTTGACAGGCGGTTTCCTCCGACGGAATCGCAGTGCATATGTGTCTCTCGTGCAACGAGTTGCATTCGGCGCCAAATAACATCACCGGGAAGGTTGCCATGAATTCTTCAGACACTTCGGATTGTCGTCTCCGCATACCCGAGCCCCAAGGGCTCTATCATCCACGGAATGAGCATGACGCCTGCGGAATGGGACTGGTTGCCAGCATTCGCGGCGAAAAAAGCCACTCCATCATCCGCAAGGGCCTCGAAGTGCTCATCAATCTCACCCATCGCGGCGCTGCCGGCTGCGATCCTGAGACCGGCGACGGCGCGGGCATCCTGATTCAGATTCCGCACGTCTTTTTTGCGCGCGAATGCGGCGAGTTGGGAATGCGCTTGCCCGAACCCGGCGCATACGGCGTGGCCATGTGTTTCCTGCCCGTTGACAAGCACAACCGCCTGCAGTGTGAGGGCGTCATCGAGCGCATCGCCAAGGAAGAGGGCCTCGCCCTCCTCGGCTGGCGCGACACGCCTGTGAACGGCATCGCCATCGGCCGCGAAGCGCGCGCGTCTCAGCCGTATATTGAGCAGTTGTTCCTGGCCAAGCCCTCGCACATGAAAGCGGACGACGACGCCTTCGAGCGTCTGCTCTACCGTGTTCGCCGCCGGACAGAAAACGAGATGGTCGCCTCCGACATTGAAGGCAAGGAATTCTTTTACATCCCTTCGCTCTCCTGCCGCACCATCGTCTACAAAGGCCTGATGCTGGCGCCGCAGATTGAGAAGTTCTATTTTGAACTGGCCAACCCGCTGGTCACGAGCGCGCTCTGCCTGGTGCATCAGCGCTTTTCCACCAACACGTTCCCTAGCTGGAAGCTGGCCCACCCTTACCGCTACGCGGCGCACAACGGCGAGATCAACACCATCCGCGGCAACATCAGTTGGATGAACGCTCGCCAGTCGGTGCTTGAGAGCCCACTCTACGATGGCAAGATCGAGGATCTCTATCCGGTCATCATGCCCGAAGGTAGCGACTCGGCCTCCTTCGACAATGCCGTCGAGTTTCTCTATCAATCGGGCCGTTCCCTGCCCCATGTGATGGCTATGCTGATCCCCGAGGCCTGGTCGGGCAACCCCGACATGGACGAGGACAAGCGCGCCTTCTACGAGTACCACGCCTCGCTGATGGAGCCCTGGGACGGCCCCGCCGCCATGGCCTTCACCGACGGCCGAGTCATCGGCGCAACGCTCGACCGCAATGGATTGCGCCCTGGCCGCTACGTCGTCACCAAGGACGATCTGGTGGTGCTGGCCTCGGAGGCCGGCGTACTCGATATTCCGGCGAAAGACGTTCGCAAGAAGGGCCGCCTGCAGCCCGGCCGCATGTTCCTCGTCGATACCGTCCAGAAGCGCATCATCTCCGACAAAGAAATCAAGAAGCAGTTGGCCGGCCGGCAACCTTACGCGACCTGGCTCAAAGAGCAGCAGGTCACATTGGATGAACTGCCCGAGCCCCCGGCGCGCAACGTAACGGCAAAGGTCGAGCCGCTGCTTCGCCGCCAGCGCGCCTACGGCTACAGCGAAGAAGACTTGAGAATCCTGATGGGGCCCATGGGCGCGACAGCAGCTGAGCCCATTGGCTCAATGGGCACAGATGTGCCGCTGGCCTGCCTTTCAGACCGCCCGCAATCGCTCTTCAGCTACTTCAAGCAACTTTTCGCGCAGGTCACCAATCCTCCAATCGATCCCATTCGCGAAGAGCTGGTAATGTCGCTGATCAGCTACATCGGCACCGAGCGCAACATCCTGGACGAGGCGCCAGAGAACTGCCACACGCTCAAGCTCCCGCATCCGATCCTGACGAATCGTGACTTGGAGAAGCTACGCCGCGTCTCATCCGGCGATCTGCTGGCCACCACGCTGCCTGCGCTCTTCCGCGCCGCCGATGGCGAGAAGGGTCTGAAGCATTCGCTCGACGATCTCAGCAATCGCGCCGCGCATGCCGTCGATTCCGGCTACACGCTGCTGATCCTCTCCGACCGCGGCGTCGATGCCACCTATGCGCCGATTCCCAGCCTACTGGCAATGGCCGCAGTACATAACCGTCTGGTAAGGGACAAAACGCGCACACAGGTTGCGCTCATCATCGAAAGCGGCGAACCGCGCGAGGTGATGCATTTTGCCCTGCTGATCGGCTACGGCGCTAGCGCCATCAATCCCTATTTGGCCTTTGAGACCCTTCACGACCTGCATCGGCTGGGTTTGCTGCCGAAGGGCGTGACCGGCAACCACGCCGAAAAGAACTTCATCAAGGCCATCAACAAGGGCCTGCTCAAGACCTTCTCGAAGATGGGAATCAGCACGCTGCAAAGCTATCGCGGCGCTCAGGTCTTTGAAGCGGTAGGGTTGAATCAGGTCCTGGTAAACGCCTATTTCTCCGGTACCGCCTCGCGTATCGAGGGCGTGGGGCTCGACGTGCTGGCGCGTGAGGCGCAGATGAAGCATGAATATGCCTTCCAGCCGCTCACCGAGTCCGAGACCGAGCTGGTCGTCGGCGGCCACTATCAGTTCCGCCAGGGCGGCGAATATCACCTGCTGAATCCGGACACAATCAGCAAGTTGCAGCAGGCCGTGCGGCAGAATAACCCGACAACATTCGAAGAGTACACAGCCCTGCTCGACGATCAGAACCGCCACCTCTGCACGCTGCGCGGCCTGCTCCAGCTCAAGTACGCTGACAACCCGATTCCGATTGAGGAAGTCGAGCCGGCCAAGGAGATCGTCAAGCGCTTCACGACCGGCGCAATGAGCTATGGCTCGATCAGCAAGGAAGCACACGAGACACTCGCGATTGCGATGAACCGCCTGGGCGGCATGTCGAATACCGGCGAGGGCGGCGAAGAAGAGGAGCGCTTCAAGCCGGACCCGAACGGCGACTCGCGCCGGTCTGCAGTTAAACAAGTTGCCAGCGGCCGTTTCGGCGTGACAACAAATTATCTCGTTAACGCCGACGAGTTGCAGATCAAGATGGCGCAAGGCGCAAAGCCCGGCGAGGGCGGACAATTGCCCGGCCACAAGGTGGATGAGGTTATCGCCCGGACGCGCCACTCGATTCCCGGCGTTGGTCTGATCTCGCCGCCGCCACATCATGACATTTATTCGATCGAAGATCTGGCGCAGTTGATCTACGACCTGAAGAACGTCAATCCTCAAGCCCGCATCGCCGTTAAGCTTGTTTCAGAGGTCGGCGTCGGCACGGTGGCCGCAGGCGTCGCCAAGGCCCACGCCGACGTCGTACTCATCTCCGGCGACAACGGCGGCACTGGCGCTTCGCCGCTCAGTTCAATCAAGCATGCTGGATTGCCGTGGGAACTCGGCCTGGCCGAAACGCAGCAGGTGCTGCTGCTCAACGATCTGCGCGGACGCATCAAAGTCCAGACGGACGGCAAGCTCCAGACCGGCCGCGACGTGGTCATCGCAGCGCTGCTCGGCGCCGAGGAGTTCGGCTTCGCCACCATGCCGCTGATCAGCATGGGCTGCATCATGATGCGCAAGTGCCATCTGAACACCTGCTCGGTGGGCATCGCCACGCAGGATCCTGTCTTGCGCGCGCGCTTCCAGGGCCAGCCCGAGCACGTGGTCAACTTCTTCTTCTTTATCGCCGAACAAGTCCGCCAGCACATGGCAAAACTCGGCTTCCGCACCGTCGACGAGATGGTCGGCCGCGTGGACAAGATCGATGCAGCCATCGCCGACGCTCATTGGAAGGCCAAGGGCATCGATCTCTCCTCGATCCTCTACGAGCCCGAACTGCCCTCGCGCGTCGCTCGCCGCAAGATTCAAGCGCAGGATCACGGCCTGGATAAGGCCCTCGATCACAAGCTGATCGAGGCTGCCGCGCCGGCGCTCGAATCCAAAACTCCCGTCAAGGCCAGCTTCGCCATCCGCAACGTGCACCGCACCGTGGGCGCCATGCTCGGCGGCGAAATTGCCAGACGTTATGGATCGGCGGGATTGCCGGAAGGGACAATTCACTTCAAGTTCACCGGATCGGCCGGCCAGAGCTTCGGCGCATTCGTTCCCAACGGTGTCACACTGGAACTCGAAGGCGATTCCAATGACTATTTGGGCAAAGGACTCTCCGGCGGCCGCATCATCGCCTATCCTCCCAAGACCTCGAGCTTCCTGCCCGAAGAGAGCATCCTGGTGGGCAACGTCGTGCTCTACGGCGCAACCAGCGGCGAGGTCTTCCTGAATGGCATCGCCGGCGAGCGATTCGCCGTTCGTAACTCGGGCGCCATCGCGGTGGTCGAGGGCGTGGGCGACCACGGCTGCGAGTACATGACCAACGGCACCGTCGTCGTGATCGGAAAGACCGGCCGCAACTTCGCCGCCGGCATGAGCGGTGGACGCGCCTTTGTCTTTGACGACCGTGGAGACTTCACCGCTCGCCGCTGCAACAAGACCAGCGTCGATCTGGAACCCCTGGTTCTTGAGGCCGACGTGGCTGAGGTGCGCGGCCTGCTCGCGCGCCATCGCGACCTGACCGGCAGCCCCCGGGCGGCTTGGATTTTGGATAACTGGGCCGACGCGCAGCCGCGATTCATCAAGATCTTCCCGCACGAGTACAAGCGCGTTCTCAATGTTCCCCGCGTCGAAGAGTTCTATTCTCCTCAAATCATCTCGTCGCCTCTGGTGACGGCTACGGCAGAGGTGCAGCATGGGTAAGGTGACAGGATTCCTGGAAATTGAGCGCGAACAACCCACCCGCCGCAAGGTCGAGGACCGGGTCAAGGATTGGTTCGAGATCTACGAGCCCTTCCCCGAGGAGAAGCAGAAGGAACAGGGCGCACGTTGCATGGACTGCGGCGTTCCCTTCTGCCACACCGGCTGTCCGGTCAACAACCTGATTCCCGACTGGAACGACCTGGCCTACAACGGACGCTGGGAGGCCGCCATACGCCGCCTCCACGCCACCAACAATTTTCCTGAATTCACAGGCCGCATCTGTCCCGCTCCCTGCGAAGCTTCCTGCGTGCTGGGCATCAGCGAACCGCCCGTCTCCATCAAGCTCATGGAGCGCAGCATCGTCGATCGCGGCTGGGAAGAGGGCTGGATTCATCCCGAGCCGCCCGAGCAGAATACCGGCAAGAGAGTTGCCGTCGTCGGCAGCGGACCGGCTGGCATGGCCGCCGCGCAGCAGCTTCGCCGCGCAGGCCACTCGGTGACCGTCTATGAAAAGGCCGACCGCATCGGCGGCCTGCTGCGCTACGGAATTCCCAACTTCAAGCTTGAAAAGACAGTCGTCGATCGCCGCGTCCAGCAGATGCGCGCCGAGGGCGTCACCTTCGTGACCAACGCGCATGTGGGCGTCAACGTACCCGTCGAAGCGCTGACCGAGCACTACGACGCCATCCTGCTCTGCGGCGGCTCGGAACAGCCCCGCGACCTGAAGATCCCGGGCCGCGAACTCAAGGGCGTTCACTATGCCATGGAGTTCCTCCCCCAGCAGAATCGCCGCTGCGAGGGCGACGTGGTCGATCCATCCACCGCGATCCTCGCCGAAGGCAAGCGCGTAGTCATCATCGGCGGCGGCGACACCGGAGCCGATTGCCTGGGCACCAGCCTGCGCCAGCATCCCTTGAGCGTTCACCAGTTTGAGATCATGCCCAAACCGCCTGAGAAGCGCGCCGCCACCACGCCTTGGCCCATGTGGCCCCTTCAGTTGCGCACCGAGAGTGCGCACGAAGAGGGCGGCATCCGCGATTGGAGCATCAACAGCATCAAATTCACCGGCGATGAAAACGGCAACGTCAAGCAGTTGCACGCCTTCCGCGTCGGCCCTCCCCCGAAGTTTGAAGCCATCCCCGGCAGCGAGTTCATCCTCGACGTCGATCTGGTCTTGCTGGCTATGGGCTTCCTCGGGCCGGTCCGCAACGGCATGATCGAGCAGTTCGGCGTTGCGCTCGACAACCGCGGCAACGTAGCCGCCAACGGCGACTACCAGACCTCGGTCGAGAACATCTTTGCCGCCGGCGACATGCGCCGCGGTCAGTCCCTTGTAGTCTGGGCCATCAGCGAAGGCCGCAAAGCCGCCGCAGCCGTCGACCGCTACCTGGCCACCATCGCCGAGCCCGCACCGCAGCACCGTCACGCGATCGCTTGAGACACCTCAAACAGTAAGGCCGGGACTCTTGCTAGTGTCCCGGCCACTGACTTCCAATTCCAGCCCCGCGCCTAAAGCGAGTTGCCCTCACCGCAGGTGCCTACTTATCCGTCAGCGCTTCCACGCCCGGCAGCTTCTTGCCTTCCAGAAATTCAAGCGAAGCACCGCCGCCAGTCGAGATGTGCGTCACCTGATCGGCATAGCCGGCCTTGTTGATGGCGCTGACCGAGTCGCCGCCGCCGATGATGGAGATGGCTGATTTGTTGAATGCCACAGCCTTCGCGATGGCGTTGGTGCCCACAGCAAAGCGCGGGAACTCGAAGACGCCGGCCGGACCATTCCAGACGATAGTTCGAGCGGTTGAAACCACCTCTTCAATCGCCGCAATCGACTTCGGACCGATGTCCAATCCCTGCCAGTCGGCCGGGAAGTTCTGTGAGCAATCCCACGGCTGAGTCTTTGCGTCGGCGGCGAAGCTGTCAGCGAGAATATTGTCCACAGGCAGCAGCAGCTTGACGCCCTTGGCCTTGGCCTTTTCGAGAGCGGCCTTGGCCATATCGATCTTGTCCTCTTCGACAAGCGATTTGCCAGTAGTCACGCCCAGCGCGCGCTGAAAGGTGTACGCCATACCGCCGACGATCACCAGCGTATCGACCTTGTCGAGCAGGTTGTCGATCACGTCGATCTTGCCCGAGATCTTTGAGCCGCCGATGATGGCCACGAAGGGCTTTTCCGGAGCTTCCAAAGCCTTGCCGAGATAGGTGATCTCCTTCTCCATCAGCAGGCCGGCAACGGCGGGCTTCAGGAAGTGTGTAATCCCCTCGGTCGACGCGTGTGCGCGATGCGCGGAGCCGAAGGCGTCATTGACATAGACATCAGCCAGCGATGCCAGCGCCTTTGAGAAGCCCGGATCGTTGGCCTCTTCCTCGGCGTGGTAGCGCAGGTTTTCCAGCAGCAGCACCTGGCCGGACTCAAGCTGGCGCGCCATCTCGCTGGCGACTTCGCCGATGCAATCCGGCGCAAATGCCACATTGACGCTATCGCCCAGCTCCTTATCAAGCAGCTCACGCAACCGGTCAACGACCGGGCGCAGCGAGTACTTCGGATTGACTTTGCCCTTGGGCCGGCCCAGATGCGAGGCCAGGATCACCTTTGCCTTGCGCTGCAGTGCGTACTTGATCGTGGGCAGCGTGGCCACGATGCGGGTGTCGTCGGTGATGGTCGAGCCGTCTTCGGTCAGCGGCACGTTGAAATCGACGCGGATGAACAATCTCTTGTTCGCCAGATCGATGTCGCGAATGGAGAGCTTGGGCATGGTACTTACCTTTCTGAGGGACTAAGGGACTGAGGGACTAGGGACTGCTTCTTCAACGACGGCTTCCATCTCGATTTCAACACACCATTTTGGATTGAGCAGTGCAGCGACGACCATCGTGCTCGCGGGACGAATCACGCCGAAGAACTCGCCATGAACGCGACCCACGGCCTCCCAATCTTCGGCACGGGCGAGGAACATCCGCGTCCGCACCACATCCTCGAAGCGAGCGCCGGCCTCTGCAAGCGCCGTAGCGGCCAACTCAAAGACGCGGCGGGTCTGGCCGGTTACGTCCAGGTCGTCCGCGCCGGCCGGGCCCGTCCCGGAGAGATGGACCACATTACCCACGCGCACGGCTCGAGAGAAGCCAATGATCGGCTCGTAGGGAGAGGTGCCACTGATATTTTTGCGCATGATTCTTTCAGAGGACGAGATCAGAGGACAGAGATCAGAGGCCAGGGAGCAATTCTGTTCCCTGTTCCCTGATCTCTGTTCCCTGTTCCCTGCTTTTTACAGCCCCTTCTTGACCAGGAAGCCGATCAGGTCGACGACGCGGCTGGAGTAGCCCCACTCGTTGTCGTACCAGCTCAGCACCTTGACGCTGTTCCCGACCACCTTGGTCAGCGGAAGATCGACGATCGAGGAGAGCGCGTTGCCTTTGTAATCCGAACTGACCAGCAGGTTGGAGTCAACGCCCAAGATCCCTTTCAGTTCGCCTTTGGAGGCTGCCGTGAAGGCGGCGTTCAGAGCTTCAACCGTGGTCGGCTTCTCGCTGATAAAAGTCAGGTCAACGATGGAGACGTTGGGTGTGGGAACGCGGATGGCAAAGCCGTCCAGCTTGCCGGCGGTCTCAGGGATGACCAGCTTCAGGGCCTTGGCGGCGCCAGTCGAGCTGGGAATCATGCTCAGTGCGGCAGCGCGGGCGCGGCGCAGGTCCTTGTGCGGGAAGTCGAGAATAACCTGGTCGTTGGTGTAGCTATGAATGGTGGTCATGATGCCGGAAACGAGGCCGCAATTTTCCAGAATGACTTTGACGACTGGCGCCAGGCAATTGGTGGTGCAGCTGGCGTTGGAGATGATGTTGTGCTTGGCCGGATCGTACTTGTCCTGGTTGACGCCGAGCACCATGGTGATGTCTTCGTTCGAGGCCGGAGCCGAGATGATGACCTTCTTCACGGTCGTGCCCAGGTGAGCCTTCGCCTTGGCGCCGTCGGTGAAGTGGCCGGTGGACTCGATGACGATCTGCGCTCCAACCGAAGCCCAGTCCAGCTTGGCAGGATCGCGCTCGCTGAAGACCTTGATCTTCTTGCCATCGACGGTGATGGAGTCTTCGCCGGCCGAGATCTCGTTCTTCAGGTTGCCCAGGATCGAGTCGTACTTGAGCAGGTGGGCCAGAATGGCCGGGCTGGTCAAGTCGTTGACGGCAACAAAATCGATTTCCGGATTGCCAAGCGCGGCGCGCAAAACGTTGCGGCCAATGCGGCCGAAGCCGTTGATACCAACCTTTACTGCCATGTTTCTGTTCTCCTTGAGTTGCGTTGAAGCTGTGATTTGAACTTGTTCTGGCTTGCTTGAGTCCGGCGGCTTGAGCAGCTGCCGACGGGCACTTCTACCAAACTCTTGATGGTAGCATTTGGGGCCAGCGGTGACGAAATCAAAACGCGTTTCTTCCCGTTTTGTGCGGAACCTCTCGCACCTATAGTTTGCCGTTCCCAATACAGAATCGTATGTGACGGCGTGCACAGTATTTGCAGAGCCGTTGGCAAGTATGGTATTCCGGTATCAGCTCGAATGAAGTTGAAGGCGGCATGAGAAGACGCTCCAGACACAACCCTAATACCTCCGAATCCACCGGCAAAATCGGCCAGGAACTCCCTTCGAATCAACCAGCTCCCCTCGTGCCGCTCTATCCTGACGAGGTTGCGGCGCGGGTGCCCCAGCCGCCACGTGCGCAGCGGCCCCAGGAAGCCGCAAGGCGGCCCGCGGTGCAACGGCCGGAAGCGCCGGCAGCGGTCGAGCCGCGCCCCGCAAGGCCGGAACGGCCCGCAAGGCCCGAGTCCGCGGCAAAACATGACCGGCCAGCACGGCAGGAGTGGAACGAGCCGGCCGGCTCTGAGCGCTACGAACTCGAAACTCAGCCGGAGATGCCCTCCGCGGCTCCGCCCCAGCCCGAGGCCGCCGAGCGTTCGCCACAGGAGCCCAAGGGCTTTGTGGTGCTCGCCATCGGACTGCCCGGCTCCGGAAAGACCACCTGGTTTCGCCGCCGCGGCGTGACGCCGCTTTCGAGCGACCTCCTGCGCAACATTCTCTTTGACGACGTCGAAGAGCAGCGCTATCAAGGGCTGGTCTTTTCCACCCTCCGTTCCCTGCTGCGCGCCCGCCTCATCGCCCGCATGCCCTTGAACTACGTGGACGCCACCAACCTCTCCATCCACGAGCGCCGCCAGTGGATCAAGATGGGCAAGAGCTTCGGCTACGAGGTGCAAGCCGTCTTCTTCGACGTGCCGCTCGATGTCTGCCTGGAGCGCAACGCGAAGCGCGACCGCTCAGTCAGCGAAGACGTGATGCGCAAGATGGCCGAAAAACTCAAACCGCCAGTCTTCGAAGAAGGCTTCGCCAAAATAACCGTAGTACGGGTCAAGAACGCTGGGTAACGATAAACTTCCTTTATGAGCACTTCGCCCGTGCCTGCCCCTAATCTCGAACCCTGGCTGCGCGGAACCCACGCCGAGGTTCCGGCAGCGGGCCGCGCCGTCTTGCATGCGCTCGATCTGGCTCTCGACGATCTGACCCGGTGGACCGCTGGCCTGACCGATGCTGAGGTTCACTCGCAGCCGCTGGGGCTGACTTCGGTCGCCTTCCATCTGCGCCACATCGCCCGCTCGACCGACCGCCTGCTCAGCTACGCCGAAGGCAAACAACTCTCCGCAGAGCAGTTGGTGGCGCTCAAAGCCGAGCAGGCTGGAGACGAATCTCTGGCCGAGTTGCTGGCCGAGGTCGAGGCGGCCTTCTCAAACGCGTCGGAGCGAGTAAACGTGCTGGCGACGGCGGACCTGAACATCTTTCGAGGCGTGGGCCGCAAGCAGTTGCCGACATCAATCGGCGGCGCGCTCATTCACGTGGCCGACCACACCCAGCGGCATGTGGGCCAAGTCGTCACGACAGCCAAAGTGCTCAAGGCGTTGCGCAGCTAACCCTTTTGCTCTTCGGTCACCGCCAAGTCCACGATGTGCCCCATCTTCTCCTGCTTGGTGCGCACGTAGTCGGCGAAGCTCTCATGCGGTTCGACCTCGGCGGAGACGCGCTCGACGACGGCGATGCCGGCAGACTCCAAGGCGGCGACCTTCTCAGGATTGTTGGTGATGAGCCGGACCTTGTTTACGCCGAGCAGTTTGAGCACCTCAGCCGGCAGTTCGTACTCGCGGCAATCGGCGGCAAAGCCCAGTTCGACGTTGGCTTCGACCGTGTCCAACCCATGATCCTGAAGTTCATAGGCTCTGAGCTTGGCCATCAGGCCGATGCCGCGGCCTTCTTTTTCTTCGTAGAGCAGAATGCCCGCACCTTCCTGGGCGATTCGGCCCATGGCCAGTTCCAGTTGCAGCCGGCAATCGCAGCGCAGCGATCCAAAAACATCCCCCGTCAGGCACTGCGAGTGGATGCGCACGACCGGCGCCCCGGAGTGAATATCGCCCATCACCAGCGCAACCAAACCCTCCACAGGCCCCTCGGCTGCGCCGCCATTCCATCCATCCATCGCCACGTCGTCGGCTGGACCCTCGCCGCAAGGGCGGGCCACCTCGATCCGTCCCTCGAAGCCCAAAATGCGGAAGGCTCCCCAGCGGGTGGGGAAATCGGCCTCGGCGATCTTCTTCACGCTCTCAAATCCCATGCTTCCATTCTACTTTGCGGGGAGATGGAGGGCTGCGCCGGCCATCACAGGCTCTAGCCATCGACCTCAGAGCCGTCAGGCATCGGCTGGCAGCGCGGACACCAGAAGGTAACGCGCGCATCCGGCCCTTGCAGCCGACTGCGAATCGGCTCGCCGCAGTGCCGGCAGGCTTCCTGATTGCGGCCATAGATCCATAAGCTCGCGCCGGGGTCGGATTCATGTGTGGTACGGCGCTTCCTGCCGCCGTACGTCACGATCTGATCGCCAGAGTCCTCCAGCACATTGGCGGCCACCAGCCTCTGAGCGTTGGCGACCAGGTCAACGACCTGTTCGCGGCCTAGCGCACCCACCTTGCAAAACGGATTCACCCTGGCAACAAAGCAGATCTCTGACTTGAAAACATTGCCCACCCCGGCAAGCACCTCCTGATGCAGCAGCACATCGGCAATTTCTTCGTCGCGGTGGGCCAGCACGCGGCGCACTGCGGCCTCGGCATCGAACTCCGGGTTGAGCACGTCGAGCATAGGCTGCGGGATCTTTGGGTCGCGGGCCAGCGAAACCGCCGTGTGCATCCGCGCTACAGGAACGCGGAAACCGACGGCGATGTACTCGCTATTTTGGATCACGATCCGCATATTGATTCGCGGCTGCTGCCAGCGCTCGCCGGGCCGGTAGATGTGCCAACTGCCGTTCATCAGCATATGAGCGGCCAACGTGCCGCCGCCGGAGAAGTGAACGAGCAGCCACTTGCCGCGCGACTCCACACTCTCGACAAGCTGCCCGGCAAGCGGCGTGTCCTCGTCGAAGCGCGTGAGCAGCGGAAAGGTCGAGCGGAAGGCCGTGATGGGCTTGCCAGCCAAAGCGCGGCCCAATGCACGAGCAGTGCGGAAGATGGTGTCGCCCTCGGGCATGGCCTATTGCAACTCCGCCGGCGGTTCGCGGTGCGTGACGGCCAGCGGAATGCGGCGCAGATGCATTCCCAGCGGGCCTGGATGAAAGCCGGCATCCATCAGGAAGCGAGCCATAGGGTGCGCCGCGACCGGCTGCCCGTTGATGGTGGTAATGAGCGCGCCCTGGTGGCTGCTGGCGCGCATTCGCTCCTGGCCGCGCGCGCAGAGGAAGTGCGCCAGCCCCGCGGCGGCCTGCGAGCGCTCCGGCTCTTCCGCGGGCAAAAAGACAAGGAGATTAGGATTGCCGCGCCTGAGCCAGGCGACAAGTTGGCCGTTGCGCAGAATCACCTCCGCATAGGCCGCGCGGGTCAAAACTCGAGGCGCAGACTCTGAGTCTTCCTCGGCCACGGGCAGATCGGGCCAGCGCAAAACGGAACCATAGGGATTCGCCGGATCCGTAGCCGCCAACTGCACGAACTCCGGCTTCTCCAGCGGCGGCTCATTGCGCAACTGGCGCAGCAGGTCAACGGCTGCGGGCAGCGCAAACTGCGTAGCCCCGAGGCCAGCCACAAAATAGCCGCGGCGGATGCGCCCGCTCTCTTCCAGAGCCTTGAGTACGTCGTAGACCGCGCTGAAACCGCCCGGCACATTCTCCGCCGCCACCGACTCCCTCATTAGCACGCCATAGCGGTTGAGCAGTTGCAGGGCCAGCGCGTGGCTCGCCTCGGTCGCAGAGGGGCCTGAGGTGAAACTCGGATTTGTGTCAGGGCACGACTTCAGTCGTGCCGCAGATGCCGCTAAATCAAGATGGGCTTTAGCCCCTGAGGTATCCTTCGCTTCCCTACCCCGTTGTGCGCGCACCGGCAGCAGCGACCAGCGCCCCTGCGCGGTTGGCGGCGTTGTACGCCTTGAACGAAAGACCGCTCCAGTCTGCAAACGGCGCGGCGCTCGGGCGCTCTCCGGCCTGGCGATGTACGCGCGCAGGGCGTGCAGCGAATCGTTGGTGATGAGCCCGCGCCAAACCAGGCTCCACAAAGCATCGATAGTCTCGCCGGGATAGCCTCCGCCCACGGCCTGATGCAGCGGATCGAAGAAGCTTGCGCCGGTGGACTCGAGAACGGCAACCAGCTTTTCTTCCCGCTCTGTGAGCGGCTCAACCAAAGGCCGCGATTGCAACAGCAAGGGGAGTTTGTCGGCGAGAAACAGCGCGATACGCCCGTCGCGCTCGCCGATTGGCTCTACGCCGGCCCAGGCCACTTCGCCGGCCGCAATGAGCGTGTCGATTCCTGCAGGCTCGTACTCCGCAAGCCTTGCCGGCAGGATTGAAGATTCGACCAGCGATGCGGGCAGGGGCGCGCCCTGCAGGCTATCAACAGCATCGAGCAGTGCGTCCAGATGAGCGCCTCGACGCGGCGTCAGCAGCCCTAGCCAATGGGTGAGGAAGCGAGCCAGCGTGTGCTGCTCAACCGGCTCGACTTCGCGGCGCAGCTTGGCAAGGGATTTGCGGCGAATCTGGCGCAGAATCTCCGCGTCGCACCACTCGCGATGGAGGCCGCCGGGGCAAAAACCGCCTTCCAGCACTCGGCCCTCGTGAGCAAGCTGGCGCAGCGCATCCTCCACTGCCGTTGTATCCAGCGCAAAGCGCTCTGCGGGCTCACGCAGCGTGAATGGCCCATGGGTGCGCGCGTAGCGCCGGACGAGTTCGAGCACCGGATGGGCGACCGGTTCCAGTAGCGCCGTCACCAGCCCCGGCGGCAACGGAATTCCCAGGCCGTCGCGGTAGCGGGCGGCATCTTCAGCAGCAATCAAGCGCCGCTCGCCGGCAATTCGCAACTCGAGCAAGCGCCGCGAACGGACCAGACGGTCAACATTCTGCAAAAGCTCCGGCGAAGCGACGCGTCGGGCAAGCTCTTCGCGCGACAGATCTCCCAATCGCAAACAAAGATCGTGCATGCCGTCGGCCGAGCGGGCGCGATACGACTCGGCAAGGCACTGCGCCGCCTCTTCCACTTCAGAGATCGCATTTGCATCGAGCAGCTCGCGCAGGTCGGCCTCTCCGAGCAACTCGCGCAACTGATCCTGATCAATCGTCAGCGCCTGCGCCCGTCGCTCAGCCAGCGGCGCATCGCCGTCATAGAGGAAGTTGGCCACGTAGCTGAACAAAAGTGACGCGGCAAAGGGCGATGGCTTCCTCGTCTCCACAACATGTACACGCAATTGGCGCTGTTCAACCGCCCGCAGAGTTTCGATCAGTGCGGGCATGTCGAAGACATCGCGCAGGCATTCGCGATAGGCCTCAAGCAGCAACGGAAACGAAGGATAGCGCGAGGCCACGCTCAGCAAATCATAGGATCGCTTGCGCAACTGCCACAGCGGCGACCGTGCATCGGCGCGGCGGCGCGGCAGCAGCAGAGCCCGACCGGCGGCCTCGCGAAAACGCCCGGCAAACAAAGCAGTTGTTCCCAACTGGCGCAAGACCAGTTGCATCGCTTCGGCCGACTCGACCAGGAACCAATCCGGATCGGGCGGCTCGTCGGTATCGGGAAAGCGCAGCACAAAGCCGTCGTCGCCCCAAAGCGTTTCAACCTCCGGCCCGCCGGCGGCGCGGATGCGTGCGCTCACCGCCATTGCCCAGGGAATGTGAATGCGGCTGCCGAAGGGCGTCAGCACGCAAACGCGCCAGTCGCCCAGTTCATCGCGGCAGCGCTCGATCACAATCGTGCGATCGTCCGGGACGACGCCGGTCGCGGCCTCCTGATCGGCCAAGAACTGCATCAGGTTCTCCGCCGCTCCGGGGTCGAGGTCGTGTTCGGCCACCAGACGCGTCAGCGCAGCCAGTTTCGGCAATCCGCGCAACTCGCGCACCAGGGCGCCAATGCGGCGGCCGAATTCGAGTGGCCTTCCAGGGCCATCACCCTTCCAAAAGGGCATCTTGCCGGGTTCGCCGGGAGCTGGTGTCACCAGGACACGATCATGGGTGATCTCCGCGATACGCCAGGTGGAGGCGCCCAGGATGAAGGTCTCGCCGGGATGACTCTCGAAGACCATCTCCTCGTCCAATTCGCCCACGCGGACAGCCTTGCCCTCGCTGTGCGCCAGAAAAACTCCATAAAGGCCTCGGTCGGGAATGGTGCCCGCGTTAAGAATGGCCAGCCGCGCCGCGCCGTCGCGAGCGGTGATCACATTGCGCACGCGGTCCCAGGTGAGACGCGGACGCAGCTCGGCGAATTCGTCGGAGGGGTAGCGGCCGCTGAGCAGGTCGAGCACGCCTTCGAAGGCCGTATGGCTGAGACCGCCAAAGGGCGCTGCGTGGCGAACCAGTTCGAAGAGCGCATCGACGCTGACCTTTGGCTTGGAGGCTTCCGATTGAAACTGTTGGTTTAATAGATCGCTCCCAAGCGATTGATTAACTGATGTTTGCACGGTAAGAAGTGGAAGGGGTAGAGCACCCAGTTTGTTCACTCGTTTGCTTAGAGCTTTCGCAGGAAGCGGCGCGGCTGCCGACGGTGGGTGCGCCACGATGGCCACCAGTTGCTGCGCCAACACGTCGAGGGGATTGCGGGGGTAGCGCGTGGACTCGATGTGCCCCTCGTGCATGGCGCGGGTCACGGCGGCGCAGGCCACCAGGTCGGCGCGGTACTTGGGAAAGAGAATCCCCTCGCTCACCGCGTCCACGTGATGGCCGGCGCGGCCGATGCGCTGCATCCCGCTGGCCACCGAGGGAGGGGCTTCGATCTGAATCACCAGGTCCACCGCGCCCATGTCGATGCCAAGTTCCAGCGTCGAGGTGGCACAGAGCGCGCGGATTTTTCCCGCCTTCAACTGCTCTTCAATGATCGAGCGTTGCGCGGCAGCCAGCGAGCCGTGATGGGCGCGGGCGACAGCTTCGCCGGCCAATTCGTTCAGCGCGCCGGCCAGTCGCTCTGCCACTTGGCGGCTATTTACAAAGAGAATGGTCGAGTTGTGCGCCCGAATGATCTCCAGCAGCCGGGGATGAATCGCGTTCCAGATGGAGACGCGGCGCGGCGCTTGCGAGGCCGGCCCGCTGGGCAGATATTCCTGCTCACCAAGTCTCGCCATATCCTCAACTGGAACCTCAATCTTTAGCTTTAACTGCTTGTGCGTGCTGACGTTAACAATCGTGACCGGGCGGTAGCGCAACGGGACTTGGTCGGCGAGATCGGCAGACCATGCAGTTTCGGCCGACGGAGTTAACTCCGCCGACGGCCCGGCCTCCGGCGTTTCAACGCCGCCAAGAAAGCGCGCCACCTCTTCAAGCGGCCGCTGCGTGGCGGAGAGGCCGATGCGCTGAATGCGCCGCCGGGTGAGCGCCTCAAGCCGTTCCAGAGAAAGCGCCAGATGCGCGCCGCGCTTGGTGGGGACCAGTGCGTGGATCTCGTCGATAATGACCGTATCCACGGTGCGCAGCGCCTCGGCAGCCTGCGAGGTGAGCAGCAGGTAGAGCGACTCAGGGGTGGTGATGAGAATGTCGGCCGGGTGGCGCGCAAAGCGGGCCCGCTCCCGCTGCGGCGTGTCGCCGGTGCGGACGCTGATCGTTGGCTCGCGGAATTCGACGCCCAGTCGCCGGGCCATGTTGGCCATGCCGGTCAGGGGAGAGCGCAAGTTGCGCTCCACGTCCACCGCCAGCGCCTTGAGCGGCGAAATGTAAACGATGCGGCAGCCTTGTTTCTGGGCGACTGGAGCCGGCTGAAGCATCAGCCGGTCCAGGCACCAGAGGAAGGCTGTGAGCGTCTTGCCCGTTCCGGTGGGCGCGAGGATCAGCGCACTCTCGCCGCGCGCAATCACCGGCCAGCCCATCCGCTGCGGTGCGGTGGGCGCGTCAAAGACCGCGCGAAACCACTCCGCAGTGACTGGATGAAAACAGGCAAACGGGTCGGCAGCCGGAGCCGGGTCGGACGGGCGGTCGAGTTTGGGCCGGTCAGGGGACATCCAGATCTGAGAATAGCGCGGAAAGCGGCGAAGAGGAAGCGAATCCGCTAAGTTCGGTCACCAACTTCAAAACCGCAGTCGAACCACGGAGGCTTCTATCCGAGCCCGGCGATCTTACGAATCTCAACCTCAGACCGGTGGCGCAAAGATTCCGCAACGGTGACCGCGGGGAGCAAGGGTGCTCTTTCTGGTTTGCCGGTCGAATCCTCGGAACATGGTACAGACTGTATTGATTGTGACACTTTCGAAAGTGTCACAAGCTCGGCCCAACGGTCGCTTACCTCCATGTACCGTCGACACAGTATTCTCTCAAGCCGACAGGTCTGCCTGCTAATTGAGTTATGTGAAAATACATTGGCAACCGGCAGCAACGAGCACCATCGCTTACGATGAACTTGCCGGAGCTTTCATGCGCGACCATCTGGCTACACTCCTCGACGACTTCCGCCGATTTGACCGCCAGATTGCGGTGGTCCGCTTCCAGGGTATCCGGCGGCGGGCAACCAGCTATGGGGAGATTGCGCGGCTGGCAGGGCGCTTCGCCGCGCTGCTGGCCCAGCGGGGTATCGGGCCGGGTGACCGGGTCCTGCTCTGGGGTGAAAACAGCGCGGAGTGGATCGCGGCCTTCCATGGCTGCATCCTGCGTGGAGTGCTGGCCGTACCGTTGGACGCCTACGGAGCAGCCGAGTTTGCCGCGCGGGTGGCGGCGGATGTGCGGCCCAAGCTGGCGGTGGGCGATCAACATTTATTGAGTCAGTTGCCCACTGAACTGCGAGGGCTCTTTTTCGAAGATTGGCCCGGTGGGCTTCCTGTCGGAGAGGCCGGAGCGGTCGAGGGGCTCTCGCGCGAGACGCCGCTCCAGATTCTCTTCACCTCCGGCACCACCGGCGACCCGAAGGGCATCGTGCTCACCCACGGCAACGTGCTGGCCAGCATCGAGCCGATCGAAAAAGGCACAAAGCCCTATTTGCCCTATGAACGCCTCTTCCATCCGCTGCGTTTTCTCGAAACCTTGCCTTTGAGCCATGTCTTCGGGCAGATGATGGGGCTGTGGGTTCCGGCGATCCTTGCCGCCGAGGTGCACTTTGAGAGCCGCCTGGTGGCGGCGCGACTGATCGAGACCATCAAGCGAGAACGCATCAGCGTGCTGGCCGCCGTGCCGCGGGTGATGGCGCTCTTGAAGACTCATCTCGAAGCGAATCGTCCGGGACTGGCGGAGAGAGTTGCCCGGTCGGAGAAAAAGATTGGACCCTTGAGGCGCTGGGTCCTGTTCCGCGACGTGCACGGCGAGTTCGGACTGAAGTTCTGGGCGCTGGTTTCAGGCGGAGGCGCGCTCGCCGGGCCACTGGAGCAGTTCTGGAACCGTTTGGGATTCGTGGTGGTGCAAGGCTACGGAATGACCGAGACCGCGGCAATCGTGACACTCAACCATCCCTTCCACGTAGCCGCCGGAACGATCGGCAAGCCTCTGCCAGGGCGGGAGGTGAAGCTGGGGCCGGACGGCGAGGTGCTGGTTCGCGGCGCGATGATCTCACGTGCTACCTGGTCAGGCGGGGCGTTGCAGCCGCGCCAGGAGGAGTGGCTGGCCACCGGCGACCTGGCCGAGACCGCGGCAGGCGGCGAGCTGCGCTTCCTGGGCCGCAAGAGCGAGGTCATTGTGACCTCGGCAGGCGTCAACCTGCACCCTGAAGACCTCGAAGCTGCCATCGATCAGGAGCCCGGCGTGACGGCCTGCGCGGTGGTGGCGATGGAAACGGCCTCCGGGCCGGAGCCTTGCGCCGTGCTGGCATTTCGCGGCAGTGACCAGCAGGCTGCTGCAGCCATTGAGCGCGCCAACCGTGGGCTGGCAGAGTTTCAGCGGGTGCGGCGCTGGGTGCTGTGGCCCGAGCCGGATCTGCCGCGCACCTCGACCGGCAAGGTGCGACGGAAGGCCGTAGCGGTGTGGCTGGCCGAAACCCAGGCCGCTGCTGACCCGGCCAGTGCGAGCGAGACGGCGGACGGAGCGGGCCGATCGAGAGCCTCGGCGGACTGGCTGCTCACGCTGATTATTTCGATCTCCGGCGAGAGACCGGCCAACGCCGGAGACCAACTGCGGCTGAGTGAAGATCTGCACCTGGATAGTCTGGGCCGGGTGCAATTGGCGGCGGCCCTGGAAGAGCGGCTCGGGATCACGCCCGAGAGCGGGCTGCTGGAAGAGACGCACACGCTTGGAGAGCTGCGCCGGCTGGTGGCCGGCGAGGCCGAAGGCGCGCAAGCGGAAGCCGGAGAAGACGGAACTCCGCAGAAGATTCCCGAAGAGCAGGCCTCAGGGGCTAGAGCCCGTGTTGGTTCTACGCATCTTTCGGCAGGACTGAACTCCAGCCCCATCGACGAAGACTTTTCGATGGGGACCCCGGTGAAGTCGAGCCCTGATACTAAGCCGGATTGTTCAGCAGCCTATGAAGCCCTCGCCGGCCAGTCAGGGGCAACCGCCCAAATCGGTTCTGCTGCTGCCGGTCGAACTGAGGATCAACCGGCCCGGTACATCTACCCGCGCTGGCCCTGGCTTTTCCCCGTCCGATGGCTGCGGGTGGCCTTCGTTGAGACAGTCGTGCAGCCCCTGGTTTGGCTGCTGGCGAATCCCGGGGTGGTCGCGCCGGAGCCGTCCGCCTCAACTGAGCCCATGCTGATCGTCGCCAACCACGTAACGGCCTTCGACGGGCCGCTGGTCCTGTACGCTCTGCCAGGCCCAGTGCGGCGGCAGATTGCGGCGGCAATGGCCGGCGATATGCTGGAGGACTACCGGCACTTCCGCAATCCCGAGCGTGCGCCTGGGACGAGGGGCTTCTATCTGCCAGGCCCAATCATCTATTTGTTGTTGACAGCCCTGTTCAACGTGTTCCCGTTGCCCCGCCAGCGCAACTTCCAGCGCAGTTTCGCGCACGCCGGAGCGGCGATGGACCGAGGATTCAACGTGCTGGTTTTTCCCGAGGGCACACGCTCGGCTTCCGGAGAACTGGCGCGATTCCGAGGCGGAATCGGACTGCTGGCCAAGGAGTCGGGAGCCGCTGTGCTGCCAGTTGCCATCCGCGGGCTGGGCGAGTTGAAGACCGGCAGCCAACGCTGGTTCCGCTCCGGCAGGATCGAGGTGCATGTGGGGCAGCCGATTCGATTTTCGGGACAAGAATCTGAGGCGGGCATCACGGCTCGGCTGCACGCCGAGGTGGAACGGCTGCTGAAGGGATAGTTCAGCATGGGAGAGGAAGGTGCACGGTTTCACAGAAACACTCGGAATCCTCGCCGGTGAAACTGTGGAGTGTATCTAATTGATTTGATAACCAGTTGCGGGTATCTTCACCGTTTCACGGAAATTGTGAATCTGTGAGGCCGTGAAGTGCTCCCATCTATCTCATTGATTATGGACAGGTTAGATATAGCTCCACAGTTCCACAGCGAAAAACCGCAACAAAAAAATTCTGATGGGATAAATACCTTTAGAATGTGCTGGTTGGCTGGTTGGCGGTGTGGAATGCCGGAGCTGGATGAGCGATGATTTTCATTGGTCATTTGCAATTCCTATCAGTTCCAATTGTGCGCCGGCGGAGGGTAATTCTCTGCAACCACCTGCGGTGGGGCCAAACGCTCGCTTTTCGCTCGCAGGGGGTTCGTGATTTCCCACCCTTTTAGCCAGAAAAGCAGGAAGCGAGGCCCCTTCGACAGGCGCAGGGAACGGTCTTCGCGGCGCACCTACGGGGCGCGACTTTTCGCGGCTTGCGATCCCCGGGTTGCGCTGCGCTTCACCTGGGGCTACTCTCGATAGCTCCCTACGGGAGCTAGGTGCGCTGGGTTCGTTGTTTCCCAAATCTGGCGCGATGAAGCTACGCCAGATATGGGCCCCCGGCGAGCCGCCCCGAAGGACGACTCACTGCTCTTGGAAACGCAGCGATGGGTTTCGTCGGCTCCCACCCTCACTCGGCGGCGGGTCAAGGGCGGGGCACGCGGCGAAGACCCGCTCATCGCGATGGGGCCGCGATGAACAAGGCACAGCTTCATATAACGATTCCTCGGGGTTGATGAGCGGGGCACCTGCCGCACGATTCAGAGAACGAGAACCGGCGTTCAGCCGATAGGGAGAGCTACCGAGCAAGTCGTCCTCGGAGGGAACGTGCATGGACTCCCCAGCGTGGCAAGTCGATGCTCGTCGTTGCGTCTTCTCGTTGTGAGCAGAGAAGGCCAGGGTAGCCGAATCTCTCCCACCCTTCCCTCGACAGGCGCCATTCCCGGCGAACCCGCGGCAACGACCGGCTGGTCTTCTCCGTGTCGACCATTGATATTCTTCTTCCGTTGGTCAGCAGTTCAACGGGGGAGCGAGAGGGCAAGTTCTCTTGAATCATTGACGGTTGAATGGCAGGGATCGAGGGGAAGCCAGTGGAAATCGCGAAAACCGGGGCAAATACAAATTCCAGTTTAGGCCTTTCAAATCTGAAGCTTCGTACGAAGCTCTCGGTGCTGATGGGAACAGCTGTTGCGGGGCTGGTGATGTTGACTGTCATTGCCTTGATCACGCTCAAAAGCGTTGCGGTGAACAGCGATCTTTACAAGCGTATCGAACTTGCCAATGCGATTGTCGCCGACTATGTTCCACCTCCCCAAAGCATGCTGGAACCGAATGGAATCTATCTCCTGATGCTCGAAGATCCGGGCAATGCGGAGAAGTACACTGAGCGATTGAAAGATCTGCGAAAGCAATTCGATGACGGTCATGCCGAATATATGAGGGTGATGCCGGATGGACCGTTGAAGACCGCCATGGCTGGCGAGTGCTATGCGACTGCCCAGGAGTTGTGGGAGATCACGGATCAACAGTTTATTCCGCTGATCAACGCCGGGAAGATAGGGGAAGCGAGCGAACTGCGAAAGACCCGGATGGCTCCGCTCTACGCTCGCCATGCCGTCGCGCTCGATGAAATAGTCAAAATGGCAAATGACCAGGTCTCAGCCCAGGAAAAGGATGCGTCCGCAATTATCTCGTCGCGCATTGCCGCGATGATTTTATTTGGCTGCGCCCTGGCGGCAATCATGGGAATCATTGGGTTTTTCGTTGGAAGAGGGATTCTGATTCCGGTTGGCCGGACCGTGGCCGTGCTGAAAAAGCTGGCGCGAGGCGAACTCAGCGAACAACTGGAGATCGACTCGAACGACGAAATGGGAGAGATGCTGGCGGCTTTGAACAGCGTGGTGGAGAACCTGAGGAATGTGACGGACGGGCTGGAGCGGATTGCCGCGTGCGACTTCAGCGTCAAGATCGAGGCCAAGTCGGATGAAGACGTCCTGGCCAAGAGTTGCCAGCACACGATCGCTGCCGTGATTGCGTTGACGGAAGACGCGGCGATGCTCGCGGAGGCAGGTGTGCAAGGCAAATTGACGGTCCGCGCCGATGCTGGAAGGCACCAGGGCGCATACCGCAAGATCATCGAGGGAGTGAACCAGACCCTCGATGCGGTGACCGGACCGCTGCATACCGCGGCCGTGTGCGTCGAGCGCATAGCCAAAGGCGACATTCCCGCGAAGATCACCGACACCTATCAAGGAGACTTCAACCTGCTCAAGAACAACCTGAACACCTGCATCGACGCCATGAATGCGCTGGTGGAAGATGCGGACATGCTGGCCAAGGC
>Ga0302198_10001757_pt1 | contig 23421 bp, 16 predicted proteins | sample II_Bog_N2_2_FD_193521 | JGI IMG/M metagenome (GOLD analysis project Ga0302198, IMG submission 193521) | Peat permafrost microbial communities from Stordalen Mire near Abisko, Sweden - II_Bog_N2_2 | ecosystem: Environmental > Terrestrial > Soil > Wetlands > Peat | place: Sweden: Abisko... | reverse complement strand
TGTTGATGGCATTCCTTTCCGGCATGCACTTCTGGTGGCCGAAGTGGACCGGCCGCATGTATCCGGAGAAGATCTCGCAATTCGCCGCCGTGGTCACCTTCATCGGCTTCAACTTCACCTTCTTCCCACAATTCATCCTGGGCATGCTCGGCATGCCGCGGCGCTACGCCTCCTACCCGCCGGAGTTCCAAGCCCTCAACGTCTTCTCCACCGCGGGCGCCAGCATTCTTGGCGTGGGCTATTTGCTGCCCATCATCTACCTCACCTGGTCGCTCAAATACGGAGCGGTAGCGGGCAACAATCCCTGGCAGGCCACGGGGCTCGAATGGCAAACACAGTCTCCGCCACTGACCGAAAACTTCACTGAGATCCCCGTCATGGATCACGAAGCCTACGACTACGAGTGGCTGGAAAAACAAGATCTTGCCAAGATGCAGGCTGAGAAAGAGGTGGCGAGTGTCTGATAGCACCGCAATCGCGAACGGCGGCCAGGCGCTTTCTAACTCCGCTAACACCGCTAACTCCGCTCACGGAGAGCATCCGCCCTATCAGCGCCATCACTTTGCCTCCGTCGAGCAGCAGGCAGACACTACCAACTTCGCCATGTGGCTCTTCCTGCTCACCGAAATCATGTTCTTCGGCGGCCTCTTCACCTCCTACCTGATCATGCGCAACTGGTACTACCAGGCCTTCGTCGATGCCTCGCATCAGTTGAGCATCTTCTGGGGCACGGGCAACACGGTGGTGCTCATCGCCTCCAGCTTCACCATGGCCATGAGCGTCTGGTCGGCGGAGATGAAGCGCAGGAAATCGCTGCTGATTTATCTCTGCCTCACGCTGGTCTTCGGCCTCACCTTCCTCGGCATCAAGGGCATCGAGTGGCACGAGAAGTGGGAGAAGCACCACATTCCCGGCGCGCACTACAGTGTGCAGTCGTTCCTCAACCCGCAGTCGGACCCCGAAGTCTACAAGGAATACCAGGACAAGCCGCTGCCGCCCGACGCGGCGCAAAAGACCGAGGAATATTTCTTCCTCTACTTCGCCATGACCGGCATGCACGCGCTGCACATGGTGATTGGAATTGGCATCCTCGTCTTCATGATCTTTCGCGCCAAGGCCGGCGCGTACACCACGGGGCACGTCACATTTGTTGAGAACTTCGGCCTGTATTGGCACTTTGTCGACATCATCTGGATCTATCTTTTCGCCTTGCTCTATTTGATCAGCAGGCATTGACGGGAGACAGCGGAGTTAGCGGGGTTAGCGGGGTTGGCGGAGTTAGAGGAACAAAACGGCCGCAGGAGAAATGCCATGAGCGAACAACACGAGCAAGAACACGAACACCACATCGTAAGCCCCGTCACGTACATGATCATTTTCGGCGCGCTGCTGGTGGGCACGGCGCTTACGGTATTAGCTTCCTATTTCGATCTCGGCGAGTGGCATATCGCTCCCGGCCTCACCCTGTTTTGGAATCCGGTCGTGGCGCTGGCCATCGCCACCACCAAGATGATGCTGGTGGTGCTGTTCTTCATGCACGTCAAGTACAGTTCCAAGCTCACCAAGCTCACCGTGGCAGCGGGCTTCTTCATGTTCCTGGTGCTGGTCGGCATGACGCTGGCGGATTACTTCACGCGGGCGTGGGGACGGTGGTAAAAAGACAGTGGTTAGTGATTAGTGGTTAGTGTGAGGGCCGCCTGCGGGCGGCCAATGCATTTGATTGATCCCTTGGTCCCTGCTTTTATAACGTCGGTTTCGGCGGCTTCACCACGGTCCACGCATTTGCGCCGGTTACTTTCACCGGCCGCCGGAACAGCTTTCCGTCCTGGACGACATAGAGCCAATTCTGTTTACCGTCTCCTGCAAAGATGATCGCCGTCAGCGGGCCACCGCCGGGAATGGGCAAGTTGAGAATTTCGACGATGCGGCCATTTTGCATGGCAACCTGAATGCCGAGCGCGGTAGCGAAGTACACCATGCCATCGGTGTCTTCTACTACGGCGAATTCGCCTTCTCCCGAGTCAAACGTCGTTGCTTGTGGCACTTCAAGCCGGTAAAACGGCTCGCCGTTCTGGAGCGAGCCGTCGCCAGCGATCTGGAAGGACCAGCTATAACGCGACGCTTTATCCGTCATCACCAGCATGGACTGATCGGGGGAAAGCGCGAGACCAGAAGGTGCAAGAACTTCGTCGCCTAAATCTGCCTGTTTGAACGCAGTGAGAGCTTTACCTGACGGATCGATATACAGGATCGAATCACTGAACGCGTCGAAAAGGCCCCGGCCGAGAGTATAGATCGTGCCGTCGTGGGTCACGACGAAGTCTTCTACGTCAGTCCCCTCTTTCACGATCGTTTTTCTACCAACCCCACTTCCGTTCGCAACATTCCAGGAAACGATTGATCCGAAGTCAGGGATGACTGGTTTGGCCGACGGAACATAAGCATACAACCGGTCGTCGGGGCCCGTACGCACTATCAACGCGGAATTAGATGTCGGTGCAGAATCAGGAATGTCGATGAAAGGTGTCAGATTCCCACTCGGGTCCACGCGCAAGATTCTCTTGCCTTTCTGATCGGGAAAATAGACGTTGCCTTTTCTGTCACTGGCAAGGTTGTTGCTATCGGGGTCGCCAAGGACGGTGTTCATGTCGTAGTCGCCACCAATCTTCGTCCACGGCTTGTCGAGCCAAATCGTCGAAAACACGCGATTGGCCGTGTCGTATCCCGGCTCACTCGCCGCGGCCGGCTCGTGCACCACGATCGGCTCCGGATACCCGCGCCATAACCAGCGCAGCGCATCCGGCAAATCCGCGCCGCCTTGCTTCAGATTGTGCGCTTCGGTGCCCATCTCGAACTTCACGTCGTAACCCGCGAACTCCAGCGCCTCGTACATCACCTGGTTGTTGATGGGCCAGCTCCCGAACGGCGAGCTCCCGAACGGCTCCGGAGCCGCGATGTGGTCCGCCGTGCCGTCCTGCATCCAGATGCGGATCGGCTTGGGCTCCGTCTTCCGCACCAGCGCCGGCAGCCCGTCCGCGCCCTTCATCGACACGTAGGTCCCGATGAAGCTCAGCACGCGATGAAACTGGTCAGGCCGGTTCCACGCGGCCGCGAATGCGCCCACCGCGCCCGTACTTACGCCGCTCAGTCCACGGTCGTCGGGATTCTTTGACAGGTTGTAGTTCTTCGCGACCGCGGGAATCAGCTCATTGAGCAGAAACTCGCTGAAGCGCGGCGTCAGCGAGTCGTACTCATAGATGCGGTTGTAGCGGTTTTGGTCCGCGTCAGAAACCACCGGGAGAATCCCCGGATCGACGAAGATCGCGATCATCGGCGGCAGGTCATGCTTGGCGATCAGGTTGTCGAAGACCACCGGCACGCGCATCGAATCGCCCAGCGCCTGGCTGCCGTCGAGAAAAATCATGAACGGCGTGGGCTTGCTCGCATCGTACTGAGCCGGCACGTAGACAGCGCAGTTGTGCGGTGTGCCGGGATAAGATTTTCCCGGCGGCAGAACGAATTTTGTCACCGTGCCCTTTGGCACGCCGTCCTGCGGTTGCGAATCGGGTCCGAGCGTGTAATCCTGCGCGGGCAGCGCCATCGCCGCGCAAAGCAGTAGCAGAGAAAGCAGAATTGGTTTCATCGAAAACCCTGGCCGTGAGGTTTGACGTGATCGAATAGGGAAGAGAGACACCTGCATAGCTTGCAACGCAACCATCCTACATCGCCCAACGCTGGTTGAGAATGGAAACCTGAGGCCGCAAGTGATGCCCGCACCCGACCCGACAAAAACCGCTGCCGCCCTCGCCGCTCTCGCCGATCAACCCCGCGTCCTGGTGCGCCGCGGCGGCCCACTGCGCAAGGACGGCATTTGCGTCGTCTACTGGATGCAGCGCGCAGTGCGCAGCGTCGACAATCCCGCACTCGAGATCGCAATCGAAGCCGCCAATCTTCTCGCGCTGCCGGTCGTCATTTACTTCGGCGTGATTCCCAACTACCCCAACGCCAACCTGCGGCACTACCACTTTCTCCAGCAGGGCCTGCGCGATGCTGCCGCAGACGCGGCCGAGCGCGAGATCGCATTCATCGTCCGCCGTGCCCCTGACACGCTCGAAGGTTTTCTTGAAGAGGTCCGCGCCGCGCTCCTTATCGGCGACGAAAACCCATGCCGCGAACCCGAGCGATGGCGTCGCGCGCTAACCCGCCGCCTCAGAATTCCTTATTGGACCGTCGACGCCGACGTCGTAGTTCCCTCGCGCGTCTTCAATCGCAGCTTCGCGCTGCTGCACCACTTTCGTCCGCGCCTCCAGGCCGAATTGCCGAAGTATCTTGTAGCACCGCCCGCCAATGGTAGCCCGTACCCTAACTTCCGGCTGCACAAAAAGGTCGCGCGCTTTTCTCTTTCGGACGACATCACGGCGGGATTTACGAAACTCGACCGCTCCATCCCGCCCGTGGACACGTTTACCGGCGGCACCCGCTCCGCGGTTCGGCGTCTTGGTGAGTTTCTGAAGTCGGAACTGGCCGCCTACGACACCAACCGCAACCACCCCGAAATAGCAGGCACCAGCCGCCTGTCGCCGTATCTTCATTTCGGCAACATCGGCCCGCTCACCATCGCGCGCGCCGTCGAAGATGCGGCCAGGTCCGGCAAGGTTCCGCCCAAAACCAGCGAGAGATATCTCGAACAACTGATCGGCTGGCGCGAGCTGGCAATTTTATTCGTGCGCCACGAGCCCAGCTACGACACATGGGAGTGCGCCGCGCCCTGGGCCCGCAGAACCCTCCTCGAGCACGCCTCCGACCCGCGTCCATACAAATACACATTCGCCCAACTGGAGCGCGCCGAAACCTACGACGACCTGTGGAACGCCGCCCAGCGCGAAATGACCGTCACCGGCTGGATGCACAACTATATGCGCATGTACTGGGCCAAGAAAATCCTGGAATGGGCGCCCGATCCCGCCACCGCTTTCGACTGGGCCGTCATCCTTAACGACCGATACCAGCTCGATGGCCGCGATCCCAACGGCTACGCCGGCATCGCCTGGGCAATCGTCGGCAAGCTCGACCGCCCCTGGTTCAATCGCCCTGTCTTCGGACTCATTCGCTCCATGACGGGCGCCTCGACGGCGAAGAAGTTCGACTCTGCCGCCTACATCCGCCAGCACGGCGAACCACTCTAAGTCCTGCGATTGCCGCCTTACCACCCCTGTATCCGGAATCACACGGAGCTCTCCTCGCCGCTGTCCTATAATGGGCCACCATTTCATTCCCGGAAGCTGCGTGTTTCGTTGAGCGTTATCTGATGGATTTTGCGCTGATCCTCATTGGAAGATTCTTACCAAAGGGGAAGCGAAAGTCCGATTCAGGATGCGCGCCACGGAGCCAATGCTCGATCCGATCGTCTATCGTTCTATTCGTCCTCGCAGGGCAGGCAAGTCCGACAGTCTTGCGCTTGTGCGGCCACACCGCGCTGCTTGGGCTCGCGCCGCGCTGGCCGCAGGTCTTCTCGTCCATCTGGCTTTCGGCCCCGCGCTTGGGTCGCAACAACCCCTCGCGCCGTCCCAATCCACGTCCAACGCACAATCCGCGCAGCCGCAGCCTCTGCCGCCTCGCGTGGTTGCCGCCCAGCACTTTCTCGCGCAGCGCGGAGTCGTTCCCGGCCATCGCGCTGTCGCCCGATCGCTCTCGGCTCACCGTCTCAGCGCCGGTCTTTTCGCCCGTTCCATGGCCGCCCGGACCATGGCAGCCTCGCCGCAAAACACTACCAACAACTCCGCAAGCGCCACCTGGCAACCGCTCGGCCCCACCGCCGTCCTCACCCCCAATTTCGGCCTTGTCACCGGCCGCATCACCGCCATCGCGCTCGATCCCTCTGACGCGACAGGCAACCATCTCTATATCGGCACCACCGGCGGCGGCGTATGGAGTTCCACTAACGCCGGCACGTCCACTGTCTCCAACATCGTCTTCAACCCGCTGACGGACGCTGTCACCGCTCTCGGCGGAGCAGTGGACGCTTCGATCAGCATCGGCGCACTCACCGTGCAGCCGGGCGCGACGGGCGTGATCCTGGCCGGCACGGGCGATCCCAACGATGTGCTCGACTCCTACTACGGCGCCGGCATCCTGCGCTCCACCGACGGCGGCAACACCTGGAGCCTGATCCGGGGAACCTCCGACGTGGAGGATAACCTGGGCAATCGCGACGTCAACTTTGCCGGCGAGGGCTTTGCCGGTTTTGCCTGGAGTACCGTCAATCCTCAACTGGTCGTGGCCGCGGTTACGCAATCTTACGAAGGCGATGTGGTCGACGCCAACGTGCCTGCCTTGAATTGCGAGGGCCTCTACTACTCCTCCGATAGCGGCGCCACGTGGCACTTGGCCACCATCACCGATAGCAGCGGCGCGGTGGTGCAGTCGCCCAGCCTGATGCCTCTCGGGCCCAACGGCAATGCCGCCACCTCCGTGGTCTGGAACCCGGTGCGCGGCTTGTTCGTTGCCGCGGTGCGCTATCACGGTTATTACCAGTCCTTCGACGGCATCACCTGGACGCGCCTTGCCGATCAGCCGAGCGCGGGACTCTCGACCCTCATGTGCCCCACCAATCCAGCCAATTCCGGCAGCGTGGCCTGCCCCATTTATCGTGGCGCGCTTGCCGTCAATCCCCAATCCGGCGACACCTTTGCCTGGACCGTCGATGGCGACAATCAGGATCAGGGCCTGTGGCAGGACAAGTGCGCTATCAGCGGCGGCGCCTGCGGCAACCCCACTATCACCTTTGCTCAGCAATGGAATACAACCGCTCTTGAAACCAGCACCCTCCAGGGAGCGGCGACCATCGCCAACGGCAATTACAACCTCGCGCTGGCCGCGGTTCCCTCCAGCCAGGACACGCTGGTGCTGGCCGGCGCCAACGACTTGTGGAAATGCAGCCTGGCCATGGGCTGCGCCTGGCGCAACACCACCAACTCCACCACCTGCATGAGCGCCCAGGTGGGCGAATTCCAGCACGCGCTGGCCTGGAACACCTCCAACCCGCTTGAGATCTTTCTCGGCAACGACAGCGGCCTCTGGCGCTCTAGAGACGCCATCGGCGAAACCGGCTCGGCCTGTTCCTCCTCCGATTCCACGCACTTCCAAAACCTCAATGGCAGTCTCGGCTCCCTGGCTGAGGTGGAGGGTCTTTCGCCCGTCATCACATCTTCGTACAACCTCATGGCCAGCCTCGGCGTCAACGGCGTTGCCGGCGTCAAAGGCTCCGCTGTCACCGCGGATTGGCCGCAGATTCTCTCCGGCTACGGCGGTCCCGTGGCCATCGATCCCGCGAACCCCAACAACTGGTACGTCAACGACCAGCCCGGGGTCGCCATCTATCTTTGCTCGCAATCCGCGCCCTGCACGCCCTCCGCCTTTGGCACAACTCCCGTCGTCAGCGATGCCGATGTCGCGGGCGATGGCTACGCCATGCCTCTGCCCGCACCCATCCTGGTGGACCCGGTTGACGACACACAGTTGCTGGTGGCCACCTGCCGCGTGTGGCGCGGCCCGGCTGGCCCCGGATGGACCTCCGCCAACGCCATCAGCCCCGTCCTCTCCGGCGGAGCCTTCGCCGTCTCCTGCAATGGCAATGCACTCATCCGCTCCATCGCCGCCATGCCACTGGCTTCCGGCGGCGAGATCATCTATGTCGGCATGTACGGCTCTGCCACCAACGGTTCGCTTCTGCCCGGCCACCTCCTGAGAGCCATCTACAATCCCGCCTCTGGTTCCGCGCCCACCTGGAACGATCTCACCCTCAATCCCGTCGTCAACAGCGTGCACGCTCTCGACTACTACGGCCTCGACATCTCCAGCATCACCATCGACTCCCACGATGCCAGCGGCAACACGGTTTATGTCACCGTGGCAGGCATGCCGAATCAGCAAGAGGAAATTGAGACCGTGTATCGAACCACCAACGGGGGCTCTACCTGGACCAACATCTCGTCCAATCTGCCCTACGCGCCCGCCAGCAGCCTGGCGGTCGATCCGCAAAACGCCAACACGGTTTACGTGGCCACCGACGCGGGCGTTTACTTTACACCCGAGGTCGCCAACTGCGGGGCAATGTCCTCCGATTGCTGGTCGGCCTTCGGCGCCGGGCTTCCCGCCGCCCCCGCCGTGGCTCTCAGCGCCGCGCCCGCAGCGGCTTCCACGCACGTGCTGGTCGCGGCCACCTATGGGCGCGGCATCTGGCAAACGCCGCTCTTCACCGCAGCCACGGCCCTCAGCGCCGCCTCCGTCAATCCCGCCTCGTACACCTTCGCCAACCAGAGCGTTAATTCCACCAGCGGCCGGATCGCCATCACTGTCCTCAACACCGGCAGCATCGCTCTCGCACCCAGTTCCATTGCCATCACCGGCGACTTCGGCGAAACCGACAACTGCGTGAATCAGTCCATCGCTCCGGGTTCCAGTTGCATTATTTGGGTCACGTTTACGCCGCAGACCACCGGCCCGCTCACGGGCGAGATGACCATTTACGCCAACATCTACGGCGGCCAGCTCAGCGTCGATATCAGCGGCACTGGAACCCTGTCTAGTCAGGTCACTCTCACCCCGCCCAGCGAAAGCTATGGCCAGATCGAGGAGGGAACGGTCTCTTCGCCGCTCACGATCACCGTCGCCAACGGCAACCTTGTGCCCATTCCCATCAGCAGCCTTTCTGTCAGTGCGCCGTTTGTTCTCTCCGGCAATGGCTGTGGAACCACCAGCCTCGCGGCCAACACCGATTGCCCGTTGCAGGTGGAGTTCGCGCCCACCACGGCGGGCGTCTTCACCGGTCAGCTCACGCTCACAGACAGTGCGGGAACGCAAACTGTCCAGCTCAGCGGAACCGCCGTGGCTCCGCCCACCGACACCCTCAATCCCCCTGCGGCCGCCTCGCTCGCCTTTGCCGCGACGCCCGAGAGCCAGCTCTCCGCATCGCAGTCCGTCACCGTCACCAACAGCGGCGGCATGCCGCTCACCGCCATCGCCGTCTCCATCAGCGGCCAGTTTCAGCAAACCAACAACTGCGGCACGCAGTTGGCGGCGGGCGCGGTCTGCACCATCAGCGTCATCTTCGCTCCCACGCAGTTGGGCGCGCTCAGCGGCACGCTCACCATCTCCGATGCCCTCAAAACTCAGACCGTATCTCTGGGCGGCACCGGAGTAGCGCCGCCGGTCTTCAGCGTCACTCCATCCAGCCTCACCTTCACCAATCAGCAGCCCGGCGTGGCCAGCGCGGCGCAAACCCTCACCATCGGCAACGCCGGCGCATCGCCCATGGCCAACATCGGCTTCGCCTTCACCGGATCGGCATCCGCCAGTTACTCCGTCTCCTCCACCACCTGCGGAGCGCTTCTGAACAGCGGCACGAGCTGCACTGCGCAAATCGTCTTCACTCCCAGCGCCACCGGCTCCAGCGCGGCCGCACTCTTGGTCTCGTCCTCCACCACCGGCGTCGCGGGCGTCTCGATTCCTCTCAACGGCTCCGCGCAGTTGGCCAACGGCCTCACCACCAATCCCACCCAGCTCACCTTTGCCGCGATCGCCGCGGGCCAGTCCAGCGCCGCGCAATCGGTCACCATCACCAACTCCACCAATTTCGCCATCGGCTCGGTGACGCTGGCTGCCTCCGGGCCCTTCAACGTTGCGCAAAACGGCTGCACGGGCAGCCTGGCAGCAGGCGCCAATTGCACGGCCTCCGTGGTCTTCTCGCCCACCGCCGGCGGCTCCGCCACGGGTTCGCTCTCCATCAGTTCCACGGCCGTGGCCACGCCGGCCACCGTCGCGCTCTCCGGAACCGGTTTCGATTTCACCGTCGCCTTCTCCGGCCCTTCCAGCCAGACTGTGGCCGCCGGCCAGCAGGCCAACTACACTCTGGTCCTCACTCCAATAGGCTCCAGCGGCACTTTCACCTTCGCCTGCGGCACGCTTCCTACGAATGCACTCTGCCTCTTCAGCCCCACCACGCAAACGCTCAATGCGGGCGTGCAGGGCAACGTCCTGGTCGAAATCTCCACCACCGCCGCCCATGCGCGCCTGGAAAAACCGCAGATCGGCAGGCCAGGTTCCGGCAAGCCCGGCTTCTGGCCCGCCCTGCCGCTCACGTGCGGCCTGCTGCTTCTGCCCCTCGCGATTCGCCGGCGACGCAAAATCTTTCAGCTCGCCGTCCTGCTTGCGGTTCTCGCCAGCGGCATCACCAGTTGCACCAGCTCCGGCGGCGGCACAAGTGGCGGAGGCGGTTCCGGCGGCTCGGGCGGCGGCTCCGGCACGCCCACCGGCACCTACACCATTCCGGTCACCATTACAGCCAACGGCATCTCGCACGCCGCAGACCTGGTCCTCACCGTCAACTGACCGCGGCCGCATTTACTGCTTCACTCCTTCGCTTCTTTCACTTGGTGACCCGTTATACTTGTTTTTCGGGAAGCCGTCGAAGCTCTCACGTCAGGCCGGCGGAAGCGTCGTCCTCTGGAGATTTTGCAATCTATTAGTTGTTTGGGGGGTATCGATCGAAGGAGCTTGGGCGACTCCTGTGGCCGCACTGAGGGATTATTGATGGATGCTCGAAATCGGCTCGATTCAATATCACCGACCTTGGCGAATTCGTTTCGCCATTCGTCGAAATCTCAACAAAGGAGGGCTGCGTCGGCTGCCTGTGTTATCGCCGTCTCTCAGTCTGGATTGCAGAGTGATGATCTGGGTGCAGCTTTGGAGTTAATTCTCCGTGGAGGTGGTGAGCAGTCGTTAGCACGGATCAAGCTTCGTCAGCTCTCAGAGAGGCTCGATGAGGAATACCTCGGTCTCTATGAAGGGTCTGAACACGTAGTGACTCCCGATGTCTTGTCATGCTTCCGAACAGCAAGGACTGCATCAGCGCTGGCCTTCGGTCTCTCTTCAAACTCAGAAGAACTGCGCGAGTCTATTTATGAAGCGATAATTGCCTGCGAAACACGATCCGTAGCGGTGTATGCAGCGGAGGCTGCGCTGAAGGAACAGCCTAATGAGGAAAGCCAGCGCATGACTGCCAGAGTAACCGTCGCAGATGTCGAGCGCGTCGCCGAGCTGGCGCATCTTGAGCTGGCGCCGGAAGAAATCGAGCCCATGCTCCGCGACCTGAACGCCATCCTCGACTACGTTGCGGAGTTGAATCAGCTCGACACTTCGGGCATCGAGCCGCTCGCGCAAGTGGGCGAGCTTGAGAACGTCGCCATCCCCCAGCCGCGCCCCGATGTCGTCGCGCCATCGCTGGATCGCGCCGCTGTCATGGCGCAAGCCCCCGAATCCGACGGCGCATTTTTCAAAGTGCCCAAGGTGATTGAAAGATAGAGATCAGAGATCAGAGATCAGAGATCAGAGATCAGAGATCAGAGAATGGGGACTTCCGAGGAACTCTAAAGGAATTGCATTTGACGACTGAAACAAAAAACACCGAGAGCTACGTTGAGAAGCCAAAGACACTGGCCGCATTGCGCGACGAAATTGCGACCGGCCGCACCAAGGCCGCCGACCTTGCGGCCAGCTACTACGCGCGCATCGAGGAAAAGAATCCGCGCCTCAACGTCTACCTGAGCCTGACCAAAGAACGCGCCCTCGCACAAGCCGCGCGGGTTGATGATCTCGTGAAGAAAGGCGATCCTCTGCCCGCTCTCGCCGGCATTCCCATGGGCATCAAAGACGTGATGGTCGTCCAGGGTGCGCCGTCCACAGCAGGCTCGAAGATTCTCAGGGGCTATCAGCCTCCTTATGACTGCACCGCCGTCGCGAAGCTCGAAGCCGCGGGCGCAGTGCTCCTGGGCAAGCTCAACTGCGACGAGTTCGCCATGGGCTCGTCGAATGAAAATTCGGCTTACGGCCCCGTGCGCAATCCCGTCGACACCGATCGCGTTCCCGGCGGATCGAGCGGCGGCTCGGCTGCGGCCGTGGCTTCCAATCTCGCCGTGGCCACGCTGGGCTCCGACACCGGCGGATCGATTCGCCAGCCCGCCAGCTTTTGCGGAGTGGTCGGCGTGCTGCCCACCTATGGCCGTGTCTCGCGCTATGGTCTCATCGCCTTCGCTTCGTCTCTGGACCGCATCGGCCCCTTCGCCGCCAACGTGCGCGACGCCGCCACGCTGCTCGGCGTCATCGCCGGGCACGACCCCAAGGACGCCACCAGCTCTCCCGCTCCCGTTGAGGACTACGCCTCCGAAAGCGACAAGCCCGTCAAAGAACCGGGGAAGGCTGGCCTGCGCATCGGTGTTCCGGCGGAGTACTTCGCCGAAGGCCTCGACCCGGAAGTCCGCGCCGCCATCGAAAAGGGAATCGCCGCGCTCGAAGCCGCCGGCTGCACCATCAAACCGGTCTCGCTGCCGCATACGAAATACGCCGTCCCCACCTACTATCTCGTCGCCACTGCCGAAGCCAGCGCCAACCTCGCCCGCTTCGACGGCGTGCGCTACGGCCACCGCTCACCGCACTCGGCCACGCTGTCCGACATGTACTCTCACTCGCGCGATGAGGGCTTCGGCGCCGAGGTCAAGCGCCGCATCTTCCTCGGCACCTACGCGCTCTCCGCCGGCTACTACGACGCCTACTACCTCAAGGCGCAGCAGGTCCGCCGCATTCTCGCCGAGGAATTCCTGCGCGCCTTTGCCGAAGTCGACGCCATCGTAACGCCCACCTCGCCGACCCCGGCCTTCAAGATCGGCGAGAAGAGCGACGATCCGCTGGCCATGTACCTTGCCGACATCTACACCGTTACTGCGAGTCTCGCCGGCATCTGCGGTGTCACGGTACCTTGCGGCGCAACCAAAGCCGGCCTTCCCGTGGGCATGCAAATTCTCGCCCGCCATCTCGGCGAAAGCACGGCCTTCCGCGTCGCCCGCGCCGTCGAAGCAGCGCAAATCTAACTTTGCGCTACAATCATCCGGCAGCATTTTTCCACCACGGCCCGTCGCCGGCGTGGAGTCCTTATTTTCCCAAGAGCGTGTTTCCAGGAATCCGTCTTGTATCAGGGCGCGAGCGGGGAACCCACCCAGTGGGTGGGTCGCGCGCCGCAATGGCCGCAATTTGATGAAGGGCTTTAGCCCCTGTGCCCAATCCGGCCAACTGAGAAAAGACGGACTCACGCATCCTCAGGAGACTCGCCTTCATGCACGCTCGGCGCAAATCTGTCCTTATCGGCCTCCTTCTCGCAACATTCTTTGCGATCGCCGCACCAGTCTCAGCCGCCCCGCGCAAAACCCACACCGTCATCCTGGGCGCGGCCAGGAAAGTGCCGTATTCCAAAGCCGGCGATCCATCCGGCGCGGCTTCCGGCGAAGACGCGCTCAAAATTCGCGCCCTCCTCGTTGATGGAGCGCTCAAGGAATGGACCACAGGCGACATGCACGACGTCACCGACCGCAGCTTTGTGGTGCGCCGCGTGATCCGCCTCAACGACGCCCTGCCCACCGACAAACCGCCAGAAAAGCCCGCGCCAAATTCTGCGTCGAATTCCGCCCAGGCACCCAGCCATTGGGTATGGCAGCGCGGCCCGTGGCTGCTGGTCGATCGCACCACCGGACATGTCACCGCACTGCACCTGCCCGACTACGATCCCGGCATGAGCCAGGTGAGCTGGTTCCGCGATTACGCGGCCTACTGCGGCGTGACGGCGAGTGGCAAGAGCCTCTATGCAGTGGTGGCGCAGTTGGCCGTCCGCAAGCCGGTCCTGGCAAAAAAGCTCGCAGCCTTCAATTCTGAGAGTGCGGCCGGCCCTGCCTGCGCTCCGCCCGATTGGCAGCGCGAGCCGCTGCGCATCAGCTTTCATCCCGCAGGCAAGGACGCCGTCAGCTACGATTTCGTTCCGGGCTCGGCCGTGCTGGTGGACGATTCGGGCGACGAGGAGGAAACTCCGGCTCCCGCCGCGACAAAATAGCGAAAAGCAGGGAGCGAGTCAGCGTGCGACCTGTGCGCTCAAGAGGGTCGCGTTGCGCCAGTGTTTCGCGCTCTTTGCGAATGGGCGAGAGGCGGACGGCGATTGGCCCTGCCTCTGTTGCGCTCATCCCCAGCCGCGATGCGGCGAGCTGGAATCGCCAAATGATTGGTTCCGGCGATGACCCCGGCGTCGCTCTTCCCTCCACCAGTTCCAAAGCACCCACACCATGAACCAGAGCGCGATTCCCACGGGAATCAGCGCGAGCGCTACGGCGTCAAATTGCACTTTCACGGCGATGAACCTTCATTCCGCCTTCCGGATGCCGGGAGCCCAAAGACAGCCCCGCGCCTCGGAAAGCTCGATGACTCCAGAGGACGCCTATTTCTGTAAAGAGGGAGTAGCGGGTTTATAAAGGACCTATAAAAACGACGCGTCTGGGCGGTTGGCTCTGTTGGCGCCGACAGCTTCGCGTTCCCATCCTTTCCGCAAAGAGCGCGTAAAGGATGGGGCACGACGTTTCTTTCTCCCATGCTCCGTCGCTGCCTAGCTCCCTGTTTTTAAGGCCTTCTTGCTCCCTCGCTCCCTTGCTCCCTTGTTCCCTGTCCTTGACACCGAACCGGCCGCACATTTCTTATCGTTACAGGCTTTCTTTTGGCAACCCGGGCGGGACGACCCTGGCGGGGTATGTTTTTTGCTCGCTCTGGTGCTGAAAAGGAAAGCTGTGTCGAACAGGAAGCAGGCGGTAGCAGGGTTGCGCGGCGCGTACAGGCAAGAGCATCAGGTCCTGAATGGCGCGGCCAGACCCTTCCACCCGGAGCTTGGGCCGTTGAGAGACTGAGGCTCCAAGAACCTTTCCCGGAGACAAATTTATTGGTCAGGCGCCGGCTACATCGGCCGGGTGCGCCTGCGCCCAAGGCTGGTGAACGCCGGCCGCGGAGCGAGTAAAGGACGCAGGCAAAAAATGAATTTCATGGCAACATTGGTAATGTGGGCGGCTGCGCCTGCCCCCGGAGCAGGTGGCGGCCTGGGGATGCTGCTCCCCATTTTGCTTTTTATTCCGCTGCTTTATCTGCTCATGATCCGTCCGCAACAGAAGCGGCAAAAGCAGTGGCAGCAAATGCTGGCAGGCATCAAGTCCGGCGACAAGATCACTACGGCTGGCGGAATCCGCGGCGTCATCCTTTCCATCAAGGACGATTCGATTATTATTCGTGTCGCGCCCGACAACCTGAAACTGGAAGTGGCCAAGACCGCGATCGCCTCGGTCACCACGCAGGATGAGCCTTCGGCCTCCTAAAGAGAATCGAAATCATGAAGAAAAATCTCAAAAACAAAATTGCCTTGATCTTCGCCGTGCTGCTGATCTGCCTCTATGGAATCTTCGGGATTCCGCAGGGAGTCAGTGGCAAGGCCTTGAAGGCCGCCATCTCCAATCGCATTCACCTGGGCCTCGATTTGCAGGGCGGCGTGCACCTGATCCTGAAGGTGCAGGTCTCTGAAGCGGTCGGCGACGAAACCGACAGTGCCGTGGCCCGTATCAAGGACACTCTCAAAACCGGCAATACGACGTATTCCCAGGTGATCAAGCCCGATCCCACCAAGCCCGAGCTCATCGAGGTTGATGGAACTCCCGCCGCAAAGGCCAGCGACGTCCGCTCCCTGCTCGATCAGAAGTTCTCCAACGAGTACGACGTCAATGCCGGCAGCACAGACAACTCCTGGACCCTGACCATGAAGCCGCTGGTCGAAAAGGACCTGGAACAAAAAACCGTTACGCAGGCCATTGAGACCATCCGCGATCGCGTTGACACCCTGGGCACGTTCGAGCCGCTGATTGCGCCCTATAGCCTGGGCGAAAACCAGATTCTGGTGGAACTGCCGGGCGTGAGCGATCTCGACAAGGTCAAGGCCATGATCCAGTCCACGGCGCGGCTTGAGATTCACGCTGTGGTGGGCGACGGCTCCGGCTTTGCCGATGAAGCGTCGGCACTGGCCAGCGTCAACGGAGCCCTGCCCCCCGACGAGGAGATCGTCCCTGGCTCCGGCAACATGGCCACTGGCTCCGACGCCGAAAAGGTCTTTATCGTCGAGCGCGCCCCGGTCGTTTCCGGCAGCGACTTCCGCTCCGCCGATCCCAGCGTCAACTCCAATACCGGCCAGCGCACCGTACATTTCACGCTCACCGACGAAGCCGGCAACCGCTTCTGGGATTACACCAGCGCCAATGTCGGCAAGTACATGGCTATCGTCATGGGCAACCGCATCCGCGAAGTCGCGGTTATCAAGAGCGGCATCCGCGACTCCGGCGAAATCGAAGGCGCCTTTACTGAAGACGAAGTGACCGTGCTTTCCAAGATGCTGCGCACCGGCGCTCTGCCGGCTTCGCTCATCTTCCTTGAAGACCGCACCGTGGGCGCTTCGCTCGGCGCAGACTCCATTCGCGAAGGCGTTACCGCCGCCATCGTCGGCGTTCTCGTGGTCATGGCCTTCATGCTCATCTACTACAGGAGCTCGGGCATCAATGCCGACCTGGCGCTGTTTTTGAACCTGGTGATCCTGCTTGGCTTCCTTGGCTACTCCGGAGCCACGCTCACCTTGCCAGGCATTGCCGGAGTCATTCTCACCATTGGTATGGGCGTGGACTCGAATGTGCTGATCTTCGAACGCATCCGTGAAGAGATTCGCGCCGGCAAGGCGGCCTCGGCAGCCGTCGATCAGGGCTTTGCCCATGCCTGGGTGACCATCGTCGACACCCACGTCACCACCATCGTTTCAGCGGCCATCCTGTTCCTCTTCGGAACCGGACCGGTCAGGGGTTTTGCCACCACGCTCACCTTCGGTCTTGCCGCCAACCTCTTCACCGCGGTGTATGTCTCGCGCGTGATCTTTGAGGCGCACTTGAACAAGCTGAAGCCGGGCGAGATGGTTTCAATTTAGGGACTAGGGACTAGGGACTAGGGACTAGGGACTAGGGACTAGGGACTAAGGGACTGAAGCCTGATGGGTAGCAAGCTACCGGCTACAGGCTCAAAGAAGAGAAGGGAAGAAAAAGCAGTGGAATTCTTTCGCGGCGTAAATGTGAACTGGCTGGGGTATAAGTGGTACTTCCTCGCCTTTTCCATGATTTTTAGTATTGCCGGCATCGCAAAGATGAGCTGGAACTGGTCGCATATCGGCACGCCGGTGCCATTGAGTGTGGACTTTCGCGGCGGTACCGAGGTGCAGGTGCAGTTTGCCAACCGCCCCGACATCAACGCCATTCGCCAAGCCATGGAAGCGGCCGGCATCAAGGACGCGCGTATTCAGAACTTTGACGTGCCCAGCCTGAACGAGGTTGTCATCAGCCTGCCAAGGCAGAACGACGAGACCACGCTCGATACGGGCCGCCAGCAGATTGTCGACGCCTTGCACTCCCATTACAACAACTCATTCAACGATGCCGGCATCAAGGTGGATAGCGTGGGCGCCACCGTCGGGCACCAGTTGGAGGCGCAGGCCACGCGAGCCGTTCTCTGGTCCATGCTCGGCATGTTGGTCTATCTCTGGTTCCGTTTCCAGTTGATCTACGGCGTGGCCGCAGTAGTGGCCTGCTTCCATGACACGCTCATCACCGTGGGTGCCTTCGCACTTTTCGGCAAGGAGATATCGCTCACGGTCATCGCCGCCATTCTCACCCTGGTCGGCTACTCCATGAACGACACCATCGTCGTCTTCGACCGTATCCGCGAGAATCTGCGCATCAGCCGCAAGGAGCCGCTCCCCGATCTGGTGAATCGCAGCATCAACCAGACCCTGAGCCGGACCGTGCTCACCTCGGGCCTCACTTTTCTCACGGTGCTTTCGCTTTTCATCTTCGGTGGCGAGGTGCTCAACGGCTTCTCGTTTGCCTTGGTAGTGGGCATTATCATCGGAACGTACTCATCGATCGCTGTGGCTGCCCCCATGTTGGTGGCGTGGCAGGAATCGCGCACGGGCAAAGGGAAAGGCGCGTCGCTTCCGGCTGCAAGGCGGGCCAAGTAATGAGAACTCTGGCGCGAGCTGCGGGAATGGGAATTGCACTAGTTTTGCAGCATCCTTTGCAGCTGCCCCGTAGTTCTGATAAGGTTGTTTCGCTTCTTTGTGAGGAATTTTAAATACGGGAACAATTCCCCTTCCCGCGGTGTCTAATATAGAAGTAACCAAACCCGATTCCGAGGCTGGCTATGTTTGAAGATTCCACGTTTGAATCCGCGAGCAGGATCAAGACCAAGAGTGGTCGCTGGATGCTGGTCACTGGGGGCATCAATGCAGCGGTCCTGGTTCTGTTGATCCTGATTCCACTGATCTATCCTGAGGCGCTTCCAACGCAATTGATGGCAACGATTTTGACGCTGCCGCCTCCGCCTCCGCCGCCTCCGCCGCCGCCACCGCCGCCTGAAGTGCACGTCGTGCACGTGCAGTCGGAGATGATGAACAACCAGCTCACGGCGCCCACCAAGATCCCGCACAACATCCAGATGGTGAGCGAGAAGGAAGCACCGCCCTCGAGCTTCGGCGTAGCCGGCATGGAAGGCATGGGCGGCTCGAGCAACGGCGTCATGGGCAGCATGTTCGGCAGCGGCAACGCGCCCAAGGTGCAGGCCGCGGCTCCCAAGAAGATCAACATCTCGGCCGGTGTGGCCGTGGGTATGCTGATTCAAAAAACCATACCCGTTTATCCGCCCATCGCCAAGGCCGCGCGCGTCTCCGGCACGGTGGTTTTGCAGGCCACCATTTCCAAGAACGGCACCATTGAGAACCTTCGTGTCATGAGCGGGCCCGCCATGTTGCAGCAGGCCGCACAGGACGCCGTGAGACAGTGGCGCTACCGGCCCTATCTGCTCAACAACGAGCCCGTCGAGGTCGAGACCACCGTCAACGTAGTCTTTACCTTGGGCGGGTAACACAATCTCCGGCTCCCTGCCGCTCTTTGGCAGGGAGCATTGCTTTTGATCTGAATGCGCATTCTTTGCTAGCCGCATTCCTCACAGTGTCCGCCCGCGGCGGATTCATTTCAGTCCAAAAGAATCTCCTTAGGAGGAACGATTCAGTGATTCACGCTCAGCTCGCACATTTCGCTTCGCACATGGTCAACAGCCTGGCATTCTTCCAGGACGAGGGCCAGACTGTTGGCTTCAGCCCCCTGCAACTGTGGGATCACATGGCTTGGATGGCGCGCACCGTGGCCATCATCCTGTTTATTGAGTCGGTTTGGTCCCTGGCCGTCATGATCGACCGTTACCTTTACTTCACAGCCGCTCGCAAGCAGTCCCGTGAGTTCGCGCCCAAGGTTGCCGGCGCCCTCAAGGACAGCAAACTCGAGGAAGCCATCAAGATTGCCGACCGCAACAAGAAGTCGCATCTGGCTGAGGTTGTGACCGCCGGTTTGCAGGAGTTCCGCTCCTCCGCCGGTCAGCCGAACGATGAAACCATTGCCAGCGCCGGCCGCGCTCTGGAACGCGCCGAAGCCATTGTTCACGCCAAGCTGAAGAGGGGCCTGTCGGTCCTGGCCACCATCGGCGCCACCGCTCCGTTCGTCGGTCTGTTCGGAACGGTCGTCGGCATTCTGCACGCGTTCGACGCCATCGCCACCCAGAAGATCGCGGGTATTGGCGCCGTCGCAGGCGGTATCTCCGAGGCTCTCGTTACCACGGCGTTCGGCCTGCTCGTGGCCGTCCCCGCCGTCATGGCCTTTAACTACCTCACTGGACGTGTCGAAGCATTCGACGTCGAGATGGACAACTCCTCGAGCGAATTAATCGACTACTTCATCAAGCAGAGCCACAGGCGCTAACCGCGAAGCGGCTGCCGGCAGGAGCGAGAGTCTGTATCGAGAATTCTGCCGGGTGGAAGACAAGAAGCTCTTCCGCCCGGCGATTTGACTCCTCGCGCCGGCGCCTTGGATTTGCGCCAGCCCGGAGTGCATCCGGGAAGTAAAATTTCGACGTACGGAGTCCCGATTATGGGCGTAGCAGTTCGCAACGAAGGTAGGAAAGTTAATTCCAACATCAACGTCACACCCATGGTCGACGTGATGCTGGTGCTGCTCATCATCTTCATGGTCATCACCCCCATGTTGCAGCAAAAGGTCCAGATCGACATGGCCCAGGTGGCAAATCCCACCTCCATGCCCGATGCCGACAAGGAAGACGCCATCGTGGTCGCTGTCACCCGCGACGGCAGGATCTATCTCGGCCAGAACCCGGTCGATCCCTCTCAGCTCGGTAGCCAGGTGCGCGATAAGCTCGCCGAAAAGACCGACAAAACCATCTTTATCCGTGCCGATGCCCGCGCCCAGTTCAAGGTGGTGGAAGACGCCATTGACGATGTGCGCACGGCAGGCGTGGAAACCGTGGACCTGCTGACACAAAAACGCGAAGGCAATCAGCCCGGCGGCGGGGAATAATTCCGCGCGGCGATTGCCGGTTGAACGATATTAAGGAAACGAGGAGTTTGAGCCATGTCAATGTCTGTGGGAGATGCCGGCAGTAGCATGTCGGAGCCCAATATCACCCCCATGATCGACATTCTGCTGGTGCTGCTGATCATCTTCATGGTCATCGTGCCGGTGACCCCCAAGGGGCTTGAGGCGCTGGTGCCCCAGCCACCCAAGAATCCCCAGCAACAGCAGCAGAACAACGACCGCACCATCGTGGTCCAGGTTCTCTATCGCCCCGGCCAGGCTCCGGCGTACAAGATCAACGAGACCGACGTGGCGCACGCAGACTTGCTCAACCAACTACAGCAAATTTACGCCAACCGCGCCGAGCGCGTGATGTTCGTCAAGGGCGACGACGATGTGAACTTTGCCTACATTGCCGACGTCATAGATATTGGCAGGGCCGCCAACGTGGACCACATCGGCTTGATGACGCCTAAGATTCAAGCCGGCCAGTAGGGCGGCCGTGTTCGGAGACACAAAATCCGAATGCCGGGAAGAGTACAATTTTTCTACCCTGGTTGCGGTACCTCCCGCCTGCAACCAGTTGCCGAAAATTTCCAGGTGCGGCCTTGAGGGCCCAAGCCTGAAGGAGAAGGATACGAAGATGAATGGACCCGGACGTTTTTGGGTGCTCGCGATAGTTTTGAGCGGCATGGTGCTTTCCATGAGCGGGTGCAACCAGTTGGAAGCACGTGACCAGTTGAACAAGGGATGCGAAGCCTATAAGGCCGGGCACTACGATGAAGCCATCGAGCATTTCCAGAAATCTACGGAGCTCGATCCCAACCTGCCGATGGCGAAAACTTATCTGGCTACCGCGCTGGCCCAGAATGTGGTGCCTGGCCTGACGACACCCGACAACCTGAAGACGGCCAACCAGGCCATGGACATCTTCAAGCAGGTGCTTTCGCAGAATCCCAACGATGTGAACAGCATGAAGCAGATCGCGGGCATCTACTTCAGCATCAATGATATGGATAATGCCGAAGCCTGGCAGAAAAAGGTTCTCGCCTACGATTCCAAGGATCCCGAGGCGGCTTATACCGTCGGCGTCATCGACTGGAAGAAGGCGCACCAGAACAAGCTGAACGCGCTACAGGCCGCCGGCCTCAACGACGACGGCAAAGGCAACGTGAAGGCGCCCAAGAAGGTGATGGAGCCGCTGGCGCAGCAGAACGCGCCCCTGGTCGATGAAGGCCTGAAGTACCTCACCATGGCCGTCGACAATCGCCCCAACTACGACGACGCCATGCAGTATCTGAACCTGATCTACCGCAACAAGGCCGACGTTGATTTCGGCAACCCCACCGCGGTGGCGCAGGACCTGGCCTCCGCCGAGGACTGGACCCACAAGGCGATGGATATGCGCAAGGCCAACGAACAGAAGAAGAATCAGGGCCCGGGCGGCATCACCATGGACAACAACGGCCAGATGCACTGATCGAACCATGCTCTCGGAAAGACCACAAACGGCCTCCGCCTCGCGCGGGGGCCGTTTTTCTTTGGTGCACAACTTTTCAACCTCGAGGTGAACTTTGTTCAAGCCTGAACGCGCCGCCTGCATCGCGTGCATCGTTGCCTGTCTTCCATTCTGCGCCGTTTCTTCGCATGCGCAGTCTCCAGCAGCAGCGCCTCATCCCACCGCCATGGAAACCGTCGCATCCCCAGCAGGCTTCACAGCGCACAACGATCGCGAAACGATCGAAGTCGCGGTTTGCGGCGATGCGCTCATTCACGTCACGTCGCGGCCCGTGGGCGCTCCAGAGGCTGCCGAGAATCAACCCCCCGAAGACCAACCCTGGATGCTCGCGAAATCCGACGCCTGCCCCGGCGCGCCCTTCCAATTCAGCCGGGCCAACGGCGTCTCTACCCTCACCACATCCCGCCTCGCCGTCACGTTATCCGATCGCGATGGCAACCTGACTTTCAAGACCATCGAGGGCGAGACTCTGGTGCGCGAAAGAAGCAATCTTCCGCGCACCTACCTGCCTTCGCAGGCCACGGGCGGCCTTTTCCACATCGAGGACCGCTTCAGCCCCGATTCCACCGAAGCGCTGTACGGGCTCGGTCAGCATCAGAGCGGCATGTTCAACTACCGCGGCAGCACCGTCGAGCTTGGCCAGAACAACACCGACATCGCCATCCCGCTGCTGGTTTCGAGCAAAGGCTACGCCATCCTCTGGAACACCGCCTCCTTCAGCTACGTCGACAACCGCTTTCCCCTCGATCTGGACCTGGAGTCGATGGCCGCGCCGCAAATTGACTACTACGTCCTCTACGGCCCGCAGATGGACGCGATCCTTCATCAATACCGCTCGATGACCGGCCATGCGCCGCTGTTCCCTCAGTGGGCTTACGGTCTCTTTCAATCCAAGGATCGTTATAAAACCCAATCCGAGATCCTCTCCATCGCGGCCGAATACCGTTCCCGGCACATTCCCATGGATGCCATCGTGCAGGATTGGTTCTGGTGGAAGGATGGCGGCAAGGGCGATCCCATCTACAACGCCGGCTATACCGATGTTCCCGCCGAGCTGAAGACCCTCCACGACGAGCACGTGCACGCCATGATCTCGGCGTGGGCCATGATGGATGCGACCGCGGAAAACTACAAGCAGATCGTGGCGAAGGGATTCGATGTCCCCGGCGCGCAGGTCTATGACCCTTCCAACCCCGCCGCCGCGGACTTTTTCTGGAACCAGTTTGTCGGCAAGCTGTTTGCTCAGGGGTGGGACGCTTTCTGGCTCGACAGCTCAGAGCCGGAGGAGGCATGGCCGTATTTCGGCGACGCTATCCTGCGCAATAAGCAGCTCCACATCGGCCCCGGCCTCGAATACACCAACGTCTTTCCCCTGCTGCACACCGGCGGCGTTGCGGAGCGATGGAAACAGGCCGACTCTGACAAGCGCGTCTTCCTGCTCACCCGCTCGGCTTTCATGGGCCAGCAGCGCAACGGCGCCACGGTGTGGTCCGGCGATGTGTACAGCAGTTGGTGGGCACTGCGCCGCCAGGTGCCCGCGGGCCTCAA
>Ga0302198_10001755_pt1 | contig 23449 bp, 20 predicted proteins | sample II_Bog_N2_2_FD_193521 | JGI IMG/M metagenome (GOLD analysis project Ga0302198, IMG submission 193521) | Peat permafrost microbial communities from Stordalen Mire near Abisko, Sweden - II_Bog_N2_2 | ecosystem: Environmental > Terrestrial > Soil > Wetlands > Peat | place: Sweden: Abisko... | reverse complement strand
GGTCAAAACGGGTTTCTTGCCGAAGCTTCAACAGCATTTTCCTTTAACTCCGCATTGGAGAGAGCCTGGGAGTGTCGCACTCACTGGGAGCAGATTGGAAATGCTGCGCACCATACTGCAAAAAAGCAGGTTGAAAAAGACCCTGTCACAAAGCTTCTCGACATCTGTCTCGCTGCGGTTGCCAAGTCTCATTAAGCATTTCTGTGGCAGGAATATCAGTTATCATCCCGGTTCATAATCGTGCTCTCCTGATTGGTGAGACGCTTTGCAGCCTGCTGGCGCAGACGATACCTGCTGACGAAATTATCGTGGTGGATGATGGCTCGACTGATGACACCGCGAGTGTTGCAGAGTCATTTGGCGATCGGGTTGTTGTTCTGAGACAGGAAAACAAGGGGCCTGCAGCAGCTAGAAATGCCGGTTTTTCGAGCTCCCGTGGAGAGTTTGTTCATTTCTTTGACAGCGATGATATCGCACTTCCGAACAAACACGAGGTGCAGCTTCGTGCACTCGAAGAGAGTGGTGCGGACATTGCCTATGGACCTTGGATGAAAGGGCGTTTTTCCAAAGGTGGATTGTTTCGGCCTGACAATCATGTCTTGCAGCAAAAGGGATTGCCACAGGGCGATCTGATCCAGGCGCTTCTCACCAATTGGTCAATTGTTCCCCATGCCTGCCTCTTTCGTCGTTCCATTGTGGAGAAATCAGGAGGTTTTCCGGAACATCTCTTTATTGGTGAAGACCAGATGATGTTCCTAAACTCCCTTCTTGCAGGAGCGCGGGTGGTGCATTCTCCCGGAACTATGGAACTTTACCGTTTGGAAAACGACTGTAAGCTCACCTCGCCCGAGGACGGTCAGAAAAGGCGTGTGATCGATTGGGCCAGATTTCTGCTGGCCGCTGAAGCGAGTTGTCTCCGGCATGGGCGAGATCCCGCTCGGTGGTATGGATTTCGTCGAAGAGCTTGGGAGGCGCTTGAGGATTTACGAATTTTCAACGTGGATAATGCCATACTTCAGAATGGGTTGAAGGCAATCACTGAAAGGGCTAGCCCATCCTTCTACAAAGAACTCCGACAATTGGAGCGGTGGAAGGGGGGAATTCAGCAGCGTTTGACCGGTGGGCGCGCCGCAAGATCTTTCCGTATGGGATTAATTACCCGGGAACAGGTTGCTCAGTTGAATGCTGCAGGTTATCTGCTCGCCCATTAATATCGCTTCATGACCATGCGTTGGCTCATTGTTGAAGATGCCCTGAGAGATCGCAAGGGGCATTGGGCCGAATATATCGGAACATTCCTCAGGGGGCTTGAAAAGCAGGGAGATGAGGTGGTGATTCTCTGCGATCGCAAGGCCGAGGAATTTATTCCAAAAAATCTGAAGGCGCACGCCCTGCTCCCCGAGTCAATCTGGCATAGAATGGGTGATGGAGCGGGTACACTAACCCGCTATCTTCGGGTGCCCCACCATGCCATCAGGACATGGTGGTCGGTTTATAATTATTTTAAGAAACATCTCCGGGATAAGCCACCCGATGTCATCTTCGTCCCAACGGTTTTACCTCATCATTTGTTGGGATGGTATTTGCTTTTGAAGTGCGGAATCCTGCCTCCTAAATCTACGCTTTTGCTGTTTTTTCCAAATCTTCCCTTGTGCATTGAGGATGACGGAAATGTCCGCTGGATAGCCTCCCCAACCACGCGATTGATGGCGTGGATTGTTGAAAAAATCAGGCTGCTCGTGGAAAGCAGGAGGGTTGTCTTGGGTGTGGAGACAGCACAAATGCAGTTGGCACTTGCTAGGCTTACGCAACTTCCCGTGCTCTATCTGCCGCATCCGGTTGATCCGCTTCCTGAATCAGTTGTGACGGGAGAGTTTCCTCTCTATTTTGCAGCCTATGGGGTTGCTCGTGCCGAAAAGGGAAGCGATCTTTTCCAGGCCGCCATTATAAACTATCTGACGGACTATCCGGAGAGCCGGATTCGATTTGGCATTCAATGGATGGAGGCGTTTGAAGGCGGCCAAGGGAAACTGATTAGCGTTGCCGATACGCTCACCCTTTCCAAAAGAGTTGATGTTATCCGATCATTCTTTCAGGAGGGGGAATATTCAGCCTGGCTGTTGAAAACGAGTGCCCTTGTCCTTCCCTACAGGAGCAGTTCCTATGCGCTCAGGGTTTCTCGAGTGGTGATCGAAGCAATGGTCAACGGACTTCCTGTGATCACAACGGAAGGTTCAACGCTTTGGAGTCAACTTGAGAGGTTTGGAGCCGGGGTCTCTTGCAAAGATGAAGATGTGAATTCCCTGGTCCTCGCAATTCGTGACATGGAGCTGAAGTATCAGGAACTTTCCGAAGCGGCGATTCTCACTAAACAGAAAGCTAGAGAACATTTTTCGGTGAAAAACTTTCGCCAAATTCTTAAATCGTTTATCTCTTAAACTTGCTTTTGGTAACACAGGTATATTCGGTTTCATTTCACGGAGAACTTGACGCTGATGGGTTCACACTAATGAATCAAGGGATGACTGGCTTGTATCACTTTAAGGCATTTTGGGACATCCAGTTACAAAAAATTAGCAAGCTGTGAACAAAGTCATCATCACCGGTGCAAGTGGATTTATCGGGCGCAATCTGGTGCGTCACTTTTCCCGTAAAAGTTGGTTGGTTTATGGGGTCGATTCGAACGCGGAGGAAAATGCACCGATGGCGGATCTGGCGGGATATTATTCTCTACGGCTGCCTTCGGATAAATTTGGTTCTATCGTTCACGAAATTCAACCTGAACTCTGTGTTCATTGCGCCGGGGGGGCTTCTGTTGGATTTTCTGTAGCCGATCCTCTGACTGATTTTCTTTCAGGTCCTGTTCTTACATGGGAGGTTCTCAATTCGATACGGTTGAACGCGAGCCATTGCAGAAGTATTTTTTTGTCTAGTGCCGCTGTCTATGGATCTCCCAAGGAGTTGCCGATTGGTGAGTCACACCCGATGGAACCCATTTCTCCTTATGGATTTCATAAACTACAGAGTGAGCTTGTTTGCAACGAGTTTGCTAAGCTCTACGGACTTCCCATAGCTATTGCGCGCATTTTTTCCGCTTATGGACCTGGATTGCGCAGGCAGGTAATCTGGGATCTTTTTCATCAGGTTATCACGGACGCCTCTATCAAAGCACAGGGAACAGGGGCGGAAAGCAGGGATTTTATTCATGTGAACGATCTCAACCTCGCAGTGGAAATTATCGCGGGGAATGCATTATTCGCTGGCGAGGCATATAATGTTGCCTGCGGTCAGGAAACAACCATTGGCCAACTTGCGGGGATAATTCGTGCAAGCATATCGCCTGACTGTGGAATTAATTTCAATGGCGAGATTCCTCCCGGAACGCCAACACGCTGGTGTGCCGACGTTTCCGCGTTGCGGCAGCTCGGCTTTTCACCTGCTGTGAGCATCGAAGCAGGGGTGAAGGGTTTTGGAGACTGGTGTCGAGCAGAACTTTTAAGTAGTTAGTTTCATTTCCTCACGCAAATGTCCAAGACAAAAAAATTGCTCTATTATGCATCCGCAAGCTATGGAGGGCTCGCAAACTACGCACAAAATCAGGCTGACGAGATCGCTAAGCTGGGGATTTCTGTCACAGTACTTTGTTCCCCGTATTATGAAGTGAGGGAGGGGTGCGAATATGAATTTCTGCCCAAACTTATTGAATTTCCTTGGGTAAGAAAAATCTCGAGTCGTTTTCTGCGAAGACTCATCGGAATTTTCACCAATCTCTGGAATCACCATGTCCTGAGGAGAGTGATCAAAACGGGGGGATACACTTCGGTACTTTTCGTTGCCTATGCCGAGTACCTCGCCCCGCTCTGGAGCGGGGGTTTTCAGAAACTTTTCGATAAAGGAGTGAATTTCGGAGCCGTGATCCAGGAGCCTGTCAGGGATTTTGTCGTTGGACCGCGATGGTGGCATCAATGGTCTATTCGCTGCGCTTACTCCTTTCTGAACTATGCTTTCGTGCATGAAGATATCATGCTTGATACGATTCAGCCGATGCCGAAGCTTCAAACACTGGTGATCCCGCACGGCCCACATCAGTTTCCCAAACCATCCGCATCACGCGAGACAACCCGGAAACGCCTGAATATTCCGGAGGATGCTGTGATGATGCTCTCATTCGGACACATTCGGGATAACAAGAATCTTCAGTATGCAATCGTGGCCCTGAAAGATATCCCAAACGCCCATCTTGTCGTTGCAGGAGCCAGAATTTCGACGAGTCAGAAGCCAGAGAGCTATTACATGGAGCTTGCGGCTTCTCTCGGCGTGGAGGAACGGTGTACCTGGCTGATCGACTATGCAACGGAAGAGGAAGCGGCAAATCTCTTCTCTGCCAGTGATCTTATCCTGCTGACCTACAGCAGTTCATTTCGCTCAGCCAGCGGAGTTCTCAATTTGGCTGCCTGTTACAGAAAGCCCTGTCTCGTTTCAGCCGGTCAGGGATCCCTACAAAGCGTCGTCCTTCAGCATAACCTGGGGATCTGGATTCAGCCTGACAGCCAAATTGCCGTGACCGAGGGAATCAAAACTTTCATCTCCAATCCGCCTGTGCCCGATTGGGAAGTCTATCTCCGTAATAACTCCTGGCAAAAAAATGCCGAGATTGTCTCCTACACAATGGGATTAATCTGAACCATGACCATCTAGAATGAATATCCGTATGCTGGCAGGGGGCATGATCGCCTATTGCTACAATCACTGGATCGGACACGTGCCCTCGCGCTGCATTAGAAAGCATTACCTGACACCATGGCTTGGAGCATTTGGGGAGGGAAGTTCCGTTCAGATGGGATGCCGATTCTTGAACGGACGAAAAGTTCATCTGGGAGATCGAAATGTGATTAATTTCGGATGTCTCCTTGATGGTCGAAAATTTCATATTCGAACTGGCAGTGATGTTTCCATCGGACCTGAAGCCTCGATATTGACACTCGGTCACGATCCCCAGTCCCCTCGATTCGACGACAGGGGGGGGGATGTGATTATCGGTGACCGGGTATGGATCGGATATCGTGCCATGATATTGCCGGGAGTCATGATCGGGGAAGGAGCGGTGATTGGGGCCGGTGCCGTTGTGACACGTAATGTCGGAGCGTTTGAGATAGTCGCGGGAAATCCCGCCCGAAAGATTGGTCAGCGCACCAAAGAGTTGAATTACCAATTGGAATATCATCCGCTGTTTTTGTAAGTGGCCGGCTGAATTTTTATGAACTGGATCTGCTCACAAATCGGCGCACGGGAGCATTATGCCATACCGAGGGTGCTACATCGTGTCCGAAAACTAGAATGTCTTTACACCGACATCTGGGGTGGTGGAACCATGTGGCAGGCAATGGGTAGTTTTCTGGGGCGTTCCATGCTGACTTCCCGTTATCACAAGGAGTTGGCGAACGCCGAGGTAAAAAGCTTCGATCTAAGCACCCTCGTGGACAAAACCTTTGGTGGTGGAGCAGCAGGGAATCCCTATGATTGGTTTATAAGTGTTGGATGCGATTTTGGACGTTCTGTTGAGGCTTCGCTGAAACGCCGCAAGAGCACAAATTGGTCGGAGACGATCTTCTTCGGATATGACACTGGTTTTTTGGAGCCGGCCCGATGGGCTCAAAAAATGGGGGCAAAGACTGTCGTTTGCCAAATGGATCCCTCACGTTTTGAGGTAGAGTTGGTGAAAGAGGAGGAAAGGCTGTGGCCGGGTTGGGCAAGGAGGTCAGTCGATGTGCCGGAGTCGTATTTTAAGCGCCGTGAAGAGGAATGGGAGGCGGCCCACCTTGTCATGGTGAACTCGGAATGGAGTAGGCAGGCACTGATCCGTCAGGGTGTTCCCGAGAAAAAAATGCTGGTCGTGCCACTCGCCTATGAAATTAACAAGAATTCCGAAGTCAGGAATCAGGAGTCAGAAAGGGGCCTTCCGAATCCAGAATTCCGAATCCAGAATCCTTTGAAAGTTCTTTTTTTAGGGCAGGTTATTCTTCGCAAGGGGGTTCAATACCTGATTGAAGCAGCGCGGTTATTGAAGAATGATCCGGTACATTTTGATGTGGTCGGGCCAATTGGAATTTCCGAGGAGGCGCTCAAATCTGCTCCGGATAACATGACTTTTCATGGAGCCATTGCTCGTGACAAGGCTCCGGAGTTTTTTGGAAAAGCAGATGTTTTTGTCCTGCCAACAATTTCGGATGGATTTGCTATCACTCAGATTGAGGCTATGGCCTATGGTCTTCCCGTAATCACAACATCCCATTGCGGGGAGGTTGTCAGCAATGGGGTGGACGGCCTGATTTGCGAAGCGCTTGACATCAGTGAACTTGTAAATGCCATCAAGTCATTCCTGGAAATACCTGAACGCCTCTCTCTCATGCGTGAGGCGGCAAAACTTAAAGCCCTGCAATTCGGACTTACACAGCTTGGAGAGAACCTTGCTCTTGTGGAAGCGAGACTTGCAGAGTCCTTCTGTTAAGTAATCCCGAGATGAAAATCCTGATTCTCATTCAGTGCACCAATCTTGGTGGAATGGAACAAGCGACCCTCCCGCTTGTTCAACAACTCCTGGGGATGGGATTCGAGGTCGAAGTGCTTTCCTTGAATCCCGTCGGAGAAATGGGACGATTGTTGGACAAGGAAGGGGTCCCGGTTCATGGATTTGAATATCGCGGGATTTTCGGCTGGAGAAGCTTTTCCAACGTGAGGAATGCGCTGAGGGCCTCCGATGCCGATTCCCTGATCATGGTGGGGCATAATCTCATGGCCATGCTTGCGCTGGGAAATCGCTGGCACGGGAAGAGAATCCTTTTTCTTCATTTTCATCATCAGGGAGTGATGCCCCGGTTGCTCTGGAAACTCATCTATCTCCTTGCAGGCATTCAATTCAATGTCGTTATTTTTCCCTCAGCATTTATTTCAGCGGAGGCGATTGATATCGCCCCCTGGATTCGCAGAAAGAGTCAGGTGCTCAGATCACCGGTTCATTTGTTTGGAATCACCAGTGCATCGGACCGTCTTCAAGCCAGGAAGCGCCTCGGGCTTTCAGAAAAATGCAGTTATGTCGGAAATGCCGGCTGGTTGATCAAGCGAAAGCGGTGGGATGTGTTTCTGGATGTGGCTGCCAGCGTGAGCGCAGAAGTTCCGGATGTACGGTTTTTGATCGCAGGGGATGGTCCTGAAAGGGAATCACTTGAGAAGCTGGCGAATAATTTAGGGATCTCAGAGCGTATTCATTGGATGGGATGGCAGAAAAATCTGAACGACTTCTACCAATCCCTTGATGTACTCCTCTTCAATTCGGAATGGGATGCAATGGGGAGAACGCCGTTGGAGGCGATGGCACGTGGTATTCCTGTTGTGGCCTCAGTCATCAATGGGGGACTCGGGGAAATCATCGATGATCCCTCCATCGGGATGCTACTTGAGAGTCATGATGTTTTCAGGCTTGCCTCGGAAATTGTAGCGATTCTGAATGATCCGGATCGTGCGCGCTCTTATGCCGTTTCCGGTTACAAAAGAATCGAAGAGGTAGGTTCTGCGAAAGCCCATGCGCATCAGGTGCTTTCGTTACTTGGTCTGCCATTACCGACTTCTCCGGTTCCATGAATTTGGGCGCCCAATTGAAAGTGAAAGCCGTTGTTTTTCTCAACAACATCGTCCCCTATCACCACGCGCGCTGGAGGAGTTCCGCCGGCTTCTTGTCTCATTGCGTACTTGCTGAGATCACAAATTGTGATGAGTTCAAAACGCTTGAAGTCGGATTAAAATCTGCCGGTGCTTACGACAGGGTGACGCTCTTTCCCGGCATGAAACTCGACGATATCTCCCAGGGACGACTTGCGGAGGCAGTCAGATGTCTTCTCGATCGGGAAATGCCAGATGTTATCTTTGTGAGCGGCTATTCATTTCACTACAACTGGATTGCCCTGGAATGGGGCCTCTCACATGGAGTGCCCATCGTGATCTGTTCGGAGAGTAATGAACATGATGAGCCAAGAAAGGCGTTGAAAGAGAAAATTAAACAGTTTTTTGTCAGTCGCTGTGCTGCGGGACTGGCAGGGGGAGTTCCTCAGGCTGCCTATTTGAAAAAATTGGGAATTCCAAACGATCGCCTCTTCAGTGGCTATGATGTGGTGGACAACGGCTATTTTGAGTTGGAGAGCGAGAAAGTAAGAAGTGTAGGAAATGAGCTCCGAGCCAAATTTAAGCTGCCTGCACATTATTTCTTTGCCTGTGCCCGTTTCGGAAAAAAAAAGAACCTTCCATTTCTGATTGAAGCATATACCGAATATCGAAGGAAATTCTGCGACTCTCAATGCGGTTTTCAGGAATCCATTCCCTGGGATTTGGTGATCGCCGGTGACGGAGAGGAGCGCCCATTGATTGAAAGGACAATCAGAGAGTGCGGTGTCGAGGAGTATGTGCATCTGATCGGCCCAAAAGGGTATGATGCATTACCTGTTTATTATGCTTTGGCGGAAACTTTTATTCATGCCAGTACCACTGAACAATGGGGGCTTGTGGTGAATGAGGCGATGGCTTGCGGCTTGCCCGTACTTGTTTCGAGCCGTTGTGGATGTGTCCCCGATCTGCTCGAAGAAAGTAAGAATGGTTGGAGTTTTGATCCAGTCGATCAAGATCAGCTTTCCAGCCTGATGATGAAGATATCCAAAGATTCTGCCTTGCTGCGGGGGATGAGCGTGAAAAGCCGGGATATCATTGCTAATTGGGGGGAATCAAGGTTTGCCCATGGAGCAATTGCCGCTGTGGAGGCATCCCGGAATGCTCCTGGGCGAAAATTCGGTTTGATTGAGCGACTTATGTTCAAATTTATGGCTTTGCGCTGAACGAGTAATCTCACTGATGAAAACCCTCTGTGTGCTTGAATCCGTTTCCCGTAACGATGGCGGGATCTTTGAAGCGGAATGTGCCCTCCAGAAACATCTCTCTCAGGATGAGGGAGTGGAAGTGCAGGTGATAGGACTTGAAGATAAGTTTACCCGAGAGGATGCTCCACGCTGGATGCCTCTCATTCCGAAGGCGCTGTTGGTAGTGGGGCCGCGGGCTTTGGGCTATTCCCGGGAATTTGGCGGAATTCTTGATCGAGAGGCTGACCTGCTCTATGCGGCCAGCCTATGGCGTTACCCTTCCTGGGCCGCACTTCGCTGGAAGGAGAGGACAGGAAAGCCAATGATCGTAGCGCCACATGGATCACTTGATGGCTGGGCGCTTCAACACTCCTATTTTCGCAAAAGGATTGCCGGACTGCTCTTCAAGGATCGTCAACTCAGTGCGGCCTCCTGTCTGAGAGCGCTCTCAGAGGCGGAGAGGGATTCCTTTCGAGCTTATGGACTCAAAAATTCCATTTGTTTGATTCCGAACGGCGTTGAACTGCCGGAGTCAGTATCGAGATCTCCAAGAGTCGGAAAACGAACGCTGCTCTTTTTAGGGAGAATTCATCCCAAGAAAGGTTTGGTGAACTGCTTGCGTGCCTTTGCCCGGAAGCAGAAGTTTTATGACTGGAGTTTTGTCATAGCAGGATGGGATCAGGGAGGGCATGAAGTGGAACTTAAGAAACTCTGCGAGGAGCTTGGCCTGCGAGTCGAGAGACGAGGGGCGAAGGTTGAGGATCAGGCAAGTGCAGCCGAAGTCGTGTTTTGGGGACCTGCTTTTGGAGCCGAGAAAACCCAACTGTTTCGATCGGCGGATGCCTTTATTCTTCCTTCATTAAGTGAGGGATTGCCGATGGCCGTGCTCGAGGCATGGGCGCATGGACTCCCGGTTGTGATGACTCCGGAATGTAATTTTCCTGAGGGGTTCACGGATAAAGCCGCGATCCGAATCCATTCTGATGTACAAAGTATCAGCGTGGGACTTAAGGATTTATTCTCCATGCCGGATTCAGAGCTCCAAGCCATGGGGACACGGGGACGGCAACTCGTGGAACAACGATTCAGTTGGAAGATGATCGCCCATCAAATGAAACAGGTATATGACTGGTTGGTCGGCGGGGGAGTTGAGCCTGAATGCGTGATCAAGTAAGCCAAAAAAGTTTTCCATGGATTCCTTATCACTTCTGCCGCTTCCATTTTATCTCTGTGCCTTTGCCTTGCTGATCTTTAGCTGGCAGGCATGGCAGGGGCGCGACGCCGGATGGGGGGTTCCGATGCTGGCTGTGCTGGGTACCGTGGCCGCGTGGTATCTGGGCGATCCTCTCTATAACGGTTACAAGGAGTACCTTTCCAAGTTTGGTGTGGAGAGAATGAATGCCGCTTGGTGGGAGGTGCTGATCTTTCTCGTCTCATTCAGAATATTGACGCCTGTCATGAACCGGAAGATCAACGGTGATTTTGTTTTTCAAGGAAGTTCCATCTTCCAGGCAATCCGATCCGGATTGATTGACACGGCAACATTTCAAAATCAGATCTCTCTTATCACAAAGCTTCTCTTGATCCCCTGGGTTCTCATGATGCTCTGGGCACTCGTTAGAACCGATTTTGATTACATGGGGCTCTTCTGTCCCTATCTGGTTGAAAAGGATGATCCTTGGTCGCGTGATCGAGTCGGTGCATCCAGCCTCGATTTCCTCCTGGCCTTTGCCGGGTATTTTCAAAGCATGTTAACCGCCCTGTTTGGTGTGCTTTTGGCACTGAGTAAACGTTTTCAGACGATGTTATTGGCGGCAGGTGTCTATCTGCTGGCCGTCCCTTTTTATATTTTTGACCGCACCAGAAATGTCATGTTGGCCGTCCTCATACCCGGATTCATGATTTTTGTCACCATGCGTATGAGGGGGGGGATCGTTATTCGACTTGTCGTGGTTGTTGCAGCATTTATGGCACTGGAAGGATGGATGAAATTCGTGATTGATAACCGCGATCTTGGAAGCATAAGCGAGGCCTTGAAATCGGGTGGGGATAAAAGCCTAGAGCTCAAAAACAGGAAACACTTGGGTTTCAACATGTTTGAGGAGTTGGGGTATATTAATATGTTTATTGATAAGGGGACTTATCAGGTGAACTGGGGAGCGCGGTACTTTGCGGAGGCTGTCAATCCCATTCCCCGATTCATTTGGCCCGGGAAACCGTTGATCGGGATCGACTATGCGATTGCCCGTGGTATGGCTTACGGCAATCAGAGCTCCAGTTCAGGGGGGGTTGCCGCCTCCATTTCAACGGGAATGATCGGCCAGGGAGTAGTAAATTTTGGTACGTTTCTCGGTCCCATTGCCGCCGCCTTCTTGATGGCTGTCTGGGCAGCTATTCTGGCGCATCAGGATTATAAGGGGAGTGATATCTTTCATCTGCTCCTCTATGCCATCGGATTGGTGCTGACCTTCAATATGGGCCGCGATATCACGCTGCTCGTCATCTATCCCTTCATCTTTGGATGGTTGATGTTGAAGGCGTATAACCGTTACGTAAAGAAACCTGTATGAGGCTTGACCAATTCGATAATTCAGAGTTCTCCCGCGGAGCCTCTTCACTGAAAGAATTCCTCTGGTGGGTGGTGCGCTCCCTTTTCTTTGCACCATGGTTTCCCATCCCCTCTGTGGTGAAAGTGCTCGCCCTGCGTGCCTTTGGAGCCAAAGTTGGCGAGAGCGTTGTCATTCGTTCCAGAGTGAACGTTTCTTTTCCTTGGAATCTGTCGATCGGCGACCATGTGTGGATCGGCGACGAAGTGATGATCCTGAGCCTGGCACCAGTCACGATTGCCTCGCATGTCTGTATTTCGCAAAGAGCTTTTCTCTGTACAGGCTCGCATCGCTTTCAGTGCCAGAAGTTTGATCTTGTGACCAAGCCGATCATGATTGAAGAGGGATGCTGGGTGGCTGCAAATGTTTTCATTGCGCCTGGGGTAATTCTTGGTACTGGAACCATGTGTGCTGCCGGCGCGGTAGTCTTGAAAAGTTCAAAGCCGAATCTGGTGCTTGCGGGTAATCCAGCCCTTCCCATTTTCAATGAACGGCAGGCATGACGCTTTATCTGGAACTGACGATTTATAGCCTGGTCGTCCTTGCGACAGTGCTTTCTGGTGGGTTTCTTGTTGAAACACTCTTCGGCAATCTCATTGGAAAAGCCGTTCATTCAGACATCTTCTGCCTTCGCTTGACGGCATTTGGCATCCTTTGGATGGGCGGGTTTTTCGTGGTATGTTTTTCGCTCTTTCAGGCTGGAATCTCTCCATTGCACTGGTGGAGTTGGTTTTTTTTCCTATTCACTCTCTTCCTCGCTTCCGTCCGCTGGTTTTGGATCAGCAAGCGGGGAGGGGGAGTTATCAAGCGCTTTCCACTACGAGGTGCTGGGGTGATGGCTGGCGTGGCGTTGCTCCTCCAGTTGCCATCCCTTGTTTTCTATCCTCATGTTCTCGACTGCATCCAACTGGCCTGGACAAATAAATTCGTCGACCCGCAAGCGGTCGATTTCACTCGGAATACGGGTGAATTTGGCTATTCAGCACTGCTTTGTTTTACCGGACTGCTTGCCTCAGGCTTGCCGCTTGTTGTTGCTGCTGCTGCGAGCAAGATCCTGATCTATTTTCTACTGGCCGCTACTGTACTTCTTATCGCCAGAACTTTCTACGACAGGAATAGACTGCTAGGCATCCCGATTGTCGCACTTTGCGTGATCGGAAGTTCCTTCGGACTGAACACCTTTTTTTTGGGAAAAGATTCCATCTTTGGTATTTTGTTCGCGGTTACTTATCTCTGCATGCTCTCGGGTGATGAAGCCCCGGAAAATTATAAAAATGCAGCTCTGTTTTGCGGAATCGCATCGATCACGGGGGTGATCACCGTTCCTTTTCTGGCAATTGCCGCGGGTCTCTTTGTTCTGGCTGGTGGAGTCATTGAGAAAAAAGCCGCATTCCTGCGCTGGCACTTCCTGTTGGCATTACCTCTTCTTGCCTTGCCTGTTCATTTTATGGTGAAGGTTCCTATTGGGGTATCGTGGGTGATTGCTGCCGCAGGTGCTCTTCTCTTTTTCTTTGTGGAACGTAGCGCAAGGGGAGCCGTCATCAGTCTCCCTTCTCCGCCGTTCTGGGTGGTGGCTATGGGGATTGCTTGCACGCTGCTCTGTATCGCAACGCTTCTTCCCGTGCTCAGAATCCTTCCCGGTGGAGGAATTTTTTCAGTGATGGCTCCGTTTGACGGAAAAACCGGTTTTTTTGGCCTTCTCTACGCGTACAACACGTCTTCTGGTTTTCTGGCATCCTGTTTTCTGCTGGCACCGTTTGCGGCTCTCTATCTCTGGAGAAAAAGAGAAGCCGAAACGTGGGTTGCGTTCGTCTATCTGCCTGTGTCGTTGTGTTCTTATCTCCTCCTTTGTCATCTGGAACAGCGGTTTTTTGATTCCTGGAATCTTTGGGATCTTGTGAAGGATTCTGTGGGATGGTTTCTTCCGCCGACGGCCGCCATGGCTTTGGGGCCGATAATTGCACGTCTGCCCGACGGGCGTCGGGAAACGGAGCTGCTTATCCCGTTTCTGCTAGTTGTTTTCTTAGGATCGTTCTTGGAATCAGTGGCCCGCGTACAGATGAGAGAGGGATTTCTTAGTGCCACGAATCAATCCGGTCCTTTTAAGATTGGAAAATCCAATGGGGCAATTCCTGAAATCGCTGATTATTTGTGGCAAACGCAATCTGAGGGAAGACTGATCGTTGATTCCCGCACCGACGTCCCGACAAACAACAGAACCCTCCAGTATTTTTGTCCAAAATTAACCATCTCTTCAGATGAAATATTGTCTATCCAAGATGTTGGCAACATGGAGCTGTGGAAACAGAGGACCTTTCTTCTTGTGAACGAGTCGGACCGTCGATCTTTCTCAGAAAGGTTGCAAGCATCCCATCGCAGCTTCCTTTCCCGATGGGAATCAAAAGATGGCAAATTACAAATCTTGGAGATTTTCCCCCAAGGGGGTGAGGGGAGCAGATAATGAGTCTGGAACTTGCCGTTATCATGCCTGTCTTCAATGAAGAGGCATCGATCCGACGGGTGGTTTCCGAATGGTTTGCAGAACTGGAATCCCAGCTCGAGAACTTTATCCTGATTGTCCTGAACGACGGATCGAGAGATGAAACGCTCGACCAGCTCAAAGAGATGGAACGGGAGAAGGGGTGCCGGCTCCTGATTGTGGACCAGGTAAATATCGGACACGGAAGAACCTGCCTGAAAGGGTATCAAATGGCCATCGAACTCGGGGCGAAGTGGATTCTCCAGATCGACTCGGACGGCCAATGCGATCCCCTGTACTTTTCTCGATTTTGGCGAGAAAGGCACCACAACGATCTTATCTTCGGAAGAAGAACACAAAGAGAAGATGGATTGCGGCGTATTTTTGTCTCTGTTGTTTTGAAGTGGCTCCTCCTACTTTTGTACCATGTAAATTGCATTGATCCAAATGTGCCTTACCGTCTGATGAGGGCAGAGGTCATCAGGCCTATTTTACCGCATATTCAGGGTGTTGATCTGGCTAACATCGCCTTGAGCATTTTTCTCCAACAGCGGAACAATCTGAGGGCTGGTGTCGTTGATATCTCCTTTCGAGCGCGTTACGGAGGAGAGCCGACGGTTGGCTTGTTGCAGTTTGCTGCGAAGGCTGCTGAACTTAAAAAACAACTCGACCGTATCATGTAAGGGAATGCGTTTCCGTAACGGGATTCTTTTTTTCCTCGGCCTCATTCAAGAGCAACCTTGCCCCTGCTGCTGCCCCATCTGGTTTACCGATTTTTTTTGCGTTCGATGCCCAGTTTTTCCAGGCAGCGGCACCATGGGAGAATGCATACCGTACTGCTGAGGCGACGGCTTGCGGTGTGATGGCAGTGCATCCGCATTCTGCTGACTCAAGCAATTCGGCATTCCCTTCTTCCTGACCGGGGATGACCTGGCTCATGACCAGCGGGGTTCCTGCGGCAAGGCATTCCTGAACGGTGGCACCACCTGCTTTTGCGACGATGAGATGGCTGGAGGCGATGCGCTCTGGAAGGTCACTCATCCATCCCTCGACTTTGAGAGGACGAGAGAAGGAGTTGGCAATGAGTTGCAGGGTTTCCCGGAGCGCTTCATCACGTCCGCAGGCAACAGAGAGCTCGATGCCTTCGACAGAGCCAAGTTTTTTAAGAATCTCTGCCGCATTCTTCTGCCCCGGATTCACGAGATAGAGCACCCTGGGACGAAGCTTGGGGGGATCCGGTGGAAGCCGCTGTCCTTGGAGTTTTTCGAAGACAGCGGGAACAGGGAATCCGGTAACATGAAGTTTGGCTCGCGGCACGCCGGCTTCCTCCATCACCAGTGCCGTTGCTTCGTTGGGAACAATGAAGCAGTCGGAGTGCCCCCGATACCAGAGGGAGTTAATGGAAATGGAATCGGTGACAACAGTGACTGTCTTATAGGGGCGGTTTTCTCTGCCATCGAGGTGGTCGAGCAGGTGATTGTACCCGGGATAGGTGGAGGCAATCACCGCAGGCTGCATTTCAGTGATCGATCTGCGGAGCAAACGGGCAGCTCGTCTAAAAACGGCCACTTGGCTGGGGGCTTCCTCACTGTGATGGAGATACTTGTAAAACCATGACCAGAGGCCTGGAAAATGATTGATGAAAAAGAAATAATTTTTCTGAGCGATTTTGTAGAGCGGTCCGTAGGCCTCGGCAAAAAGATCACGCACTTCCACTTGTCGTTCTGGATCCTGCTTGCGGAGGGCTTCCGCCAGATTTCTTGCCGCCGCATTATGTCCCTCACCAAATGCCGAGGTAAGGATAAGGATGGGGCGTTTCATGGGGATAAAGGGTGAATGTCCGATCGATACTAGAGCCATTTTCGGCGGCGAAAGAAAAGAAGCATCCCCAAAGTAATGAGCAGGGACGTACCCCAAAAGGCGATATAGCCATAGCGCCAGGTCAATTCTGGCATGTTGAAGGGGCTGTCGTGGAAGTTCATCCCATAAACGCCGGCTAAGAAGGTCAGGGGCATAAAGAATGTCGAGACCAGGGTGAGCACGCGCATGATCTCATTTGTTCGGAAACTCAGGCTGGAATGATAGACATCCATCAGTCCCGAAGTAAGATCCCGGTAACTTTCAATGATATCGATGATCTGAGTGATGTGGTCGTAGCAGTCACGCAGATAGGCCCGGGTGTGTTCCTGCACAAATCCTCTGTCCTCGTGCATCAGGTGGCTGAATACCTCCCTCTGTGGCCACGCCCCGCGCCGCATTTCCAGAAGAAGACGCTTATGATAAAAGAGATCTTTTAAGAAGTCCCGACTAGGACGTTCCATCAATTTTTCTTCTAAAGATTCAGTTTCATCGCCGATCATTTCAAGCACGGGAAAGTAGTGGTCGACGACGGCATCCAGAAGAGCGTAAGCGAGATAATCAGTGCCAAATTTACGGATTGGAGAGCCGGCAAGCCTGAGTCTGCGCCCCACCTCGTCGAAGGGATCCATATCCTGCTCGGCCTGAAAGGTGATCAGGTTGTGCATGCCGAAACAAAGGCTCAACTGCTCGATCTCCACCTGGTCCAGACTCTTCTGGTGATTGTAGATCATGGAAGTGATGACAAAAATCCCCTCGTCGAAGGATTCCATTTTTGGTCGCTGCGAAGTCAGGATGTCTTCGATAAAGAGCGGGGAGAGAGTGAAGTGTGCGGCAAGCGTTCGGACACACTCTGTGTCCCCCAATCCGTCCACATTGATCCAGTTTGTTTTAGCAGGATCTAGGAGAGTGATCGCCTCATTTGCATCCTTACAAACTACTTCCTTCAAGGATGTGGCGTCGTATTGCCAGAGACAAATCTTTGGGGCTTTGGTGTCTGTTCGTCCCTCGATCTGAAGTGAGGCAGGTGACGTCCCGGGAGTATGATAAATTAGTTTGATCATGATCGCAGGTGATCGTGCCCCGGAGGTAGAGGTGTTGGGGATTCATGAACGGGAAGCAGTGATCCAATTACGGTGAGTGAAAGCTTTGGGAAGCTGTTTTCGAATCGACTTTGCAGAGCAGGCCAAAGTTTTGGCGCGACGCTGAGCAGAAGCTCATAATCCTCACCGTCAGTAAGGGCCTCCTGAATGGTGCAGGCACGATGGAGGGGGATGGCTTCTGGTACGATCCGAAAAGAACATGTGCTGGATTTGGCAAGTTTCGGGAGATCGCTGCCGAGTCCGTCACTCAGATCCATCATGGAAGTGACACCGCGTTGGGAGGCCAGCCACCTACCTTCCCTCAGACGAGGCGTGAATCGCAGATGTCGTCCGCTCTTAAAAGAACCGCCGAGTTTTCCTGTGACGCAGAGCAGATCGCCCGCGCGACCTGTGGAACGAAGTCTAAGGCTCTTTTTTGGAACGTCGCCGGTCATGGCAATCGAGAGGAATAAGGGACCGGGCGAGCGGACGGTTTCGCCGCCGACGATCGAGACTTCAAAGGCCATTGCTGCCTTGCCGATGCCTTGATAGAGGGCTCGCCATTCCTTACTTCCCCAGCTGGGAGGAGCGGCTACCGTGATCACGGCGTTTCGAGGAGTGCCACCCATGGCGGCGATGTCGCTCAGTGGGCGGCAGAGAGCCTTCCATCCGATCTGGGCAAGCGGGGTTCCCGTCTTGAAATGTACCTCCTCGATAAGAGCATCAGTTTTGAGGAGTTCGAGCACTCCATTTTTGGATGAATGCCGGATCACAGCGCAATCATCGCCAATCCCACTTAAAACCGTGCGTGAGGGGGATGGGAGCTCTTTCCGGATTAATTCCAGAAGTTCCTCTTCGGAACGGGGTGGGCGGTTTCGTTGTTTTCGAGCATTCATCCCATATTCCTCCATTTAGGAGGCTAATGACGGCCAAAAGATAAGGGTGATGATGGTTGAGGCGTTGAAGGCCGCATGCATGGTGATGTTGCCCCAGAGCGATCCTGTGCGTTCGTAAAGCAGGCAGAGAATCACGGCGAGCAGGAAGAGTCCCGGAGCGGATGGGAGATGAACGTGGATGGCGGCGAAGAGCAGTGAAGAGACAAGAATGGCAGGAATGCGTCCTCCATAACGCCGGATCACCCCATAGAAATATCCACGAAAAATCACTTCTTCGGCCACTGGTGCCACAACCACAGCCATCAAGATGACAGCGCCGCGGTGCTGAAGATCGGGATGTTCCAGAAAATAACGGACGATCATTTGTGAGTCATCCGTGCTACCAGTGAATTGCTGCACCAGACCCTGGGTAGCGAGGATGAGAGGGTAGGTGATGATGACCCAAATCAGGCCGGTGGCTGCAGCTTTGGGAAAACAGGAGGGTTGAAGCTGGAAGATGGAGATTGCCGAGCGTCTTTGAAAACCGATCACACCAAAAATACCGAGGACAAGTACCCCGTAGAGGATTGAATTGGCGACGATGGCTTCCATGGTGATCGTCTGGGGCGTTTCAAATCCATGGGAGATTAGTAGGATCATCCAAAAGGCGAGAGTGCCGCTACAGAGAGCATCCGGAATTCCGAAGTGCTGTGTTGTCAGCACCGCCTTGGAAGTTCCACGCTTGGCCAGCCAGACATAAAAAACGAGTAAGGCAAGCCAGCCGAAAGCCGCTGCTGCTTGGCTGAAATTTATCGAGAGAGTGGCCAGGAACGGAATCATCAGAGTGTGTAGAAAGAGGGGAGCAGGTAGAGCCGCCCGCTGTCGAGTTTGATGCCGCCCCCAGATTGCAGATTGAGATCGAGATGGATGTCGGTCTTCTCGGAGTCTTCGAAGAATTTCAGGAAATGCGCGAGCCCCTGTCGCTTTTCATAGTGAACGATTTCGGCGCCGGAGGCTTTGCCGAGAATTCGTGCCTTGTCATAGGCATCCTCAATGTAGCCAAGTTGATCGACGAGTTTTGCCGCGTAGGCATCCTTGCCGCTGAGTACACGCCCGTCCGCGATGCCGTTGCGGAGGGTGGTCGGATCAAGATGGCGCGCCTTGGCCACAATGTTGAGAAAGCGATCATAGGTTTGCATGACCAGTCCTTGGAAATAGCTCTTTTCCTCCTCGGTGAGATCGCGGGCGCCATTGAGGGCATCCTTGAACTGGCCGCTCTTGAAGACCACTGATTGGAGGCCGATTTTTCCAAAAAGCTCCTTGTAATTTAGGGTTGAGATGATGACCCCGATGCTGCCGGTGAAAGTGGTATCACTACACATGATCCAAGAACTGCCGCAGGCAATATAATAGGCTGCGGAAGTGCCGATCGAATTCATGAAGACAACAACCGGTTTTTTGGCGCTCAGTTTTCCCAATGCATGATAGATGGTGTCTCCCGCCGTCACTTCACCTCCGGGCGAATCCACAGAGAGGACAATCGCCTTTACCTGCGGATCATCGGCTGCCTGGAGAAACTCTTCCTTAAGGTCATTCACCATCGACTCTCCAGTCGAACTGGCGTGCCCGTAGGAGATCAGGCCGTCGAGATCAATCACGGCAATTTTATCCGAGGAGTTATGCCCCGGAGAGATGACGGTTTCCGAAAAATTCTTCTTTGAAATGATTCTGGCAGGTCCTGATCCATTTCTGCCAAGGATGCTGAGGAACAGCAGATTGCCAAAGAGACTCAGGCCCAACGCAACGAAAAGCAGCAGTGGCAAACATCCATTCTTTTTCATATCGCTGGCCAAGGTGGAGCAACTCGAGGCAAGGCTCAAGCTAACTTACTCACCCGCAAGGTTCTGGGGCTTCATTTTTAATCCAATTAACCAGAAAAACAGGCTGAGTGCCAATCCGAGGAAGGCGGCAATCGCCATTCTCGGAGCACTTCCAAAAAGCAGAGGACAGATCAGACCCGAACCGAGTGCAAAGATGATCATGAAGTAGAACCCCTGAAGCGAAGAGGCCAGCCCGCGCACTTTGGGGAAGAGTTCGAGGGTTTCAATGGTCATGGCTGGTGAGGCAAGGGCCATTCCAAAAGCGCAGATACCCAAGGGAACGATGGCCCAAGGAAAGGAGATCACAAAGAGCAGGCTATAGATGAGAGATGTCAGGGAGGATATCACCATGATGGTGTAACCGAGGGTTATCGTGAAGGTCGGGGTCCATCGATGGCTCACTTTTCCGGCGACCATGGAACCAAGTGTCATGCCGCCGATGAGTGGGATAAAGAGCCATCCGAAGCTTGTTACTGGGAGATGGAGTACATCCATGACAAAGGAAGGGGCTCCGGCGATATAGAACAAGACTCCGGAGAAAGTCATGGCAAGACCAAGACAACGGAAGATAAATTCACCGTGACGAGCCACGCTCCAGTAGTTGGAGACAATGATTTGGAAATGGAATGGGTGTCGATGCTCTTGCTTCAGGCTTTCCGGGAGCCACTTCAAACAGACTAGCAAAAGAATCAGGCAGAAAAGCGCGATACATCCAAAAATTGACCGCCAGCCCAAGGTTGCCTGCAACCAGCCACCCAGAACGGGTGCTATGGCAGGTGCCAGACCGAAGACCATTGAGGTATAGGACATCGCTTTCTGGGCTTCCGCTCCCTTGAGCATATCGCCGATGATGGCGCGTCCAACAACTGAACCCGCACCTGCGGACAACCCTTGAACCAGTCGAAACACAATCAACTGTTCTAGGCTGGTTGAGAGACCGGCTCCTAGAGAACTGAGGAAGTAAACAAGCAGGGAGGCTAGAATGACCGGACGCCTTCCGAAGGAGTCTGAGAGCGTCCCGTAAAAGAGCATCATGAAGGCAAAGGCAAACAGGTAGACGCTGAGTGTCTGCTGCGAAGCGGCAAGGCTAACCGAGAAATGCTTGGCAATGGAGGGCAGCGCCGGGAGATAGGCATCAATCGAGAGCGCTCCAAGCATGGAAAGAGCTGCAAGAATGATGATCTCACGGTGGCGCATGGGGAGGGAGACTAGGCAAACGCCGATGTAATCGCAACGAGAGTGTTGAGGTAAGATTCGTCTCTCGTCGATTTTGCAGTGTGACAGAGGGTTGTTGGTGATTTGTGAATAAGTTGGGGAGAAGTGTGGAAACAATGGAAAATTACTCTTTGGATCAGAGCGCTCGCGCTGACCAAGAAACTCTGTAAACTCTCCCCATGTCGAAAGCCGAACTCCGTGCCCGTCTCGAAGAGATCGGTGTGCGTCCCAGCAAAATGCTCGGGCAGAATTTTCTCCTCGATCCCAACCTTGCTCGTGCGATCGTTGCAGGCCTTGATCCCCGGGAAGGAGACCACCTTGTGGAAGTCGGCCCCGGTATGGGGGCGCTCACGATGCATATTCTGGATTCACCTGCGAGAAGGATTACGCTGATTGAGCGCGACCATCGATTGGCGACTGAATTGCGTGAACGATACAAGGAACAGATTGCCTCGGGGCGACTTGAGATCATTCAGGGTGACGGAGCCAAATGTGACCTGATTGCCCTCTATGGCTACGGCCCGGTGAAGATGGTGGGAAATCTTCCCTACAGTGCCTCCACGGCCATCATCTCACATTTCACTGCATCCGTTTCACCCGCATCCAGACTGGTTCTGATGGTTCAGAGAGAAGTTGCAGAGCGTCTGGCGGCGGCTCCCGGTCATGGTGATTATGCCGCGCTCACGGTGCAGCTTGGAAGGCGGTGGAGCGTGAAGAAACTCCGCATCGTTCCTCCCGATGTTTTCTGGCCGAGGCCCGCTGTGGAATCCGCGGTGATCGAGGTTTCCCCGAGGCCGGTGGAGGGTTTGCCAAACTGCGATCCGGATCGGTTCAGTCAACTGGTTCGTCAGGGATTTTCCGCGCGGCGCAAGCAACTCCGCTCACTTCTGGATCTGCAAAAGGGTGTCTGGGAGAAGTGGGCTCTGGCCAAGGGGTATCCTGTGACGGCAAGGGCTGAGGACTTGCCGGTGGATGATTGGGCGGAACTCGCTCTCCTAGGACAAGATGGGAAACATCCTGCGGTTGATTCGCCGGAGGAAGTCTTTGATGTGGTGGATGAAAATGACCGGATCATCGATTTCAAAGGGCGGGGGGAGGTGCATGTGAATAACTTGCGGCACCGGGCGGTTCATATCTGGCTTTTCAACCGGCAAGGGGAGCTCTTCCTGCAAAAGCGTTCGCCTTGGAAACAAAATCATCCTAGCCTCTGGTGTTCCAGCACGGCGGGTCATGTCGATTCAGGAGAGAACTACGAGGAGGCGGCGCATCGGGAGTTGCGCGAGGAGATCGGGGTGGACTCCGAGTTGGTCAAAATTTGGAAGATAGAGGCCACGCCGCAGACCGGTCATGAATTTCTGGAGGTCTTTGTTGGAAGAACCGAGGGGCCGTTCCGATTTGCCCCGGGGGAAGTCGAAACCGGCTCTTTTTTCGCTGTGGCTCAGATTCAGCGCTGGCTGGAGCAGGCTCCTGAGGAATTCACCCCCGTTTTCAGAATGATAGCCAAGAGATTTCTCGGTGAGACAGAAGCGCTCATGCCGCAAGAAAATGTCTCATTATAGAGACATAATGTCTCTTTTCTTACTGGCTCGGGATGTGGCGTGATATTTGTAAATAACACATAGAAAGATAGATAAGATAAATAAAGAAAGAGGGCACAGCGTTTGCTTAAGTAGTAACCGTTATGTCTAAAATTCTAGGAATCGATTTGGGAACGACCAACTCCTGCATGTCCGTCATGGAAGGCGGTGAGCCGGTTGTTCTGGAAAACTCAGAAGGCGCCCGTACCACCCCTTCGGTGGTTGCTTTCAGCAAGAGTGGCGAGCGTCTTGTCGGCCAGGCAGCAAAGCGCCAGGCAATTACCAACCCCACAAACACCATCTTCTCCGTGAAGCGTTTCATGGGCCGCAAGTACGACGAGTGCCGCGGCGAACAGGATCGCGTTCCCTACAAACTGGTCAAGGCCGCCAATGGCGATGCCCACATCCAGGTTGAGATCGACGGCAAGCCCAAGGCATTCTCCCCTCCGGAGATTTCGGCCATGATTCTTGCCAAGCTCAAGAGCGATGCCGAAGCGAAACTCGGAGAGAAGATCACCCAGGCGGTCATCACTGTTCCGGCTTACTTCAACGACTCGCAGCGCAATGCCACCAAGGACGCTGGCAAGATCGCCGGGCTTGAAGTACTCCGAATCATCAACGAGCCCACCTCCGCCTCCCTTGCCTACGGCTTGGAGAAATCGAAGGATGAAAAGATCGCCGTCTATGACCTTGGTGGCGGTACATTTGATATTTCCTGCCTTGAACTCGGTGACGGTGTTTTCGAGGTTCGCGGCACCAATGGTGACACTCACCTGGGCGGCGATGATTGGGACAACCGGATCATGGACTGGATCATCAACGAGTTCAAAGCGGAGTCCGGCATTGATCTTACCAAGCAGCCTGATGCCGTTCAGCGTATCAAAGAAGAGGCCGAGAAGGCCAAGATCGCCCTTTCCTCAACGCAGGAATACGAGATCAATATCCCCTTCGTCACCGCTGATGCCAGCGGACCGAAAC
>Ga0302198_10001752_pt1 | contig 23491 bp, 18 predicted proteins | sample II_Bog_N2_2_FD_193521 | JGI IMG/M metagenome (GOLD analysis project Ga0302198, IMG submission 193521) | Peat permafrost microbial communities from Stordalen Mire near Abisko, Sweden - II_Bog_N2_2 | ecosystem: Environmental > Terrestrial > Soil > Wetlands > Peat | place: Sweden: Abisko... | reverse complement strand
AGTACTACAGTTGTAGATCGGAGATTCCGGAGGGAGCAGGGGGTTTCAACCCCCGGAACGAGAGCAAGATTGCGCGGCCTTTAGGCGCGGGCCATTGCCCTTTTTCTGCAAAAAGGAACAAGTACAACTGGAGTGCTAGGCGGCTTGAATGGTGAACTCGACCGGGTCTAACCCCTTGCCAATGAGATAGTTCTGCATATTCCGGAGGGGGTCGGCGGGGAGCGAGAGGCGACAGTCGATGAGGGTGGGCCCGTGGCCTTTGCGGGCGTGGGTGATGGACTCGGAAGCGACGCGGTAGACGGCGACCACGTCGTTCCCGTCGACGTGGATGACGGGCAGGGCGTGGCCTGTTCGTTTGATGGAGGCGGCCTCGCCGACGGCGGGTATGACTGGAGTTTCAGAGCGGTTGAGGAAGACGAAGAGGATGGGCAGGTTTTGGCTGGCGGCCTGGTTGACGGCGGCGAGCCAGGCCGGTTGCGCTCCGGGTTTGCCGCTGGAAAAGAACAGGGTGACCCGCTCATTGCCGTTCGCGGCCGCGGACTTGCGGAGGGCGGGGGAGAAGGCTGGGGCGATGGAGGGTGCCGGGTTGATAGCCTTGAGCGCGGTGTCGGGCCAGAGGGCGGGCGCGATGATGTCGTGGGGAAGCAGATCGATGGCCGCGCCGACGGCGGCTGCTTCGTGGCCGAGAATGGAGTCGGCTGCGGCCGCGCGGCGGGCTTTGGTGTGGACGTCGGCCTGCTCGGCGATTCTGCGGCACTGGACCATGGCCGAGTACAGGGCGAGCAGCTTGCGGTTTGTGATGAGCGAGAAGCCCTGGTTGGCGGCGGCGAATTGCTGCATGGACATGGTCATGGTTGCTTGGGGCAGCCTCTGGGATGCGATTGTAACGGGGCGGGGAAGACTCGATCGTCGTCCTCGTTCTGTTTTCAATTCAGCGGAGTGGCGTTGCGCTGGTCGAGTGTAAGCGAGTTGGCGCCGGGTTTGAGCTCGACGGCCTGTTCCCAGACCAGCGGCTGCTTGTTGTAGACGGCGGAGATCATCAGGTAGTAGGTGCCGGTCGGAAGGCCGGGCAGGGTTGCGGCGCCGGTCGCGTCCGAGCGGATGCCGGAAGCTGCGTCGGCGTTGATCGCAGCCATGATCTTGGGGCAATCCGCCGTGTGCGTGCCGCAGGCGATGCCCACGTACTTATAGGGCGAGGCGCCCGGCGGCACGGTGACGCCGCCGATGGCAAGCGCGTTGGCATAGCTGTGGCGGAGCAGCACATAGGGCCGGTTAGCCAGCGGATTGGGCGCGCCGGGCGCCGCTCCGAGGCCGGAGACGATCGACAGGATGGCGTTGCCGAGCGGCGCGGCGGGCGTGGAGAGTCTGCCGCCCCCGTTGCCTGAACCCGCGCCTGGACTGGTGGCAGCCATGGCAGCAGTCATTCCGCCCGCGGCCGGGATCTGCTGGCTGGGAGCCAGGGCGGCCAGGTTGCAGGTCAGCTCCATGGGCGCGAAGGTGAAATCGCCGTCGTCGTTTTGCCCGGTGGGGATGCGGCCATGCACCTGGTAGGGGCCGCTGCCGGGGTCGAGCGAGCCGTCGCCGCGGAAGGCAAGGTGCAGCGGGTGGTCGGGCGCATCGACTTTGATGTAGGACGCTGCGCCGTCGGGGACGACGGTGTAGGGATAAGCGCGGGCAGCGTCCGGTCCGCAGCCGAGTATCACCGACTCGGGAAAGAACTGCACGCTGAAGCCGGTGGAGGCCGCGTAGATGCCCTGCATGCGAATGCCGGCCGGGGTGGGCGCGCCCTTGTCGCCGCCGAACATGGTTTTGAGCAGGTCGGTCTGCATGGTCTGCGCGCCCACGCTGGCGCCTTGGGTGGAGAGATTGAGCGCGGGGCAGGTGGCGTGATGGGACGCAAAGACGGTGTGGCCGTTGTTGACGTTGGCATTGCCAGTGACCCGATTGCCGGCCGAGTCGTAGAGGTTGCCGTACTGGTCCTTCTGCGTCGCGCGTGCGTCGACCTTGTCTTGCACGTAGCCGCTGGCAAGGACGCCATTGATGGTGACCGGGCCGGGGCCGGTGATGGTGCTGTCGGGATGCAGCGTGAGCACCAGCGGCCGGGGAGTTGTATTGATCGTGAGCGTGGGCCGCGCGCTCTTCAAGTCCAGGGTGTAGGCCTCCTGGTTGGGCGATAGATCGGCGCAGTTGACCAGCACGCCGCCGTCGATGAAGTCCAGACGCCAATGGCCCGCGCCCTCAAACACGCCGGCCATGGTGGGGCCGGGCGCGGGCTGCTTGTCTGCGCCCGGCAGCACACCGGAGAGCATCTGTCCAAACGCGCCCAACAACGCGTTGCCGGTGCAGCTGGCCGGCAACCGGCCGGAGGTGACGCAGCGGCGAATTTTGCGGTCGTCTGCCGAGACGGGCTTTTCCGGCTGGCCATTAGGAGAAGCGGCCGGCGCGGCGGCGGCATTCAGCTGGTCTTCAGCTTTTTTCGCATTGGCGTTGTAGGTGTCCTGCTGCTTTTGCTGGAAGGCCTTGGCCGCGGCAAGCTGCTTGGCGCTGGGCTGGGTGCACGTAGGCAACAGCTTTTTGAGAGCGCCGCGGGCCACGTAGGTGTAGGAGTTCATGCCATTGGGGAGCAGCTTGTCCGGATGGCCGACCATGCAGGTGGCCGTATCGCTCAGGTCGCGGACATTGCAGTTTTCCACGTAAATGTGTTCGCCATTGCAGAGGAAGGTGGGACCGATGGGGATGTCCTGCGCGGCGGCGGTGGCCACTGCTGCGAAAACAATTGTGAGCGGAATGGCGAGAGTGAGCGGAAACATTCTGCGCGAGCGGAGTGAGAGGGACGAAGCCATGGAACCCCCTGGAGAGTCGATCGTCGGCGGCGGCGCCGTGAACATGGGATGAATGGAAGACTGCGCGTGCACCGTGGGGAAGAAGCCCATGGTAGAACGGCACGTGTGAAATCGGCAAGCACTCTCTTTGCGATTGAGCGGGGAAGATTCGCAAGGCGTTGAACAGAGCCGGGCGGCTTTCACAAAGAGCGGAGCGAGTGCTAGTACTACAGTTGTAGATCGGAGATTCCGGAGGGAGCAGGGGGTTTCAACCCCCGGAACGAGAGCAAGATTGCGCGGCTACAGTTGTAGATCGGAGATTCCGGAGGGAGCAGGGGGTTTCAACCCCCGGAACGAGAGCAAGATTGCGCGGCCTTTAGGCGCGGGCCATTGCCCTTTTTCTGCAACAAGGAACAAGTACAACCGTAGTGCTAGGGTAAATCGGATATGAGATCGGCAACAGCGGATGTTTTGGGCGAGATCGGGCTCACGGTTCCGATCGACGAACTGGTGGCGACAACATGGGACGCGATCGTGGTGGGCGCAGGGCACAACGGGCTGGTGTGCGCGGCAACGCTGGCGCGTGCCGGCAAGCGGGTGCTGGTGATTGAGAGCCGGCAGCGCGTGGGCGGCGCATGCACCATCGAGGAGCCCTTCCCAGGCGTGCGCATGTCGCCCTGCGCCTATCTGGCCGGGCTGCTGCATCCGCTGGTGCTCGAGGAGTTGGAACTGGAGAGGCGCGGCTACGTGTGGACTCCGGCAGTGAATGGGCTGTTTGTGCCCTTCCTCGACGGCTCGAGCATTCAGCTGTGGGAGGACGATGAGCGCTGCACGGCCGAGGTGCGCGCGCTGGCGCCGGGCGATGTGGAGGGATGGCGCGCCATGGGCGAGGTGATTCGCCGCTTGCGCGATGCGTTGCGGCCGCCGGGCGCGGGCGATATGTGGGTTGGCGAGCCGCCTGCGCGGGAGCAGATTGAGGAGCGGCTGGGCGCGGATGAAGAGGCACGCGCGGTGCTGTTCGACTGGTCCATGGCGGAGTTTGTGGAGCGCTATGTGCAGGACGAGCGGCTGCAGATTGCGTATCTGGGCCAGGGCGTGATCGGCACCAATGCGAGCCCGTTCGACAAGGGCACGGCGTCGATTCGCTTTCATCATTCGTCAGGCCGTCTGGGCGGCATGGCCGGCATGTGGGGCTATGTGCGCGGCGGCATGGGCATGGTCTCGTTCTACATGTGCGATGCGGCGCGCGAGGCCGGAGCGGCGGTGGTTTCCGGCTTGCCGGTCGCGCGGATTGTGCCCGGCGAGGGCGTGGAGCTGGAGGGCGGCGAACGCATCCGAGCATGCGTGGTGGTGTCGAATGCCGACCCGCGGCGGACCCTCGGCCTGCTGGGCGCCGAGGCCGATGCAGGCTGGCGCTCTCAGGTAGAGCGGGTACCGATAGAAGGCTGCACCGTGAAGCTGAACGTGCACCTGCGCGAGCTGCCCAACTTCACCGCGCGGCCCGGTGTGAATGAGCCGCACCACCTGGGCCAGATCAACGCGCCGCTCACCAAGGACGAGTGGAAGGCCGGGTTCGCAGCGGCGCGGCGCGGTGAGCTGCCGGAGCGCTTGTGGTGCGAGCTCTACTTTCAGAGCGCGCACGATCCCTCGATTGTCCCCGCCGGCGAACACACCATGAGCGTCTTTGCGCAGTATGTGCCCTACAAATTCGCGCATGGAAACTGGAACGAGCGGCGTGAAGAAGTGCGCGTGCTGGCCATGAAATCGCTGGCGCGGTTCTGCTCGAATATGCCCGACGCCGTGATCGATGCGCAGGTGCTGGGCCCGCCGGATATCGAAGAAAAAGTCGGCCTCACCGGCGGCCATATCTTTCAGGGCGAGTGCCTGCCGCCCTACATGTGGGCGAATCGCATATCCGCGCGCACGCCCATGCAGGGCGTCTATCTCTGCGGCGCAGCCACCCACCCCGGCGGCAGCGTGATCGGCATCAACGGGCGCAACGCGGCCATGGCCGTGCTGAAGGACCTGAGTAAAAAATAGCTTCTTCCGCGCGCGCACGCTCTGCTATGCTGCGCCCTACATGGCTTCCTCTCCAGCGCTCAAGCGAGGCATCCGGTTTCGCGACCTGGTGCTGTTCTACGTGGTTGTGGTGCTCAGCGTGCGCTGGACCGCGTCTGCTGCGAACGCCGGGCCGAGCATCCTGGTGGTCTGGATTGCCGCGCTGTTCTGCTTCTTCATTCCGCTTGCGGCCAGCGTGATGGAGCTGTCGTCGCGTCATCCGGAAGAGGGCGGCATCTACATCTGGACGCGCGAGGCCTTTGGCGATTTTGCCGGGTTCATCTGCGCGTGGACGTACTGGATGAGCAACCTGCCCTTCTTCGCGGCGGTGCTCTACTTCGGCGCGGCGTCGGCGCTGTTCGCGTTCGGCCCTCGTGCGCAAAGCCTCAGCGCAAATCCGATTTGCTACATTGTGTTCGCCGCCTTTTGGCTGGCTGCGATTACGCTGCTCAACATACGCGGCGTCGACGTGGGCAAATGGCTCAACAACGTCGGCGCGCTGGGCAGCCTGCTGCCGCTCACCGCGCTCATTCTGCTGGGAGTGATTTCTTACTGCCGCTTCGGGCCGGCGATCCACGTCACCCGCGCGAGCCTGGTTCCGCATTGGTCGCTCGACAACGCGGTCTTCTGGTCGAACGTCTTCTTCGCATTCAGTGCGGTTGAAGCGGTGTCGGCCATGGGCGACGAGATCCAGAATCCGCGGCGCAACGTTCCGCTGGCGCTGCTGGCGGGCGGATGCATTCTGACAGTCGCCTACGTCGGCGGCACGGCGGCGTTCCTGTTTACGCTGCCCGCACAGGCGGTGGGCGGCCCGGACGGATTTGTGAACGGCATTCACCTGATGGCGGCGCGGCTGGGCATGGGGTGGACGCTGGCGCCGCTGGCGCTGCTGGTGGCGCTGAATGCGGTGGGCGGAGCGGCCGGCAACCTCTCATCGACTGCGCGGCTGCCCTTCGTGGTCGGGGTCGACCGCTATCTGCCGCCGGCCTTCGGATGGATTCATCCGCGCTGGCGCACGCCATGGGTGGCCCTTGCTGTCTACGGCGGGGCGGGGATGATTGTGGCGCTGCTGGGCCAGGCGGGAACCACGGTGCGCGGCGCGTACAACGTGCTGGTCAGCATGTCGGTGATTTCGCTGTTTCTGCCGTATCTTTTTCTTTTCTCCGCAATGATCCGCATGCAGGGCTGCCCTGTGAATCCAGAGGTGCGGCGCGTTCCCGGCGGCAGGCCGGTGGCCATCGCGCTGGCGTCGATTGGGCTAGCCAGCACGGCGATCACGATTGTGTTGTCGGTGATTCCGGCGGGGGATGAAGCCAACAAGCCGCTGGCAGTGGCCAAGGTGCTGGGCGCCACGATTGCGCTGGTGGGAGCGGGAGTGGGGTTGTTTGTTGTGGGGCACGTCCGGGGACGGCATCGGGCCGGATAATCGGAATCCCTGTTGGTCAGTGGTTGTGGCTGAAGTTCGAGGTTCGTGCTCTCCCACGTCTCAACATCGAGATCTGGGGCGCCCGCTGCTGTTGCCGCCGAGAAATTGAAAGAACAACCGCAGGTCCTTCGACTCGCTTGGCTCGCTCAGGATCGCAGACTTCTTGGGCCGTTCAGAATGACAGCGTTTTGCGGGCGTGCAGAGACACTGCCTAGGTGGAATAATCCGCGTTGATGTGGATGTATTCGACGGTCAAGTCGGTGGTCCAGAAGATGCAGCTGCCTTCGCCTTGATGCAGCTGAATGCTGATTGAGAACTCGGGCTTGGCGATGTAGGCGTGGGCGGCGGCTTCGTCGAACTCAACAGCACGGCCGCCGTCGCGGCAAATTTGCAGATCGCCGAAGCGGATGTCGATGCGGTCGGGGTCGACCTGCGCGCCGGAGTAGCCGATGGCGGCCATCAGGCGGCCCCAGTTGGGATCGTTCCCAGCCCAGGCGGTCTTCACCAGCGGCGAATGCGCGATCGCCTTGGCGATCTGCAGCGCATCGGCGTCTGTCGCGGCTCCTTCAATGTGGAGTTCGACCACATGGCTGATGCCTTCACCGTCGGCCACAATCTGTCGCGCCAACGAGGTGCAGACATGCGTGAGAGCGTGCGTAAACTCGCGGCTGCCCGAGCCGATGGCGACGCCGCTTGCGCCCGAGGCCAGCAGCAGAACCGTGTCGTTGGTCGACGTGTCGCCGTCGACGGAGATGCGGTTGAAGCTGAGATCGATGGCGGCATTCAAATAACTTTGTAGCGTGGCGGGCTCGAGGGCCGCGTCGGTGAGGATGTAGACCAGCATGGTGGCGTGAGGCACCAGCTGGGGGTGGATCATGCCCGAACCCTTGCCCAGCCCGGCAATGCGAACTTCGCGCACCGTGCCGGCTGCGTCCGCGACGTCGAAGCGGGCAAAGGCGGTCTTCTCGACCAGATCGGTGGTGAGTATGGCCTGCGCGACCTGCTGGAAATGGTCGAACTCTTGGCCAAGTGAAGCCGCCAGGGTGGGCAGCACGGCGATCAGCTTTTCCGCCGGCAGCGGAACGCCGATGATGCCGGTGGAAGACGGAAAAACCTCTTCCGGATCGCAGCCGAAGACTTCCGCGGTAGCTTCGCAGGTAGCGCGCGCGGCGGCCAGGCCCGGCGCGCCGGCTGCGCAGTTGGCGTTGCCGGCATTGATGGCCACCACGCGCACAAGACCACCTGTTGCCCGCAGGTTTTCCTTGTCGAGGATCAGTGGTGCGGCGGTTACCCGGTTGGCTGTGAACGCGGCGGCGGCGCTGGCCGGCTCATCGGCGACGATGAGGGCAAAGTCAGTGCGGCCGCTCTTCTTGAGACCGGCCTTGGTGGCGCCGAATTGGAAGCCGCAGGGGAGCAGAATTTGGGTTGCGTCTGACATGAGGGTTGACCCATTTAATCTAACAGGTGGGCTGAGCAAAACACACAAGGGGTTGGATGGAAATGACCGAGGTGAGCGAGAGCGAGTTTCTGGAGCTGCGCGAGGTGAACGTGGCGCGCGGCGACCGGGTGGTGCTGCACGACGTGAACCTGACCATCCGCACCGGGGAGCATGTGGCGATTCTGGGGCCGAACGGGTGCGGAAAATCGACGCTGATCATGGCGATCGGTTGCCAGGTTTATCCGATGGTGAAGCCGGGGATGGTGGTGCGCATCTTTGGCCGCGAGCGCTGGGATCTGACCCAGCTGAGGCAACACTTCGGGGTCGTCGGGGCGGAGCTTCCCGGCGAGCGGACCGCGGTGACGACCGGACTCGATGCCGTCACAGCGGGGTTCTTTTCGGCCTCGACGCTGTGGCCCAATCTGCATGTAACGCGGCAGATGCGCGACCGGTCGTGGGAGGCGCTGGAGCGGATGGAGGCGACCCACCTGGCCAGGCAGCTGGTAGGCGAGATGTCGGCTGGCGAGAAGCGGCGCATTGTGATTGCGCGGGCGCTGGTGCACCGGCCGAAGCAACTCCTCCTTGACGAGCCATCGAATGCGCTCGACCTGGCAGCGCAGCGCGAACTGCGTGAGACCATGCGGCGGCTGGCCCAGGAAGGCACCGGGCTGGTGCTGGTGACGCATCACTTGGGCGATATTCTGCCGGAGATTGAGCGAGTGATCCTGATGCGTGCCGGGCGGATTGTGGGCGATGGGCCGCGCGAGGAACTGCTGACCGGGCCGCGCCTAAGCGAGTTGTTCGGCGCGCCGGTGCGGATTGGGCGCGACGAGCAGTGGCTGCATAGCTGGTGAGACGGACATCGATCTGCCTCGGCCCTGGATGGCGCGCAGGGCGATGGCATTTGAATTATGGGTGGGGAAGGAAGGATACGGGCTTCAGCCATACATAAACAGTGCAAAAACAGGAGCTCTCAACGTTGAGGACGTAGATACACGAAAACGGGTGAACGCAGCCCGGCTTCCCAATGCCAGCCGGGACTCCACGTCATTCCATCTGAGCGATACCGCCTGATCGGACCCAAGCATGCATCGAAGGGAACAGTTGAAGCCTGCGATAGGAATTCTGAGAAGCCTGCTCGCTTATGGAGGACAACATGGCGTCCAGCGAAGAAGACCCAGCCACGCCAAATGCGGATGGCATGCACTGCGCCATCCTGCATCCGAATGGTATTTTGACGAGACGCACCCCCAGCCGGCGCAGCGATGGGCGGCATTTCTGAGCAACCGTCGTGAAGCCATTGTCGCGATGGACTTCTTTACCGTGCCGACGCTCACTTTCGCCGTGCTCTACTGCTTCTTCGTCATTGCGCATGACCGCCGGCGTATCCTTCACTTCAACGGGACCAAGCATCCGACCGGCACCTGGGTGATCCAGCAGTTGCGCGAGGCCTTTCCTTACGACGCCGCTCCAGGCTATCTGATCTTTGATCGCGGCGCGCAGTTCAGTAGCGAAGTGATCGAGACAGTGAAGAGCTTCGGCATCCGGCCCAAGAGGACCAGCTTCCCAAGTCCGTGGCAGAACAGTGTTGCTGAGCGTTGGGTTGACAACTGCCGCCGGGACTTGCTCGACCATGTAATCGTGCTCCATGAGCGGCATCTGAAGCGCCTGATGAAGCAATTCGTCAGTTACTGTCACGACGACCGAACGCCCCTCCGGCTGGCAAAAGGAACGCCCGGAGGCCGTCAAGCGAAGAAGGATTCCGACGTAGATTCCAGAATCGTCTCTAGTACTACTGTGTTATAAACGGCGAACTCCACAAAACGGGCAACGACAGAGTTGTGTAAGGAGAGAGCGGGCCAGGATGATGCGCAAGGTGGCGATGGAGTGCGGGTTATGCCGTTCTGGACGGATGCGAGCCTCGGGGCTGGAAGTTGGGCGGGAGTTGGGGACCTGATAGTCCAAGATGGCGGGAACGGGCCGTGGGGGAAAATCGACTCCGCTCGGCCACCAGGAAGCCATAGGCGGCTATGCAGAGTGTGGCGTGATGATGGAAGCCGCGCCAACCGCGCCCTTCGAAGTGGCCCAGGCCAAGTTCCTGTTTTAGTTCTTCGTAGTCGCGTTCGATGATCCAGCGCTGTTTGGCCAGAGCGACAAGGTCCCGCAATCGGACGCTTTCTGCCAGGTTCGACAACCAGTATTTGCGCGGTTCGGTTTCGCCGCGGGGCCACTCGATCAGCAGCCACTCCTGCTCTCGCGGTTGGGCGAGCTTGTGGTCGCGATGCGCAGGACGGATGCGTACGGCGGCAAAGCGGGAGCGCAGTGGACGTCGTGTGCCTTCCCGCCATGCGATGGGTTTCCAGGCCTTTGCCGGCAACCCCAGCGCCAGTTGCTTGGCTGACGCCGGTGCATGCTCCGCATCGCGGCGTATGCGGCTTGCCGGCCGGCCGCGGCCTGCGTATTTGGGTGCGGGCAGCGGCTGTGTTCCCGGGGGCCAGACAGTGGTGGTGCTCTGGATGCCCAGTACATAGCTCAACTCCAGTCCGGCCACTGCCTGACGGAAGCCCGTGTCGTTGCCGTACGCCGGGTCAGCCAGCACCGTTGCCTGCGGAATCCCATCGGCAATGGCCTGGCGGATCTGTGCCAGCGCGATCTCCAGCTTGGTTTGAAAAATGATGTCCTTGGGAATCTTGGCCTGTTGCCTGAGTTGGCTGTCGTTGGCCCAAGCCTCAGGCAGATACAGGCGGTAAGCCATGGGCAAACTGGCTGTCCATGTGGCCACCGACAGGCTGACGGCTACCTGGCAGTTATCCTGTTTCCCTGTCTGCCCGCAGTACTGCCGCGCAACACCCACCGAATGGTTGCCCTTTTTCGGCAGGCCGGTATCATCGACGATCCAGGCCGCAACAGGGCTGGTCTTGGTCATCGCCGCCAGCGCATAGTCGCGCGTGCAGTTCAACAGGGCCTTGTCGCTCCAGGCGGCGTCGGCCACCACATGATGCAACGACTGATGCATGCGCCGGACGTCATCCGGGGCCAGCCGCGCCGCCATCGGCTCGACCGACTTGCGCTCGCCGGGTAGCAGCAGCCCGGTGCAATACAGCCTGAGCGGAACAGCACGATCCGCGTGCCCTGCGGCTTCGGTCAGACGGTCAAGATAGCTCCTCAGCCGTTGCTGCCGGGCGTCTCTGGTTCCCAACTTGGCGTTCATGCAAACAAGGTACAACTGTGTCGGTCACAGATACCGGAATTGTTTAGAAGGGGTATCCACTTTCTAACACAGTAGTACTAGGAACCGGTATGCTGTGTCATCCAAGGCACTTACATTTTCCACTCAAACTTAAGGAGTGAGCCTGGAGCGTGTGGAAGCGCGTTGAAATGCCTATGGCCCGCCGGAACTGGCCTCTGTAACGGTTGGAACTTGGCGCGCGGAAACTTACGCGCAGCCCAACAAGTGCCGATAGCACTCTTACCGGGCAATTTCAGGTTCGGTGAGGGTCCCAAATGTCCTTAGAAATTGATCGCCGCATTTTTCTTACCCTTGGCCTGACTCTGATCGTCGGATGCGGCGCCGCTTCGAATCCCGTAGCCCCTGTGCAGGCTACACCAGCGCCCCTTGCATCCGGCAACATCAATCTCATCTTCGTGGTCAGCGACGACCTCGAATATTCGGGTCCCGGCGACGTCAATGCCGACACGGCAAACCTCACTAGCCAGGGCCTGCAACGGTCCCTCCTGATGGCTCCCTATCTGCAACAAACTGTTCTAGGAAACCAGAATGTGACCGGGATCTATGCGCTCGAACCGATGTCCCATCTGCAAACCGCGAATGATTATCCTGATATGGCGGCGCTCGAGACCATCGAGCAGTTCGCGCTCCTCAATCAGTTCGCCGAGCCCAATGGAAGCGATGAACTGAGCCAAACGATTGCCAACAGCTACCCGCTCAACGCATCCTATCCGTTAGCTCCCATACCAAGCGGAGTAGCTTCACCGTTGCTATTTTGCTACGCGTGCCAGGGCCTCGATTTCAAAGACTCGGGAGACGGCAACGAAGCCGTGGCAATCGGTATTGCAGGCGCAGGTTCGCCCGGCTTCTATGTCTTTTCGGCGCCGTGGGAAACTATCAGCACTCTGCTCGATAAAGTTAACGGGCGCCAAGGCTACAATCTGACCCTTCCAGCAACTTATCGAGGTCCCAACTATATCTACGCCATCTCGATCACGCCGTCGGGAAGCGCCAGCTTCGCTACTTTCAACAGCAATGTGACTCCCTCCACAACCTACCCGGCGCTTCCTCCGCCGCAGTTAGGAGGTGCTCCATGCACCGTGCAGCAACCATTCAGAATTGCAACAATCGGCGGCATCCCGCCAGGAATGAATACCAACGAAACGGTCTACTTGATCCGCCATGTAGAAGCGCATCCGACCAGTTCCTGGGAAGACGGCAACTATGTCGCAGCAGGTCAATGGCGTGCGCTCGATCTTCCCATTGCGCTGAAAGGCAAAATCAGTCCCGATCTGGTTTACTCCATCGATCCGGCTCAGGTAGCAGTCTCAAGTCATTCCTACTTCTCGTATGTCAGGGCGGCCTTGACCGTAGAGCCCTATGCAATCGCCAATGGGCTGCCCTACAACCTGGTCTCGAACATCGAGATCCTCGCCCCCAACTCGCCGCAACTGACCAGCGACTTCTTCTTCACCGGTGGACAATTCTCCAATCGGAAGGTGCTGGTGGCGTGGGAACACGATCACATCCCACCTATCGTCAATGACCTGCTTTCGAGCTATGGACTGGCCAAAACGGCTCCAGCGTGGCCGGACGACGACTATGACTCGATCTGGACGGTAACGCTTGACTCCGCAGGCAACTTGACGGTCGATAACTCTCTCTGTGAAGGTATCGACTCATCCAAGCTGCCAGTCACGGCGCCTCAATTCTGACCTTATCCATAAGAAACCGCTTAACAGCCGACTTAAAAGAAAGAAACTCGAATGCCACAACTAACACGCCGTACATTTCTTGAGTTCGCAAGCTTTAATCGCTATTGCCTTTTTCTTGCCTTAGGCCTTCTTCTAATGTTCGTTTCCCTCGCTCTTTCCGGCTGCGGCGGAGGGAGTTCCTCCGGCCCTATTATCAGCACCTACGCTGCGGGAAGTTTTTGTTTCGGCGATGCCATAGATTCGGCTGGAAACGTATGGGTGGCGAATGGGGGCAACGGAATCCCTGGAACGGCCGCAGGTGACAGTAACGTTACAGAGCTGAGTCCCTCCGGCGCCGTTATCGGTACCTACGTTGCGGGAACGGTTCCTATCGGCATAGCCATAGACAAATCAGGAAACGTATGGGTGGAGAACTACGGCAACGGAATCCCGGGAACGGCCCCGGGTGACAGCAACGTTACGGAACTGAGCCCATCCGGCAGCGTTATCGGCACCTATGTTGCGGGAAGGTTTCCTGCTGGCGGCATAGCCGTCGACGCCTCTGGAAATGTATGGGTGACAAATTGGGGCGCGCCCTCGGAGACCCCGGGAGCACCGGGAACGGCCTCGACCCAGAGCAATGTTACGGAACTGAGCCCATCCGGCGCCACGATCGGTACCTACGTTGCGGGAAGCTCTCCTGGGGGCATCGCCATAGACTCCGCCGGAAACATATGGGTAGCGAACAAGGGCGACGGAATCCCAGGGCTGGGGACGACGGACCCGATGAACAGCAACGTTACCGAGCTGAGCCCCTCCGGCGCTGTTATCGGCACCTACGTTGCGGGAAGTTATCCTGAAGGCCTCGCCATAGACCCCAACGGCAACATATGGGTAGTGAACAAGGGCAACGGAATCATAGGCATTGGCCCGGGTGACAGCAACGTTACGGAACTGAGCCCCTCCGGCGCCAAAATCGGCATCTACCCAGTGGGAAGTTTTCCGGAAGTTGTAGCCATAGACTCCGGCGGCAACGTATGGGTCACGAATGGGTATGGGCAGGGAGGAGTAAGTCCAACGTATAGCAGTGTTACGGAATTGAGCTCCTCCGGCGCTGTTCTCCAGACATACGCTACTGGCTTTCAGCCCTACAGCATCGCCATCGACAAATCAGGAAACGTATGGGTGACGAATTTTGGCAGCGGAATAGCGGGAACGACCCTGACGGACAGCAACGTTCAGGTATATATGGGAGCTGCGAAAGGGGCGCAGTATTTCCCTTATACCGGACCGCAGTGGCCGGGAGCAGAGTGACAGTCCCGGTCGCCTCGCGGGTGGAGCGGCTTTTAGGGAATGTTGAGTTGACTCTGTCCAGCATTTCCCCGCATAGCTCATGCGGCGAAAGTTTAGAATGGTCGTTTCGTCCGCTGCCGACGCCCAGCCTAGATCGATGCCGGCAAAACGGCGCATCACCGCTTCTCCGCGCGACTGCGCGATGCAATAACTGATGCCCGATGGGTGAAGACCCATTGGGTGTCAGCGGGGACGAAGTCGGCGATTTGCAATCAAATCGGGAGCGGCCTTTTAAGTTTTTGGGCAAAAGCATTCAAATAGGCAAATCCGGGTCTATATCCGAAGCCTGCATCTGGGTGAATAGACCATTGAGTGATGATGTTCCACAAAAGCAGCCCGACGAACCCCAACTATGCGTTGCTGAGTCTGGCGCTCGCAAGCATCAAGCAGAACCTGGGATCGAGCCCGGCGGTTCTTTTTACAGGCGACTTTCTCGGGCACGGCTTGGGCCAGCTTTACCCGGTGTATTCGGTGAACAAAACAGCCGCCCAAGCCGCTGCATTTGTCGACAAGACACTCACCTTCGTGTTGCAGCAGATCAGAGCGGCAGTGGGCGCGATCCCCGTCTACTTCGCATTGGGCAACTGCGATTCCTATACCGGTTCTGGGCCGGACAGCACTTTCCTTACCAATAACGCGCAGCAGTTATACACGCTCGCATTGAATGGCGCGGGGAATCAGCAGGATGTGATCAGCAGCATTACCAATGGCGGATACTATTCGGCGGAGCCCGCGGGAATGAATTTGATGATCATCGCACTCAACACGATCGCACTTTCCCCGCTTGTGACCGCCGATCCGGCCTTGATTGCGGCTCAGTTTGTGTGGTTTGATGCCAAACTTGCAGAAGCCAGTACGGCCGGAAAGAAGGTTTGGCTGCTGATGCATGCGCCTCCCGGCGCCGATGAGGGCACAACCGGCGGGTCAGGCAACGACAATGGCGAAATAACAACAGCCACAATGCTGTGGGCCGACACGAATCAGACAACGTTTATGGGCATCATTGAAAAGTATCCCGGGGTTATTCCTATGTCTCTTGCCGGGCATACGCACATGGACGAATTCCGGCTGATGTCGCCGGGCAATACGCTGGCAATTACCGCGGGTATCAGTCCGGTCTTTGGCAATAACCCCGCCTACAAAATCTTCGCATTGGACAGCTTGAGTCTTGCCCCGACAGACTATACCGCTGTGAGCTGCAACCTCTTGGAGACGCCTTTTCAGTTCAGCAACTATTACACATTCTCTCAAGCCTATGACCTCGAAGGCCCTCTCGCCACATCGTTGGCGGAACTGTATCCCACGCTGAATTCCTCGAACGAGGCACAGAAGCAATACCAGGGAGCATTCCATTCCGGCAACAATACCTCCAATCCCATCATCAGCACCAACTGGCCAGTTTACTGGTGCGGCATCGGATTCATGGATCAACAGGAGTTCTTCACTGCCGTAAACGCTCTCTGACATTTGTTGGCCGACGTCACCGTTTCTCAATTCACTGTGCGTTCTTCTTGGAGTTGACATCCCACTGAATTGCAGTGAAGAGCCAAGAGCAATTGTGATCCAGCCTCACGAACTCGCTAGGTCAATTTTGACGAGAGGCGAGGAGGAGGTCAATTTCAATGACGCCAACGCTGATCTATCTCTCACGATGCGGAGTCATAGAAATCGACTGGGCATCCGCCGATGACGAAGCAAAGTCGATTCGGGGTCTTGGCAGGAATGGGAAGACTTAATCTGACATTCCCCGGATAGTTGGAATGATAAGCCGAGGCTGGGAGGCCGGTGTCAAGGCTCTTCGACCGCGAAGCGGCGCGCGTAGCGCGGCCTTGACTCCGGCCGGGCCTCGGCTACGCTGCTGCTATCCGGGGAATGTCTGCTTAGGTCTGGATTACACGCCCATACCAAGTCCCTGACTGATCTCGTAGGCGTGGGCAGGTTGTTGTTCGATTGCTTGTGAAACCGGTGTCTGCTGGATCGCGGGCGCATGGGACACATCGCGGCTGAGTTCCTGACCCAGCGCCGATGCGTTGTTCGTAAAAATCTGCGCGTCATACGCGCCACGTGAGACGGCAACATAGGCCACACGACTGTTGACCAGATCTTTCGCGCTCAGCTCGGTATCCACATGGATCAGTACGCAATCAGCAGTCTGGCCCTGGCTGGAATGGCTGGTGACTGCATAGCCATAATCGAGATGCATGTGCCGGTTCGGATCGAGTTCGATTGCGCGGCCATTGTCCAACTTCAAATTCAGCCGCCCGTCTCCATCGATGCTCCCGATTGTGCCCAATTCACGGTTAGCCACTTTGAGGTCGTTGGCAGGCGCGGTGAACTGGACGCGGTCGCCGTGAGAGAAGTTACGCAGTTCTTCGCGGAATACTGAGACGCCCTGCTGCCTGCGCGGATCGTACGTGCGTGCCGAGCCATCTTGCAATTCGACCGTCAGCCGGTTAGCAGGTGCATCGATCCTCTTCACCTGCGCGTATTCTCCCTTGCCGATTCCGGTCTCCTTTGACCCGCGCGAATAACGCAGCACGTCGCCCACTTCGTACCGTTCGGCCCATGTGCGATCCGCGCCTGTAAGGTCCTGGCGCGGGACGAAAGTTCTTATGCGGTGTTCGTCGCTGCTGACAATGCCGCGGCTCTGCAATTCGGTATGGATGCGTTCGTTGATCTCCATGCGGGAATGGTTGTCTGGTGAGACTACCAGAGTGTTTCCCGGCGATTTCGCATACTCCCGCGCGATGGCGGCGATACGGTCGTCGCGATTTGGAATCTGATGGACCCGCCCCTGCCGGTCAAGGTTCTGAACAGCCTCACGCACGTCGCCTCGCGCAAGCTGCTCGACCACGCGTTTCAGTTCTGGGTCTTTCTGGCGCACGATCTCATCGAGCCTGACCGTCTTCATGCCTGCGTCCTGAAGTTGCGCGAAGGGACGCCCGGCCTCCACGGCCTCATGCTGGCGTCGGTCGCCAACCAACAATACCCAGTCGTTCGGATGGAGCCGGTTCACGAATTCATACACCTGGCGGGTCGATGCCAGTGAAGATTCGTCGAGGATATAGAGCCGCCTCTCCCCGGTGTCTGGTTGCTGTCCACGCGCCAGATGCTTCTGGAGCGTGGATGTCTCCATGCCCGCTTCGGCAAGTTTCTGTGCAGCTCGGGACGTGGGCGCGAAACCCTCCACTCTGTATCCGTCGGCTTCCGCTCCTTCGCGGACAACGGCCAATGCCGTCGTCTTTCCGGCACCCGCAATGCCATCCAAGCCCACGATTTTCTCGCGCGAGATGAGGATGTCGTCCACGGCCTGCCGTTGCGAAGCACTCAGTTCCGGGTGCCGTTCTTCGGTCCTGATCCGCACCTGAGGCGAAACCAGCATTGGATCGCCGTAGTCCCGCCGATTGCCCGCCTGCATCCGGCTTACAATCTCGCGTTCCATGCTCATCATGGCCGAAGTCGTGAACTGCCGCCCTGCGCCACTGTGCGCGACTTCGCGGAACTCGCCTGCCTTGATCCGGCGCTCGAAGTCCTGCCGGACGCTGGCATACGTGGTGTCTCCTATGCCGCGTGCCAGCGCTGCTTCCAAGATCGCGCGGCGGTCCTGCACCGCCGATCTCTCGAAGACGTGATCCCGCGCCCAGGTCACGGCCCGCTGCGCGTGCATCTCCGGTTCCCGCATCTGGTGTTGTCCGTGTTCCCGCGCCAGTGTTACGACCCGGTCCGCCTGGTGCCCATAATGCGCAGCCAAGTCCCGGTGCCGTCGCAAGACCTCCTCCGGCGACAGCAGTTCTTTGCTGTCGCGCGTGCGGTGGGCGGCAATCTGCGCCGCCGCTGCTCCGTCGATACCTTGCTCCCGGAGATGGTCTTTGATCTGCTCCCGGCGTGGGCTGGACGCTTCCAAATACTCCTTCGTGTAGCCTCGGATTTCCGGCTGTCCATGCTTTCCGCGTTCCACTCCGTAGCCCAGCTGTTCGAGCCGCAGCGCCAACTCCGATCGATAGACCGTCGTGACGTAACGCTGAGACACAAAGATTTCGTGCGGCTGCAAGGCGCGAGTCTGGCCGTTGTCGCGCTCGGTCACATTGAAGATGACGGCGTGTGTATGCAATTGCGGCGCCGCGTAGCCTTCGACGGGCCGGGCTGTGTCGTGCTCGAACGCGGCAGCAATGAATTTGCCCGTTGTCTCCGGCACATGTATGTTTCCGATCCGGGCCTGGGTATACCGTTCAAGTTCCGATAGCGCCGCGCGGACGCTTTCCCGGTGCGCTTCCCGAACCCGGTCATCCCCTCCCACAAGCGCGGTGAGCGATACCGATTTCGGCGCGGAAAACGTCGCGTCCCACCCGGCGCGATGCTCGGCGCTCGTGACTTCCTTACCGAATTTGCCCTCATAGGTCCTTGAAACCTGATGGCGGACAAGCTGCACGTCTGTGTGCGGGTGCTGGCCCTCGCTCAACCGGGCGAAGTGTTCCGCTTCGACTGCGCCGCTGAGATTCCATTTCTGGGCGAGCCGGCCCTGCCACTCGCTATGACCCTGTCGGTCGCGACTCCAATAGTTCTGTTGCTGCGATGCGAACTCGCGCGCGTGGTAGGTGCGCGCCTGGCTGGCTGACAACGGTTTCGAGATAGTGAGCATGGGGGAGTGCTCCTGGATGGCCTCGCAGGTCGCTTCCCGGACCTGCGGTTGTTAGGTCTGGTCCGCGTTGCGGACGAATTTCCTTTCACTCGATCTCATTTTTCTTGCTCCAAACGAAGCCGCTCTTGGTCGTTCCATCGGTCGCGCCGAAGGGCGAAAATGCGACTTGCGAAGGCTTCTTCGGCGGCTCCACGCGTGCAACGGCTGGCACTGTGGGCGTTACCTTCGGCGCAGTCTTTCGCGCCGAATACTTCTTCAATTCGGGCATTCGAAATTGGATTGTGCGCATCTTGTTCCTGCATTTATGGAACAGACTTCGGACCAATTCGCCCAGTTCGATCCATTCCGCAGGCCACGGTACGCTGTCTATCCAGTCCTCGTGTTTGGCCCACACAATGAGCAGAAACAAGTACAGCAAAAACCCACAAAGCAGCGGGAGCAGCAACAGGGTCCAAAGACTCTCCCCGTCGAAGAATTGGTTTTCAAGAAGCGGCTTGAGCGTCGCAATCTGGAGTTGCTCTTCCGGTCCCTGCATCAGGCCGGTCCAGCCTGCTTGCCGGGCTACCTGCGAGAGTTCCATTGATATTTGGCGGGTGCCGCTCGAATGTGCCGGAATCGCGTCGTCCTCCAACGCAAGCTCCGGCTTCTCGCTTGGCGCGGTCATGTAAATCCATCGCACTTCGACCGGCGAAGCCGGGTCAAAGCCCGGCCATGAACACCTGAAATACGTTCCAAAGTAGTAGCGTTGGACGGGTGTCCAGACCAGCCTGTACCACAGTAAAATCGTGCCGCAGAGAACCAGCGCGGCGACGGCTGCGAGCCATTGAATATACCTCGGAATCGGCATCAAATTCATGGCTACTTGCCCCTTCCCTTGGGCTCCGAAGCAAGGAATTCCGCAAGCAATTTGCGGGCCTGCTGTAGCTTCCGGGTGTCGGCCTGGTCGCGGATTTTGAGAATGGAATCGGGGAGCAATACCTTACCTTCGGACGTTGCCTGAGCGCCCGCGTGGAACAGACTCAGGAGCACGTATCGAACCGCCCAGACCTCGGCCAGCAGCAGCTCAGCAGGGTCGGCGGGCCGCTGCCGCGCCGCGCCCAAAGCCGTCTCGCGGAGCCACTCCGAGAGCGGCTTGCCTGCACTCTCGGCGGCGGTTTCGATGTCGGCAAGCTCGCTGGGAGTCAGCCGAGTGGCGATAGTTTTGGTGCGAAAGCTGGGCTTGCTTTCGTCCGTTGGAGACGGCTTGTTGCCGAATGGAATTGTCGCCTGGGAAGCGTTCATGCGGAACCTGCCCTTCTGACCTGTGATATTCGTCGTTCTGCGCCGAATCTTGCGAACTCACGCGAAGCTCTTTCACTTCAACGTGTTTACGCCTCGGCGATACTGGGCGCTCATTCCGTTTACAGAGGGAAACCTCGGTTTACGTTTCGAGTTAGCGCGAAGCGAAGCTGCTGACTCAAAAGATGTTTACCCGTGTAAACCTCACCGCGCCGCCGGGCGCTCCACAGTTCCCGAATTGGGGGTGACGTGTCCACCGTTCATCCGCTGCGCAGCAGCGCGGTTTCTAAATCTCGCCGTATCGAAGCATCTCCTCATCCCACAGGCGGCGCACCTCTGGATGTTCCCAAGCACGCCGAAGCAAATTGCGAAAGGCCAGCCACGCGGCGCGTTCAAGGTGGAACGTAATCCCGTTGTCGTTGGCCCGGAATGCAATATCGATCTCGCCGGTCTCCAACTTCGACGTGAAAACGAAGAAGTAATATCCGCGCCAGAAGGAGCGGTCGTGTTCCGAATTGAAGCGCTCCAGCATTGCCCGGAACTCGGAGATCATGGCGAATTCGCTCATGGGATACATTGGCGAGAGCCTCCCCGGCAGATTCAGACAGAGAGCGAATCCTCCCTTCCGCCCACGCGGGAGAAAGATGCTGCAATCGCCTTCTTCAAACCCTGGCAATGGCGGATCAACAATGGGGTCATAAACCTCGTCCGTGGATGTCTCGTCCACCAGCGGTTTGCCCTGCTGGAAGTAGTGCCCTCGCGCGCATACTTGCCAGAGGATCGGCCAGTACGGTAAGAGCACCTCGTTCAGCTTTTCGATATTCGAGAACTCCTGTTCGTCCAGAACAAAGAAGAGGTTCCGCGCCGCTAGGGTCGGCTTCCATTGGTCCGGCTTCGGGTTCCTGAGCGCCTGGATCGTCTTCTCCACAACGCGGCGCACATCTCTGCTTCCGATCTCCCGCAAGTTTTTCTTTGCGGTCTCTTCATCCGGGGGTAGATTGGCAACGTAGTACGAATCTCTGGGAGTCCGCTTCGCGCTTTGCAGTCCGTAAACCGCCAAAAACGCCTCAAGAATCCCGACCAGGGAACCGTAGGAGATCTGGTTCTGCACGTTGTCCGATAATGCCTCCGCGCCCAGCTGGCAGTAGTAGGCCGCCACCATCCATTCGGTTTGGGAAAGCGGGAGTCTTGATTCCGCCTTCCGGCGAGCGTTGAGCAGAGACTTCGTCGGTTCTGTGAGTAGCTTGACGAATTCGAGTCGGTCGTCTCTGGCGGATTCAAGAAGCTGTTTCGCCACTTCTGATGTCGTAATGCTTTCGCCGCTCTTGAATGAAAGGACTTTCTTCAGATGTTCGAGCCTGTACCGGAGCGCCTCTGAGATGCGGATCGAGATCACCGGTTGCTGTTGCAGTGGCGTTGCCTTTTCGGCCAGTTGCTGTGTCGGCGCTACTTTTTCGGCCATCGAATTCCTCTCTCGGTTACAAGTGAGCATTTGTAACTTTACAGATTGACATTATGTCTACAATGGCAGTAGTGTCAAGTATGGCAAGTTCACCGAGGTACCCCTTGCGTCCTTTTCCGCGTTCCTGCCCCTGCGACGCGAAGGCCCCGGAGTTTCCCGTACGCTGAGTATTGGTCAATCGCATTTGGTGTCCTGAACAACAGGACAGGAGGTGGCAATTGTTATGACCGAACGATACCTGACAGAAACCCAAGTGGCCGAACGGACGAGTATCAGCCTCAAAACCCTGCGTCGGTGGCGTCTGGAGAATCGCGGACCGAAATACTCTAAATTCGGTTCACTTGTGCGCTACGGAGTGGAGGAACTGATTCAATGGGAGCAGGCTCAGCCAAGCGGCGGAGAAGATCCCACCCAGCGAATCACGGCAAAGCCTGTAAGGCACGGCATCTTGATGCGCAAGTTGGGATAGGTTAGCCATTGCGGAGGCCCTGATGACACAAACCGGGTTGATTACGTTCGCTGCCCACAGAAGAGTGGTCCGAAAGGCTCCCATCGCATGGACCAGGCAGGAGCTTGTGCGTCTCGCCAAGCTGCTCTCCGACGGTTCTGCCCAACCAGCGGCGGCGCTGATTCGGGCAATGAAGGAGGACGCATGAGTCTCCTCCGTCGCGGCGATGTCTGGTGGTATGAGTTCTGGTTTGCGGGACGGCGTATTCAGGAGTCGAGTAGAAGCCCGTCCAAGACGGTTGCAAAAAATGCGGAACAGAAGCGTCGGCGCGAATTAGAAGAGGGCTTCAATAACTTCACCGACACACGGCAAGAGCGAATTCGCACCTTCAGTGACATGGCGGAGGAGTATTTCACCGGTTACAAGTTGCGCCTGCCACAGTCGGCACGCTTTGCCGGCTATGCAATTGATCATCTGAAGCGAATTCTCGGCAGCAAGATGCTGGTTGATTTCAACGAAGCAACTGTCATCCATTACCAGAACGCGCGCCTCGGTGAAAAGGCATCCCCGAAGAGTGTCAATGAGGAAGTGGGTTTTCTGCTTCGCATCCTCGGCGATCCGGGCGACTTGATGCGCATCCGGCTCCACAAAAGAAAGATGCTCAAGCTCAAGGTTCGTCAGACAGTCGGGAGGGCCTTCACGCCTGACGAAAAGGAAAGTTTGCTGGAGGAGGCCAGGAAGGCCCGTTCTCCGCACATCTTTCCGGCGTTATCGCTGGCGCTCAACGCTGGAATGCGTGACGCAGAAATCAAGACGCTGACATGGGGACAGATCGACTTCACAAAGAACTACCTGGCCGTGGGCCGGAGCAAGACCGAAGCCGGCGAAGGGCGGACGATCCCTCTGAATTCCACGCTCCTGGAGGTCTTCTCCGAGTATGGTGAGTGGTATCGCGAGAAGTTCGGAATGCCTCACCCCGAGTGGTATGTCTTCCCCTTCGGGAAACCGAGTCCGAGCGATCCAACGCGCCCGGTCACCACGCTTAAGACGGCATGGAACAACGTGCGCAAGAATGCAAAGGTGAAGGGCCGCTGGCACGACAACCGGCACACGCTGATTACCGATCTTGCCGAGAGCGGTGCCGGGGATCAAACCATCATGGATATTGCCGGTCACGTCTCCAAGCAGATGCTCAAACACTACAGCCACATTCGCATGGAGGCCAAGCGGACGGCCCTCGAATCCATCGTCAAGAAGTCAGCGAATAAGGATACGCACGTTCAACGAAACGGGCAGGCAGAGGTGCCCCAGCAAGAAGCCCTACATGGATTGCAGAACAACGACAGTAGCGTGCAACCCGCGAATTCTCCCAAAGCAAAAAAAACGGAATCGCATTACTCAGAATTACCAATGATTACGCAGCATTCTGAAGGGGAGTCCCTACAAAAGTCCCTACAGTCTTGTAATTTCGAGGATCATCGGGGAGTTGAGAAGCGGTGTAAATCATTGAATATAAATGGTGGACGCGGTAGGAATCGAACCTACAACCTGTCGGTTAAGAGCCGAATGCTCTGCCAGTTGAGCTACGCGTCCAGATTGGGAAAAAGCCGTGCGGCGGGGATTATGCACACGCTTCGTTCAGCC
>Ga0302198_10001738_pt1 | contig 23558 bp, 21 predicted proteins | sample II_Bog_N2_2_FD_193521 | JGI IMG/M metagenome (GOLD analysis project Ga0302198, IMG submission 193521) | Peat permafrost microbial communities from Stordalen Mire near Abisko, Sweden - II_Bog_N2_2 | ecosystem: Environmental > Terrestrial > Soil > Wetlands > Peat | place: Sweden: Abisko... | reverse complement strand
TGCCGTCCAGTTTTCGAGCGTCGTCGACACACATCCTGCCCCCAATCGAGGAACACCACGGGGATTTGATTGGGTCTCGAGTGTGCTCCGCGAGTCTGCTGCGCGATGAACCCGGACGGAATTCGTGCTCCCGCTTGAGCCCCACGTGAGTTCGCATAGTTGCTCCGTCGCACCTATCGCCGCCTAAGGCCGGGATTGCGCCGCTCCGACATGCTCGGCGACCCAGTGGATGAGTGGCTCGATGCCCGCCCAGACTTCGTCGATGTCGGAATCGGTGGCTGTACCGGGGAGGTACTTCAGAACCGCGTAGTGCCTGAGTCTCAGGAGTTCGATATTCGGATCGTCCCGCTCGAATCCCCGGGGAGCGGTCGCGAGCGAATCACCGGCATCCTGAAATCCGGCAACGTGGAGGTCCCGCAGGATGCTCGCCAGCTCGGCCGCGGCAGTCGGCTTGTGGGCGATGGCCGCTCGCGCGCGGGCGAGCTGGTCACGCGTCGGGTCGTACAGTCCGCCGCCCGCCTCAATTCCGGTTGCGGTCAGTCGCAGGTACACCGCCCCAACCGGCCCTGCCCACATGCTGGCGTCGATCCGGTAGGAGGTTTTGTCGGGACTGAACCGGACGTCGCGGTTGGCGCGCGTGATCTTGCCCGGGCCGTATTTGTCTTGCGCACGCGACAGGAGCTCCTCAAGCGGTCCACGAATGGCGCGGTCGTAGACAGCACGATTGGCGGTGAAGAAGTCGCGGTTGTTGTTCTCGCCGAGCGACTTCAGCAACTCAGCGGCCTCCGGCGGAAAAACGGGAGGTGTCATGTGCTGTCCCATCGGGCTTGTGAGCGATTGGACCTATTCTCGCGCTCCAGAGGTGAACCCTCCCCGAGGTCGGTCTCGAATCACCTCAAGAAAAGACAAGACACGAAACCGTTTCACTATTATGCTGGGGCTAGCCTTGCGACGTCAGGACAGACTTTGTGGTGAGAGCCACAACTTTGTGGTCAAAGCCACAAGATCCTCGTTTCTTTCGTCCGCATCCCAAGGAGCCGCACGTGACCGCAACAACTCCCGTTACACGTTCCCCCTTCGCCGAACCGACTCGTCGGGTCGGCGGCGGCTGGATCGCGCTCTTCGCGACGGCATGGCTCGGAATCTGGATGGCGCAGTTGACGCCCATCCAGCTGTTGCTCCCGCAGCAGGTTGAGGATGTCGTGCACGGCGCCTCCTGGACCGACAACGTTCTCGCGTTCGGCGTCATCTCCGGCATCGCAGGAGTCTTCGCACTCATCACATTCCCACTCACAGGCGCACTCTCCGACCGCACGACGTCACGCTTCGGTCGCCGCCGACCCTGGATTTTCGCGGGAGTGGTCGTCTTCGCGATCTCGCTCGTCGTGCTCAGCCTGCAAACCACCATCGTGGGTGTCGGAATCTTCTGGTCGACATCGATCATCGGGTTCTGCATCGCGTCCGCCGCGATCACGGCAACCCTCTCCGACCAGGTTCCCGTGAACCAGCGAGGATTCGTCTCCGGCTGGATCTCCGCCCCCCAGGCCATCGGCACAATTCTCGGACTCGTGCTGGTCACCAGCATCTGGGCCAGCCTCACCGCCCAGCGATCGTTCGGCTACCCGCTCGTCGCGATCCTGCTCGTCGTTCTCGCGCTGCCGTTCATCGCGACGCTTCCCGACCAGCAGCTACGCAAAGACCAACGTCCCCGCGGCGGACTTGGGACGATCCTTGCGGGGTTCTGGATCAACCCCATCAAACACCCCGACTTCGGGTGGACGCTGCTCGGTCGCATCCTCGTCAACCTCGGCAACGCGCTCGGAACGACCCTGCTGCTCTACTTCCTGCAGTACGGACTGTCGGAGTCGTCCTCCGAAGCCAACGGCAACCTGATCACTCTCACCTTCGTCTACCTCATCTTCTTCGTACTGGCGGCACTGATTTGCGGTCGCATCAGCGACCGGATCGGCCGTCGCAAAGTCTTCGTCTACATTGCTGCGTGGGTACAGGCTGCGGCAGCGCTCATCCTCGCCTTTGTTCCGATCTTCGGAGTAGCAACTGTCGCCGCCGGTCTACTCGGCATCGGCTACGGCTGCTACATGTCGGTCGACCAGGCCCTCGCGACCCAGGTGCTGCCGGATGCCCACTCCCGTGGCAAAGACCTCGGCATCATGAACATCGCGACGGCTGTGCCGCAGGCGGTAGGCCCGCTGCTCGGTGCCCTCATTGTGCTCGCGTTCGCGTCGCTTGCGACCATGGGGGCGGCAACAACGGCAGCCATCACAAAGACAGGCGAGACGGCCGGATTCGCCGGCCTGTTTGTCGCATCCGGCGTGCTCGCCATCCTTGGCGGCGTGGCGATGATTCCCATCAAGAGCGTCAAATAGCGCCCGAAGTAGTGAAAGTATGAGTTCCCGCTAAGTGAAGTTAGTCCAAAACACCGAACGACCCTGGACCTCAGCCGGAACCTACTGGACGAGCCTTACTGCGGCGACCGCCGACCTCGAAACCCCCCTTGGGGCAATCTCGCTGCCGGCACTCGCCTACAACGCGTTCGACATGCTGGCTCGCGCGGGCGGCAAACCGATCCGCGTCGCCAGCAAGTCGGTGCGGGTGCGAGGCATCATCGAAGAAGTACTCCGGCTGCCCGGTTACGCCGGCGTTCTCGCCTACACGCTGCCCGAAGCCCTCTGGCTGGCGGAAACGATCGAGGATGTCGTGGTCGGCTACCCGACCGCCGACCGCGCAGCCCTCGCGAAGCTCGGCACCGACGAGAAACTGGCCTCGCGCGTAACGATCATGGTGGATTCGATCGCGCAGCTCGACCTCGTGGATGCGGCCATCGCCCCGTCACGGCGCAAGCCCATCCGGGTCGCCATCGAGCTCGACGCATCCTGGGACTCGGCGCTGCTCGGCCACACCGGCGTCTACCGTTCACCCGTGCACACTCCCGAGGCTGCCCGGACACTCGCCGAGGTGGTGGTGTCGCGGCCCGGATTCACCCTCGTCGGAATGATGGGGTACGAGGCACAGATCGCCGGACTCGCCAACAAGCCCGCATCCAAGATCCGCGGGGTCGTGGTTCGCGCCATCCAGCGTCACTCGATCACCGAACTCGCCGAACGGCGGGGCAAGGCGGTGGCCTCGGTGCGTGAGGTCGCGGACTTGGAGTTCGTCAACGGCGGCGGAACCGGCTCCCTCGAGAGCACCGCCGCAGACGCATCGGTCACAGAGATCGCGGCCGGAAGCGGGCTCTTCGGGCCGCACCTGTTCGACCAGTACATCCACTTCGCGCCTGCACCAGCTGCGGCGTTTGCGCTGTCTGTGGTGCGCAAACCGACACCGTCAATGGCCACACTGCTCGGGGGAGGGTGGATCGCGTCAGGACCGCCCTCGCGAGACCGGCTCCCCGAACTCGTCTGGCCGCAGGGCCTGTCGATGCTGCCGAACGAGATGGCGGGCGAGGTTCAGACACCGCTCCGAGGAGCGGCTGCCGCGGCGCTGCACGTCGGCGACCGGGTCTGGCTGCGCCACACCAAAGCTGGCGAAGTCAGCGAGCACCTGGATGCGTTCGCAATCGTGGATGGCGGCACCGTCATCGAAACGCTGCCAACGTACCGGGGCGAGGGCAAGGTTTTCCTGTGACAGGAGGATCACTCGCACCCATACATCCCCACCGGGGGATTTTGTGATTGGCTCGGTGTCATGAGCACCGAATGGCGCAACTGGGGGCGCACCGAAACCGTAAGGCCGGTACAGCGTCGCCGACCCGCATCCACAGACGAGGTAGTGGAAGCTGTGCACGCCGCACGCGACCTGGGACTCACCGTCAAGGCCATCGGTGCGGGCCACAGCTTCACCGGAATCGCGGTCGCCCCCGGAATCCAGCTCGACATGTCCGCCCTCACGGGCGTGCGCGCGGTCAACGGCACCGAGGTCACGCTCGGTGCGGGCACCGTGCTGCATGACCTACCCCCGCTGCTCGACCCGCTGGGCCTCGCGCTGCAGAACATGGGCGACATCGACACGCAAACAATCAGTGGAGCAACCTCGACCGGGACCCACGGCACGGGCGCCCAGTTCGGCGGCCTCGCGACCCGGGTCACCGGTGCCACACTCGTCACCGGCGACGGCAGCGTGCTGAAAGTCAACAAGACCCAGAACTCCGACCTGCTCCCCGCGGTCGCCCTCGGGCTTGGAGCGCTCGGCATCCTGGTCGACATCACCGTGGACTGCGTGCCCAGCTTCGTGCTGAGCGCCGTCGAGAGTCCGGAACCGCTCGACGAGGTGCTCGGCGACTGGGAACAACGCGTCGACGACTTCGATCACTTCGAGTTCTACTGGTTTCCCCACACCAGGGCGGCTCTCACCAAGACCAACACACGGATGCGCGCGGACGTGCCCATCCATCCGCTGTCGCCGGCAAAGCGGTGGCTCGATGACTCGTTCATGTCGAATTCGCTGTTCGGTGCCACCACCGCCCTGCAGAGACGGATGCCCGGAACGACGCCCGCAATCAACCGGCTATCGACCCGGCTCACCGGCAACAGGAAGTTCTCTGACCGGTCCAACCGGGTATTCACCACCGAACGCACCGTGCGATTCCGCGAAATGGAGTACGCGCTGCCCGTCGAGGACGTCCCCGAGGTTCTGCGAGAGATCGACGCGCTGATCACGCGAAAGAACTGGACGATCTCATTCCCGATCGAGGTGCGTGCGGCTGCGGCCGACAACCTGTGGCTCTCGACCGCTCACGGTCGTGCCACCGGCTACATTGCCGTGCACCGCTACTACCGTGAGGATCCGACCGACTACTTCGTCGCGGTGGAACAGATCATGAAAGCCCACGGCGGACGCCCGCACTGGGGCAAACTCAATACTCGAACGGCGGCGGACCTCGCCCCCGCCTATCCGAAGTTCAACCAGTTTCTCGCGGTGCGCAACCGGCTCGACCCTGACCGGATCTTCGCGAATCCTTACCTGGAGCGGGTGCTCGGCGCGTAGGTGCCGGTCGTGTCGGTGCCGGTCGCGCCGCTGGGTCGCGCCGAGGGGTCGCGCTGGTGGGTGTAGCGATTGGGTCGCGACGGTGGCGGGAGAAACGGCTCCGCGGCGGGAGTTACAACTCCCGCCGCGGGCGCGTTTCTCCCGCCGGAGGGTGGAGTTTCTCCCGCCGCTGGAGGCCAGCCGGCGTGTTACTCCCGCCGGAGGGTGCAGTTTCTCCCGCCACTGGGGCTCAGAGGATGCGCGCGGCTACACCGCCAGGAGTGAGCGCACCTCGCGCCCGGGCAGAGCCTCGCGGCCGTGCAGCTCCGCGAGCTCCTGAACCACACTGACCCCCGCGACCTCCCAGCCCGCGCGCTCGATGAGGGCGATCGATGCGGCCAGCGTGCCACCGGTTGCGAGAACGTCATCAAGCACAAGGATCCGTGAACCCTTGGGGAGGGTGCTCGGCTGCACCTCCAGCGTCGCATCGCCGTACTCGAGGTTGTAGTTCTCCGACAACACTGCCTGTGGCAGCTTGCCGGGCTTACGGATGATCAGAACACCGATCCCGAGGGCGTACGCGGCCGCGGCGGCCAGAACAAAGCCGCGAGCCTCGACACCCGCCACCGCATCGATGCGTCCGACGAACGGGGCCGCCAGGGCATCCGTGATCACGCGAAGCGCAGCGCCGTCCGCGAACACGGGCGTGAGGTCCCTGAACTGGATCCCCGGCTTCGGGAAGTCCGGAACCACGACCGTCAGATCTGAGACGAACTGGGCGGCCGTGCGTGGGGTGTCTGGCATCTCTCCATCCTGCCAGCCGGCGGACGCCCGGCCGACCGGGCTGAAGCCAGCCGGCGGATGCCCGGCCGACCGGGCTGAAGCCAGCCGCCGGATGCCCGGCCGACCGGGCTAAAGGCAGCCGCCGGGCTGAAGCCTCCAGACCGACCGCGCGCCCGCCGGCGCGCCCCGACAGTGAGCGAGCAACCCGCAGTCAGGGAGTCTGCCGCCGCAGCGTCAACGAACCCACCACCACGAACCCCAGTGCCCACAGGGCGACGATCCCCACCTCGGTCAGGATGGTTCCGGTCGCATTCGTCGCGGTGGTGACCTTCTGCAGGGCCTCGATCGAATGCGACAGCGGCAGCCAGTCGGAGATCGAGCGAAGCACATCCGGCATCTGCGCCCGGGGGATGAAGATTCCGCCGAGCAGGATCTGCGGAAAGACGAGGGCGGGCATGAACTGAACGACCTGGAACTCGGTCGCCGCGAAGGCGCTCGCGAACAGCCCCAGGGTCGTTCCGAGCACCGCGTTGGCCACCGCAACCAGGATGAGCAGCCAGGGGTTTCCGCTGATGGACAGCCCGCAGACCCACACGGCGTAGCCGACGGCCACCAGTGACTGGATGATCGCGAGCAGCCCGAAAGCGAGCGTGTACCCAACGATAAAGTCAAACTTTCCGAGCGGCATGGTCATCAGTCGCTCGAGAGTGCCCGAGCGGCGCTCACGAAGTGTCGTGATGCTCGTGATGAGAAACATGATGATGAAGGGGAATAGCGCAAGAAGAGCGGGCGCGATGGTTTCGAACTCCTTCGTATTGACGAAGATCCAGGCCATTAGTCCGATCAGCAGGCTGGGCACGACGAGAAGCAGTGCGACGGTTCGGGGGTCGTGGCGGATCTGGGCAAGAACGCGAGCGGTTGTCGCGAGCGTGAGTTTCGGATTCATTCCGCGTTCCCGTGGTGCTTCGTGTCGCGGGTGCCGTCGTGCTTGGCGGCATGGTGCCCCGCGCGGTGTTCGGGATGGTGCTCGGGATGGTGCTCGGGATGGTCCGTGGCGTGCACAGGGGAGCGGTTCCCAGCCTCCGCCTCAGCGATGAGCGCGAGGAACGCGTCATCCGCATCCGTGGTCTTCGTTCGCGCGAGGAGTCCGTCAGGAGTTTCGTCCGCGAGCAGCAGGCCGTCGTGCAACAGCAGGATGCGATCACAGCGTCGAGCCTCATCCATGACGTGGCTGGAGACCAGGAGGCTCACGCCCGACACGGCGAGCGAGGCGAACAGTCCCCAGAGGGCGCGGCGCAGCACCGGATCGAGTCCCACAGTGGGTTCGTCGAGCACCAGCAACCGGGGTGAGCCGAGCAGCGCGACTCCGAGCGAGACGCGGCTCCGTTGGCCGCCGCTCAGATTGCCGACGAGTTGGTGGCCCTGCGGCTCGAGATCCACCTCCCGCAGCACGCGTGCACAATCACTGGCCGGGGCGCCAATGATCGTGCTGAAGTAGCGAAGATTTTGAACAACGGTGAGGTCGTCATAGACGCTGGGGGCCTGGGTCACATAGCCGACCTGGCGTCGAAGCGTGGGCGAGCCGGACGGCATCCCGAGCACGGTCAGCTCACCACTCGCCATCCGCTGGGCTCCGACGATGGCACGCATCAGTGTCGATTTGCCGCTCCCGCTGGGGCCGAGCAACCCGACCACCTGACCGGATGGCACCGAGAAATCCAGCCCGTGCAGCACCTCGGCCTTGCCGCGCCGGACACGCAATCCGGCTGCGACCACCGCGGCCGAAGAATTCACCATGTGGTGAATTATTTACCCAGGAGATGCCATTGCACAATGGGGCCGACACGGGCAACGACCTCGTCCGGGCTCGCATCGGCCAGCGCGTCGAGCCGGATGCCGTAGCGAGCGATGATGAGCCCAACGATCTGGGATGCTGCGAGGCTCGCACGGAGCTCGCTGTCGGGCGTATCCAGTTCGCTCGCGACCCGCCCCAGCACCTCACGCACCATGAACTGCCGCAGCATGCGAGCGGCGAACTCGTGACCGAGCGCCGTCCGAAGCAACGCCAGCATGGCATCGCGCGTCGGCCGCGAATCCAGCTGCGTCACGATGGCCCGCACGATCGTCGCCCCGATCGCGTCACGCGGACCGCGCAGGATCTCGGCCACCAGGAGGTCCGGCCGGATGGGAACATCCACTGTTGCGGCGAACAGGTCAGCCTTGTTCGCAAAGTAGTGATGCACCAGGGCCGGATCGACTCCGGCCAGGCGGGCAACAGCGCGCAACGACGTCGCGTCGTAGCCTCGATCCGCAAACTCGGCCCGTGCCGCCTCGACAATTTGCGTTCGGGCATCCGCGCCATCCGGGCTGATACGGCGACGACCACGACGAACAGCGGCCGTCGGCTGCCGCTCGAAATCGGATGCCGTGTTGTCCACAGCGAGAGCCTAGGCCGTTGCCGCCCAACGGCCGAGATACTCACATCAGATAGACGACCATTGCACAGGGAAGATGACCCCCATTCGCCTATAGTTCTAGGCATGGGCTACGTCATCCTCGGCATTATTGTTCTGCTGATCATCATTATCGGCATTTACCTGTGGGCGACCTACAACTCGTTAATCACGCTCAAGAACCGCGTGGACGAGGCGTGGAGCGACATTACCGTGCAGCTCAAACGACGAGCTGACCTGATCCCGAACCTCGTGTCCAGCGTTCAGGGGTATGCGGCTCATGAGAGCGGCGTTTTCGAAGCGGTGACGGCGGCCCGTGCCGCCACGATCAGCGCAGCGACGCCAGCTCAGGCGGGTGCTGCCGAGAACCAGATGCAGACAGCGCTGAAGTCGATCTTCGCGGTCGCGGAGGCGTACCCGCAGCTGCAGGCGAGCCAGAACTTCCTCGAGCTGCAGGCGCAACTGGTCGACACCGAAGACAAGATCCAGGCCTCGCGCCGCTTCTACAACGGCGGTGTTCGCGACTTCAACACGAAGATCCAGACGTTCCCGAACAACGCGTTCGCGAAGCGCCTCGGCTTCTCGGCCCGCGACTTCTTCGAGGTCGACGACCCGACCGCGATCGCAGAACCGCCCCGAGTGCAGTTCTGATTTCGCAGTAAATTAAAAGCACAGTGAAATCAGGATCGAGTAAGGCCGCCCGCGGCCGCACCGAGATCTCGCCGGCATCGATTAACCCGGCCCGCGGCCGCACCGAGATCTCGCGGGCACCGTCGAGCCCCTCCCGCGGCCGCACCGAGATGCTGTTGGACAGGAGTGCCCCCGCTCCCGCCCGCACCGAGATCTCGCGGGTTTCTCCCGCGACTGGGGCACTTGTTGACGAGAGCACACGACTCCGACGGGTGACCGATGTATAGGGCGATCGCAGCAAACAAGCGCAACACGGTTTTCATCATCCTGCTGTTCCTGGTGGTACTGGCTGCTCTCGGGTTTGCGATCGATTACATCTGGGGTGGTGGGTCGACCGGCAACTACTTCGTGTTCTATTGCGTCGTCATTGGCGCAGGGTTGTACACACTGCTCCAGTATTTTGCGGCCTCCAGCCAGGCGCTCTCGATTACGGGGGCACAGGAGATCCAGCGGGCCGACAATCCCCGGCTCTACAACATCGTCGAGAATCTCTCGATCACTACCGGCCTTCCGATGCCGAGGGTCTACATCATCAACGACCCCGCGCCGAATGCGTTCTCCACCGGGCGCGACCCGAAGCACGCTGCCGTCGCTGCGACAACGGGCATCCTCGACCTGATGGATGATTCTGAGCTGCAGGGCGTGATGGCGCACGAGATGGGCCACGTGCAGAATTACGACATCCGGGTATCCACGCTGGTCTTCGGACTGGTTGTCGCGATCGGGTTCATTGCGGACATCGCCCTGCGACTCAGCTTCTTCGGCGGGAACAACCGCAACAACAACAATGGGGGAAACCCCATCGTGCTCGTGATCGGGCTTGCCGCGCTCATCATCTCGCCGATTGTCGCCGCAGTGATCCAGGCAGCGATCTCACGCCAGCGGGAGTACCTGGCGGATGCGTCCAGCGCGATGATCACCAGGAACCCGCCGGAGCTGGAAAGTGCGCTCGCGAAGCTGGGACAGTACGGTCGTCCGGTCGCCCGACAGAATTCGAGCATGGCGCACATGTGGATTGCGGACCCGAACAAGCCGGGCTTCATCGCCAAGGTCTTCGGAACGCATCCCCCGATCCCGGACCGCATCGCGCGCCTCGAGAAAATCGGCGGATCCTTCTAGCCGGTCCCGTACTCGCATCCGGCCGTCCCAATCCCGCTCTCCCAATCCGGCCGTCCCAATCCGGCCGTCCCAATCCCGCCGTCCTCATCCGGCCGTCCCAATCCCGCTGAGGGGCGTGAATCTGGTCTCTGGGCGGCTTTCAGAGACCAGATTCACGCCCCTCACGGGAAACGTATGGGTGGGCGGGGAGCTCGCTAGAGCAGGTGGGTGACGATGGCTTGCGCGACGGCCGTCGCGGCGGCGCGTTTGTCGGCCGCCGTACTGGATGCGGGCACGGTCGCCTCAATCCAGTCGCCGCCCAGAATGAGGTCGACGACGCAGGATGCGCTCCCCGACGCGCACCGGATGGACGCGCTGTCGTTGGCTCCGAGCCCGGTGAGCGAGAGCGGCTGGAGGGGAGCATCCGCCAGCGGCTGGGTTTTGTCCTCTGCCCAGGCCCATGCGCCGCCGGGGATCCACGCGAGTTGCACCTGCGTGGTCGAACCGGTGGCGAACACGCACGGATGATCCTTCAGCACATCCTGAGCTGCGAACCAGACAGGTGTCTGCGGGTCCGAGCCGGTCTGGCCCTGGTCGGGCGTGCTTGCCGTCACGGCCGAGCCGACCGCGGACTGGATGGCTGCCGTCGTCGCAAAGTCGGAGCACTGTGTGCCGAGGGGCAGGGTCCCGGTCTCCGGAGCGATCACACCGGTATGCGAGCCGGCGGCCGTGATGGCTGCCAGCACGGAGTTCTCGATGGTTCCGATCCCGTCGGCGCCAGCACCGGTGCCGACCGCGTGGCGACTGAGGATCTCAACCCAGGTGCCGGTTCCGACGAGGTCGTCGATCTGGCAGATGCTCCCCGGGTCGTCGACGTCGCACTCCCCGGCACGGCCGCCGGAGGCTCCAAGCCCCGGAGCGTTGATGGCGTACTCGGCGCCCGCACCGAACTGCACGCTGATCTCAAGAAAGGAGGGAACGGTGGCGTCGCCGGTCAGAAAGGAATCGACGGGCCCCGCCGACCACAGGCAGAACAGTCCACCGGCCTCGCGGATGTAGTCGGCGACGGGCAACTGGATCGACGGGTCAGCGAGGTCGCCGGCCGAGAGATCGGCGGCCGCGACGGGTGCAACACCGGCACCCTGCCAGTCGGTGATCTCCGCCGGTGTCACCAGGCTGGTGCACGGGGTGGAGATCTGGGGCGCGGGAGCGGCGGTGTCGAGGGCCGGTGACGCGTGCTTCACGGGTGACTGCTTCGCGGGGGCGTGGGTGGGAGCGGATGTGGCACCGACGGTGGTCGTCGCGGGTGCGCATCCGGCCAGCCCGAGTGCCGCGGCAGCGAGAGCGACTGTGGTGACCAGGATGCGATGAACTCGGGGTCGGTGCTGTGTCATCCTCAGATAGTGCCCGTCCCTGAATGCCGCGCATATAGGGAATCGCTCTCTAGGTCGAATTGCTTCCCACTACTGCGCACCCAGCTCGGCAGCGAGCGCGCCGGACAGGTCGCCCTTTGCGACGACATGGATGCCGTCGAGGCCCTGCCAGGCCGCGGTTTCGCGCAGCAGCGCCGCAAGCCTGCCCTCGTAGCCGCGCGCTTCGCCCGGTTCGTGCCAGGCGGACTGCACTCGCAGCACACCATTCTGCCGGTCGCTTTTCAGGTCGATGCGGGCGGCAATGCGGTCATCCACCAGCACGGGCAGCGTGTAATAGCCGTAGACCCGCTTCGGGGCCGGGGTGTAGATCTCGATGCGGTAGTGGAAACCGAACAGGCGCAGCGCCCGCTCACGCTCCCAGACGACGGGATCGAACGGTGAAAGAAGCGCCGTTGCCTCGATTCGTCGAGGTAGTCGGGCCTCGGGATGCAGGTACGCCGTCAGTCGGCGGCCGCCGCGCTCCCACCCTTCGACGGTGACCGGAATCAGGGCGCCCTCCTCGGCGAGTTCGGCCAGAACCCCGGCGGCGTACGTCTGGGGCAGCCGAAAATAGTCGGCGAGGTCGCGGACCGTTCCAACACCGTGTGCGGAAGCGGAGGTAAGGAGCAGCGTTTTGATCGCATCGTGCTTGTCGACATCGGTGGCCAGCAGTTCGGCGGGCAGCACCTGCTCCGCAAGCGCGTAGGTGCGTTCGAAGCGGGTGCGTCCGGCGGAGACGACCTCGCCCATGAAGAACAGGTACTCGAGCCCGGTCTTCACATCCGACCACTCCCACCAGCCGCCTCGACGCTTGCTTCCGCTCTCATGCTGGATTTTGCCGGCCTGCTGGGGCCCGTTTGCCGCCAGTTCCGCGCGCAACCAGTCCAGCATCTCGCTGTTGGCTGACACCCAGTGTGACGGGTCGCCGGTGTATTTGGCGCGCGCTTCCCGCATCTTCCAGCGCCACAGCGGCCAGGTCTCGAGCGGAATGAGGGCGGCGACGTGCGCCCAGTATTCGATGTAGCGCGCCTTCCTGCTGAACGTGAGCCGGTCAAGGACGGCCTTGTCGTAGGAGCCCAGGCGTGCGAACAGCGGGAGGTAGTGGCTGCGCTCGAACACGTTGACGGAGTCGAGCTGGAGCACGCCGAGCCGGTGCAGCGCATCGTTCAGCTGCCGGGTGCCGACCGTCGCCGGAGCCGGGCGCCCGAAGCCCTGTGCCGCGAGCGCAACGCGCCGGGCCTGTGCGGCGCTCAGGCTGGCAATCGCACGGGAGGCAGTCGCGGGGTTCGAGGGCACCCGTCGAGCGTAGCGAGAACGGCTGACGCTGACGGCTGACGGCTGACGGCTGGCGCTGGCACTGACAGCTGGCGGCTGGCAGTTTCTCCCGCCGCTACCGACCTCGCTCACTCCTGCAGCGTGGCGGCTGGCAGTTTCTCCCGCTGCTACCGACCGCGCTCACTCCTGCAGCGTGCAGGTGGGGGTTTCTCCCGCCGCTACTGCCTGGTTACCGCGAGTCCCGGCAGCGCGGCGACCGACTGCAGGATGTGGTCGTGCGGATGCTCGGCCAGCTGCGCGCGGGTCAAAGCACCCGTCAGGACGCCCACGCCGATGACGCCGGCGTTCGCTGCGGCGAGCAGGTCCACAACCGTGTCCCCTGCCGCTAGAACCCGGCGTACGTCGGTGACTCCGGTGAGTTCCATGGCGTGATGGATCAGGTAGGGCGCCGGTCGTCCCGCGCTCACGTGCGACGTTGTGACGACCGCATCGAGCAGGTGTTCTTCGCCGGCACCAGTCGTCCAGCCCAGCGACTCCAGCAGCGGCAGCGCGACATCGTCGTTGAAACCGGTGGTGAGGGAGATCAGGATGCCCCTCCCGCGAAGCTCGACCAGGGCATCCTCGACGCCGGGCAGAGCCACCGGTGGGTTGTCCCGGTAAGACTGGGCGAGAATCTCGCGGAACCGCCCAAACGCGGCCGCCACACGGGCCGGCTCGGGTCGCTGGCCGCCGAGCTCCATGAGTGCGGTGATCGCTGTGACCTTATCGGTGCCCATCCAGTGCTGCAGGTCCACGTCGGCGACCGTGGCTCCTGTCTCCTCGACCGCGAGCTGCAGCGCTCCGTACACGGAACCGTGGTCGTCGATGGTCGTTCCCGCCATGTCGAGGGCTACCAATGCGATCACGCGCCCAGCAAATCGCAACCGTGCGAACGAGTGGTGAACAGTGGGCGAACTCCCGGCGCTCGACGTGGCGCGAGGGGCGAGCATTCACCATAGTTGCGTTCTGTGAGCTACCCGATTGCCGAGTCCGATGTGCTGGTCGTTGGCGCGGGAATCGTGGGGCTGGCACACGCATCCGCCGCGCTCGCACGAGGTCTCAGCGTCACGATCATTGACCGGGATGCCCGGGCCGTCGGCGCATCGGTGCGCAACTTCGGGCACGCCTGCATCACCGCGCAGTCCGGCGAGTTGCTTGAACTGGCGTTGGTCGCCCGGCAGAAATGGCTCGAGCACTCCGCGGCAGCAGGATTCTTCTCCGTCACCTCGGGGGCACTTGCGCTCGCGCGCAGCACGGCCGAGCTCGCGGTACTCGCCGAGCTGTCGACATCCCGCGAGCCGGGACAGGTTGAGATGCTGACGGCGGCGCAGGCATCGGGCCGGGTTCGAGAGGGCGCCGATCCCGCGATCGTGGGCGGTGCGCTGCTGCGCGACGACGTGCGCGTCGACCCACGTGAAGCGGTGTCGTCGATCGCCGCCTGGCTGGCCGCCCAGCCGGGGGTGACGATGCTCTGGCAGACCAGTTTTTTTGGCGCGTCCGACGGGATCGCGAGCACGAGTCGCGGTGAGATTCGCAGCCCGCGCACGATCGTCTGTGTCGGGCACGACCTCGACTACCTGTACCCGGTGCTTGCCCGGGAGCGCGAGGTGGAGCGCTGTGCCCTGCAGATGATGCGTGTCGAGGCCCCCTCCGGCCTGGTTCTGCGTCCGGCCGTGCTCACCGGAACGTCGATGCTGCGCTACCCGGCGTTTGCCGAAACCCAGGCCGCCGAGGCACTGCGGGGGGAGGTGTCCTCTGTGCGACCGGAGCTGCTCGAGATCGGGGCGAACGTGATGTTCACCCAGCGGCCCAATGGAACACTCATCGTGGGCGACAGCCACCGCTACGCCACGACTCTGGACCCGTTCCAGGCGGAGCAGACCTCTGGCATCCTGCTCGCCGAGATTGCCCGAATTCTCGGCGTCGATGAGCTTCGCGTGCGGGAGAGGTGGCAGGGCGTCTACGCGTCGAGCCCGCGCCAGCCGTTCCTGACGGAAGAAGTCGCGCCCGGCGTCACTGTGGCCATAGTGACGTCGGGCGTCGGCATGACGATCGGGTTCGGCCTGGCCGAACGAACGTTTGCGGCGCTTCCGGTCTAGCCCTCGGCGTGAGTTGGCACGTGTTGTCGCTCCGCCTGCATCCGCCCGACAACGAGTGTCAACTGACAACGAGTGTCAACTGACAACGAGTGTCCACTGTAAACGAGTGTCCACTGTAAACGAGTGTCCACTGTAAACGAGTGTCAACTGTATTGGACGCGCCCGGCCCTGTGCAGGAACTGCAGCGCCGTCAGCCGGCCAGCACCTCCGCGAATGACGCCTCGAGGATGTCGAAAGCTCGATGCAGGTCGCCCTCGCGAATCGTGAGGGCCGGAGCCATCGTCAGCACCGAACCCATGGTCGTCTTGAAGCTCAGGCCACGGCGAAGAGCCGCGTAGAGCACGCCCTCGGCGAGATCGGGGTTCGGTGACCCGTCCGCTGTGACGAGTTCGAGCCCGAACAGCAGGCCGCGGCCGCGTACGTCGCCGATCTGCTCGAAGCGGCTCGCGAGTGCACGACCTCGCTCGAGGGCGACGAGGCCGAGCTCGGCGGAGCGCCCGACAAGCCCCTCGTTCTCGATGATCTCGAGCGTTGTCAGGCCCGCGCGCGCCATCATGGGGTTTTTCTCGTGTGTGTAGTGGCCGAATGCCCAGTCGGCCCCGACATCCAGCTCGGCTCGGGCGACGACCGCCGCGACCGGCAGCATGCCGCCCCCGAGCCCCTTGCCGAGGACAAGGATGTCCGGGGTGACAGTTTCTCCCGCCGCACGCGTTCCGAATGCACCGTCTCCCGCCGCAAGCGTGCCGAATGCAGTTTCTCCCGCCGCAGGCGTTCCGAATGCACCGTCTCCCGCCGCGGCTTCGTGCTCGAGCGCGAACATCTTCCCGGTGCGGCCGAGGCCGGTCGGGATCTCGTCGAAGATCAACAGCGTGCCGGTTTCGTCGCAGCTTCGCCGCACAGCCTTCCAGAATCCCGGGGCCGCCATCTCGGGGACCGCACGCATCGGCTCCGCGATCACCGCCGCGACGTCGCCCTGGGTTCTCAGCACGTAGTCGATCAGTTCGGCGAGCGGCTTGCCGCACTGCTCGGTGTGGGGTTCGTCGAAGCGGTGTCCGGCACCGAACCGGTCACGGAAGCACCCCAGTGGCGGAACATGCTCGGTTCCCGTGAGCAGCGGCCCGATCGGCCCGCTGCGAAACAACTGTTCGCCGCCCACACTCGCAGCACCGAACCCCGCACCGTGGAACGACTCCCAGAATGAGACCGTCTTGAAGCGCCCGGTCGCCGCACGCGCGATCTTCAGGGCCACCTCGATCGCATCCGATCCACCCGTCGTCATCAGCACGCGGTCGAGTCCCGCGGGGGTGACCTCGATGAGTTTTTCGGCGAATTCGACACTCACGCTGCTCGTGAACCTGCGCGGGACGAACGGCAGCGTCGACATCTGCTGCTTGAGCGCGTTCACGAGCTTCGGATGACCGTAGCCGATCTGGTGCGACGAGTTGCCGTGGAAATCCAGGTAGGGAGTGCCGTCCGAACCGAAGATGTAGGCCCCGTCGGCGCCCTCGATCGACGTCAGACAGGGCGTGGAGACTGCCTGCTTGAGGTAGCTCGCGGCATCGCGCCGCAGCACGAAGTCATCATCGGGGGAGCGCTGGAGGCTCCAGTCCTGGCGTCGGTCGCCGGAATTGGTATCGCTCTCGCTCTCGGCGGGTGCCAGTGTCATGGGCTCGAAGTTACAGGCGCGACGGGGACGGATGTCCTGCCGCCGCGCAATGCTCAACTGGACTTTGCCAACCGTTCACCAAACTGGAGCCGCCTCGTAACCGGCGGGCGCGAGGCTACCGAGGAACCTGCCCCCGGTTTCCCTAGTTCACCCCACAGCGTGAACAGCCGTGTGGCGTTTCATGGAGGATCACTTGATTACAAAGCGTCACTTCGCTGGGGTGGCCGTACTCGCCGCCGCCGCGATCGCGCTCGCTGGTTGCGCGAGCACCTCGAGCTCGACGACCGCCGGTACGATCAGCAAAGCCAAGGCTTCGACGGCAACCAGTGCCGCAGCCTTTGGCGGACTGAAGGGCCTCATCGCGGCGGCTAACGCCGAAGGCCAGCTCAACGTCATCACCCTTCCGCCGTCGTGGGCGAACTACGGCAAGATCATCGCCCTGTTCGAGAAGACCTACCCGAAGATCAAGATCAACTCCGCGAACCCGAACGGTTCGTCGGCCAACGAGGTTTCCGCAGCCGAGGCAGAGAAGGGCCAGAGCACCGCCCCCGACGTCTTCGACATCGGCACAGCGGTGCTCGACCAGAACCTCGACCTCGTCGCACCCTACAAGGTGCAGAACTGGGCGGACATCCCGACCGACTTCAAGGACCCGGGCGGCAAGTGGTACTACGACTACACCGGCCTGATGTCGATCGGTTACGACTCGTCCAAGATCACGAAAGCGCCGAAGACCTACAAGGACCTTCTCGGTTCCGAGTTCAACGGCAAGGTCAGCATCAAGGGTGACCCCACGCAGGCCAATGAGGCCGCAAGCGCGGTCTACCTTGCCGCCCTGCAGAACGGTGGCTCAGCTGACAACATCCAGCCCGGCATCGACTTCTTCGCGAAACTGAAGGCAGCGGGCAACTTCAACAACGTGCTGCCGACCCAGGCGACCGTCAACTCGGGCGACACCCCGGTTGTGCTCCAGTGGAGCTACAACAACCTCGCCTGGGGCCCCGAGGCCGGCTCAGCGGGCAACGCGAACTGGAAGGTCGTCATTCCTTCCGGCAGCGCAGCGCTCGGCAGCTACTACAACCAGGCCATCAACGCCGACGCCCCCGACCCGGCGGCGGCTCGCCTCTGGGAGGAGTTCATCTACACGCCCGCCGTGCAGAACCTCTACCTGGCATCAGGTGCCTACCCGGCAACGCTGGCGGCAATGGAGAAGAACAAGACGGTCGACCAGTCGGTGCTGAGCTCCGTCGGCGCCCCGCCGTCGAACTTCGTACAACTGACGGCAGACCAGGCCACCGCAGCAGCAGCCCTGCTGGGTGCCAAGTGGAAGTCGGCAATCGGCTAAATGACTGCCACTGCTGCTGCCACGGTGCCGCAGACCACGCGCGGCGCCGGGAAAACCTCCCGGCGCCGCAGCGCGGTTTGGCTGGGCCTCACGCCTTTCGCGATCTACGTCATCCTGTTCCTGGCGATCCCTGCCGGGCTCGCCGTGGGTAGCGGCTTCTTCACCTCGACCGGCGCTCTCACGCTCGCGAACTTCTCAGTTCTCGCCGACCCGGGCATTCAGAAAGACTTTCTGAACACCATCGTGGTCTCGGCAGTCACCGCCATCATCGGGGCCATCCTCGGTGCACTCATCTGCTTCGCGCTGCTCGGCACCAAACCGGATGGCATGATCCGCACGGTCATCGATTCGGCCTCCAGCGTGCTCGCCCAATTCGGTGGCGTCATGCTCGCGTTCGCGTTCATCGCCACGATCGGAGCCGAAGGACTCATCACACAGTGGCTGGTGAGCGCGGGACTGGTCAACAACGTCTTCAACAGCTTCGCCCACAACGGTGTACTCATCTACCAGGTCGTCGGCCTCGGGGTGGTCTACCTCTACTTCCAGGTTCCGCTCATGGTCATCGTCTTCATGCCCGCCATCTCGGGGCTCAAAGCAACGTGGGGAGAGGCCAACGCCACACTCGGCGGAACGCGCGTCACCTACTGGACGAAGATCGCGATGCCGATCCTGGCCCCCGCGTTCTTCGCCAGCGTCATCCTGCTCTTCGCCAACGCATTCTCCTCGTACGCCACCGCGGCAGCCCTCATCAGCCAGGGCGGTCTGATCTCGCTCGACATCAAAACGGCACTGGTGAGTGAGACCGTCATCGGCAAAGCCAATACGGCCGGCGTCGAGGCCCTCGCGATGGTCGTCGTGATGGTCATCGTGATGGTCGCGTACTCGGCTCTCGAACGTCGCGCGTCGAGGTGGCGCCGATGAGCGCGCCGCGGTTCGGCGCCGAGCCATCGAAGACCACGCGCAACATCATTCTCATCATCACGGCGATCGTCTTCCTGACACCCATCCTGGCGATGATCCAGTACACCCTGCGCATCGGCCAGCCGGTCAAGGGCGTGCAAACCTATGGGTTGCAGCACTACCTCGACGTCTTCAACCCGGCCAACGAGTCGACCTACGACCCGCTGTTCCAAGGAGTGCAGAACTCGATCGTCATCGCCGTGTTCACAGTGCTGATCGTGCTCGTGCTGCTGCTGCCGACGATGATCCTGATCGAACTCAAGTTTCCCCAACTCCGCAAAATCCTCGAGTTCATCTGCCTCATCCCGATCACCATCCCAACGGTCGTTCTCGTGGTCGGCTTCATCCCCGCCTACCAGGTGGTGGCGCAGATCTTTGGAAGTACGCCCTACACGCTTGCCTTCGCCATCGGGGTCATCGTGCTGCCGTACGCGTTCCGGCCGATCGCCGCAAACCTCGCCGCGATCGACGTGACCATCATGAGCGAAGCGGCCCGCTCGCTTGGCGCCAGCTGGGCATCCGTGCTCTGGCGGGTCATCCTCCCGAACCTGCGAAGGGGCATCCTGTCATCGGTCCTTCTGACGGTCGCAGTGGTGCTCGGTGAATACACGATCGCCTCGTTCCTGTCACAGACCACCTTCCAGACCGCCCTGCTGCTGATCCAGCAGACCGACCCCTATGTCGGTGTCATCTTCGCCGTCTTCGCCCTGCTCTTCGTCTTCGTGCTCCTGGTCGTGATCAGCCGCGCGGGAACCATTCGCGGCCCGCGACCCGGGGGCCGCCGGCAGGGCCGACTCGCTACTTCCAAAGCTGCCGTCGCCGGCGTGCCAACCTCCAGCCGAAAGGGCACCGTCTCATGACCGCCATCATCACCACAGACACCGCCGCAACCTACGTGGCCCGCGAGGGCGCAACCGTGCAGCTGATCGACGTCACCAAGGCGTTTGCGGGACAACTCGCACTCACCGGGGTGGACCTCACCATGAAGCCCGGAGAGTTCATCGCACTTCTCGGTCCGTCCGGGTGCGGAAAAACCACCGTGCTGCGCTCCCTGTCGGGCCTGGAGCAGGTCACGAGCGGACGCATCCTCATCGACGGCGAGGACGTCGCCGACGTACCCGTGAACAAGAGGGACATCGGGATGGTCTTCCAGTCGTACTCCCTGTTCCCACACATGACCGTGCTCGAGAACGTCGAATTCGGTTTGCGGATGCGCAAAGTGGATGCCGCCGCGCGCGCCCGCCGCAGCGCCGAAGCCCTCGAGATGGTCGGCCTCGGTCACCTCGGCGAACGTTACGCCCACCAGCTGTCGGGAGGCCAGCAGCAGCGTGTCGCGCTCGCTCGTGCGCTCGTGACCCGGCCCCGAGTGCTGCTCCTCGACGAGCCGCTGTCGGCGCTCGACGCCAAGGTGCGCGTGCAGCTTCGCGACGAGATCCGACGCATCCAGACCGAGCTTGGCATCACCACGCTGTTCGTCACCCACGACCAGGAGGAGGCGCTCGCCGTCGCCGACCGGGTCGCCGTCATGAACGCAGGCAACATCGAGCAGATCGGCACGCCTGAGGAGCTCTACACGGCACCCGCGACGGCGTTCGTCGCCAACTTCGTCGGACTCAGCAATCGGGTGCCCGCATCGGTCGCCGGCCACGAGGTCACCGTCTACGGCACGAAACTGCAGTTGCTGGGGGAGTCGCCGGCCGACGGCCCAGTGTTCGCGATGATCCGTCCGGAAGATTTCGGGATTGCCGCCAGCGTGAGCGGGGACACTGGCTTGGCCGGAACGGTCGTGACCTCGAGCTTCCTGGGAAGCTTCCGCCGCACCCAGGTGCGCCTCGCCGACGACACGATCGTCGCGGTGCAGCATGAGGTCGGCGACCGTCACGAACCGGGCGATGCCGTCACCCTGAGGTTGAAAGGGTCCCCGGTATCCGTGCTCCCTCGCGACTGACGGGAGCCGGGCCCGAACCGGGCCATGCAGGCGCAGGTTCTAGACTGAACCGATGAAACTCTGGAGGCCGCGCGCCACGTCGCCGGAGACGGCAACCCGACGACCGGTCACCGGTCCCGATCGCAAACGCGCGGTGGAGGAAGCCATTCCGCTCCCCGTGGAGGTCGCCGGGCAGTGGGCCTGGCGCATCCTCGCCATCGTCGCCGTACTCGTCGTATTCGGGCTCCTCGTGATCAACCTTCGCGAGATCGTGGTGCCGTTCCTGATCGCGATGCTGATCTCAGCCCTGCTTGTGCCGTTCCGCGCGTTCCTGATCCGGCACCACTGGCCACGCTGGCTGGCCGTGCTGGTCGCCCTGGTGCTCGCCGTCGTCATCATCGCCGGACTCATTTTTGTCGTCGTGCTCGAGGTGCGTCACGGACTCTCGAACCTCGAGAAACAGTCCATCACCGCGTACTCCCACTTCCAGTCGTTCCTGGCGGCACCGCCCTTCAACATCAACAAGGCCCAGTACACGGCCTACGTCAACCAGCTCGCGACCGCAGTACAGCAAAGCGGTGCCCTGACTACCGGCGCCGGCACAGTCGCCAAGACCGCAGGAAGTCTCGTCACCGGCCTCCTGTTGACAATCTTCGCAACAGTTTTCCTTGTGCTCGATGGCCGGCGCGTCTGGAGCTGGGTGGTTCGACTGTTCCCGCGCCGAACCCGGGCGGCGCTGACCGGCGCCGGCGACCGCGGATGGCTGACACTCACTGTCTTCATCCGGGTGCAGCTCCTGGTCGCGGCCGTCGATGCCGTCGTCATCGGCGTCGGTGCCTGGCTGCTGGGGCTCCCGCTCGCGCTCCCCATCGCGATCGTGGTCTTTCTCGCATCCTTCGTTCCGATCGTCGGCGCCATCGTCAGCGGCGCCCTTGCCGTCGTCATCGCGCTCGTCTACGACAGCCCGTTCACGGCGCTGATCATGCTCATCATCGTGCTCGGTACGCACATCCTCGAAGGCAACTTCCTGCATCCATTCATCACCGGAAGCGCCGTGAAGGTGCATCCACTCGCCGTGGTATTCGCGGTCGCGGCGGGATCGTTCGTCGCAGGAATCCCGGGCGCACTATTCGCCGTGCCGCTTGTCGCAGTCGTGAACGTCATGGTGCTGTACCTCGCGGGCGGGGACTGGCACACCGGGGTGCGCACCGAATCGAGGGATGTCGTGAGCAGTGAGTGAGCGTGAGCAGTGAGTGAGGCAGTCGCCGTGGGCACCAGCGACGACGTGATCCCCGGCCCAACCCTTGCGGAGTTCGAAACGGCCCGCACCACGGTCGCGGCCGTCATCGACGAGACACCGATGCAAAGCTCGCGGTCACTGTCCGAGGTTCTCGGCTCCGACGTGTGGCTGAAGTGCGAGAACCTTCAGCGCACCGGCTCCTACAAGATCCGCGGAGCCTACAACCGGCTCGTACACCTCAGCGAGGAGGACAAAGCGCGCGGAGTCGTTGCGGCGTCCGCAGGCAACCACGCGCAGGGGGTCGCGTTCGCGGCACGCCAGCTGGGCATCCGCTCGACCATCTTCATGCCCGTCGGCGTCGCCCTGCCCAAGCTGTCCGCCACCAAGGAATACGGTGCCGACGTCGAACTCAGTGGCAACGTCGTGGATGAGACGCTGCGTGCGGCGGCCGAGTTCGCGCGGGAGACCGGTGCAGTATTCATCCACCCGTTCGATCACCGGGATGTGGTGACCGGGCAGGGAACGCTCGGGCTCGAAATCCTGGAGCAGCTCCCCGACGTCGACACCATCCTGGTGCCCATCGGAGGCGGCGGACTCATCTCCGGAGTGGCGAGCGCGGTCAAGCAGAAGGCTGCCGCAACCGGTCGCACGGTGCGGATCATCGGGGTGCAGGCCGCCAACGCTGCCGCGTACCCGGTTTCCCTCATCGCGGGGGAGCCCACCGAGATTAAGATCGCGCCCACCATCGCCGACGGAATCGCGGTCAGTAAGCCGGGAACCATCAACTTCGAAATCATCCGGGATGTCGTCGACGAGGTCATCACCGTCGAAGAAGACGACATCGCGCGCGCGTTACTTGTACTGCTGGAGCGCGCCAAGATGGTCGTCGAACCGGCGGGTGCGGTCGGGGTCGCGGCAATTCTCGCAGGCAAGGTGCAGCACAGCGGAACAACGGTCGCCATCCTGTCCGGTGGCAACATCGACCCGCTCGTGATGGAGCGCATCATCAGCCACGGGCTTGCAGCCTCCGAGCGTTACCTGAAGCTCCGCATTCCCCTGCCGGATCGCCCCGGCCAGCTTGCCCGCACCGCCGAGATCGTCGCAGCATCCAACGCCAACGTGGTCGAGGTGTTGCACACACGGCACGGAAGCGGGATGCAGATCAGCGAGGTCGAGCTCGAGTTGCACATCGAGACTCGCGGTCCTGAGCACGCGGAGCTGGTCATCCACAATCTCCGTGAGGCTGGATTCAACCCGCGCGTCGACTTCTAGGGCTGGCTGCCTCAACCGGCAGGCTGCCTCAACCGGGTTGGCGGCCTCGAGCGGGTGGCTGCCTCAACCGGGGTTGGCTGCCTCAACCGGGTGGCTGCCTCGAGCGGGTGGCTGCCTCAACCGGGTTGGCGGGAGAAACTGTCTCGCGGAGGGAGTTACTACTCCCGCCGCGTGCCGGTATCTCCGCCCGCGGCGTGCGGTATCTCCCGCCGAAGGGGCCAGTTTTGGCAGCGGAGCCCGTTGGCGCGGTACCGCCTTGCGGGCGCGTCCACCTGTGCGGCGGGAGAAACTGTCTCGCGGAGAGAGTTACTACTCC
>Ga0302198_10001721_pt1 | contig 23673 bp, 18 predicted proteins | sample II_Bog_N2_2_FD_193521 | JGI IMG/M metagenome (GOLD analysis project Ga0302198, IMG submission 193521) | Peat permafrost microbial communities from Stordalen Mire near Abisko, Sweden - II_Bog_N2_2 | ecosystem: Environmental > Terrestrial > Soil > Wetlands > Peat | place: Sweden: Abisko... | reverse complement strand
TGAAGAAGCACCAGTGAAATGGACGGCCTACTTGCCGCCAGCATGGACGCCTACAGAATATCGCCTCCATGTTCCTTCCCAACCCCACCGGCCAAAGCCGGTTAACTGCTCAGAAGCGAGACCTGGGGCACCCAAATCTGTCTAGAACCAATGCGCTCTTCGACGAAATGGCTTTGCAGGAGGGAAGAATTGTTGAAGAGGCATCAAGGGGATATCTGCTGCCACTGTTTGGCGCTCCAACGGGATTTCGGGAGGTTGGTCGCCACAAAAACTTAGGCAAGGTAGCTCATTTTCGATTGCGAGGGTGACGGATTTGTGCGTCTCCGTATCCACTTCAACTTCCTTTTCTTTCCAAAGTTGAAACCCTGCGACCCGCACTCTTAGCTCATAGTTTCCTCGATCCAGATGGATTACGGCGTGGCCACTTGCATCGGCTGTTGCCTCGAAGTGGGAGCCCGTTGCTTGTCCGAAGGCCGCGATGTGCGCACCTGGTTTGCGAGCACCGGTCTGATCCGTTACAACCACGATCAGTGTGCCCGTTGCAGGCTGCTGGGCCAGAGCCGTGCAGGCACCAAGTGCGAGAGCGATGGCAACGATGCGCATGGTGGTCTTCAGATTTCCAGGATCACCGGCATGATCATTGGCCGGCGGCCGGTGGTCTTCTGGATCAGTCGCTTTAGTTCCGCGCGGACCTTTTCCTTGACCATGCCGTAGTCGGCCTTCTGCTCGGTGGTCAGGCCGTCTAGGGTTTTCAGGACTAACTCGCGGGCTTGCTCTGTGATGTCCGCACCGCCAAAGCCGCGCATCACTACCTCGGGCTGCTGCTCGACCTTGCCGGTGCGCTTGTTGATGGCCAGAACCGCAAGGACAACGCCGTCTTCTGAGAGGATGCGGCGGTCGCGGAGAACCATATCCTCGACTACGTCGGTGTTCGAGCCGGAGTCGATGAGCACGCGGCCGGTTGTGACCTTGTCTTTCTTGCGTGCGTCTTTCTTGTCGAGTTCCAGCACGTCGCCGTCTTCGATCACGATGGCGTGTTCGATGGCTCCGGTGTCCATGGCAATCTGGGCATGCTTGCGCAGGTTGCCGTAGTTGCCGTGGACGGGGATGAAGAACTTGGGCCGCAGCAGGTTGATCAGCAGGCGCTGCTCCTCTTGAGAGCCGTGGCCGCTGACGTGAATCAGGCCGTTGGAGCCGTTGTCATAGATGACATTGGCCTCGCGGCGATAGAGGTGGTCAATCACTCGAAAGATACTTTTTTCGTTGCCGGGAATAACGCGTGAGCTAAGCACCACCGTGTCGCCCGCGTCGATGTGTGCGTGCTTATGATTATCCACTGCCGCGCGGCTAAGGGCGCTCATCGGCTCGCCCTGTGTGCCCGAAATCAGCACCATCAACTGCTCGGGCGAATAGTCCCGCATCTGGCCGGGATTGATGATGAGCCCGTTGGGAATGTCGATGTAGCCAAGGTCCTGCGCGATCTCGGTCGACTCCATCATGGACCGGCCGATGACGGCCACCTTGCGGCCATGCTGGCGGGCCAGATCGAGAGCGATCCTGATGCGGTAGACGGACGAGGAGAAGCAACTGAAGAAGAGCTTCTTCTTGGTGCGCGCGAAGATCTCGTCGAGGCGCGGAATTACCGCCGTCTCAGAGGGTGTGTAACCGGGGCGGTCCACGTTGGTCGAGTCTTGCAGCAGCGCAAGCACGCCTTGCTTGCCGTACTCGGCAAAGGTATGCAGGTCGAATGACTTGCCGTCGAGCGGCGCAAGGTCGATCTTGAAGTCGCCGGTATGGACGATGACGCCGACCGGGGTTTCGATGGCCAGCGAAACGGCATCGACGATCGAGTGCGTCACGTGGATCGGCTCGATGGTGAACGGCCCAATGGTGAACTTTTCCTTGGGTACGATCTCGACCAGCTCGGTCTCGTCGAGCAACTGATGCTCTTCTAGATTGCCCTCGACGTAGGCCAGCGTGAACTCGGTGGCATAGACCGGGACCTTGATCTCGGAGAGAATCCAGGGCAGGCCGCCGATGTGGTCCATGTGGCCGTGGGTGAGGATGATGGCGCGGACATGCGCCTTGTTTTCAACCAGGTAGGTGATATCGGGAACAACGATATCCACTCCCAGCAACTCCGACTCCGGGAACATCAGCCCGGCGTCGATCACGATAATGTCGTCTTCCCAACGGATAGCCAGGCAGTTCATGCCAAACTCGCCCAGCCCGCCCAGGGGAATGATCTTAAGTTTCTTAGTTTGCATCGGTCATCTTCGATCCTACCACCACCCGGCACCTGCGGTGCGGCAGCCGCCTACGGCACGCCCGCGCCAAAAAGAAGGCGCGGGAACTGGCATTTAAGGCGAGAACCACTTGCAGTGGGGTCAACTGCCTTCGGCTCGACCGCGCCAGAAGAAAGACGCGGATCCGGCATTCTACGCGGCGATTGAGAGTTCCTTTTTGCACCCTCATCCGGCTGGGAGTCATCGAACGCTGCGAGGAGAGTCTATGCCAATCATCGTTCGCTTTCATGGAATCGGAGGTCCGGAAAATCTCAAGCTGGATCAGCTTCCCACGCAAGAGCCCGGCAAGGGCGAAGTCAGGCTGCGGGTCAAGGCAGCGGGCCTTAACCGGGCCGAGTCAATGTTTTACCGCGGCCTGTACCTTGAAGCGCCGCAACTCCCGTCTCGACTGGGCTATGAAGCCGCGGGCGTGGTTGAGGCGGTGGGCGAGGACGTCGACAAAGGGTGGGTCGGCAAGTCCGTTGCTACCGTCCCGAGTTTCTCGATGACACACTACGGCGCGCTCGGCGAAGAGGCCGTGGTGCCCGTCTCGGCCCTGGGCGAGTATCCGGCGAATCTGACGCCAACGCAGGCGGCGGCCATCTGGATGCAGTACCTTACGGCTTATGGCGCGCTGGTGCATCTTGGCGGCGTGAAGGCTGGCGACTTCGTATCGATTCCCGCAGCCTCATCGAGCGTGGGACTTGCGGCGATTCAGATCGTGCGGGATGCCGGCGCGACGGCGATTGCGGTCACACGCACCTCGGCTAAACGGGCGGAGTTGCTGGCCCTTGGGGCTGCGCACGTGATTGCCAGCGAAGAGGAGGATTATGCGGCCCGTGTGCAGGAGATCACCGGCGGGAAAGGCGTGCGGTTGACCTTCGATCCGGTTGCCGGGCCGTTTGTTGAGAAGCTGGCTGCGGGCGCGGCTCCGGGCGGGATCATCTTTGAGTACGGCGCGCTTTCGCTTGCCCCGACGCCGTTTCCGCTGATGCCGGCCTTGGGAAAGGGACTGAGTTTGCGCGGCTACACGCTGATGGAGGTCACGCAGGATTCCAGTCTTCTGGAGGGAGCGAAGAAGTACGTCTTCGACCGGCTCGCCGATGGGCGCTTTGTGCCGAAGATCGCCAGGACCTTTCCCTTTGCGAAGACCGTTGAGGCCTATCAGTATCTCGAGTCGAACCAGCAGGTGGGCAAAGTGGTGATTACGGTTCCTTAGAGAGTCTCTGATCAAGTTGATTTTTCGAACCAGCATTCCCTCAGGGGCTAAAGCCCGAGGTGATTTTGCGGCATTTGCGGCACGGCTGAAGCCGTGCCCTTTCAAAACATCGACTCAAACAGAGGTTCCTCAGTTCTATGACGAACCTTCACCCCGCGCTTTCTTTTAGCGCGGTCGTGCCGAAGGCGTCTGGCCCCACCGCAGGTGGCGCAGGTGGGTCGACGGGGAAGCGAACGCCCAGAGCGGTGCGGGCGGATTCGAGCAGCCGGGCCATTCCGAGCGAGAGGGCGTGCGGGATCACCGGGCTCTCGCGCAGGCCCTCGCGGAGCAACTGGCAGAAGTGGTCCGTCTCGTAGTTGAAGCCGCCGGCGGTGTAAGGCTCGTCGAGCTTCACCTCCCTGCCATCGAGATAATGCACGGTGGCACGGCGCGGGTTCCACCAGTTGGCGTGCAGCAGGACGTAGCCGCGCGGCGCGGAGAGAATGGCGTCACCGCGGCTGAGCAGGTCAAGGCCGGTGTGCAGTTGGGCCATGCCGTGCTCGTGTTCGGTCTGGAACAGGGCAAATGCATCAACGCCCGAGGCGGCCAGCCTCCCCATGCTCTGCACACGCTTGAGCTCACCCAGCCAGTCGAGCGCCAGAAAGGCCTCATAGGGCCCGATGCCCATGATGCCTCCGCCGCCCAGTTCGGCGAAGTGCAGCGGGTACTCTGGAGGCAGCGTTGCGTCGGCGTGGCCGGCGCGCACAAAGCCCACAGGGCCGATGGGGTCGGCTTTGAGATGATCCAGCAGCCGCCGGTAGAGCGGGAAAAAGGGCGGCTTCATGGCCTCCATAAAGAGGCGGTCGTGGCGGCGAGCAACGGAGAGCACATGGGTTAGTTGGCGCTCGTTCAGGGCGGCCGGCTTCTCGCAGAGGACGTGCTTGCCGGCTGCGAGCGCCTGGATGCAGAACTCCGCATGGCTGTCTGGATGAGTGGCCACATAGATGGCGTCCACGTTGGCGGCCAAAAGCTGTTCCAGCGAGTCGAGCGCCTGGGGTACGCCGAACTTGAGCGCATAGGCGCGGGCCCGCTCGCTGTTGCGGCCCCAAACGGCATCGAGCGTGGCGCCCTCAACGGCGCGCAACCCCTCGGCAAAACGCGCACCCGCGCGGCCCGGCCCGACAACACCCCAACGGATCAGTTGCGCACTCTCAACGCGAGTCGGCATGGTTGAGAACAGTCTACAGTCTCGCACTAATCCCACTTCAAAGACAAAATGACTGAAACGGATGAGCTTCGGCCCTGGGAAAAAGAGCATTTCCTCCTTTCAATCCTAAGAAGCGAGAAAAAGCTACGCCCGAATGCCGATAGTACAACAGCCAACACCAAATACTGGGGGGCAGCAGCTCCCGCCGAATGAGGAGGCTGTCCTTCCCATGATGACCTGGGATCTGCACAGCCTTCGCAATGATCTCAACAGAGCACGCGCAAGATTGGGTTGATAAAGATGGGCCAGGAAGTAAAGAAGTGCGATGAACTCAAGACGGGCGAAGAACTGAAGACGCCCGAGGAACCAAAGCCAGAGAAGATAACGAAGACAGGCGAAGAACTTCGGCGCGCTCCACGTCTTCAATGTTCGGGCCTTGCAGGCGTCCAGACTCTGCCCGCGTGTAATAAGCCCGTTCCCGCCAAGATCATGAATCTGAGTATCGGCGGATGCCTGATGGAGTTGGAGAGGCCGCTGACGCTTGTCGTGGACGAGATCGTGGAGTTGATCTTCTGCGTCAACCAGATGCCCTTCCGTGTAAGAGGAAAAGTGAGAGCACTTCGAACGGAGAAGTTGGTGGGTTTTCAATTCCCTCTCCTCAGCGACAGAGTTCGACTGCAGCTCGAGGAACTCATCGGGGAATTGATCGACCACCTTGCCAGGCTTCACAAGGAGAGCCTTACGCATCGGCCCGCCCAGAATGATGGGAAGCAGCCTCACGCCTCTGCTGCTCGGGCTGCGCAGGTGGGAGGTATGCTCTATCCGATCAGGCCGGATGAAGGCCAACAAGACAATACGGGGCATCGCCCCGAGCCGCACAGACGATGGTCTTGAGATCTCACTGAATGATCGTGGGCGCAATGGTTCGTCGAGCGCGGGAGATCCCTACTTGATCCCTTTGCCATTGAGGTGCGGGCCGTACCGCTGATCGGAACCCATGATGTGATCGGTCAGCCAGCTCTTCAGGAACGCCATTGTTTCCATTCCGAGCTCGCGCGTCTGGCCGCTCTCAAAACGCGATTGGAGATTCATGACGCGCCTTGCGAGCAGGGTGTGTTCAGCTTTGTGCGCGGCGCCGCCGGGATAGCCGGTTTGATCGAACATCCGCTCTTCGCGCGCGAAGTGAACCCTGGTGTAACTTGACAGCTTTTCAATCACGCCTTCGAGGGCCGCCTCGCACGGCTGGTCTCGATTCCTTCATTCAGCTCGTTTAACAGGTCAATCAATGTCTTATGATCGTCGTCAAAAACCTTGACCTTTACGCTCATCTCTTCAGTCCATGTCATCAAGGGCATACGCAGAACTTCCCTTCTGGAATCAATTGTGCCCGCGAAGCCTTGCAGCGGAACTTCGCAAACTACTCGGCCTGCCACTCCATCGCTTACTTGTGCGCTGATGGCGTTCCCCGATCCGGCGGCCCATCAGCGTCTATCGGCAAGAGCGGCGGGAAATTCCAAAACGATGAATCCGATGGCGGCGCAGTGATTTCGGGGCAGCGCAAAACCTGGGGCGGGCAAAGCTAGCGCAGCAGCTCTTCGAGCGCCGTGCTCAGGTCTGTCTTCTCGTCGCGGTACTTCACGATCACCGGCGCGTAAAGGCTCAGACCCCATTCCTGCCCCTTGCCTTTGCTGACGGCGCGGGAGCCGGGGACCACAACCGCATTCTCGGGAATGATGAGCGGCAGTTCGGCGGTGGCGCGCAGGATGACGCCATGCACAAGATCGTAGACCGGAGTCCCGCGGGTAAGGATCGTTCCGGCTGCCAGCACCGCTCCCCGGCGCACAATAGCGCCCTCGTAGACGCCGCAGTTGCCACCCACCAGCACATCGTCCTCGATGACCACGGGGCTGGCATTCACCGGCTCCAGCACTCCGCCGATCTGTGCCGCCGCGCTCAGATGGACTCGCTTGCCGATCTGGGCGCAGGAGCCGACCAGTGCGTGGGAATCGACCATCGTGCCTTCGTCCACCCAGGCCCCGGCGTTGATGTACATGGGCGGCATGCAGACCACGCCGCGGGCCACAAAAGCCCCGGATCGCACCGAGGAGCCGCCGGGAACCACGCGCACGCCATCGCCCGAGCCAAAATGGCGCGCGGGAAAGGTGCTCTTGTCGACAAAAGAAAGACCTGAGGCGGGAAAAGAAAGACCCGAAGCCGGAAACTCCTCCAGCACGCCCAGTCGAAAGCCCAGCAGAATGCCCTGTTTGACCCAGGCATTGACTCGCCAGCCGGAGGGCGTGGCTGCGTCGGGCGAGGCGGCGCGCACTTCGCCGCTCTCCAGGGCTGTTCTAAGAGCCAGAAAGGCCGTCATGGCGGAGTTGTCGCCGATGGCGCCAGAGTTCACGGCACTGGGGCCCGCGGCAAAGGATCGTTCAATCGTCTCTTGCAGTTGGGTGAAGGTCATTGCATCCCGAGTTTATCAACAGACAGGGACCGCGGAACAGGGAACAGGGAGTAGGGATCGGGGGACACGGCCGAGCGAGGAAAAATAGGTGCACCAATCCTGTGCCCGAAGCCTTTTCGGTGGCCGCGAGCCTTCGGAGCGCTTCGCTCTCAGGCGGCAACCTCGCGGTGGAGTCTGTGACGAACCTCCCCGTTCAGGCGGATCGGCTGTAGCCGGAAGGAGTTCTTTCCCTCTGGAATCATGGCCATCGGGACCGAAGCCCGATCCGGTTTTGCCTGCAGGTGCCGGGACTCAAGCCATGCGCAAAGCCGGGGATCGAAGATCTCCGGCTCGCCCTGCCAGAATGCGGGCTTCAGTCCGCACTCAATCTGCAGATGATCCAGCACCAACTCAATGCTCGAAATGCTCTTTGGAAAATAGCGCCGGACATTGTTCACGCCCACATGAAGTCCAGTGACTCCGCGTCCCTTGCTTTGCGTCTTGACCACCATACGTACCTGCCGTTCAATGCTGGATGATGTCAGTCTAGGGAGCCGGTGAATAAAACCCTGCTGCCGGTGCACGAAACCCTCGGTACAAATTCCTTCTTTGGTACCTATCGGCCCAAAACCGTTTTGGAAAGAGTTCGCAACTCTTTTTTTTTCAAGACCAAAGCGCACTTTTTCTCAGTTTTTCCACAGAACCGCTTCTCCTTGATTCATAAATGAACACTTCGCGGAGGAGGATGAAGAAGAAGAGAAAAATGGATGAATACCGTCGAAAGGGCCGGAAGATGGCTGAAAGAGCGCTTTCTTCCGGTTTTGTCAGGATGCATAAACCCCGTCAAGGGAGTCGAAAAACATCCCTCAGGGGCGAAAGCCCGCAATTCCATTGCTTGTTTTGCGGCACGGCTGAAGCCGTGCCCTTTCAAAACGCATTGATGCAACCAACACTAGCCTCGCGTCAGGCTCCAGCCCGCCGGGCCGCGCGTCAGCTCAAATTTCGAGCCGAAGCCCTTTGCGTTGTCGATGTAGCGGAAAAACTCCGGCCGGAGGAGATACAAGGCACTCTGGCGAACGGCCAGGCGGATCACCCGCCCCAGCCTGAATCGCTCGCAGTATGCCTCGATCACCTCGGAGCGGCGCTCGGGCTCGGTAACTCTGCCCGCCGATCCGCGCATCTGAACGCCGCGAATCTCTCTCCAGCTTGCAGCGTTGCGATAAACCGTTGCGGCCGCGCGGGGCGATCTCTCGATATTCAGGCTGTGCAGGCTGCACTCCGAAGAGAGCCAGTAGAGCGAGAGGTCATGGCCTGCGATGTAGAAGAGCGGCGCTACCGAGGCCTCGCCGTCTTCGCCGGTCGTGGCCAGCGAAAGGGTTGTTTCCTGGCCGAGCAGCGCGGCGACCAAACCAAGCTGTTTCTGCGTGCTCTTCATCTCTCTTTCAGGATTCCTTTGCGCCCGGATCAGACTGGCTTTGCGGCCTTCATCTTACACTCCGGGCGCGCCGGGGGAGGGTATTTGCTCTGGAGAAAAAGCAGAAGAGGCAGCCCTGGTATGGGCTGCCCCCTTTGTTCCTGCCGAATCCGCAGAGTCTCTCAGGGTTATGGGAGATAGTAGCGGAACGAGGTCCAGAACATGTTGTCGATGCCCTTGGCGCCGTTCAAAGGAGTGCTCTGACCTCCCGCCGTGCCGGTGCCGGACCAGCCTTCGCGGACTGCATAGCCATACTGGATGCTCTGGCGCAGGCGGCCGCGGTCGCCCTTGTAGATGTCATACCAGTAGCCGCCGGTGAACTCCTGCACGTCGCGGGTGTTGTTTCCGCAGCCGGAGCCAGCGGGCTGGTATCCGACAGAGCCGGACGCGAGGGCAGGGTTTGCCACAGTGGCGCAGGTTGCCGAGACGCTGGCATAGCGCGAGCCGTAGCCGATAGGAGCGATAGCCGGGGTGTTGGTGAAGTGCGAACCGTAGCTGCCGCCGGCTGCGAACATCGCCGCTGTCGGCTTGGCCGAGCACAAGGTGGAGGCGGTAGCAGCCGTTACACCGGTCTCGCAGAAGGTGAGCGCCGGATCGGTCAGCGTGAGAGCCGAGGTTGCGTAGTCGGCGCGCGCCGCATAGTCGGCGCCATAGTTGAGGTAGACAAGCAAGCGTGGAGTGGGTGTGGCTTCAACAGTGAACAGGGCTGAGGCGTTGTGGATCGGCCTCAGATCGCCGCTGGCGTTGTTGGTGACGTCGGACAAGCCGGAGTTGCCGTAGCGGCCCATGCCGGGTCCATAAAGGCCTTTGACGCCGAAGGTGAGCTTGTCTTTGATGACGGGAACGCGGAGGCTGCCGCCAATGCCGCCCAGAACGATGCTATCGGAGTTATAGCCGGCAGTCGATGACTTGGCCAGCACGGCAGTACCCGGAGCGGCCCCGGCGAAGCCTTCGATGTCGGCAACGCCACCGTACTTGACCGAGTTCTGCGTGACGCCGGGGTAGACCGTCTCGTGCGCAAAGCCGGCGATACCGATGATTTCATAGTGGCCGAAGCCGGGATCGAAGGCGGCCTTCACGATGATGTCAGGCGCCTGGTTGAAGGAGATGTTGGTGATGTTGCTGTTGGCGTAAACAGTGTTGGGATTCTTTTGCCAGCCGTAGACGGTGTTGCCGGCGCTGTCGACGGTATTGACGCCGGTGTAGCTCTGGACGTAGGTGGTCAAGCCGCTCAAGCCGCTGATGGCGGCGTTGTAGTTGCCGCCGTTGGCTCCGGCCGAGCCCAGGATGGCATAGGGCGTGCTGCCGGCCAGCGCGGCCGAGTAGAGCAATTGCGGATTCTCGGCCGCGATGCCGAAGGCCATCTTGTCGAAGGTCTTGGTCACACGGAATCCATATTGGCGGGTCCAGACGAAGCCCACGACGTAATTCGGGTCGATGGTCTGCGGGGTCATGATGTCGCCGGAGAGGTTGGAGATGCCCTTTTTGTCTTCGGTGGCGAGCGACCACAACTGGCCGCCGGTGAAGGCCAAATGAGTATTGGTCTCGGCCTGCGCCCAAAGCACGCGCTGGCGGAGCACGTAGCTGTTGGACTGGTTGTTGTTGGAGGTGATGCCCGTGCCCAGCCAGTCAGCCTCATAGTAGCCGCGCAAGGTGCCCCAGTTGACCTTGCCCTCGGCCATGAGCGTAGCGCGCGACTGGCGCGCACTGCCAAAGAACTCGCTCAGTGAATAGGCGTCCGCGCCCTCGTAAGGAATCGCGCTGAAGGCGGTGGGAATGTCGCCGCCGGTAGCCTTGGTGCGGAAGACCGTTTCACCCGCCAGGTAGCCGCCGGGCGCCAGGGTGATGCCCTTGAAGTGCAGAACGCTGGGATTGGCGATGGCCTTCTTGAGATTGGATGTCTCGTCGGAGACGGTCGTGGCCAGCGAGACGCTATTGGCCTTCAGGTCGGTGACGGTTGATTGCAGCGTGGTGACGGCGGCGGAGTTATCAGTAACCGCCTGCTGCTGGGCCGAAGCCGCCGCATTTGCCCTGTCGGCCGCGGCCTGGGCATCGGCTGCCGCCTGCTGGGCCCTCTGCAATTGCGCATCCTTGCTGGCCAGGTCGGTCTTCAGACCGTTGATCTGGCCTTCCAACTCCTGGCGCAGAGCCTGAATCTGTTCGGCGACCGAGGGCGCTGGAGGCGCCTTTTCCTTCTTGACTGCAACGTGCTTCTTTACTGGAGGTTTGGCTTCGCTTGTTTGACCATGGGCGGGAACAACGCAGACTGCCACGATTGCCGCGGCAGCGATCTTAAGTCTGAAATTCATGGGGCCTCTCATGTTCTTTTTGAAATCGGGTTGGTTCGTGGCTGCGCTCGTTATGCAGATCGAGCACCCTAAACTTCCGCATCCCGGAGATTCTCAATATGAAGCCTGTTCGTCTATCTCCGGGCGCGCGGAACCTGCATCCACGGCCGGAATTCGAAATCGCGCAAGCGTAGTTTTCCCCGGCCGCTTTCGAATTCAAGACTCGCAGAAGATGATGAATATTTGACGAATTCATCTACTTTTAACAAAAGTCGATGTTATTTATAACTCGTTTGTTTTTGATTTTTGCCGGAAGATAACCCGAGTCTTTATTAATACAAGATGAATTAACGCTGCCGTAACATACAAGATTAGCTTGGACTGAAGATGAAACAGATGAATTCAAGCGCCCTTGTTACGGCGCTTGGATTCTATCTCTGTCGATTGCAATATCCTATCTCGCGCTGAGCAGGTTGGCCAGCAGACGGTACGCTCCCGGCACTAACTCGGGAAGCTGGCGATAGAGGGCATAGGCGACATAGATATATGTCCCCTTGCCTGGATGGGCAACCAACAAGCCGCCGCGCTGCGGATCCTGGCCGGGGTCCTCGGTCTCGGTGAGCGGCGTGTAACTCTTGTCCCAGCTATCGAGGAAGGAGTGGCCACGCTCCTCGACCCATCCGTCGAAATCCGCCGAGTTGATCGCGTTGGGCCGGGTGAGCAGGGGGTTGGACGGCTCCAGCAGCTTCACCGGCGCGGTCTCATCGACGACCCGCTCCGCCATGCGTCCTCCCATCGAAAGTGGAAACGGCGCCGGGAAGTTGCCAGACTGATACTGAACTATCAAGGTTCCGCCCCGGCGGACGAACTCCTCCAGTCTGGGCTGGGCGGACGATAACTCTGGCCGCGCCGAGTAGGCGCGAATGCCGATCACGATGACGTTCCACGCGGAGAGGTCGCCGGAGATCAGCTCGGAGGAAGTAATTAGATGCGGCGTAGCACCAAGGGCCTCGATGGCATCGGGAACCAGGTCGCCGGTTCCCATCACGTAGCCGATTCGCAGACCGGGCGCCAATTTCACATCCACTTTGCGGGTCTTCAACTGCGCAGGCTTGTAGAGGTCATAAGGCCGCAATCCGGGGTAGCCTATGCTCTGCCAGCCGGTCCTATACTCGTGCACGCCGGAATTCGCCACGGCCTGAATTCCATAGAAGCCGGCGGCGGCTCGATCTGGTGTGACCAGAAAGAGCAAAGGCTCTGTATCTCCGGCGCTGTTCAAGTGAAACTTGGCCTCGCTCGGCTGTGCGCTCCATCCGGCAGGCATTTCCAAGGCGACCTTTCCCTCGGCAGCGGCCTCTGCATTCACAGTAACCTTGACCGGAAGGGCCGAGCCGTCCAATGGGAGGATGCGCGCCTCGGGCTCCATGCGGATGCCAATGGCCGGCGTGACGACCAGCGGCTCATAGATCCCCCCGGGCCCTTGAACACGCTCCATCGTCTGCACGACCTGGCCGACGCGGATTGGCAGGCCGTCGAAGGTAAACTCCGCCCAGGCTTCCAACGGATAGGGCGCGAAGGAGCGCAGCCGGTACTCCGGCTGGGCAAGGTCGTAGTAGGGTTGTTCGATGCTGGGCCGTGTGAAGTAGGGCTGGGTTGGCTCGGCGTTTTCGGCAGCCCGCACACGGAAGATGGAGTCGGAGGCCGGGCCGGAGGGGTCGATCGCGCCGGTTGCGCTCTCGGCCTTCCACGGGTCGCCGCTGCGGCTCTCGAACCAGACTTTCTCAAGATGGGATTCGTTGGTGGCCTGCGCGGTGTGCACATGAACCTTGAATTGTTCTCCTGGCGTTACGCTCCGCTGGGTCTCGTCCGCCGATCCGCCGCGGAAGGGGCCACCGCCCTGCAAACTGTCTTCCTTGGTTGTGAAAGCGACGAGGTCGAGGCCCAGCAGCTCTTTGAAAGCGGATTGAAACTCGGAGATCTTGGTGTCAAGCTCAAAGAGGAGGCTGTTAATGGCACGTCGATCCAGACTACTCTTGCCCACGGCAGTCCGAAATTCAATAGTCTTGCGGTAAGCGAATGCGAGCTCGTGAGCGACAGACTGGTTCGCTTGGCAAGGGCATTTCGATTCAACTTGTTTGATCGAGGCGTCAATCTTGTGAAGGGTTTCAGCCAAGTCTGTGGGCACGTCAGGTCCAGCGAGATGCGCAATGCCAGCCACGCTGGTGTCGATATTGACCTTGCTGTTGTGAAAAAGATCGTCATTCCTTGAACTGGTTCCAGGCTTTGCCGCTGCTTGCGGCGCGACAGCCCACAAATGATAACTCGTCGTCCCCGGCCCGCTGAGCGCAGGGTTGGCGCCGCCGTTTTGCGACTTCTGCTCGCCCCAGCCCTCGCGCGCAATCTGCGCGTAGCTGCGCCCCAACACTCCGTCCAGTGTGCCGACCGGCAGCGTCACATCGGTGGAGAGCGCGCCGTCGGTCCATTCACCGGTGACATAGTTTTTGAAGCGCGCAGGAGCCCATTTACCGGTTGCGTAGTCAAACATCCCCTTATCGGTGATGGGTGCGAAAGGAACCATCGAGTAGACAGCCAGCGGCTGCCAGGGCTGCAATCCATCTTTCAGTTGTTCGGGAAAGACCTTCGGATCGCCTGCGGCTTTGAAGACCTCCTGCGCAATCTCGCCGGAGACCTGGTGGTGGCCGTGGCCGTCGCTGACGCCGCCGACGAAGGTGGAGACGATAATCTGCGGCCGCTCGCGGCGCACGGCCAGCACCGCATCGTAGAGCACCCGATCATGGCCCCACTTGGCGAAGGCCTCCTCTTGAGTTTTGGAGAAGCCAAAGTCTGCCTCAGTGCCCCAAAGCTGCTTTGCGCCATAAAACTCATCGGCCTTCAACAACTCATTCGTCCGGATCAGTCCCAGCGCATCGTCGGCGTCGGCGCTCATGGCGTTCTGCCCACCCTCGCCGCGATTCAGCGTCAGCAATATTGTCCGCACGCCCAGGCCGCGCGAGAGGTAAGTCAGCAGCGCGCCGTCCTCATCATCGGGATGCGCCACAATCATCATCACGCTGGCGGTCGTCGAGAGGCGCTTGAGAGATTGCTCCAAAGCCGCCGCGCCGCGGTCCTCCGGCAAGGGCAGCGCGATATCGCCCGGCTCGGGGAGAGGAATCGAAGCAAGGTCACGCGTCTGCGCTTCGGGTTTGGGTGCGGCCTGCGGCGTGTTTTGTTGCGCTCTGAGGCAAAGCGTGCCTGTTCCTGCCAGCATCAGCCCGGCAAGGGCTGCTGCCACCACTGCTCGTTGAACTCTCTCGGCAAAGATCATACTTCCCGTCAGTGTACAATCCGGGGAGCGAAAGAGCCTCATGCATCTCGTCACCCCCACCTCCGAAAACACCCTTCAGCGCCGCATCGGCCTGCGCTCGGCCGTAGCCTTCAACATGCTGGAGATGATCGGCGTCGGTCCGTTCATCACGCTGCCGCTGGTGATTGCCGCCGCGGGCTACCGGCTCTCGGTGTGGGCGTGGGTGCTGGGTGCGGCCATTGCCGTGGCCGACGGCCTGGTCTGGGCGGAGCTGGGCGCGGCCTTCCCGAGGGCAGGTGGTTCGTACGCTTTTTTGCGCGAAATCTATGGTCCCGAGCGCGCCGGCAACTGGCTCAGCTTTCTTTATGTCTGGCAGGTAAGCTTCACCGCTCCGCTGGCCATTGCCTCGGGCTGCATTGGACTGTCGAGTTTTCTGGCCTGGTTCTGGCCGGCACTCGATGGTGCGCCCATTGCCGGCTGGCCGCTGCACTATTCGAACTTCGCCGCCGCCGCGACCTGCCTGCTGGTCACGGGACTTCTTTATCGCAATTTGAGTTCCGTCACGCGGCTGGCCTGGGTGCTCTTTGCCGGCGTACTGGCGGCCATCGCCGGGGTCATCGTCTCCGGCTTCGCCCACGCGGCGGCCACAGGCGGCTGGCAAATGCCGATCGAGCCCGCGATGTCATTCCCCGCGGCACTGGGCGGGTTGGCGCAGGCCACGCTGCTGACTACTTACTGTTATTGGGGCTACTACAACATCGCCTTCCTGGGCAGCGAAGTCCGCAAGCCGGAGCGGACGATTCCACGCGCCATTCTGCTCTCGCTGCTCTTCGTCGCGGGGTTCTACGTAGCCATGAACCTGGCCGTGCTTCCTGCAATGCGCGATTTGGGGCGCGACGCCGCCTCGCACGTTGCGGCCGGAGCAACTGTCCGCTTGCAACTGGTGGCCGATATTGCCAAATCCGCGTTTGGCAGCGCGGCGGGGCGGCTGATGGCAGCGCTGATCGTCTGGACGGCCTTCGCTTCGGTCTTTTCCCTGTTGCTTGGCTACTCGCGCGTGCCCTACGCAGCGGCGCGCGATGACAACTACTTCCGCTTTCTCGCCGCAGTCCATCCGAAGCACGGCATTCCCCACCGCTCGCTGGTTGCCCTGGGATTGGTGGCCGCGTGCTTCTGCTTCTTTTCGCTGGCGCAGGTGATCACGATGCTGGTCATAACTCGCATCTTGATCCAGTTCTTCCTGCAGCATGTGGGCGTAATGCTGCTTCGCGTGCAAAGGCCGGAGCTGCCGCGGCCCTTCAGGATGCCGCTCTATCCCCTGCCCCCGCTGGCGGCGCTGGCCGGATTCACTTTTATGCTGGTCAACCGCAGCCACGCGTTGGGCGGGCTGGCTGTAGCAGCCGGAATTGCCGTCTCCGGCACGGGGATCTATCTATTCCGCGCACGGCAGCTGAGGCAATGGCCGTTTGAGCGTTTGTCGTGAGTGGGAGTGGTTGAGGTTCGTGGTTTCCCACCCATCTCGCAAAAACGCGAAATGGATGGGGCACCCGTCGTTCTTAATTGAAAAATAGGCGCTCTCACTCTGTGAAATTCTGAAACGTCCTGTCCATCAAACGTGTCTAATGATTGCAATCAGCGCTTCCCCGCGCGAGGTCAATCCATGCTCATCGGCAAACCGCCCGATATTCCCTCTTCTGCGATCACATCCCGAGACGAGTACGACCGGTACATCAATCGGCGCCGATTCCTTCGCTCGGCCGCCTCCACTGCCCTGGCCGCGGGCGCAGCCGCAGTAGGCGCCAAACGGCTCGCAGACATACTTTCGCCGCGCGCCTCGGCGCTGGCCGGCACGAAGCTCGAAACCGTGAAAAGCCCGCTGACCACAACGGGCGAGCAGTTGACCAGCCTCGAAGACATCACGCACTACAACAACTTCTACGAGTTCGGTGTCGACAAGGCTGAGCCTGCAAGGAACGCCGGCGTGCTGCCGACGCGGCCCTGGACCGTGAGGGTGGAAGGCAAGGTCAAGGAGCCGAAGACCTTTGACATTGAAGCGCTGCTCAAGCTGCGTCCGCTTGAGGACCGCGTCTACCGCCATCGCTGCGTCGAGGCATGGAGCATGGTCATTCCCTGGGTGGGCTACTCGCTGTCGGAGTTCATCAACCAGTGCGATCCGCTGCCCAGCGCTAAATTCGTTCAGTTTCTTTCCTACTACGACAGGAAAGTGGAGAAGTGGGCAACGGAGGCTTCGTTCTATCAGGCCTACTCCGAAGGGCTGAGAATGGACGAGGCCATGAACCCACTCACGCTGCTGACCTTTGGCCTTTATGGCGAGGTGCTGCCCAACCAGGACGGCGCCCCGGTGCGCGTCGTCGTGCCGTGGAAGTACGGCTTCAAATCCGCCAAGTCGATTGTGACCGTGCGCTTTCTCGACCACCAGCCGCCGACAACTTGGAATGATATGGGGCCCAGCGAGTACGGCTTCTATTCGAATGTGAATCCCACCGTGGACCACCCCCGCTGGAGCCAGAAGACCGAGCGCCGCATCGGCCAGCCCTTTTACGCGCAGCGCCACACCACGCTGATGTTCAACGGCTATGGCGACCAGGTGGCCTCGCTCTACAACGGCATGAACCTGAAGAGGTATTTTTGAAGCGGAGTTAGCGGAGTTAGCGGAGTTAGCGCGGTTAGCGGAGCTAGTGGGGCTCCGTAGTTGCCGGCAGGTTCGGTGAGTCGTCGGGAGATCTCAGCTAAAGACAAGCTCGGAACGCTACGGACTTGCATACTAACTCCGCAAGCTCCGCTAACACCGCTAACACCGCTCTCAAGAGGCCCATGAAACGACCGACCCTCATCGCACTCAAGACCCTCACCTGGCTGGCCTGCCTTTGGCCGCTGGCCCAGATCGTCTGGGGCGCCCTGACCAACAATCTGGGCGCCGACCCAACCGCCAAGATCACGCTCACCACGGGCTACACAACTCTGCTGCTGCTCATCCTTTCGCTGGCCATTACGCCGGTGCGACGCCTGATTCCCGAACTGACCTGGCTGGTCAAGTTTCGCCGACTGCTGGGCCTCTTTGCCTTCTTCTATGCCACGGTACATCTCGCGACGTATATCGCCCTCTATGCCGGCTTCGACGTGAACACGATGGCCACCGACATCGCCAAGCGCCGTTTCATCACCGTCGGCGTAGCCGCGTGGCTGCTGCTCGTGCCATTGGCCGCGACATCGACCAACTGGGCCATCCGCAAGCTGGGCGGCAAACGCTGGAATCGCCTGCACAAGCTGGTCTATGTTGCCGCCGTCTGCGGAGTGATTCACTATTGGTGGCAGGTCAAGCCCGGCGTGCTTGCGCCGCTGAATATGACGATAACTTTGGCAATCTTGCTGCTGGCGAGGCCTGTGCTTTCCTGGATGCAGCGGCGCAAGACTCGCGCGGCCTCAGCCTGATTGCAATTCATTATTCAAATCGCAGCACTGCCTGCGCCACCGGATGATAGCTCTTGCGGTGCAGCGGCGTCGGACCGAGCCGTTCAAGGGCGGCCAGGTGCGCGGGGCAGGGATAGCCCTTGTGCTGCGCCAGCCCGTAGCCGGGAAACCTGGCGTCCAGTTCCACCAGCAACCGGTCGCGATGGACCTTGGCGATCACAGAGGCTGCTGCGATAGAAAAACTGATCCCGTCGCCATGAACCACGGCCTGCTGCGGGCACTCCCAGTCGATTGTGTCGCGGCCGTCGATGAGCAGAAAGTCAGGGATGATGGTCAGTTGCTCGACGGCGCGACGCATGGCCAGGAGCGATGCCTGGCGAATGTTGATGCGGTCGATGGACTCGGCGTCCACGGCCGCGATGGCCCAACTGACAGCGTTGGCGCGAATCTCGACATTGAGCTCGACGCGCTTCTTCTCGGTCAGCTTTTTCGAGTCGTTCAAGCCATGCAACAAGCAGCCATTGGGCAGAATCACCGCCGCGGCCACCACCGGCCCGAAGAGCGGACCACGGCCCACCTCGTCCAGCCCGGCGATGCTCAGCGCCCCACGCCCGCGTGCGGCCTCTTCGAGCGTCCATCCGCAAACCGGAGCCTTCACCATCTCTTCAGTATAAGAAAGTCGGCTGGCCAGTCTGCTGGATATTCGCCTGTCTCTCTGCTACCCCCGCCTCGCTGGAGTACTCTGGTTGTTCAGGAGACTCAAGCCGAAGATGTCTAAGCCGTGCCGTTCCTTGTTCGCCGCACTAGCCGTTTTTGCCCTTGCATCTTCCCTGCTCCGCGCACAGCAGCAGCCTGAGGCGCCCAAGGAAGACTACGTCCGCGCCCACTACACCAAGTTCGAGTTCCGCATCCCCATGCGCGACGGCAAGCGGTTGTTTACCGCGGTTTATGTGCCCAAGGATGCCGCCGCCGGCCCTTACCCGTTTCTGCTGCACCGCACTCCGTACGATGTCGAACCCTACGGCGAGGACCAGTATCCCAAGCAACTGGGCCCTTCCGATGAGTTCGAAAAGTCGGGCTACATCTTTGTCTACCAGGACGTGCGCGGGCGCTGGATGAGCGAGGGAGAGTTTGTCGAGATGCGTCCCCACATCGACCAGAAAAAGTCCCCTCAGGACGTGGACGACTCCTCCGACACCTATGACACACTCGAATTCCTGCTCAAGCACATACCGAACAACAGCGGCAAGGCGGGGATTTGGGGGATCTCTTATCCGGGGTTCTACACTTCCGCGTCGATCATCGATTCTCACCCTGCGCTGGTCGCCGCCAGTCCGCAGGCGCCGATGAACGACCTGTTCCTGGGCGACGACGCCTATCACAACGGAGCCTTCATGCTCTCGGCGAACTTTGAATTCTATGCGCCCTTCTTCCTTCCGCAAGACAAGCCACAGACCCCCAAGCCCACCGTTCCTTTCGATTTCGGCACCCCGGACAGTTACAAGTTCTATCTTCAGGCGGGAAACATCGCCAATCTCGACAAGCTCTACCTGAAGGGCTCCAACTGGCTCTTCAACGACCAGGCGAAGCACAACACCTATGACGATTACTGGCAGGCGCGCGACCTTGAACGGCACATGAAAAACGTGCACTGCGCGGTGCTGGTGGTGGGCGGCTGGTATGACGCCGAGGATCTCATCGGCCCTTACAAGACCTTGTACGCGATCAACAAGTTCAACCCGCAGACGCCCACAACGCTGGTGGAGGGCCCATGGGTCCATGGCGGCTGGGCGCACGGCGACGGCAGCCGCCTGGGCGACATCGAATTCAATTCGAAGACCGGCGAGTACTTCCGCACGAACGTGCAGTTTCCTTTCTTCGAGCATTATTTAAAAGGCAAAGGAAAAGAGCTGCCGCACGCAGTGGTTTTCGAGTCAGGCACCAATGTGTGGCGCAACTTTGACGCCTGGCCGCCCAAGGCCGCCGCGGCGAAGACGCTCTACTTCCATGCCGGCGGCAAGCTGAGCTTCGATCCGCCAACGGAAATCAGCGGCGTGGATGAGTATCTCAGCGACCCGAATCATCCGGTGCCCTTTGTGGGCTACACCACCGACACCGTTCCGCAGCGCTACATGGTGGATGACCAGCGCTTTGCCAGTTATCGTCCAGACGTGCTGGTCTACCAGACCGAGCCGCTCGAAGCGGACGTGACCATCGCCGGACCGATCTCGCCCCGGCTCAAGATCTCGAGCTCCGGAACGGACTCGGACTTTGATGTGAAGCTCATCGACGTCTATCCGGAGGACTATCCCGACCCCGAGGAGAGCCCGGGCCCCGACAAGCATATTCTGGATGCGCCGCCGGTGCGGATGGGCGGCTATCAGGAACTGCTGCGGGGGGAACCCTTCCGGGCAAAATTTCGCAATAGCTGGGAGAAGCCGGAGCCGCTGACGCCGGGCAAAGAGGCCGATCTCAACTTCACCATGCCCGACCTCTTCCACACCTTCCGCCGCGGCCACCGCATCATGGTTCAGGTCCAGAGTTCCTGGTTCCCGTTGACGGATCGCAACCCGCAGACCTTTACCGACATACCCAACGCGCGGCCGGAGGAGTTTCAGAAGGCCACCGAGCAGCTCTTCCGCCAGAAGGACGCGGCCAGCGGCGTGGAAGTGCTGGTCATGCCGCAACAGTAGCTTCTAGCTATTAGCTTTTAGCCTTTAGCTTTTCCTCCCCCGCCCCTGGATTCTGGGCAGCCAAATGGCTTCGCCAGGACTATTCAGAGCTAGAAGCTGGAGGCTGGGAGCCAATAGCTGATTTTCAACCCAAGAGGCCTCAATGTTCACTCGCAATCTCCGCTCCGCCGTTCTGCTGCCGGCCGCATTGCTGCTCGCCGCCGCGCCCATGATTCACGCCGAAGAAGGCATGTGGACCTTTGACAACCCGCCTCTGAAGCAGTTGGCGGCCAAGTATAACTTTCATCCCACCCAGGCCTGGCTCGATCATCTGCGCCTCTCGAGCGCGCGGCTCAACGACGGCGGATCGGGCTCGTTTGTCAGTCCCAATGGCTTGCTGCTGACCAATCATCATGTGGCGCGCGGCCAGTTGCAAAAGAACTCGACGGCCGAGCACGACTATGTGCGCGACGGCTTCTATGCGGCCACGCCGGATGCGGAGATGGCCTCTCCCGACCTCGAGGTGAATGTGCTTGTCGGCATGCAGGACGTGACCGCGCGGGTGCTGGGCGCGGCCAAGGGTATTGCCGATGAGACCAGGGCGCTCAAAGCCCAGGATGCAGAGATCGCAGCGATCGAAAAAGAGAGCAAGGACAAGACCGGCCTGCGCTCCGACGTGGTCTCGTTCTACCAGGGCGGCGAGTATTGGCTCTATCAGTACAAGGCTTACACCGATGTGCGGCTGGTCTTCGCGCCCGAGCAGCAGGCGGCCTTTTATGGCGGCGATCCGGATAACTTCACCTATCCGCGCTACGACCTGGACATGGCCCTCTTTCGCGTCTACGAAAACGGCAAGCCACTGCACACCGATAACTATCTCAAGTGGAGCGCCAAGGGCGCCGCGCCGGGCGAGCTCATCTTCATCCCCGGCCATCCCGGCTCGAGCCAGCGCGACGACACCATGGACGAGCTCTTGTTTGATCACGACTCGATCGAGCCGGCATTCATTGAATATCTCAGCCGCCGTATTGCTGCCGCACAGGCCTTTGGCGCTCAAGGCCCGGAACAGGCCCGCCTGGTCGGCACCACAATCTTGAGCTTGCAGAATTCGCTCAAAGTGTATGAAGGCCGCTACGATGCGCTGAATGACAAAGGAATTATGGCCAAGAAGCAGGCCGAGGAGAGCGAGTTTCGCGCCCGCGTCGCAGCCAATCCAGAGTGGAAAAAGGCCTACGGCGACGCATGGGAGACCATAGCCGCCATCCAAAAGAGGGCCGCTCCCCGGCAAGAGGCCATGATCTTCCGCCGCACCGATAGCCGTCTGTTCAGCATTGCGCGCCAGATCGTGCAGTACGTCGTTGAAGTGAAAAAGCCCGACGGCGAGCGGCTCGACGGGTACCACGATGCGCAGCTTGAAACGCTCAAGTTCCAGCTTTTCTCGCCCGCGCCCATCTATCTCTCCACTGAGAAGCTCTACATGACCACAGCGCTCAACCTTGCGGCTGAGAAGCTGGGCAGGAACGATGAGTACCTGGTCAAGCTGCTCCAGGGAAGCGATGTGAACACCTTCGTCAACTCCGTCGTCGATGGAACCAAACTGTCCGATGTTGCCGTGCGCAAGGCTCTGCTCGATGGGGGCGAAGCAGCCGTAGCGGCCTCGACCGATCCGATGATCGTCGCTGCCCGCCGCACAGACCCGCTGGCGCGCGAGTACCGCCGCTGGCAGCATGACGAGATCGAGAGCGCGCTCACCCCGGCCGGCGAAAAGCTGGGCAAGGCCCGCTTCGCAGTCTACGGCAAGGATGCGTATCCCGATGCCACCTTCACGCTGCGCCTGAGTTATGGAACGGTCGATGGCTACCTCTGCAACGGCACTATCGCGCCGCCCTTCACCACCTTCTACGGGCTCTATGACCGCGCGGCGAGCTTCAGCAACCAGCCGCCCTTTGACCTGACACCCAAGGAGGCGGCCGGCCGCGACAAGCTGGATCTGGCCACGCCGTTCAACTTCGTCTCGACTGGAGATATTATTGGCGGCAACTCCGGTTCGCCGGTGGTCAATCGCGACGGCGAAGTGGTGGGCCTGATCTTCGACGGCAACATCGAGTCGCTGGCCGGCGATTTTGTCTACGATGGAACGAAGAACCGTGCGGTTGCGGTGCATTCGGCGGGCATGATCGAGGGGATGCGCAAGCTCTACGACGCCGGCGCGCTGGCCGATGAGCTAGAGGGCAAGAAGTAACTCCTACCGCATCGACGCGAACAGCAAAGGGGAGCCGCTAGAGGCTCCTCTTGCTGTTCCATGAATCAATGCGTAGGCGCTCTCGACGGAGCGGAATTCGGTGCGCCAGACGAGTCAGCGCCGGATGGCATATTCGGTTCCAGGCTGTCTCCGGCCAGAATCCGCGACTCGGAACCGAAGCGGCGATATTGCCCAAATGTAACGTCATTCAGATAGGTCTTTGCCGCGCCCTTGTAATGCGACTGGGAAAACGCCCCGGTCTGCTGCGCTGTATGCGCCAGCAATATGGATACGCTCCTCGCCGGGCAAACATAGCTCTTCCCCGCAATATCCGTCGGGCGATATTCGACCAGAATATCGGCCCTGGAGACCAGTTCGCCCTCCGGCATTTCAGCCTCCATCGAGATGCGCAGAATCGCTCCGCTCGCTGGATCGAACGCAATCTCCCCGTGATAGGCGTCCTTTTCGCCGAACACGCGCTTAATCGGAGACCCATCAGTGCTAAATCCGTCAGCAACGCAACAGAACTGCACATTATAGTGGGACTTCCCGCTGGGGACCGAGTAGTGGAAGACTGCCTCTTTCCCGTTCGCGCCCTGCTCCCAGCGGCCCCAGGTAATCTTGCCCGCAAGCGCATCGCCTACTACCCTGCCCAGAAGGGGCCCGAACTCTCCCGAGGTGACCAATCCCCCAGTCTTCGGAGCATGCTTCAATGCTTTCTCGTCCACCACTTCCTTGTGATCGCGGTAGGTCACCGTAAGGTTGTAGCTGCCTACAGAGTGCAAGGGCATGGCAGCCAGCGAAGTCAGGCCGGTTCTGTCTAACTGATCCTCCTGCGGCTGATCCTCGAAGCGGGTCGTATCGCGCACCGCGATCAGATTCGGCAACTGGGGGACGGTCTTGTTCACATAGTCCACGATTGCGGTCAGCATCTGGCGCGCCGTGGTTGGGTCCGGCGCGGTGTCCGCTGGAATCTCTGCCGCCGGCGGACTGAGAAATTCGGCCGAATCGGCCAGGATTGCCAGCGCGAGCCTGGCCTTCTCTCCAGGCAGATCGGTCTTCAAGCGCACGAGCCTGGCCGCGCTGAGCCGTTCGGTCAATTCCATCCCTGAAAGCTGCTGCGCCAGG
>Ga0302198_10001705_pt1 | contig 23848 bp, 14 predicted proteins | sample II_Bog_N2_2_FD_193521 | JGI IMG/M metagenome (GOLD analysis project Ga0302198, IMG submission 193521) | Peat permafrost microbial communities from Stordalen Mire near Abisko, Sweden - II_Bog_N2_2 | ecosystem: Environmental > Terrestrial > Soil > Wetlands > Peat | place: Sweden: Abisko... | reverse complement strand
GCCGTCTGGCTCGATGGCAAGCTGCTCGGTGTCCACGATGGCATGTTCGGCGGCCCCACCTTCGACGTCAGTGATGCGGCCGCGCCCGGACAGCAGCACGAACTGGTCGTCCGTCTCCTGCACGAAGCGCCAAGAGAGATGACCCAGAGCGTTGCCCCCCAGCACAACCTCTCCGTCATGAAGTCGTGGGCCATCGACGGACGCAGTTATGTCTGGGGAAACCGCTTTCGCTCCATCGGCCTGTGGCGTTCCATCCGCCTCGTCAGCTCAGGCCAGGCCTACATGGAAGCCCCTTGGGTGCGCACCGATCATCTCGATTCGAACTCCGCCTCGCTCTGGGCACAAACCATGATCCTCAACACCGGCGCGCCATTTGAAGGCAAGCTGCGCGCAAAGATCGTTGACACGGTCAGTGGAGCCGTCGCCTGGCAGCAGGATACGGCGCAAACCGTGCCATCGGGAACTTCGTATTGGGAGCGCTCCATCACGCTGCGCAACCCAAAGTTGTGGTGGCCCGTCGGCATGGGCGATCAGCATCTCTACCGGCTCCAGCTTTCGCTGCTCAACGGCGCCGCAATCGAAGACTCAATCAGTCCTCGCTTCGGTGTCCGCACGCTGGAGATGAAGCGCAATCCCTATCTGCCCGCCAAGCCCCGCGGCAATCCCGGCTTGCCTTCTTGGCTGACTGACCAGACCAAACTCGCCGACCGTCACACCGATCACCTCTGGCATCGCGCTGACCTGTGGCAGAGTGACAACCTGCTTGAAGAAGACGCCGAGTACAACAACGATGCCGGCTCCCGCTATCTCTTCGTCGTCAACGGCCGGCCCTTCTATGCGGATGGAGTTAACTGGCTCACCTCCGATGAGCTGCTCACGCTGTCACCGCAGCGCGAGAGTTGGATGGTCAAGGCCGCGCGTCTCGCCGGCATCAATCTCTTCCGTCTCAACGGCGGTGTGGATGTCTTTGAGACCGAGCAGTTCTTCAACCTCTGCGATGAAGCCGGAATCCTTGTATGGCAGGAGCTGCCTCTCAACTGGTCGCACGACAGCGGCATTCCCCTCACCACCTGGCGCGAGCAGATCAAGCAGTCCGTGCTCCGTCTGCGCCAGCATCCCTCCATGGCCGTCTATGTCGGCGGCAATGAGTTCAACCCGTATCTCGAAGCCATGGCGCCCTATCTCGGCATCGGCAGAGAGATCATCGACGACTACGACGATCGCCCCTTCCGCATGGCTTCTCCCATGGGCTCCGACTATCATGCCTACGCCGCCTATGCGGCCGATGAAGTCGGCTTCGGCGATCTCTGGAACAGCGATCCCAACTGGTATGCGCGCTACTACCCCGAGACCGCGAACTTCATCTCCGAGTGGTCCTTCGCGGTCTTTCCTGATATCTCCACGCTCAAGCGCGTCGCACCGCCAGGCGAGTTCGATAACAAGCTCATCGGCTTCGACATGGATAAGTACCTCGTCGGTCATCCCAATATCCAGGGTCATCTCGCTGAGCCCGGTGACACACCCCCGTCGCAGAGTAAGTCGTCCATCTACGGAGATATGTCGAAGATCAATCTCGATAAGTATGCCGAGTACACGCAGATGGCGCAGGCAGATATCTTCGGCTATGTCTTCGAGCAATGGCGCGCCCAGTTTCCTTACAAGGGCGGCCAGACCGTGTGGACTTACAACCAGCTCAGCCCGTCTTCAGGCTGGAACATGATCGACTGGTTCGGCCAGCCGCAAATCTCTTACTACACAGCCAAGCGCGCCGATGAGCCCGTGCATGTCATGGCCGATACAAACTTCATGACCTGGGGTCCCGGCAGCACATTCCACGCATCGGTCTTCGCCGTCAACGCCGGAGCCGCGCCGGTCAATGCAGCCCGCGTCACCGCGCGCATTCTCGATCGCGCAATGAATCCCGTCCTGAGCGAGCACTGGCAACTCACCGTCCCCGCAGGCGGCATCAAGAGCAGCGCACACAAACTGAGCTGGCGAATCCCTGATACAACGCCGGAGAGCTACTTCTTTCTTGAAGTCACAATGACCGCCGCCGATGGTCATCGCCTCTCGCGGCGCGCCTATTGGCTTCGCGTCCTTAAGTCGCTCGCCGATCCCGTGACCCTCGCCAAGTGGCAGGCCCGGGCCTCCGCTGAGCCCATGTCCACCACCGGCCCCTGGCTCGAGCCCCAGCTCGCCGCTCAACACACCGCCGTCTCAGCTCGCGTGCTCACTTCCAAAGTCGAAGGCCCTGAGTTGCGCTTGACTGCGGTCGTCAAAAACACCGGATCAAAACCCGCCTATCCCATCGTGCTCAAGGTCGATCCCGATACGTACTCTGTCCTCTGGAGCGATAACTACTTCTGGCTCGCGCCCGGAGAGAGTGTAGTTATTGAGGGCTCCGTGCGCCTGGATATGACCGGTCTCGACCAGGTCACCAACCCAACCGTCGCAAATCCATCTCAACTTAAGCTGTCGGCTTCTGCCTGGAACGCAGACGCGGTCCAGATGGTTCTGCCGCAGAAAGCTGCTGTTCCGGTCCACTAATCTGTTATCGCAAATGCCATCTCAATGAGGTTTCCTCTTGAATTCCGACTTACGAGTTGTTGTTACTGACTATGGCTTTCCCGATGTAGCAGCCGAGCGGCAAATCGCCGAGTCAGCGGGAGCCGTGTTTGAAGATTTCCAATGCAAGACCGAGCAAGAGATGATTGCCGCCACAAAGGATGCCGACGCGGTCATCGTCCAGTTCGCCCCCATGACGCGCGCCGTCATCGCCGAACTGACTCGTTGCAAAGTCATCGTCCGCTATGGCGTCGGATACGACAACGTCGACCTTGAAGCCGCACGCGAGCGCGGAATCATCGTGTGCAACGTCCCTAACTACTGCATCGATGAGGTCGCCGATCATACCTTCGCCATGGCCATGTGTCTCACCCGCCAGCTCGCTTCGATCGATGCAGAGATCCGCCGCAGTGAGTGGCACAATACTCCTGTTCGCCCCATGCCGGCCTCGCGCCAAATGACCTTTATCACCCTCGGCTTTGGGCGAATCGCGCGCGCCGTCCTCGACCGCGCAGCCGCGTGCAAATTCAAAATCGCAACGTGCGATCCCTATCTGCCTGCGGAGGCTGCGGCGTCGGCGGGCATAACGAATCTTAGCCTCGATCAGGCTCTCGCCACCGCCGACGTGCTCTCGCTGCACGTGCCTCTCAACGACGCCAGCCGGCACATGATCAACGCGCGCACGCTTGCTCAGCTCAAGCCGGCATGCGTGCTCATCAACACCGCCCGCGGCGGCCTTGTCGATGGCGTCGCTCTTGCCGATGCCCTGAACAAAGGCGCGCTTGCCGGCGCCGGCCTCGACGTCTTTGAGAAAGAGCCCTTGCCGCTCGATCATCCCCTGCGCACCACGAAGAACGCTCTGCTCACCTCCCACATCGCTTGGTACAGCGAGATGAGCGGCGGCGAACTGCAGCGAATGGCAGCGGAAGAGGCCGTCCGCGCCCTGCGTGGCGAGCCATTGCAAAGCCGTCTCGTGTAAAGTGAGTTGTTCTCGTTGCTGAAATCGCTCAACAGGAAGAGGCCCGAATGCACGGACTAGGCGCAGCGTTGATTCTTCTCGGCGGAGTGATGGAAGGGCTCTTCACTCTGCCCGTCAAGCTGACTCCCAAGTGGGCGTGGGAAAACATCTGGGGCCTCGGCTCGCTCGCCGCACTGGTGCTCGTTCCGCTCCCCCTGCTCTTGCTCACCGTGCCGCAGTACCGCGCCGTCTATGCGGCGGCGCCCACCTGGGCAATTGTTTCAACCATTCTCTTCGGAGCAGGCTGGGGACTCGGCGGAATCTTCTTCGGTCTCGGCGTTGCCGAGCTCGGCTTGTCTCTGGGCACATCGTCCATCATGGGCCTCATCGCCATCAGCGGCTCGGTCGTTCCGCTCCTTCTTCAGCATCACGGACACATGCCGGGCTCTGGCGGTGCCGCTCTGCTGTCGGGCATCGGCGTCATGCTGCTCGGCCTCATCGTCTGCTCGCGTGCAGGCAGCCTCAAAATGCCGAGTCGGCAAGTTGCCGCTTCCGGCGTCGCCGGCCCCTCGTTCCTGCGCGGAGCGCTCTACTGCATCGCCGCTGGCTTGTTGTCGGCGCTGGTCAACTTCGCGCTCATCTTCGGCGCGCCTATCACCCGCGCCGCAACCGACGCAGGTGCGCCGCCCTCTGCTGCCAACAACGCTATCTGGGCCATTGCCTTTGCGGCCAACTACCTGGTGAATCTGCTCTACTGCGTCTATCTCGCCCGCAAGCAGGGCACGCTCGGCAAGTTCAAGGTTGCCGGCACCGCCCATTACTGGCTCTATGCCATAGCCATGGGCCTGCTGTGGGCTGGCGGAATCGTCATCTACGGTCTGGGCGCATCCATGGGCGGCGCGTATGGCCCGGTCTTCGGCTTCCCCATGATGCTCATCGTCTCCATCCTCACAGCTAACTTGGTCGGCGTGTTGCTGGGCGAGTGGCGCGGCGTCGCCCAAGCCGCCAGGCGAACCATGCAGGTTGGCGTGGTGCTCATGCTCGCAGCCATTGTGATTCTGGGTTATGCCAATTACTCAACGCAATAACTCGGTAAATCCCCGGCGCAGGAGCCGGACTGTGAGTTATAGCTGTTCTCCAATTGCTGTACACCGAAAGCACGATGATAAGTGGCTTTTTCCTTAAGAAAATGCCACCTTGCACGGAACTAAAATAGTGCACATGAATTGGAGAACTGCTCTAGACCTGAGTCATTACTCAACGTTCGCGGGCGCTTTGCTCCACAGTGAGCGGTTCGCCCCAGGTCTCTTCGAGAAATGTGCTCACCGTCTGCGTCACCAGCCGTTCGGCAAACACCGGATCATGCGTCTTCAATGCGTCGATGATGCGCCGGTGCTGCTCCAGACTGCGGTCCCACTGGTTTTCCTGCGTTCGCGCCCCCAGAACCCGCATCACCACAAACGCAAACAACGGCGCGATGATCCGCTTCAGCGCCTGCACCAGCATGCTGTTGCCGGTTTTCTCTGCCAGCAGCATGTGAAACTGCAGATCGCGCTCGAAAAACGCCTTCAGGTTATGGCACTCAACCGCCGAGCGCATGTCTGAGAGCGTCTGTTCCAGTTCGCTCACGTCGATCTTCTTCTGCGCCACAACCCGCGCGCAGTAGCCTTCCAGCACCGCGCGCAGCTCGTAACTATGCGTAATGTCCTCATCCGAAAGAAGAGTTACCTGCGCCGTGCGCCCTGAACCCTTCTGGACAAAGCCCTCGGCAAGAAGAATATTGATGGCCTCGCGTACCGAGGTTTGTGAAAGCTTCAGAAGCTTGGCGTACCTTACCTCGACGATCTTTTCGCCGGGGGCAAGGCGCCCGCTGATAATCTCCTGCCGGAAGTAGGCAGCAAGATTGTCCTTCACTAGGAGGAGGTCTGGCTGGGAATGTCTGATTGTTGTGAGCGGCGCGGTGCCCATGGGAGTCCTTGCCTGATTTTAGCACGGAGTTGCAACTAAGTATCCGCTCCTTTTTGCCTGATTCAACCATTCAATCAGCCCATTCTGAGCGGCTATCAGCATCTTTTCCCGATTCGTGCCAATCCATCTGCGCTCGCTTCCCGCGTCGCAGATTGCCGGCTGTCGCCCGCGGCGGGAAAGCGGCCTTAGTCGGGGCCGAGTAAGTCGGTCCGGATTCATTCCGGCATGGCGGCTTGGATGGTAAAACTAAGATAGTCTTTGACCTGATCATGCTGCCGGCTGCGCGCCGAGGAGGAACACAGTGAGTCACAGAGAACCAATCCTAAATCGATTTGCGGGGAAGGTCGCGATTGTAACTGGAGGGTCGGCAGGGATAGGACGCGCAACGGTGGAGGAGTTATGCCGTGAAGGTGCGTCGGTGACTTTTACTGGTCTTGAAGTAGACCAGGGCGCCGGGACCGAGAAGGAACTCACTGAAGCGGGATGGAGCGTCCTCTTCCTCCATGGCGACATGGCAGAGGAGGCCTTCTCCACCCGCGTCATCGAGCAGACCGTCCAGCGTTTCAAAAGAATCGACTACCTGGTCAACAATGCCTTCTCGTTCAACTCCAAAGGTCTCGATGCCACCACCGACGACTGGCATCGCGTCTTTGACGTCGGCCCCATCGCCTACGCCCGCATGGGGACTCTGGCCGCCGCCGAGATGCGCAAGGTCGGCAAAGGCGCCATCGTCAACCTCTCCAGCATCTCCGCTTTCATCGCCCAGCCCCATCGCTGGACCTACAACACCGCCAAGGGCGCCGTCCACATCCTCACCAAGTGCATGGCCCTTGACCTCGCCCCCGACAGCATTCGCGTCAACAGCGTCAGCCCCGGCTGGATCTGGACCCGCGAAGTCTACCGCGCCGCCCAGGGCGACCGCGCCAAGTGGGACCCCGTCTGGGGCCAGTTCCACATGCTTGAGCGCTGCGGCGATCCCGTGGAAGTTGCGGCAGCCGTTCTGTTTCTGCTCTCTGACGATGCCTCCTTCATCACCGCCACAGACCTCCCCGTCGACGGCGGATACCAGGGCCTGGGCAGCGAGGGAATCGGCAGAAACAGCAAGTTTGCCGGCACGGATTAGGCCCCGCCTCGCCATCCGGAAGGCAAACGAGCCCGCGCCCGCGCGCGGCGCTGGCCTGCCAGTCCCCGCTCTCCACAGCCAATCCACACCTTTTTCCTCGGCGCAGCCGGTTACGAGCCGTCTGCGCCTCGGGAACGCGGGCGGCCATATGCGACAATGAAGGCAACCGTGACGAACCCCGCCTCCTCAGCCCAAGTTCCTTCACCGGTTGCGGTCACCCCGCAGTTGCTTGCCGCGCACAGCATCACGCCGGGCGAGTACGACCGCATTCTGGCAGCCCTCGGTCGCACTCCATCCCTCACCGAACTCGGCATTTACTCGGTCATGTGGTCCGAGCATTGCTCCTATAAATCGAGCAAGGTGCACCTCAAGCGCCTGCCCACAAAGAGCGATCGCGTCGTCCAGGGCCCCGGAGAAAACGCCGGCATCATCGACGTAGGCGATGGCTGGGCCTGCGCCTTCAAGATCGAGTCGCATAACCACCCCAGCTACATTGAGCCGCATCAGGGCGCGGCCACCGGCGTCGGCGGCATCCTGCGCGACATCTTCACCATGGGCGCCCGTCCCCTCGCCGTCATGGATTCGCTCCGCTTTGGCACGATCGAGCCCGGCAGCGCCTCACCCGAACTGGTCGCCAAAACTCATTCCGTCGTCGAAGGCGTCGTGGACGGCGTCGCCGCCTACGGCAACTGCTTCGGCGTCCCCAACCTCGGCGGCGAAACCAAGTTCGAGTCCTGTTACAGCGGCAATCCGCTGGTCAACGCCTTCGCCCTCGGCCTGGTGCGCAAGGACGAAATCTTCTACGGCAAAGCCGCCGGCGCCGGCAACCCGGTCATCTACGTCGGCGCCAAAACCGGCCGCGACGGCATCCATGGCGCCACCATGGCCTCCGAGGAGTTTCACGAAGGCACTGAGGCCAAGCGTCCCAACGTCCAGGTCGGCGATCCCTTCATGGAGAAGCTCCTCCTCGAAGCCTGTCTTGAAGCCATGCAGACCGGCGCCATCGTCGGCATTCAGGATATGGGCGCAGCCGGCCTCACCTGCTCCACCTGCGAGATGGGCGCGCGCGGCGGCGTCGGCCTCGACGTCGAGCTCGACCATGTCCCGCAGCGCGAGACAGGCATGAGCGCCTACGAGATCATGCTCTCCGAGAGCCAGGAGCGCATGCTGCTCGTCGCCGAAAAAGGCCGCGAAAACGAAGTCCTCAGCGTCTTCGCCAAGTGGGGCCTCGACGCCGTCATCGTCGGTACAGTCGAGCCCGCGCCGCGCCTGCGCATCCGCCATCACGGCGAACTGGTCGCCGACATTCCCAACCAGTCCCTCACCGACGATGCGCCTCTCTATCACCGTCCCGTCGGCGAGTGGAAGGCGCCGGTGGCGCATGATCCTTCCGATGAGATTCTTGCCGAGCTCGGCAAGGACCGCGACTACACCGCCGACCTCAAAAAGCTCCTCGCCAGCGCCAACGTCTGCTCCAAGCGCTGGGTCTACGAGCAGTACGACACCATGGTGCAGACCAACACCGTCATCGGCCCCGGCGGCGAAGCCGGCGTCATGCGCATCAAGGGTACCGGCGCCGCCGGTCACGAGCGCGGACTCTCCATGGCCCTCGACGGCAATGGCCGCTGGTGTTATCTCGATCCCAAACTCGGCGCCATGCACGCCGTCGCTGAAGCCGCCCGCAAGGTGGCCATGAGCGGCGCACTACCCGTCGCCGCCACCAACTGCCTCAACTTCGGCAACCCGGAGAAGCCGGAGATCATGGCCCAGCTTTCTGCCGCCATTGACGGCATCGCCGAGGCCTGCACCGCCCTCGCAACGCCCATCACCGGCGGCAACGTCTCTCTCTATAACGAAACCCGCGGCGTCGGCATCTATCCCACGCCCGTTCTCGGCATCGTCGGCATTCTCGACGACGTCACCAAGGCTGTCCCCGCGCACTTCACCAGAGCCGGCGACGCCATCTTGCTCCTCTGGCCCGTGCCCCGCGGCCCCAGGCCCGACCCCGATCTCGCCGTCCCTTTCAAGCCCGTTCCCATCAGCCCCTACATCGTGTACCCGCTCACCGCCGAGCCTGCGTTCCCCGTCGCCTCGCCTCTCGCCGCGCCGGTCTCTGACGCTCCCGAGGACGCAGCCGACCAGCCCGCCATCGAGCTCACGGCCTTCGGCAGCTCGGAGTTTGCCAGGGCCGTTCTCGGCAGCGTCTGGGGTACGCCGCCCGCGCTCGATCTCGCCGCAGAAGCCGATCTGCACGCCCTGCTCGGCGCTCTCGCCAACCAGAAGCTCGTCAGCTCCGCACGCGACATCGCCGATGGCGGCATCGCCGTCGCGCTGGCCCAGGCCGCATTCCCGCTCTCCATCGGGGCAATGGTCGAGCAGGATCAGTCCCTCATGGTCCATCCCCTCTTCGGCCTCTTCGCCGAGCCTGCCTCCACCGTGCTCCTCACCACCGACCCCAGCAACATCGCAGAGATTGAAAGCCTGGCAGAGGAGCTCAACTTCCTCGTCGCCCGCATCGGCGCCACCGGCGGCAGCAAGCTTGAGATCTCGGTCTACGGCAGTCAGTTCATCTCCGCTCCACTCTCCGCCCTGCGCAAGCCCTGGGCAGAGTCACTCGAAGCCACGCTCCACGACGAGGTGCTCGCATGACACTCATCTTCTCTTGCGGCGCAGCCGCGTATCGCCGTGCGCGCAGCATCGACGAGGTGCTGGCATGAGCCGGTTGCTTTATCAGGGCGTCAAGGGGGTCGAGGACAGATCCGAGCGCCTCAAGGCGGAGGCAAGCGCTGAAGCGCAACTGTCCACCGTCCACCGTTCACCGTCCACCGGCGTCACCGACGGTGAAACGCTCCACGAGGAATGCGGCGTAGTCGCCGTGCACGGCCATCCCGACGCAGCCCGCCAGGTCTATCTCGGCCTCTACGCCCTCCAGCATCGCGGCCAGGAGTCGGCCGGCATCGCCTCGGCCGACGGCCAGCGCCTCGCCAACATCAAGGGCATGGGCCTGGTCAGCGAAATCTTCACTGACGACGTCCTGCAAAAGCTGCCCGGCTCCATGGCCATCGGCCACACCCGCTACTCCACCACCGGCGACTCCGCCCTGCTCAACGCCCAGCCCATCCGCGTCGAATCCACCAAGGGCCTCATCGCCATCGCCCACAACGGCAACCTCGTCAACCTGGGCAATGTCCGCACCCGCCTCGAGCGTGACGGCGCATATTTCCAGACCACCTCCGACTCCGAGATCATCGTCCAGCTCATCGCGCACTCCAAGGCCGGCACTCTCGTCGACGCCATCGCCGACTCCCTCGGCCAGGTCGAGGGCGCCTTCTCCATCGTCATGATGACCCGCGACCGCATCTTCGCCGCCCGCGATCCACGCGGCTTCCGTCCCCTCTCCATCGGCCGCATCAAGAATCCCGACGGCCCCGACACCATCGTCTTCGCCAGCGAAACCTGCGCCTTCGATCTCCTCCGCGCCGAGTACCTCCGCGACGTGCTCCCCGGCGAGCTCGTCATGGTCACTGAAGACGGCCTCACCAGCCGCCAGTATGCCACCGGCGTTCCGCAAACCAGCTGCATCTTCGAGCACGTCTACTTCGCCCGCCCTGACAGCCGCATCTACGGCCGTTGGGTGCAGGAGTCGCGCGACCAGATGGGCCGTCAGCTCGCCCGCGAGTCCGGCGTCCCCGCCGACGTCGTCGTGCCCGTCCCCGACTCCGGCGTCACTGCGGCACTCGGCTATGCGGAAGAAGCCGGCCTGCCTTTCCGCATGGGCCTCATCCGCAACCACTACGTCGGCCGCACCTTCATCGAGCCCGAACAGCGTGTCCGCGACTTCGGCGTCCGCCTCAAGCTCAACCCCGTGCACAATCTGCTTGAAGGCAAGCGTGTCATCCTCATCGACGACTCCATCATCCGCGGGACGACAAGCCGGAAGATCGTCCGCATGGTCCGCGGCGCCGGCGCAAAAGAAGTCCATCTCCGCATCAGCTGTCCGCCCACCATCTCGCCCTGCTTCTACGGCGTCGACACGCCCAGCAAGCGCGACCTCATCGCCGCCAACAAATCCGTTGAAGAGATTCGCCAGTTCATTGAGGCCGACTCGCTCGCCTATCTCTCCCTCGACGGCCTTCTCCAAAGCTGCGGCTCCCACGACAAAACCGGCTACTGCACCGCCTGCTACACCGGCAACTACCCCACCCAGTGGGTCGATGTCGACGAGATCCTCCCCGCCGCCGCAGCCCTCTAACCCGCCAGCTCGGCGGCCTCAAGCAGCGGCCCCGGCGCGCGCTTGCTGAGGCTCCGCGTCAGCGCAAACATTACCGCAGCGGCGCACAGCGCGGGCAGCGCCAAGCCGCGCAGACCGGCCTGATAACTGCCCGTAGCGTCTTTCATCACTCCCATCCAATAAGGCCCCACAAAGCCCGAGAACATGGTGATCGTGTTCATCGCCGCAATGCCCGCTGCCGCAGCCCGACCGGCCAGAAACTGCGTTGGCACTGAGAGCGCCGGCCCCTGCATTGCCTGGAACGAAATAAAACTCGTCGCCAGCGCCGCCACCACCACCCACGGCGCGCGCGCATAGCTGGCCACAACAAATCCCCCGCTCATCACCAGGCAGGGCACAATGCAATGCAGCGCTCGCTCGCCCGACCGGTCAGAGTGCGCCGCATTCAGCAGCATCCCAGCCGCCCCAGCCAGCCCGAAGCAGGCCACCAGGTAGCCCACATGCGCCACGCTCCATCCCGTCACCCCTTGCAGAATCGCCGGCGCGGAAAAGCTATACCCGTAGCTGGCCGTCAGCGCGCAAAAAAAGTACGCTCCAATCATCCAGACTTTGGCAGAAAGCAGCGCCTGCATCACGCCCGCCTCGCGTCCCAGGTGCGCCCGTTCGCTGTCCGCGTGCAGTTGCGTCTCAAGCCACGCCTTCTCGGCCGGAGTCAGCCACGCAGCCTTCGCCGGCCCGTCCGGCAGCTTCTTCAGAATCACAAAACTGAACAACACCGCCGGCAGCCCTTCCACCAGAAACAACCACTGCCACCCCGCAAGCCCCAGCTTTCCATTCAAACCCAGCAGCCATCCCGCCAGCGCGCCCATCGCCACAGAACTCAACGGCAGAGCGATATAAAACCGGCTCACTGCCCGCGCCCGCATCCGCGCCGGAAACCAAAGCGTCAGGTAGTAGATCACTCCCGGAAAAAATCCTGCCTCCGCCATGCCCAGCAGAAACCGCACCGCGTTGAACTCGAACGGCGTCCTTACAAACATCATCGCAGCGGCCAGCAGTCCCCACGTGAACATGATCCGCGCCAGCCAGCGGCGTGCGCCAAAGCGCAGCAGCAGCAAATTTGATGGCACCTCGCACAGCGCATAGCCGATGAAGAACAGTCCCGCGCCAAACCCATAGACCGACGCGCTGAAGTGCAGATCGTGATTCATTTGCAGTGACGCAAAGCTCAGGTTGAGGCGGTCAATAAAAGCCAGCCCATAGCCAATGCCAATCACCGGAATCAGCCGCAGACCGGCCTTCCGCTGCGCCGATCGCCCAATCGCAGCAAGCTCCTCGGCGGATTGATGCAGCCCCGGTGTCTCGCTCGCTTCCGGCATCAGCGCTCACCTTCTTGAATCAGATTATTTACCTTCAACGGCAGGGAATTGGGGATTGACGGCCCGGAGGGTAAGCAAAATCTATCACAGCGCCAGCCCGCCTGTGTGCCCAATCACAGGACGTTCACGCACCGCGTGTGATAGCATCCGCTTCTTAACGATAGACGCCCGCGGCAGCGCTCTTCCGCTCCCCGCCAGGCGCCGGTCCGGACCTCGACATGGATGAGGTAGACGGCAGACCGGGACACGTGGCCCTCCAATTCGGCCACCTGGACGCCCCTCAGGACGCCCCCAGTCCCTCCCTGTGCTCACCGCCCGTCCTATCAAAACTCACCGTCATCCTTGTAGCTCCTCCACAACCGCTCCGTGCCCCATCCATTCCGCATCCTTGCGCGGAATGGGTGGGAAAGCACGATCCCGGACCAACCAGACAACCGCCGACCGAGCTCGCCGCCAGCAACTCGAAAGCTGCCCTCGCGAGACCTGCTTCTCATCCATTTTCATCAACCCAATTCCCGCGCCTTTTTCCCGGCGCGGGCCAGCCGAAGGCCGCAAAACCCACCGGAGGGGTAGAAGTATATGAAAACGTACCAGGGAAGTGAGATCCGCAACGTAGCTGTAATGGGGCATGCGCACAGCGGCAAAACCACATTCATTGCCGCCCTGCTGCATGCCGCGAAAATGACCCCCGCCCAGGGCCGCGTGGCCGATGGAACCGCCGTCACCGCTTACGACGAAGAGGAAATCGCCCGCGGCGCAACCATGCAGAACGCCGTCGCCTTTGTCGAGTGGCAGGGCGTCAAAATCAACCTCGTCGATACCCCCGGCTTCCACATGTTCTCCCACGAGGCCCGCGCTGCCCTCCTGCCCGTCGAGGCCGCCGTCGTCCTCGTCAACGCCCAGAATGGCGTTGAGGCTGTCACCGAGCGCGTCTGGCGCTACGCCGAGGAGGCCAACGTCCCCCGCGTCGTCGTCGTCAACCAGATGGACCACCCCAAAGCCGGCGGTGGCGGCGGCTTGAGCGCCCTCATGGATGATCTCGTCGATCGCTGGGGCCGCAACTGTGTTCCCGTCCAGTTGCCCATCTCCGGCCCCGAAGGCTTCCGCGGCGTCGTCGATCTCGTCACCATGGAGGCCTACTACTACACCCCCGGCGGCGATGGCCGCGGCAAAGTCACCGGCGAAATTCCCGCCAGCCTCGCCGCCGACGCCAAGGCGCGCCACGAAGCGCTCGTCGAGCTCGTCGCCGAAGGCAAAGACGAGCTGATGGAAGAGTACTTTGAGAAGGGAACCATCCCCGAGGACCACCTCATCGCCGCGCTCCATGAGGCTATCCGCGAAGACCGCATCTTCCCCGTCCTCTTCGCCAGCGGCCAGGCCAACATCGCCCTCGACCATCTCCTCGACTTCATCAAGGTCTACTGTCCCTCGCCCGTCGAGCGCGTTCCCTTCAGCGTCCGCACGCCCACGCTTGTCGCCGCCGGCAATGAAGACGGCAGCACCGGCGACGTCGCGCTCGCCCTGCGCAAAGTGGCTGACACCGAGCCCGCCGCGCTCGTCGTCTTCAAAACCATGACCGACCCCTTCTCCGGCCGCATCACCTTCTTCAAGGTGCTCAGCGGCGTCTTCAAGTCCGACGCCACGGTCGAGAACTACACCCGCCGCGGCCAGGAGCGCCTCGCGCATCTCTCCGTCATGCAGGGCCGCAAGGCCGTTGAAGTCGCCGAACTCCACGCCGGCGATCTCGGCGCCGTGGCCAAGCTCCGTGAAACCCTCACCGGCGACACCCTCGGCGCCAAAGGCGCGGAGATCCAGGTCGACCTGCACCCCCTCCCCGAGCCGGCCATGACCTACGCCATCGAGCCCAAGACCCGTGCCGACGAGGACAAGCTCGCCCCCGCCATTCACAAGCTCATGGAAGAAGACCTGCTCATCAAGTTCTTCCGCGATCCCATGACCAACGAGTTCCTCATTGGCGGCGCAGGCCAGCAGCACATTGAGGCCATCGTCAGCCGCCTCAAAAAGCGCTACCACGCCGAGGTGCACCTCAAGGCGCCCAAGGTCCCCTACCGCGAAACCATCCGCGCAAGGGCCGAGGCCCAGGGCCGCCACAAAAAGCAGACTGGCGGTCACGGCCAGTTCGGCGACTGCAAAATCCGCATGGAGCCCCTGCCCCGCGGCGGCGGCTTCGAGTTCGCGAACGAGACCTTCGGCGGCTCCGTCCCCCGCAACTTCATCCCCGCCATCGAGAAGGGAATCGTCGAGTCGGCCCAGCGCGGCTATCTCGCCGGCTTCCCGGTCGTCGATTTCAAAGCGACCGTTTTCGACGGCAGCTACCACGACGTCGACTCCAACGAGATGAGCTTCAAAATGGCCGGTCGTCTTGCGTTCCGTAAAGCCATGGAGTCCTGCAAGCCCTGCCTGCTTGAGCCCGTCATGAAAGTCGAAATCGAGGCCCCCGACGAGTTCGCCGGTGCCCTCATGGGCGACCTCAACTCCCGCCGCGGCCGCGTCGGCGGCATGGAGTCCAAGGGCCGCACCACCGTCATCAACGCCCAGGTCCCCATGGCCGAAATGCTCACCTACGGAACCATTCTCACGTCGATGACGCAAGGCAAAGGCAGCTACCGCATGGAGATGGACCACTACGACATCGTCCCGCAGTTGGTCGCCGACAAAATCCTCGCCAACGCCAAACGCCCCGTGGAGGAAGAAGAGGAATAGCCACCTGCGGTGGGGCCAGCCTGCCCCACCCAGCCGAATCAAATTGAATCAGTGTAGCGCCGGCCTCCCGGCCGGCTGTAGCGCGGACGTCCCCGTCCGCGCTAGGGTCTCCGGAGTAAAATCACGCCCATGGCGCAAGAAGATAGTTCAGCACACCTCCACGGCGCCTTGCAACCACGTTACGGCGAAGTCCACATTCGCAATCGTGGCCGCCTTCCTCATTGGGAAAAAGAAGAAGGCCTTTACTTCATCACCTTTCACCTCGCTGATTCGCTCCCCCAATCCGTGCTCGCAAAAATCGCTGCACGTCATCGCATCCTGGAAGCGGCCAAAGAGAACAAAGCCACTCTCCTCCCCGAGCAAAAGGCATTGCTCGCCAGTTATAGCCACACGCGCATCGAAGAGTACTTCGACCGCGGCGCCGGCTTGTGCCCATTCAACCACCATCGCATCGCCGGAGCCATGGCCGCGGCCCTGCGCTTCCGCGAGGGAAAGGACTACAGGCTTATCGCCTGGTGCATTATGCCCAACCACGTTCACGTGGTGGTGAGACTCTTCCCAGGCCAGGAGCTTGCAAGGGTTGTCAAAGCCTGGAAAAATTTCTCCGCCAAAGCCGCCAACCAGGCACTCGGACGCAAAGGCCGATTCTGGCAGCGAGAGTACTACGACCGCCTGATCCGGAATGGAGACGAATTCGACCGCGCCATCCGGTACGTCGTCGAAAACCCCGCCAAAGCAGGACTGAAGGAGTGGATCTGGGTATGGAGCGCGGGCTGGGAAGCCCACGCCACAGCCGGCCAGGGGGCCGGCGCTACAAGTTCGTAGCCCCTCGACAAAATCCTCGCCAACGCCAAACGCCCCGTCGAAGAAGAGGAAGAGTAACTACCTGCGCTGGGGCAGACGCTGGCTATCCGCGCGCACAAGGCCGGGTGCCCCCATCCTTTCGCGCATTCGGTGAAAGGGCCGGAGACCCCTGGCGTGCCGAATCGGCAACCCTGCAATCCCTACCCCGTCCACGGATCAAGCAGCTTGACCGGAATCCCCTGCACGTCGCGAATGTTTCTCGTAACCAGCGTCAGATCGTGCACCACGGCAGTCGCTGCCAGCAGCGTATCCACAACAGGACGCGGCCGATCCGCCGACCATTCGCCCCACAGGCCGGCCGTAGCAAGATCGATGCCGAGGATGCGGTCTGCGAAGCCGAGCTCCAGACCCTCAACCCATGCCGCGAGACGGCGGGCGGCGTTGGGATCGGGATCTCTCAGCTTCTTTGCGGCTACACCTTTGCGCAGCTCGCCCAGGGTCAGAACACTGATAAACGCAGAATGGGGGTCGTTTGATCTGATGAAAGCAAGGACGCCGGGGTCGGGTCTTGGTTTGCTGGTTTCGCTGACAAAGTTCGTATCGAGCAGGTAGCGGATCGGTGGTCCGCTCACAACTCAATCTCGCGGCCCGTGTCGCGGCTGTACTCGATCTCGAAGTCGTCCACCTTTGGTCCGCTGAGCAGATACTCAAACAGGTTGGGCTTGTGCGCCACCAGAGCGCGGTAATCCCCGATGGAGAGGACGACAGCACGCTCCCTGCCATGGCGCGTAATGATCTGCGGCCCTTTGGCATGGGCCTCTTCGATCACCTCACTGAGGCGCGTTTTCGCTTCTTGCAGCTGCCAGGTCATCACGTCCCCTTCAACTTCAACCAGAATTATAGTCGTTCTGGTTGAAATAGTCTACGACGGCGGGCCGCTTCGCAGGTGCTTTGCGAGCGACCACTTCAGCTCCTCGATCCCCTGGCCGGTGACGGCGGAGATGGCGTGGAACTCGAGCTTCTTGCGCTTCACATACGCGGCCAGCTTCTTCAGCTTGTCGGGATTGGCGGAGTCGATCTTGGTGGCGCAGACAATCATGGTTTTATGCGCCAGCGGAAAGTCGATCTTCGGGCCGGGTTTGTCATCCATGGGCTGCTCGGGGGTCGTGACGGAGAAGCTGTCCAGCTCCTTGTTGATGACTTTGAAGTCTTCCACGGGATCGGGGCGGCCGGATGCGTCGGAGACGTCGACGAGGTGAAGCAGGAGCCTTGTCCGCTCGATGTGGCGCAGGAACTGCGTGCCCAGGCCGGAGCCGAGGTGAGCGCCCTCGATGAGGCCGGGCATGTCGGCTACCACATAGGACTCCTGGTCGGGCTCCTCGCCGACGGTAACCACGCCCAGGTTGGGTTCAAGGGTGGTGAAGGGGTAGTCGGCGATCTTGGGCTTGGCCGCGGAGATGCGGGAGATGAGCGTGGATTTGCCGGCGTTGGGGTAACCGACCAGGCCCACGTCTGCCAGCAGCTTTAATACCAACCGATAACTGCGCTCTTCGCCCGGGCGGCCTGCCTCGTGCTCGCGCGGGGCCTGGTGGGTGCTGGTGGCGAAGTGCTGGTTGCCTCGTCCGCCTCGTCCGCCTTTGGCAATGACGACGCGCTCGTCTTCGGTCTCGAAGTCATGGATCAGCTCGCCGCTGTCCTGGTCGTAAAGAGCTGTGCCGACAGGGACTTGCAGGACGATTGAGTCGCCGTCGAGTCCGCTGCAATTGGAACCCATGCCGTGCTGGCCGCGCTGCCCTTTGTGCTCCGGGTTGTAGCGAAAGTGAATGAGGGTGTTATGGCGCTGGGAGCTGACCATCACCACATCGCCGCCGCGCCCGCCGTCGCCGCCGGAGGGGCCGCCACGGGGGACAAACTTCTCCCGCCGGAAGGCCATGCAGCCGTTGCCGCCGTCCCCGGCTTTGACGCGAATTTTTGCTTCATCGATAAACATGGACACCTGAGGGGCTAAGGGAGTAGGGACTGAGGGAATAGCGCCGCAATGCCTACAGGCGGGGCCGAATCCTTGATGCCGTCTTTCCAGTTTACCGAATCGGGCCTACAATCGGTGACAAGATCACCTTTGGGCTAATGCGCGTGTTTTCGGAGGGGGTTACCCCGGCCGCGCGTTTGCGCCCTGCCCCACCCGCCGGCTAGTGCGGGAAGGCTGAGTGACGGTGTTGCGCTTCTCTACCGGGTCTGCCGCGAGCGAGATTTTCCATGGCTTGGGCGGGGCGAAACTGGATAGGGCCTGGGGTGCTGGCCGTGCTGATGGTGTGCGCGGGTGCGGCGGCTGGGGCGCAAACGGCCGAGCTGGCCGCGGCCGACGGGCCAAGCACGGCAAATCAGACAATTGGGGTCACCGGATCGATTGCCGGCCGGCTCACGGATCTGCATTCGACGCCGTTGGCCGGCGCCACGGTGGTGGTGCGCAATGACGCTACCGGCGAAGTGGCGCGCACAACCACGGCCCGCAACGGGAGCTACCGGCTCACCGGCCTGGCAGAGGGCGAGTACACGCTAGACGCGGCGAGCCCCCAGCTAGGGCATGGGCGGCTGGACGGAATCTACGTCTCCGGCGGGCACGAGGCGCGGGTGGGGGCGGCCATGGAATTCGAGCCGGATCTGATACATCCGGTTGAAGTTGCAACGCGCGAGACTCTTCCCTTTGCTGCCCAATCGGTTAGAACTAGGCAGGCCGTTGCGGTTGCCCCTGCAGCGGTTGCAAAGCCAGCGGTCGAAAGGCCAATTGCGGGGACCGCGAATGGCTCCCAATTACCGGGAACGGCTGATTCGGCCAAGATGATGCAGAAGACGCCAACGACCGTAAATCCTTTGCAGGCTTTGGCATGGGAAGAACCGCAGCCGCCGAAAGAGGCGCGCGAGAAGCCGGAAACACTAGCTGCAATTTCGGCGGAGCCCCTGCCCATGGGGCCGCTGCTCGCGTTTTCCCTCAGTGTGCGCGCACTGGGAAGCGATCTGCGGGTAATGCCCGCGACGGCAGCCCAAGAACTGACTGCCGGCGTAGATCCTGAGCCCCTGCAAATGCTGAATCTGAACAGCTACGAGGCAGCGGGAAGTGAAATTGCGAACCCTGTTGTCGCGCGGGCAATTGCCGACGCTGTGCGCGTCGATCCAGTGGCCGCAGCGGTGACGACAACGATGACCGCGGCAGAGTTGCAGGCGCTGCCCGCCGCTGGCCGCCGCTGGCAAGATTTTGTGCTGGATTCGCCTACCGCCTCAACGGCTGCGGGAGGGGCGTCGCAGGCCTCGCTACGCGGAGCCGGCCAGGAGCCCGTCGAGACCACCATCGACGGCATTAGCACCCGCGTGGCTTTTGGCGGGCAGGGCAGTTCAGGGCGGGGTTCGAGTGGGCCGGAGGTAAATGGGCAGGGCGGCAGCGAGCAGAATGGGATGGGCCAGGCGTGGGCGGGTGGGCGCGGTTCGCAGGTAGCGGAGGCGGCCATTCGCGAGGTGCAGACGGCGGCCGGCAACGCCGAGGCGGAAGGAGCGCGAACGGCCGGCGGGCGTGTGGACGTGGAGACTGTGCGCGGCGCCAACGGGCTGCACGGACAGGGATTTCTCTTCGACAAGCAGAATGGCTGGGGGGCGCAGAACCCGTTTACTCAGTGGGTCAAGCAGACCTCATTGGCCACGGTGAGCTCAACGCCGGGCTTTACCGCGGAGCCGTATACGCCGGCAGATCGAGAAACGGTGTGGGGCGTGGGGCTGGGCAGCCAGATCCGGCGCGACAAGCTGTTCTGGTTCGGCGCGCTCGACAACTACCTGCGCAACGATCCGGGATTGGCCACGGTCCGGAACCCGGCGGAGTTCTTTGCCCAGCCCACGGACGATCAGATGCAGGTGCTGAGCGCGCGGCTGGGGCTGAGCTCGATGAACACGGTGGCGGGAGGGTTGAGTGCTTACTCGCAGATGCTCACCGCCTTGGATGGGCTGCTGGGGCCGGCTCCGCGAAGGGCGGTACAGTGGGTCGGCTTTGGGCGCATCGACTGGCAGGCGAGCGAGCGGCATCGTTTTACGCTGGAAGGGATTGGCGGCCACTGGAACTCGCCTGGAGGCGGGCTGACGCGGGTTTCGGAAAGCTACGGGAGCAACAGCTTTGGGACCAGCAACGCCAGCGAGGAGCTGCTGCTGGCCCGCTGGGAAGCATTCCTGACGCCCAACCTGCTCTCGGTGTTCCAGGGTTCGGCAGGGCGCACCATTCTGGCCGCTCACGCCGAGACTCCGTCCACCTACGAGCAGACGCTTCTGAAAGGCGACCAGTGGGGCCAGCTGCCGCAGATCGTGGTGGACTCGCGCTATGGATTCACCATCGGCAACCCCTCGCGCTTCGGGACCGGGAGCTATCCCGACGAGCATGTAACTCAAGCACAGGAGACTTTCGACTGGGTGCGGGGCAGCCTGCTGGTCAAGAGCGGCGTCGAGTTGAGCCACAATGCCGACTCGACCAGCCTGCTGCGCAACGAGACGGGCACCTATTCCTACTCCAGCGTGGAGAACTTCGCCTCCGATGCGCTGGTTTTTGCCAACTATGGCCTGTCGGGCCAACTGCAACCCGACAGTCAGCACAACTGCGACCAGACGGGCAAGGTGTGGCGCGATCCGGTAGGAAACCTGCGCGGGTTGGGCAATTTGCCTTGCTACTCCTATTATTCGCAGGTACTGGGTCCGACAAACTGGAACCTGAGCACCAACGACTGGGCTGGATTCACGACCGTGCAGTGGCAGCCGCACAAGCTGCTGGTGGTCTCCGGCGGGCTGCGCTGGGAGCGCGAACAGTTGCCGCCTCCCATTGCGGCGCTGGCCAACCCCGATTTGCCACTGACCCAGAAGCTGCCCAGTCTGGGCAACGACTGGGGCCCGCGCATCAGCCTGGCTCTGGGCAGCCTGGAGAGCCACTGGCCGGTTCTGCGTCTGGGCTATGGCATGTACTTTGGACGCACGGAGAACGCGACAATCGAGACCGCGCTCACCCAGACCGGCAGCTTCAAAGGGGACTTGCATTTCTTCCTGCGGCCGACGGACAACCTGAACGCCGGAGGTGCGCCGCCTTTTCCCTATGTGCTCACTGGGGAGCCGGGCAGGGTGGTCAAGCCGGGGGCGGTGGAGTTTGCGCCCGCCTTCCACAATGCGGAAGTGCACCAGGCCGTGGCCGCCGTGGAGGAAGAGTTGCCGGGCCATGTGCAGGTCACCGCGAGCGCGCTATTGAGCCTCGGCCGGCGGCTGCCCATCTCGATCGACAACAACTTCGACCCGGCCGTGAACCCGGGAACGATCACCTATGCAGTCGTGAATTGCCCGGATACATTGCATGGGGCGGTGGTGACCTGCACGGGCAACGGCCCGCTCAAGACTCCGACGGTCACGGTTCCGTTTTATGCGTCCTGGCCCTCGGCAACCTCGCCAACCGGCTTTGCGGGCCGTTTGAATTCGAACTACCAGCAGATCAGCCAGATCATGAGCCGGGCCAATTCAACGTATGAGGCAGCGATGCTGAGGGTAGTTCGCTACGGACGCAGAGGCCTGAGCCTGCATGCGCACTATACGTATGGGCACGCGATGGACTGGAACCCCAACGAGAGCACTACCGTGGCGGGAAGCGACGTGCTGGACCCGGAGGACTTCAGCCAGGAGTACGGGACCAGCAACCTGGACGTGCGCCACTCGGCGGCGTTGATGGCGGTGCTTGAGGCACCGTGGAAGCTGCGCGGCCTGGCGGGAAAACTAGCAAACGGCTGGATGGTCTCGGGCACGGGGGAGTTTCGCAGCGGGCTGCCATACTCGATGCGCACCAGCGGCTCGCTGGGTGAGGAACTGACCGACACCGGCACGGCCATCGTGGGGCTGGGGCCGGGCATGAACGGCTCAGGCGGCGACAACCTGGTCTACGGTGTGGGGCGCAACACGTTTCGCTATCCGGCCACTTGGAAGGCTGACCTGCGCGTAGGCAAGAAGTTTGACCTGGGGGCAATGCGCCAGCTGGAGCTGCTGGTCGAGAGCTTCAACCTGTTCAACCACCAGAATGTGACGGAGATCGAGACCACCGGCTACTACCTTGAGTCAGGCACGACATCCCGGTTGCCTACGCTGAATTTTCTGAACTCATTTACCACGCAGCCTGTCCTTACCGGCCTGACGCCCCGCTCGGCATTTGGGCAGCCGCTGAACGTGAATGCAACGCACTTCTATCGGCCGCGCGAGATACAGGTCGGCCTCAGGATGCGGTTCTGAAGCATCGCCCTCATTTTTTCTCAGCTGCAAACGCGTCGGCTTCCTGGTTTAACTCCGCGGCTGTTGCCGCTCTCGGATCGATCACAATCCGATAGAGAAACGTTGCCGCCTGGCCTTTTTCGAGCGTGAAGTTGAAGGCGGGCTGCTTCGTGTCGAAGATGCTGCGCCCCAGCGGATTGGCGGCAAACAACCCATAACCACGCGCATGCCAGTAGGTCGGATAGCCGGGATTTCCGGGGTGGTCGAAGATCGTAATCTGGTCGGTATGATCGCCAGTGTGGCCGGTCAGCGCGCACCAGCGCCCTCGCGTTCCCCACGCAGCTCCGCCCGCTGCGCCCTCGCTCGTCAAATACGAGCCCGTAGCCGGATTCGGAGCGCCCACTTCCACCGGCGCTGCGGACACCTGGGTAGCGTTTCCGTTGGCGTCGGTGAACACGCCGCCTTTCTCGTCCGGCGACTCCAGCCAGCGTGCCACACGGATGCCCAGCAAACCCTCTTTGTCGTCGTGAAAAACGACGCGGTCGTCGGCCTTGAGCGTCGCCACCAGGTCAATCACCCGCGCGTGGCCCCGGCGTGAAAACGTGTAATGTGCCGTCTCATTCAAAATCTGCTTGCCGTCGCCGGCGATCCAGACAGACTCAGTCACGAGCTCACCGCGCTCGCTTCCGCTCTTGGCTTCCACAACGCGCAGGTGTTCGATGGTTCCCATCTTGCCGCTGTTCGCGGGCTGGATTGCGTCGGAGTTGTTCCAGAAATCGAAGCCGTTCACATCGCCGTAGTTGAACCACAGGCCGGCGTGGTGGGGATGGTCGACGCGCTCGCCGGCCCGCAGCTCAAGTGGGTAGCCGCGGGTCACCGTTACGCCGTCCTCGTCGATGAGCGGGTAGAGCACCGGCTTCTTCAGCGAAGTAGGCCAGATATAAGAGGTGAAGGGCTTGCCGTCGATGGTGATGTCGACACGGCGATGGGCTTCATCGGCGACGACCTGAACGCCTTTGTCGGACGTCTGAGCAAAAGCGCCTGCAACCAGGGCGAAGCCCGCACCCACAAACGCCAGCACGATCAGCTTATTCATACACTTTGCCTCCCGCGATCACCTGCTGCGTTGCGTCGTTGAAGGTGACTTTCTCGCCCGTCTGGATGGCGGCCACGTTCATGCACAGTGCCACCGAATGGTTGTAGCCGGCTTCAATCGACGCATTGGGCGTCTTGCGTGAGCGCACGCACTCCATCCAGTTGCGCATGTTGGCCGAGGTTTGCGGATCGCCGCCGGTATCGGCCGCGGTGGAAGCAGTCTCCGCGTGCTCGACGAGAGGGAAACTCGGCAGGAGGTTGGACTTCATGCCCATATCCGCGGCATCGCGCGCTTCCAGGCCGCCCCCCGGCGTCACCCGCTGCTTGTCCATGTCGATCATGCCGCCGTTCGAGTAGTAAAGCTCCTTCACCCCGCCGGCCGAGTTGGTGAACCGCGACGTGTATTGCACCTGGAATCCCTTGCTCAGGTCGTCCAGCGGGCCGTAGTCGAAGACCGCGGTCATCGTGTCCCAGTTCTGGCGGCCGTCCTTCCACAGATAGATTCCGCCATTGGCCACCACGCTGCGCGGATGCGGCAGGCCGGTAAACCAGTGCACCGTGTCGATCTGGTGCACCAGCCATTGATCCGGGATGCCGGAGGAGTAGGGCCAGAAGAGGCGAAACTCAAGATACTTGCGCGCATCGAAGGGCTCGTACGGCCGGTTGAGCAGGTAGCGCTTCCAGTCCGTGTCCTGCTCTTTCAAGAGCGGCACCGCGCTGGGCCGGCGCCAGCG
>Ga0302198_10001698_pt1 | contig 23876 bp, 20 predicted proteins | sample II_Bog_N2_2_FD_193521 | JGI IMG/M metagenome (GOLD analysis project Ga0302198, IMG submission 193521) | Peat permafrost microbial communities from Stordalen Mire near Abisko, Sweden - II_Bog_N2_2 | ecosystem: Environmental > Terrestrial > Soil > Wetlands > Peat | place: Sweden: Abisko... | reverse complement strand
GCGGTCCCGCGACTCGAGTGCCGCCCGGATCTGGCAGAATTGTGCGGCGCCCGGATCTCGTAGCGGAGCTGCGCGCGTGGTCCGCCTTGGTGTAACCGGCAGCACGACAGCCTTTGGAGCTGTTAGGTCCAGGTTCGAATCCTGGGGGCGGAGCGTGTGGGCGCATTTGCCTTCTGCAAGGACACGTGTATCTTCAATCCGTGAGTATCACACGGGCGACGCCGGGGTCGCAGACTTCACTTCGTGAAGCCAACCGCGCACGCATCATCGATGCGGTCAAAAGGCACGGTGGGCTGACCCAGGTGGAGCTTGCGGGGGCGACAGGTCTGTCTCCCGCGACGGTTTCGAATATCGTCAAGGAGCTCACGGCATCCTCGATCCTGCATACGACGATGACGACGCGCAGTGGCCGACGAGCCCAGCACGTGACCCTGGCTCGCGCGCTCGGCATCGTCGCGGGTGTGCACATCTCGACCCGGCACATGCGCATCGCGCTGTCCGACGTCGCGGGCACCGTCGTCGCAGAGCACAACATGCCGCTCGCGAAGGACCACCGGGCCGACAACGAGCTCGACAAGGTCACGCAGCTCATTGCCGACATGCTCGATTCGGTGGACGCCAGCATGGACGAAATCCTTGCCGTCGGTATCGCCCTGCCGGCACCGGTGGATGCCCGCAAGGGCGAGATTTCGCGGTCCGGTCTCATGCGGGGCTGGGATGGCGTGTCGATTGCTGAGCTCATGCACCGACGCATCCAGCGCCCGGTTTTCGTGGATAACGAGGCGAACCTGGGCGCGCTGGCGGAGTTCCGGCTGGGCGCCGCACGCGGTCGACGGAATGCGGTCTACCTGCGCGTCGGGCAGGGCATCGGCGCGGGACTTATCCTGAACGGCGCGGTTTTCCGGGGTTTCGAGAGCGGTGCAGGCGAATTCGGGCATATGACGATTGATGAGCATGGCCCGCTTTGCCGCTGCGGAAACCGTGGCTGCCTCGAGGCGATCGCGGGCGGCCCGGCGATCATCGAGGGGCTGCGCGAGACCAACGGCCCCCAGAAACTCACTGATGTGGTCGTGCATGCGATCGCGGGTGACCACATCTGTATCAGGGCGATTGCGGATGCCGGCCGTCACGTCGGCATCGCGGCGGCGAACGTCTGCAACCTGCTCGCCCCTGAGCGCATCGTGGTGGGCGGCGAGCTCGCGCGGGCGGGGGAGCTATTTCTTGGCCCACTCCGGCACAGCCTCGAACGGTCGGTGGTCATGAGCACCGACAAGGTCGCCGACATCGTGCAGGGCCAGCTCGGTGAGCGGGCGGAACTGATGGGCGCCGTGCTTTATGCGATCGATCGCAGCACCATCGGGCCGGATGACGGCGCCGAGTGATTCGCTCTCTTTGATCACATTTGCTAACGATTCGAGAACGCTCTTCGATCCTTGGCTTCAAGACTTGACGCCAACGAGCAATTGGTGACATGCTCGACGCGGCGCCAATGAGGGTGCCATGAATCGGAGGTTATTCAATGAAGATCGCCACCAAGAGAGCCGTTGTTGCAGCCACGGCCCTCCTGCTCGCTGCGGGAACGCTCACGGCGTGCTCCAGCACCCCGAGCGGAAGCTCGACCAGCACCTCGGGCAGCTCTGACCAGGCCTACAAGATCGGCCTCCTGCTTCCTGACAACGTGACCGCGCGCTACGCAGCCGCTGACCGTCCTTACTTCACCGCAGCAGTTGCGAAGCTCAACCCGAAGGCGACCGTTCTTTACGAAGACGCCGACGGCAGCGCTTCAAAGCAGCAGGCGCAGGCCGAGGCAATGCTCGCGAACGGCGTGAAGGTTCTCGTTCTCGACGCGTTCGACGGCGAAGCAGCCCAGTCCATCGTGACCGCGGCCAAGGCCAAGAAGGTTCCGGTCATCGACTACGACCGTCTCGTCGATGGTGGCCAGTCCAACTACTACGTCTCCTTCGACAACGAGAAGGTCGGCGTGCTGCAGGGAACTGCATTCGTCAACGAGCTCAAGTCCGAGGGCGTGCCGGCTGGTTCTGGCATCCTGATGATCGACGGTTCGCCGACCGACAACAACGCAACCCTGTTCGCCAAGGGTGCTCACTCGGTCATCGACAAGAGCGGCTACAAGATCCTCGCCGAGTACCAGACGCCCGGATGGCTTCCCGCCAACGCTCAGTCGTGGGCTGCCAGCCAGATCACGAAGTTCGGTACCCAGATCAAGGGCATCTACGCCGCAAATGACGGAACTGCCGGTGGCGTTATCGCTGCCGCCCAGGCCGCCAAGTTCGACCTGTCGAAGGTGGCCCTCACCGGCCAGGACGCGTCGCTCGCCGGTATCCAGCAGATCCTTGCTGGCAACCAGTACATGACGATCTACAAGGCCATCAAGCCTGAGGCAGAGAAGGCCGCGTCGCTCGCAGTCGATCTCGCCAACGGCAAGAGCCCGTCGGCACCCACCACGGTGTCCGGTGCCTCAGGTCCTGGCGTTCCCTCGTTCCTCCTGACGCCGGTTGCGGTCACGAAGGCGAACATCGAATCCACAGTCGTTGCCGATGGCTTCGACACTGCTGCCCAGATCTGCACCGGTTCTTACGCTGCACTCTGCACCGCGGCGGGAATCCACTAACACCTAGCAGCACCTAGCAATACCGGTCGGGGATCACCCACAGGGTGGTCCCCGACCGTACTATGTGGTCAGTGACCTGTACACAAAGGAGTAACAGTGACTCTCGTTTCTGAGGTGTCGTCCGACAAGCACGAGACGGCCGATGCGGTCCTCTCCATGCGCGGCGTTAATAAGGGTTTCGGCGCAGTCCAGGCGCTGACCGATATCGATCTGGACATCTTCCCGGGTGAGGTGGTCGCCCTGGTGGGCGACAACGGCGCCGGCAAGTCGACCCTGGTCAAGATCCTCGCGGGTGTCCACGCCCAGGATTCGGGAACGATCACGTTCCACGGCAAGGTCGTCCACATTCCCACCCCGACCGCTTCGCGCGCCCTCGGCATCGCGACAGTGTTCCAGGACCTGGCTCTGTGCGACAACCTGGATGTCGTCTCCAACCTCTTCCTGGGCCGCGAAATCGGAACCCTCGCACTCGACGAGGTCGAGATGGAGAGCCGCTCGTGGGAGCTGCTTCGCCAGCTGTCCGCGAAGATCCCCTCCGTTCGCATCGCTGTGGCTTCCCTGTCCGGTGGACAGCGCCAGACCGTGGCCATCGCGCGTTCACTCATTGGTGACCCCAGCGTGGTCATCCTCGACGAGCCAACCGCCGCCCTCGGCGTCGCCCAGACCGCGGAGGTGCTGAACCTCATCGAGCGCCTGCGCGAGCGCGGGCTCGGGGTACTGCTGATCAGCCACAACCTGGCCGACGTCCAGGCCGTCGCCGACCGCGCGGTCGTGCTGCGCCTGGGCCGCAACAACGGTGAGTTCCGAATCGCCGACGTCAGTTACGAAGACATCATCGCTGCCATTACCGGCGCAACCGACAATGTTGTCACCCGCCGCGAGGCCGCCGTCAAGGCCGCCCTCGCGGAGAAATCCGCGAGCACTGAGGAGAAGAGCAAGTGACCCAGACCCCGACGCCGACCAAGGAGGGCTCGGTTGCTCCAGCCGACCTCCAGGATGAGCGCCTGATCCGCCCAACGGGTGTGCGCGAGAATCTCGCAGCGCAGATCAAGCGTGTTCGCACTGGTGACCTGGGCTCGCTGCCCGTCGTTATCGGACTCGTCATCATTTGTGCGGTGTTCCAGGTTCTCGACAACGTCTTCCTGGGCGCAGAAAACCTCTCGTTCCTGCTGCTCAACGCATCCTTCTACGGCGTTGTCTCCGTCGGCATCGTTCTCGTGCTGCTGCTCGGGCAGATCGACCTTTCGGTCGGTTCCATGAGCGGTTTCGCGGCTGCCATCTATGGCATCACGCTGACGCAGGCGCATTGGCCGGAATGGCTGGTCATTGTTGCCGCGATCGCGGCGGGATGCCTGGTCGGACTGCTCTACGGGTTCCTGTTCGTCCGCTTCAGCGTGCCAAGCTTCGTGATCACGCTGGCCGGACTGCTGGCGCTCCTCGGCGCCCAGCTCGCCACGCTCGGCCCGTCGGGTGACATTAATATCCCGACGACGAGCTTCATCGTTCAGTTCTCCCAGCAGCTCTACCTGCCGCCGTGGCTCGCGTACGCGCTGGTCATCGTCTCGGCCGGTGGCTACGCGGCTTCGGCCCTCACGAAGGCACGCAGCCGCACGAAGGCGGGTCTTTCGGCCCAGGGAGCCACAGGGATCCTGATTCGTGCAGCACTGCTTCTCGTCGCCCTGGGCGCACTGGTCATCTACCTTGACAGCTATGCAAACGGCGGCGTCGCCGACGCCTTCGTCTTCCTCGTCATTCTCGTCATCGTGATGCAGTACGCACTGACTCGCACCCGCTGGGGACGCTCGGTCTTCGCGGTCGGCGGCAACGTCGAGGCTGCTCGGCGCGCCGGTATTCGCGTCAACCGCGTCTACGTGAGCGTCTTCGTGATCTGCTCGGGTCTCGCCGCAATCGGTGGTCTTATCGCTATGGGTAACCTGCAGTCCGCAGGCCAGGCGAGCGGCACCGGTGACTTCAACCTTGACGCGATTGCCGGAGCGGTTATCGGTGGAACGAGCCTCTTCGGGGGTCGCGGTTCGGCGTGGTCCGCCCTCCTGGGCATCCTGGTGATCACCGCCATTACCAGTGGCCTGAACCTGCTCAGCCTCGACTCGTCGGTGCGATTCATGATCACGGGTGCGGTCCTGCTGCTCGCTGTCATCGTCGACTCGCTCTCGCGGCGTTCGCGTGTGGCCGCCGGTCGGGCATAGCGCAACAGATCAGTACACCACTCCCCCCGGACATGCGTTGTCCGGGGGGAGTGGTGCATTTAGGCGGGGCTTTTCACGGCAGAATGAGACAATGACCGACCAGAATCTCGCCGTCATCGTGCTCGCCGCCGGACAGGGGACGCGGATGAAGTCCGCGAGGCCCAAGATCCTTCACTCGCTCGCGGGGGTTCCGATCGTCGGGCACGTGCTCGCCACGGCGCGCGAAATCGGCCCCGCTCACATCGCGGTGGTCGTGCGCCACCAGCGCGACATCGTCGCGGGCGTCGTGCTCGACCTGCTTCCCGAGGCGATCATCGTCGACCAGGATGAGACGCCCGGCACCGGGCGTGCGGTCGAGCAGGCATTGGCTGCGTTGCCGCCCGGTTTCGCGGGCGACGTCATGATTGTCAGCGGCGACGTTCCGCTGCTCGATGCGGCGACCCTCACCATCCTGCTGGAGGCGCACCGGAGCAGGCGGTCGGCGGCGACGCTGCTGTCCGCCGAGTTCGACGACGCGACAGGTTACGGCCGCATCGTGCGCTCCAGCGTCGACACTTCGGTCGAGCGAATCGTCGAGCAGACGGATGCGACACCGGAGGAGCTCGACATCCACGAGGTCAACGCCGGCAGCTACGTCTTCCAGCTCGAGCCTCTTCGCGAACAGCTGGCACGGCTCGACACCCGCAACGCCCAGGGCGAAAAATACATCACTGACGTCATCGCGCGGTTGCGGGAGTCGGGCCTCACCGTCAATGCGGTCAAGGTGAGCGACAACTGGATCGTCAGCGGGATCAACGACCGCGTTCAGCTGGCCGAAAGCGCGCGGCTGCTCAATGCCCAGATCGTCAAGCGCTGGCAGGTCGCCGGCGTGACCGTTCGCGATCCGAATACCACCTGGATCGACATGCAGGCGACGATCGCCGAAGACGTCGAACTGCTGCCGGGAACGATGATCACCGGGCCGACCGTCATTGAGCGCGGCGCGATTATCGGGCCGGACACCAGCCTCGACTCCTGCGAGGTTGGCGCCGGCGCGGTGGTGCGGCGAACGGATGCCACGCTCGCGGTCATCGGCGCGGGCGCATCCGTCGGGCCGTTCGCCTACCTTCGACCGGGCACCTACCTGGGCGACAACGGCAAGATCGGAACCTTCGTCGAGACCAAGAATTCGAGTATCGGCAACGGCAGCAAGGTGCCGCACCTCAGCTACATCGGCGACACCACGATCGGCGAAGGCACCAACCTTGGCGCGGGTGCGATCACCGCCAATTACGACGATGTCGACAAGCACAGGACCACAATCGGGTCCCATGTTCATTCCGGGTCGCACAACGTCTTCGTCGCCCCCGTTACTATTGGTGATGGAGCCAAGACTGGTGCCGGCACGGTCGTCCGCAAAGACATTCCACCGGGCGCGCTGGCCATCACTGTTGCTCCGCAGCGCAACATGACCGGCTGGGTTGAGGCCAACCGTTCGGGCAGCGCATCGGCGAAGGCTGCCGCTGCGGCCGCGGACGGTGACAGCGATCCGGCCTGATCCACCGCCGCTCGCCGGCAGGAAGTTGGACACGTGGCCGAGATCACCGCGAGTGGGCAGAAGCGATTGGTCGTGGTCTCAGGGCGCGCGCATCCCCAGCTCGCCATCGACGTCGCCGACGCACTCGGCACAGAACTTGTGCACACGGATGCCCGCACCTTCGCGTCGAGCGAGATCTATGCCCGGTTCGATGAGAGTGTCCGCGGAAGCGATGCGTTCGTCATCCAGTCACACACCCGCCCGGTGAACGAGTGGCTGATGGAGCAGCTCATCATGATCGACGCGCTCAAACGGGCATCCGCGAAGCGCATCACCGTCGTCGCGCCGTACTACCCCTACGCGCGACAAGACAAGAAGGGTCGCGGCCGCGAGCCGATCAGCGCGCGGCTCGTCGCTGACCTGTTCAAGGCCGCGGGCGCCGACCGCATCATGAGCGTCGACCTCCATGCCGCCCAGATCCAGGGGTTTTTCGACGGTCCGGTCGACCACCTCTTCGCCATGCCCGTGCTGCTCAAGCACTTCCAGGAGCGCCTCGACCCGTCAACCCTGACGGTCGTCTCGCCCGACATGGGCCGGGTGCGGGTTGCGGATGTCTGGAGCGACAAGCTCGGTGCGCCGCTGGCCATCATCCACAAGCGTCGCGATCCGATGATCGCCAACAAGGTGACGGTGCACGAGATCGTCGGAGAGGTTTCTGGCAGGGTCTGCCTGATCGTCGACGACATCATCGACACGGGCGGCACGATCGTGAAGGCGGCAGAGGCGCTCAAGCAGGCGGGTGCCCTCGGCGTCATTGTCGCGGCGACGCACGCCGTCTTCTCAGACCCGGCGACGGACATCCTGCGCAGCGATTTCATCGACTCGGTTGTCGTCACCGACACGCTGCCGGTGCCGGAGGAGAAGCGCTTCCCGACCCTCACCATCCTGCCGATCGCGCCACTCATTGCGAGCGCCATCCATGAGGTGTTCAGCGACGGGTCGGTCACGTCGATGTTCGACGGCGCCGCCTAGTTCGACGGCGCCGCTTAGTTCGACCGCGCCGGGCTTCGGCTAGGCCGGGATGTACTTGCCGCTCGGGAGCACCGGTGGACCGGGGATCCAGCCGAGGGATGCCACGAATTGCGTGCCGCCAAATGAGCTCGACTGCGTGTAGCACTGCCAGCCCGAACCATGCGCGCCCAGGAGCTCGAAGCTGACGCTTGAGGAGTCGCCGGGGTCTTCGTACCCGACCCAGCGCTTGCAGCTCTCCGCGGCATCCCTGGCATTGATCATCACGGTGCCGATGACACCGGGAAGGATGAGGCCGGCGATGCCGAGGGCGACGACGATGCGCATCGCGAGCAGCATGTGCGGTGACCGCAGCGGACGTCCGTCGCCGGGGTCGTACCCCACCAGCTCGGGCTCGTCGTCGTACATGCTCATGTCCCTATTGTCCCGCCCAGGTTCACAAACTTCTCCCGCCAGGTTGCCGAAGGTCCCTGTCCCACCACTAAAACCTCTCGTGAGGGGCGTCAATCTGGTCTCTGGAGCCCGCTCCAGAGACCAGATTGACGCCCCTCACGAGAGGTGGATGAGGTCAGTGAGTGCTGGGCTCGGTCTCGATTTCGGTGCGGTCGCCGCTCCACAGCGTGTGGAACACGCCATCCTTGTCGATGCGCTTGTAGGTGTGGCTCCCAAAGAAGTCGCGCTGGCCCTGGATGAGCGCAGCCGGCAGGCGCTCAGCGCGGATGCCGTCATAGTAGGCGAGCGAGGACGAAAACGCGGGGGTCGGGATACCCGACTGCGCCGCGTGTGCGACGACCTGGCGCCACGAATCCTGTGCACCCTCGATCGCGGCCTTGAAGTAGGGCGCCGTCAGCAGGGCGACCAGTCCCGGGTTCTCCTCGTAGGCATCCGTAATCCGGTTCAGGAACTGGGCCCGGATGATGCAGCCGCCGCGCCAGATCTTCGCGATGTCACCCTTCTTGATGTCCCAGTTGTACTTCTCCGCTCCCGCCACAATCTCGTCGAAGCCCTGGCTGTAGGCGATCATCTTCGACGCGTACAGCGCGCGGCGAACATCCTCGACGAAGGTCGTGCGGTCATCCACCGTCCACGGCTTTGACGGGCCGGGCAGGTCGGCGGCCGCCTGGCGCTGCTCGGGCTTCGACGACAGGGCGCGGGCGAACACCGCTTCGGCGATACCGGAGACAGGGATGCCGAGGTCGAGCGCGTTCTGAACGGTCCAGACACCCGTGCCCTTCGAGCCGGCCTGGTCGAGGATGACGTCCACGAGGGGTTTACCGGTGTCGGCGTCGACCTGGCGCAGCACCTCGGCGGTGATCTCGATCAGGTAGGACTCGAGTTCGCCCTTGTTCCACTCGGCGAAGATATCCGCGATCTCGGTGGGGGTCGCGCCGGTGCCGCGACGGATGAGGTCGTAGGCCTCCGCGATGAGCTGCATGTCGGCGTACTCGATGCCGTTGTGCACCATCTTCACGAAGTGGCCGGCGCCATCGGTGCCGACGTGGGTCACGCAGGGCTCGCCCTCCGCGATGGCGGCGATGGACTCGAAGATGGGCCCCAGCTTCTCGTACGCCTCGGCGGAACCGCCTGGCATGATCGACGGGCCGTGCAGTGCGCCTTCCTCGCCGCCCGAGATTCCGGTTCCGACGAAGTTGATGCCCTTCTCCTTTGCGGCTGCCTCGCGACGGATGGTGTCGGTGAACAGCGAGTTGCCGCCGTCGATGATGATGTCGCCGGGCTCGAACAGTTCGGTGAGCTCATCGATCACGGCATCCGTGCCCTTGCCGGCCTGCACCATGATGAGCGCGGCCCGCGGCTTCTCGAGGGAGGCCACGAAGTCCTTGATGTCTTCGGACGGCACGAAGCCGGCCTCGGGATGCTCGTCAAGCAGCGTCTTGGTGCGGGCGTAGGTGCGGTTGTAGATCGCGACCGTGTTGCCTTCGCGGGACGCGAGGTTGCGGGCGAGATTCGAGCCCATCACCGCCAGGCCCACAACTCCGATATTTGCAACAGCCTTTGTATCCGGCACTGGTCTCTCCCTTGGATCGCGTTAAAACCAGCCTAGCCAAGTCGCGTGAACGCGGACTGCGAGAGGATGGACGCATGGATCGTAGCTGGATTGCCGTGGACTTCGGCGGGTTGGATGTCTTTCGCGAGGTAGAGGCCGCCGCCTCGCCGCCCGGTGCCGGGCAGGTGACGATCGAGGTGAAGGCCGCCGGGATGAACCCCGCTGACTACAAGCACGTCACCCGCGCTGGTGACCCCTCGCAGCTGCCGCTGCACATCGGCTATGAGGTAGCGGGAGTGATCCGTGAGCTCGGCCCGGATACCGAGATCGCGTCGGGAGGCGGCGCTGTCGGCGACGAGGTGCTGGCGTTTCGCATTTCGGGCGGCTACGCGAGCGCCGTGACGGTACCGGCTAAGGATGTCTTTGCGAAGCCGGCCACCCTCGACTTCCCCGAGGCGGCGAACCTGTTGCTCGCCGGCACCACCGCGGCCGAGATGCTGGCTGTGACGAATGTGAAGGCGGGCGAGACGATTGTCGTGCACGGCGCATCCGGAGCTGTCGGTGTCAGCGTGCTTCAGCAGGCACGCGAGTTGGGCACCCGCGTCATTGGCACCTCGAGCGAGGCTCGCTTTGACGTGGTTCGTGAATTCGGGGGCATCCCCGTGGCCTACGGGCCCGGTCTCGAGCAGCGAGTGCGGGATGCCGCCCCCGAGGGCATCGACGCGGCGCTCGACACGGTCGGCACGGATGAGGCGGTCGACGTCTCGCTCGCCCTGGTCGCCGATCGCGCCCGCATTGTGACCATTGCGGCGCAGGCGCGGGTGCCGGCCGACGGGATCGTTGGAATAGGCGGCCAGCTGCCCGCGAGCGCGGCCTTCCGCGATCGCGTGCGACCCGAACTCATCGCGCTCGCGGCGAAGGGCAAGCTTGTCGTGCCCATCGCCAGAACCTTCCCCCTCGACGACGCGCTGGAGGCCCTTAAACTGCTGAGCGGCCAGCACCCGGGCGGCAAGCTTGCGCTGCTGCCCTAGGTGCTGGCCGCCGGGCTAGTGCGCGAGCACCGGCTCGCTCTCGGCTTCGCTGGTGGATGCCTGTACGTGCGCGTTGTGCAGCGCGAGTCCCTGGCTGCGGCGGCGGAACAGTAGTCCTGCCAGCACCGCACCACCGGCGAACACACTGGCCGAAACCCAGTACACGAGGTGGTAGCTCTGGATCGCTGCTTCGCCGACGACGGCCGGCGTGGCCGGGGCGTGAGCGACGATGTAGGCGGTGACTGCCGAGGCGGCCAGCGTGTTGAGCAGCGCGGTTCCGATCGAGCCGCCGACCTGCTGGCTGGTGTTGACCAGGGCGGATGCGACGCCCGCATACTGGCGGTCGACGCCTAGCGTCGCGGTCTGCATCGAGGCGGGCATGATGGTGCCCATCGCGAATCCGATGACCATGAGCGGCAGCATGACGTCAGCGACGTAGGTGCTCTGCAGGGTCAGATTCGTCAGCCAGATCATGCCGCCCGCGCCGATCAGCATGCCGGCCGGAACCAGCACCTTCGGACCGAAACGGGGAACAAAGAAGTTGGTGCCCAGCTGCGCCGCGACCACGAGCATCCCGACCATGGGCAGGAACGAGAGCCCGGTCTGGATGGGCGTGTAGTGGAGTCCCGTCTGCAGGTAGTAGGTCAGGAACAGGAACAGCGCGAACATGGAGACTGCGGCCAGCATGATCGACATGTAGGCGGCACCGCGGTTGCGGTCGAGGATGACCGAGAGGTGAAGCAGCGGATGCGTCGCCCGGCGGATCCAGAGCACAAACGCAATCAGCAGTACCCCGGATGCGATGAGCATGCCCCAGCTGTCGGCGTTGCCCCACCCGTCGGTTTCTGCGTTCGAGAACCCGTAGACGAGGAAGAACAGGCCGGCCGAGACGAAGATGGTGCCCGGGATGTCCAGCTTCGGTCGCTCCCCGACACGTGCGGTGGAGTGCACGAAGAAGAACGATCCGACTAGAGCGACGACCGCGATGGCGACGTTGATGTAGAGGTTCCAGCGCCAGTTGAGGTCCTGCGTCAGGAACCCGCCGAGCAGCAGGCCTATGGCGCCACCTGCGCCTGCGATTGCGCCCCAGATTCCGAATGCGCGGGCGCGCTCTTTCGGAATCGTGAATGTCGTGGTCAGCACGGACAGCGCGGTCGGTGCCAGCAGCGCACCGAAGGCACCCTGCAGGGCGCGAGCGGCGACGAGCAGCCCGAAGTCGGGGGCAGCCCCACCGAGTGCGGATGCGACGGCGAAGCCGACGAGGCCGATCACGAAGGCGCGCTTGCGGCCGATGAGGTCGGCGATTCGACCGCCGAGCAGCAGGAGGCTGCCGAACGCGAGCGAGTAGGCGGTGATCACCCACTGGCGGTCACCGTTGCTGAAGCCGAGGTCGGCCTGGGCCGATGGCAGCGCGATGTTGACGACGGTGGAGTCGAGAATGACCATCAGCTGGGCGAGTGCCACTGTCGTGAGGGTCAGCCACCGGTTGGGTGGCGCTTGGAGGGTATTCGAAGACATGATCACGACTATATACGGTACTGTCGAGTTTCGGAACTTAACAGTTTCTAAATTATGCGGAGGGCGAACATCGGCCGCGAGCGGCGACTCAGACCAGTTCGCGGGGCTACGATGCAGGGAGAAACAGCAATGACGACAGGCCCACCAGTGGTAGGCCCCCGAACGCGGAAGGTACGGAGCAGCAATGACGCCGCTTGACCTCGACGAACGCCTGCTGACCCCTGCCGCGCCCACCAATACTGCCGCGCCTACCAATACTTCGGCTGCCGCAACCGCTGAGCCTCCCAACCGGGTTGGCCGTCCCCTAGATGTATCACGGGACGCCGACATTCTCGATGCCACCCTGGACGTACTCGCTGAGCAGGGGTTCGACGGCATGACCATCGACATGGTCGCCGCACGCGCCAAAGCCGGAAAGGCGACCCTTTACCGACGCTGGCCGTCCAAGACCGAGCTGGTCATCGACGCCGTCGCGTGCATGAAGAACGGCGACATCAACCTCGACACGCTGCCAGACACCGGCACCCTGCGCGGTGACCTGGTCGCGATGATCAAGGCTCCGAGCATCCAGGATGCGGCGAAGAAGCTGAAAATCATGGCCGGCCTCATTTCTCTTCTCGCCCGCAATCCCGAGCTGGCCGAGGTTGCACAGGCCACGGTCATCGCCCCGCGCGCCGCGCTCAATCGGGTTTTCCTTCAGCGGGCGATCGACCGCGGCGAGATTGCACCCGATGTGGACATCGACTTCGTCGCGAACATCAGCCCGTCGATGGTGACCTATCGCACGATGATGCTTGGCCAGCCGGTCGACAGGGACTTTCTCATCAAGGTCATCGACGAGGTTCTCCTTCCGGCCGTCGGTCTCGGCCGCTAGTTCCCGTCCGGCGGTCAACAACTCGCGCGGTACTCCGGGGCCGATAGTCGGCAATCAATTGCCGTTTGTCTCGGACAGCCCGTAGCGTGAAGGAATGGCCTCGACTCGTTGGCAGCTTTCGGGTTTCGGCGACGAGATCGATCCCGACCCGGTCGTGCAGGTCGCAACCCTGCAGGCGCTCGGCGCCGGCCACATCGAGGTTCGCAGCGCCTGGGACACGAACGTCGTCGACTTCACGGCCGACCAGTTGGCCGAGCTGAAGCGCATCCTCGTCGAGCGGTCCATGGCCGTCTCGGCCATCGCCTCGCCAGTCGGAAAAGTGGATGTCACCCTGCCGGTCGAGCACGAGGTCACCCGCCTGGGGCGCGCCATCACTGCAGCCCACGTGCTCGATGCGCCGTACATCCGCATTTTTTCGTTCTTCAACGCCGAGAATCACCGCGACGCGGTGCTTGAGCGGATGACCGCGCTCACCCGGCTCGCCGAGCGAGAGGATGTCGTGTTGCTGCACGAGAACGAGAAGGCGATTTTCGGCGACGTTCCGGCGCGCGTGCTCGACCTGGTCGAGTCGATCGGCTCCGAACGCCTGCGCGTCGCCTGGGACAGCGCGAACTTCGTTCAGGTCGGGGTGCGACCCTTCACCGACGGCTATTCACTGCTGCGCCCGTACCTCGACTACCTGCAGGTGAAGGATGCGGTGGCGGCGACGGGCGAGGTCGTACCTGCGGGTCACGGAGACGGCGAGCTGCGTGCCACCCTCCAGGCGCTCCGGGATGACGGGTACTCGGGGTTCGTGTCACTCGAACCGCACCTGGTCGGTACCACGGGGCTCGGCGGTTTCTCGGGCCCCGCCGCCTTCGGCCTCGCGGCCCGCGAGCTCCGGGCCATGACCGACCTGCTGCGAATCGAGCTCGCATGACCGACATCCTTGGAGTCGCAATCGTCGGGTGCGGCACCATCGCCTACACCCACGCCAACGCGATCGCCCGCGTCCCCGCCCTGAGAGTGGTCGCCCTCGTCGATGTGGATGCTGCTGCCGCCGCCCTGCTCGCCGATCACATTGCCGGGCACGATCGACCGAAGCCCGCGACCTGGGGATCGCTGTCGGCCGCGATCGCCGCGGGCGGTGTCGACGTTGTTGTCATCTGCACGCCCAGCGGGTTGCACGTCTCGCTGGCCGCAGAATCACTCGCCGCCGGCGCTCACGTTGTCATCGAGAAGCCGTTGGATGTCTCGCTGCCGCGCGCCCGGGAAATCGCCCGGCTCGCCTCCGCGGCGGCGACGAGCGGGCTGGTCGCCACCGTGATCAGCCAGCATCGGTTCGATCCGTCCAGCCGTGTGGTGCACGCCGCCGTGCAGGCCGGCGACTTCGGCCGGCTCACGAGCGGTATCGCCTCGATTGCCTGGTGGCGCGACCAGGACTACTACGATTCCGGTGCGTGGCGCGGCACCTGGGAGCTCGACGGCGGCGGCGCAGCCATGAACCAGGGCGTGCACACCATCGACCTGCTGCTGTGGATGTTCGGCGAGCCCGTCGACGTCAGCGCACGCACCGCGACCCTCGCCCACGACCGCATCGAGGTCGAGGACACCCTGGTCGCGACCGTCACCTTCGCGTCCGGCGCGCTGGGGGTCATCCATGCGACGACGGCCGCCTATCCCAGCGTCGGCACACGACTGCAGGTGCACGGGTCCGGCGGCTCAGCCGTGATCGAGGAGGACCAGCTTCTCTACTTCTCGAGCTCCGCGAGCGGCCAGGAGGGCAACCAGGCGGCGTCGGTCGTGCCGCCCGAAGACCTGAGAGGAAATCCGCGGTCCGTGGACACCTTCGTTGACGGGCACGGTCGCCAGTACCTCGACTTCGTCGCCGCAATCGGGAGCCGTCGACCGCCCCTGGTGAGCGTCGAAGACGCCCTGCTCGCCCTCGCCGTCATTCGAGCGCTCTATCTTTCGCAGACCCTGAACCGCACAGTCGCTGTGGCAGAGGTTCTCGATGGTTCGCTCGACGCGGTCGAGGTTCACACCGGCTCCGGGCCATCCACGCGACCAACGGCGTAACGTTCGGTGGCCCCGGCCGCGAGTGTTGCGAAAATCGAAGGATGCTGACCAGCCTCCCCATCCTGGACCTGTCCGAACTCGATAAGGGCGCCGAGCGCGCGGCAGCGTTCCGGGAGCAGCTCCGGCAGGTGACCCACGACGTCGGTTTCTTCTATCTCGTCGGGCACGGGGTCGAGCAGGCCCTCATCGACGACATCCTGAGCGTGTCCCGCCGGTTCTTCGACCTCGATGAGACGGACAAGCTCGCGATCGAGAACACCCGCAGCCCGCAGTTTCGCGGCTACACGCGCGTCGGAACCGAGCTGACCAACGGCGATATCGACTGGCGGGAGCAGATTGATATCGGCAGCGAGCGGGAGGTCGTCGCTCCAGGGGCTGGTGTTCCTGACTTCTGGCGACTCGAAGGCCCAAACCTGTGGCCGCCGGCGCTGCCCGAACTCGAGTCGACCGCCCGGGAGTGGGTCGCCGTGCTGTCTGCCCTCGCGCTGCGGCTGCTGCGTACCTGGGCGGTTGCCCTCGGCGCGCCAGAGGATGTCTTCGATGGCGCCTTCTCGGATCATCCGTTCTCCCTCCTGAAGATCGTGCGCTACCCGGGCCTCACCGAGACGGCCGCCAAGCAGGGGGTGGGCGCGCACCGCGACGGCGGGGTGCTCACCCTGCTTCTGGTGGAGCCCGGCAAGGATGGCCTCCAGGTGGAGCACGAGGGGGAGTGGATCGACGCGCCGCCGCTCGGGGGAGCCTTCGTCGTCAACATCGGGGAGATGTTCGAACTCGCGACGGATGGCTACCTCAAGGCCACCCTGCACCGGGTGCAGTCGCCGAAGGTGGGCACGGACCGCATCTCCATCCCGTTCTTCTTCAATCCGGCGCTGGATTCCGTGGTGCCTCGCCTCGAGCTGCCTGCCGACCTGCGGGCGGAGGCGCGCGGGGTTTCCTCGGACCCGACCGACAGCCCGATCCTCGAGACCTACGGCGAGAATGTGCTGCGCTACCGGCTTCGTGCCCACCCCGACGTCGCGGCCGTCCATCACCCCGACCTGCTCGCCCGCCCCTAGCCAGCGCCCTCCTTCCCGTGAGGGGCGTCAATCTGGTCTCTGGCGCGCCCGTAGAGACCAGATTGACGCCCCTCACGGTGCCGTCGGATTGACATCCGAGCAGGCCAAACGGTACCGTTTTACTAATTCAGAACAGCGTTCGGTAATACCGAACACTGGCTGATGACTACTGGATCTCGATCACGGGATCACAGCAACAGCGACGGGCTCCTCGGATGAGCCAGGAGGTTCCCCTATGGACGCGGATGTCTTTCTTCGTGAGCGAGGCCTCGAGCCGGAGTCGACGGTTCCGGTAAGCGAACACCTCTTTCCCGATGGCGCTCATTTTCGTATCGAGATTCCGTCCGTCGAAGGTCCGCAGGTGCTGCGGGACATTCTCGATGAGGCAGCCCTGAGAGGCGTCACCATCAACCGCGTTTCCCAGGGCAGCGGCGGCATGCTCCACACACGAGATGAACTCACCGAGATGGCACACATCGCTGCGGGTAACGGGCTCGAAGTGTCGATGTTCGTCGGCCCGCGGGAGGGGTGGGACATCGGCGCGCAGGCTCGCGCAGGCGACGGACCGGCCATCGCGGGCCAGCTTCGCGGAATCCGCCAGCTCCGTTACGGTGTCGAAGACGTGCTTCGCGCAGTGGATGCCGGCATCCGAGGGTTCCTGATCGCCGACCTCGGACTGCTCGAACTGCTGGTCGGCATCCAGCGTTCCGGCGGCCTGCCCGCCGGCATCGTCTGGAAGGTGTCGGCAATGCTCGCGCCCAGCAATCCGATCTCGATCAACCAACTCGAACGCCTGGGCGCATCGACCGTCAACGTGCCGTCAGATCTCACGAACGAGCACATCGCTGAGCTGCGCTCAGCCACGACCCTTCCGATCGACATCTACGTCGAGTCCCCGGATGCCATGGGCGGCATCGTGCGCGGGCACGAGAGTGCAGAGCTCATCCGGATCGCCGCGCCCATGTACACCAAGTTCGGCCTGCGTAACAGCACGCCGATCTACCCCGCGGGCCTGCACCTGTTCGAGTACGCGGGACTCATCGGTCGCGAGAAGGTTCGACGCGCCCAGCTCGCCCTCGAGTGGATCGAGCGCAGCGGCCTCGAGCTCGTCCAGTCCGAGCCTGGGGCGCAGGGACTCGGCATCCCGGAGGTGTGAAACGGTGGGCACCCTGAGGAGCCAGGAGTGGCTGGCCGGCGACGACGAGGTCGCGGTGTCGCACCGGGTCGCCCTGCGCAGCGCCGGGCTGATCCTGCCGGACACCCCTGCGCCCATCATCGGCATCGCGGATTCCTCGAGCGATTTGAACCCGTGCAACCTTCCGCTGCGGGAACTCGCTGCGGCGGCCGCGGAGGGGGTTCTCGCCGCGGGTGGCCTGCCGGTGCGGTTCCCGACGATGTCGCTGGGCGAAGACCTCATGAAGCCGAGCGCTTTTCTCTACCGCAACCTGCTCGCGATGGAGATCGAGGAGACGATTCGCGCGAACCCCCTTGACGGGATCGTGGTGCTCGCCAACTGTGACAAGACGGTGCCGGCAGTGCTCATGGGTGTGGCCAGCGGTGATCTTCCGGCGATCGCGATCCTCGGCGGCGCTCGGCCGACCTCGCTGTTCCGGGGCCAACCGATCGGTACCGGCACCGACCTCTGGCGACTCTGGGAAGACCATCGCGCCGGTCGACTGGATGACTCGGGTTGGGGCGAGCTCGAACGGTGCCTCTCGTGTGGGCTGGGCGCCTGCAACACGATGGGCACCGCATCGACGATGGCCCTGCTAACGGAGGCGCTCGGAATGGCAATGCCGGGCAAATCGGTCGCACCCGCGGGGTCGCCCGAATCGCTCGAGGCGGCGCACGCGGCAGGCCGGCGCTCGGTGGAGCTTGCGCTCCAGGGCATTCGGCCTCGAGACATCCTGACCGAGGATTCCTTCGAGAACGCGACCCGGGTGCTGCATGCGATCGGCGGTTCGACCAACGCGATCATTCACCTCGCCGCGATCGCGGGGCGCCTGGGCATTCGCCTCAATCCCGCGCGGATGTCGGAGCTTGGTCGCGGGGTGCCGGTACTCGCCGACGTCGAGCCGTCGGGCGCGCTGCTCATTCACGACTTCCACCGGTCGGGCGGGCTGCCAGCGCTGGGGCGGGAGATCGCCGACCTGCTGCACCTCGACGCGCCGACCTGCGCCGGCACCACAGTCGCCGAGAACATCGCTACGGCGCGCGAGCGGGGTGCGGCCATCCGCGACCGTCACGACCCGCTGCGCACGGATGGCTCCTTCCGCTCTGTCTCGGGCACCCTCGCGCCCGATGGCGCCGTGATCAAGATCTCTGCCGCATCCGAGTCCCTTTTCAGACATACCGGTCCGGCGCTGGTGTTCCACGGTTATCGCGACCTGCGGGACCGAATCGACGACCCCGACCTTCCCGTCACGCCACAGACCGTGCTCGTGCTGGAGGGCTGTGGGCCCGTCGGAGTGCCCGGTATGCCCGAATGGGGAATGATCCCGATCCCGGCAAAGCTCGCCGAGGCAGGGGTCAGTGACATGGTGCGCATCAGCGACTCACGCATGAGCGGAACATCCTTTGGCACGGTGTTCCTGCACGTCGCGCCAGAGGCTGCGGTTGGTGGTCCGCTCGCACTCGTTCAGGATGGCGACCTGATTTCTGTCGATGTTGACGCCGGTACGATCGACCTGCTGGTCGCCCCCGAGCAGCTCGCGCGCCGGCGCGAAAAGTGGACTGCTCCCGTGTCACCGCACGTCAGGGGATGGCCGGCCCTGTACCGGGAGCACGTGATGCAGGCTCCCCAGGGCTGCGACTTCGATTTCCTGCAGTCACCCACTCTGGTGTTTCCGGAGTTCGTGCAGCCCGTGGTGGGGAGGTCTTAGCCGCGGCGGGCTGGGGCTCGCGCCAGTCTCAGGCCGGCCGGCCGAGTGCGTGCGACAGCTGGTCGGCGTGGGAGCGCACGACGGTGCCCATCTCGAGGATCTGGTCGGTGGAGAATCCACCTTTCAGGAAGGTCGCACTGATCGCGCCCGCACATTCTCCGAGGTGGTTGAGGAATGACGCGCCGACACAGACCACGCCATCGGAGTCTTCTTCGTCGTCGAGGGCGAATCCGCGCTGGCGCACCAGGTGCAGGTTTTCGACCAGCGCATCTGGCGTGGTGATCGTGTATCGGGTTCGGCTGGGCATCCCGAGCCGCGCACACACCTCGCGAACCTGCTCGTCGGTGAGGTGGGCGAGGATGGCCTTGCCCGCGGCGCTGGCGTGGGGCAGCTCCCGCACACCGATCGGCGTCTGGAATCGCACCATTCCGGGCCCGTCGACGCGCTCGATGAACACGGGCTGGTCGTGGTCGGCGACCGCTACCCGGCTGGTCACGCCGAGCTGGTCGGAGAGGTGGATCAGTATGGGCCGCGCCAGTTCGCCGACGGGGATCTGGCGCAGTGCGACCTCACCGAGTCGGAGCAGTCGCGCCCCCAGCTGGTAGCGCGGCCGGTCGGCGAGCTCGCGCAGGTACCCCCAGTCGACGAGGGTGCGGATGAGGGAGTGGGCGGCGCTCTTCGACACACCCGTGGCTTTCGCGATCTCGGTAAGCGTGAGACCGGATGAGGATTCCGCCACCATGTCGACGATTCCGAGGGCGCGTGCCACGCTCTGTACGGTGTAACGCGGATCGGAGACCCCCGGTGATTCTGTGGTGTTGTCCGTCGCCGTCATCGAGTGCGTGCCTTTCGGGGTGTCGTCCACCGCACAAGAATAGTCACGGCATCCTCACGTCTGAGGGAATTTCGATAATCACTTTGCCTCGCGCGCCGTCCGAGTGCCGCACAGCCTCGAACGCGTCGGCGAACCTCTCGAGCGGGTACCGATGGGTCACCAGGAAGCCGAGGTCGAGTCGACCCGAGTTCAGGAGCTCGACGACCTGGCGCCAGGCCGCGCTCGTGTAACTGAAGCTGCCGAGGATCGTGAGGTCTTTGTTGACGATGTCATCAACGCGGAAAGGTACGGCGACGTCGTTACCCGGGTAGCCGAGCAGCACGATCGTGGCGCCGCGGGCGGCGAGCCGAACGGTCGCCTGCACGGCCTCGGCGGCGCCGGCGGCCTCGACGATGAGGTCGAAGGCCGGCTCGAGCGCATGGGCATCGGTCTCGAACCGGTCGGCGCCGGCGAGGGTGGCAAGGCCGGCCTGGGCGGCCCGGCGCCCGAGCACTGTGACCGAGGACGGTGACCACAGCCTCAGCAGTCGAGCGGCTAGCAGCGCGACGGTGCCGTCACCAATGACGAGGATGCGGCGCCCGGGTGTCGGCTTCGACAGCAGCAGGGCCCGCAGTACCACTGCGGCGGGCTCGACGAGCGCGCCCGACTCGAGTGATACCGCATCCGCGAGCCGGTGCACCAGACGCTCGGGCACGACGAGTCGCTGCGCCATCGCGCCGTCGCGGATGAACCCGAGTTCGTCGTAGGTGTTGCAACGATTGGTGTTGCCCTGTGCGCACTCCGCGCAGTGGCCGCACGGGATGACCCCCTCGGCAACCACGCGGTCGCCGGGCGAGAGGCGGGATGCCGGGCCGGCGCTGACGACCTCCCCGCTGAACTCGTGCCCCGGCACGAGGGGGAATCTCACGTAGCCCGGATCGATGGTGCCGTCGAGGATGTCGAGGTCGGTGCCGCAGATTCCGACGAGGAGCGGACGGATCACCACATCGCCCTGCCCGGCGAGCAGCCTGGGGCGGCGCTTAAGGATTACCGAACCCGGTTTTTCAATCACGAGAGCTTTCATGAGCTCATCCTCATTCCCGATCTGAAACTCTACTGCCGTTTCGGCCCCGGTTCCCGGGCGGATTCAGCGAATCGCGGCTGTGTTGACACTGCGCAGTATGGCGTGGCAGAATCTGCCGTACTGTCAATCAGAACTTGGTTCTGTAATACCGAACAGTCTAGCACCACGAACAACGGGGTTCGCACTGGGCTCAGTTCGCACTGGGTCCAGTTCGCACTGGGCTCACTTGCACTGGGTTCACTTGCACGAAGCTCACCGAGCGCGCGACTCCTCGTCAATCACCACGGCACCACCCGACAAACAGCACCACTCGTGACAGCCCGAGGCATCCCGCCGCGGCACGACAAGGAGAACACATGCGCAAGTTAGCGATCGCCGCAGTAGCGGCCGCCGCCCTACTGCTAGCGGGCTGCAGCCCCGCGGCACCGACGAGCACCAAGGGATCCGGCTCGGGGCCGGTCACTCTCACGCTCTGGCACAACTACGGCACCGAACAGAACGCGGTGGCCGTCGACAAGCTCACCGCCGAGTACCACGCCCTGCACCCGAACGTGAGCTTCAAGATCGTCAGCCAGCCGGGCGACAGCTACTTCTCGCTCCTGCAAGCGAGCGCGATTTCAAAAACCGGGCCTGACCTCGCCGTCATGTGGACAGGCACCTTCACCCTCAAATACAAGAGCCTCCTCACCAACCTCAAGGGGCTCGTGCCCAGCGCCGATCTGGCACAGCTCGGGGGCCTGCGGTGGATGTCAGACGGCTACAACGCAAACAACGGTCCCTATGTTCTTCCGCTCGAGAACCAGTTCTATATGGGCTTCTACAACAAGAAAGCCTTCGCTGCTGCCGGGCTGGCCTCGGTGCCAACCACCTGGTCGCAGCTCGCCGAGGCCTGCACGAAACTGAAGGCGGCGGGATACGCGGAGCCGCTCGTCTACGGCAACGGCGGCCAGAGTCTCGGTGCCGAGTTCTACCCCTGGTACGACGCCAGTTACCTGATGATCGGGGCCTACTCTGTGTCGCAGCTTGGCGACCTCTACTCGGGCAAAATCCCGTGGACGTCTCCGACCATCCAGTCCCAGCTGCAGAAGTGGGCGTCGCTCAAGTCGTCAGGATGCACGAATTCCGACGTTCTCACGAAGACGAACAACCTCGACGATTTCACGTCGGGCAAGGCCGCGATGGTCGTCGACGGCACCTGGGACACCAGCAAGTTCACCGACGCACTCGGCAGTAATGTCGCCGCGTTCGTTCCGCCGTTCTCCGACAAGCCCATCAAGGGTGTCGTCGAGTTCCCGGGCGATGGTCTCTCCATCACCTCGTACTCGCCCCACAAGGTGGCGGCCGCGGCCTTCCTTGACTGGCTGACGACACCCGCGGCGGCGAAGATCATCGACAAGGCGGGCCTGATCTCGGATGTCGTGGGTGAATCGACCTCGAACCCGGTGAACCAGCAGATGCTGGACTTCGCGGCGAAGCAGGGCTACACGCAATATCCGATGCTCGACAACATCGTGCAGGGCGACGTGGTCGACGCTGGCAGCAAGCTCCTGCCGTCGATTCTCGCCGGTACCGTGTCGACGTCCAGCGGGTTGTCGCAGCTGGAGCAGGCCTGGCAGTCGCTTCCCGCAAGCCAGAAGAAACCCATCAACTAGGTCATGACTGCAGTCAGCGTTTCGCGGCGGAGCACGCCTCAGCCCGGAAGCACGCACCAACGCCGGAGCACACTCCAGCGCAGCCGAGGCCGGGCCGGCATCCTGTTGTCGGCCCCGGCCGCGGTATTCGTCGTGCTCCTGCTCGGCATCCCGATCCTGCAAGCCGTCTACTTCTCGATGACCCAGTGGGACGGCATCACGTCGACCTGGCTCGGCCCATCGGCCTACGTGGCGGAGTTCAGCGACCCCACCTTCTGGCGAGTGCTGCTCAATAACGGCGCCCTGCTGTTGTCGGTTCCGGTGGCCATGGCAATTCCGCTGGGGATCGCGGCGATCCTGCACGAGCACCCGTTCGGCTGGCGGTTCTTCCGAACCATCTACTTTCTTCCGACGGCGATCTCGTGGGTGGTGATCGGCATGGTGGCGGCGCGGCTGTTCGCCCAGCACGGCGGCGTGAACGACCTGCTTGCGGCCATCGGGCTCGGCGCGATCCGCACAGACTTTCTCGCGGGGGAGTGGACGGCGCTGTTCGCGGTCGCCGTCACATTCGTCTGGTCGATGATCGGCACCAACACGATCATCTTCCTGACGGGGATGTCGACGCTCGACGTCAGCCTGCACGAGGCGGCACGCATGGATGGCGCGGGACCGTGGCGCATCTTCGTCGACATCACCGTTCCGCAGCTGGCCCGGTTCATCCAGTTCTCCTTCATCATGACCATGATCAGCGCGTTCACGGCCCTGTTCAGCCTCATTTTCGTGATGACGGGTGGCGGGCCCGGGTATGGCACCACAACGCTCGAATTCTTCGTGTACCAGTCCGCTTTCTCGCAGGGCGAGTTCGGCACCGGTGCGCTGCTGGGCGTCGTGTTGTTCATCATCATGGGCGCCATTGGGCTTGCCCAGCTTCGGGTGCTGCGATCGGACGACCAGTCATGACGGCGGTCGCCGCACCGGCGCCCACCGCAGCCGTGGCGCGTCGACGGTTCCAGCCCAGGCCGCTGCGGGTGGGGTTGTTCCTCGTGATGGCAGCGGGTTCGGCGGCGATGCTCTACCCGTTCCTGTTCATGATCGACACCTCGTTCCGGTCCGAGGCCCAGTACCTGGACGGCTCGGGGCACTCACTCTCCAGCTGGGGCAAGCTCTTCGCGGCGCTCCCCATCGGGCAGCAACTCGCCAACTCCACCCTGGTCTGCGCATCCGCACTGGCCATCATCCTGGCCTTGAGCTCGACCGCAGGTTACGCCTTCGCCAAGCTGCGCTACCGGGGCGGCATCCTGGTCTTCCTCGGCATAGTGTCGGCCATGCTCATCCCGATGCAGTCGATCATCATTCCCGCCTACGTCAACCTGTCCGGGTTGGGGTTGCTGGACTCGTACTGGGGCGCGGTGCTGATCTACGCGGCGCTGGGGACCCCGTTCGCCACCTTCCTGATGACGGCGTTCTATCGGGGGCTGCCCGACGAACTGGTTGAGGCGGCGATCGTCGACGGGCTCGGCTACGCCACGATCTACCGGCG
>Ga0302198_10001694_pt1 | contig 23898 bp, 19 predicted proteins | sample II_Bog_N2_2_FD_193521 | JGI IMG/M metagenome (GOLD analysis project Ga0302198, IMG submission 193521) | Peat permafrost microbial communities from Stordalen Mire near Abisko, Sweden - II_Bog_N2_2 | ecosystem: Environmental > Terrestrial > Soil > Wetlands > Peat | place: Sweden: Abisko... | reverse complement strand
AGATGGTCTCGTGCAGTTCCTCCACAATCGTGGCCCTTTCGGCGATCGTCTTCGCGTAGTGCGCGTCCACGTCTTCCACAATCAGTGTCAGAGATTGAGTCCCGTAGCCAAGCTGCGCCGGGCTCAGGCTTCCTGGGTTAGCGCGGTGCAGCATCACGCATACCTGCCCAAACAGAACCTGCACCCCGCTCACCGGATCGCCATAACGGAAGTTCTCGCGAAAGCCAAACACCCGGCTCACCCATTCGCAAGCTTCAACCGGATCACGATAGACAATGTGTGGAACTACGCTGTCGCTGGGGACAGAACGGTTTCTCATGCCAGTCAGGATACCGAAGAATTGCTAGTCCGCCAACCGCAATCCGAACCCGCCGTCAGCCCATACTGGCAACTCCTGTCCGACCCCGACGCATCAAACTGTCGCATTGTTCAGTTGCAAAATCGAGTTTCAGGGCAACGCAACTGTTGAACTAGCAGGCCGAATATGCCGATTGTTACCCGTAATGCTTCGTAGAGCAATCTCGCTCGCGCTCTTCCTGCTGACGCTGGCAGCCGGGACCCTTTGTGCCCGGGAATACAGCTTTCGCGCTTTTGGAGTTTCGGAAGGCCTCAACAACCTCGCCATCCGCAGAATCTACCAGGACCGCTCCGGCTTCCTCTGGCTAAGCACTGAAAATGGCATCTACCGCTACGACGGCGACCGCTTTGAGCTATTTGGAACGCCTCAGGGAGTTCCGTCCAATTCGGGAGCGGCGTTTGGCGACGCGCCCGACGGGTCGCTTCTTGCCGGTGGAAACTTTGGGCTCTACCAGCTTGTCGGCAACCGCTTTGAACAGCTCACAATCCCTTTCAAGACAATCGAGTGGACCCAGGGCATTGAATCGGATGGGAAAGGTCACACCTTTCTTGGCACCGATGCCGGCCTCGTTGAAATGTCCTCGATGCCAGGTCAGAAGCAATTCGCAATGCGCATTATTCCCCAGCCCCAGGGGACATCCGGACCCAGTGCCCATGGCGTCTCGGTGGACGGCGATATGCTCTGGTACGGCTGCGGTCGTGAGTTGTGCCGCATGGACTCCCATGGCACCCAGGTCTTCGGACAAGAGAGCGGCCTGCCGGACCGCGAACTGCAGGTCATCCTCAAAGATGGCGCCGGAAATCTTTGGATTCGCGCGCGCAATGCGGGAATTTTCGTGAAGCTCGCAAGCGAAACCAGATTCAAGCGGCCGAACTTGCTCGATTCGCCGGAAAACATTGGTGGAGTGCCCACCATGGACGGCGGTGGACGCATCCTGCTTACCTCTCCCGAAGGGTTGCTCATCGGCGGTAACGACGGATGGCAAAAGATCGACCGCTCCGTCGGCCTTCGCGGAACTGTCTACTCCGCCTTCGAAGACCGGGAGCACTCCCTCTGGATTGGCACCGCCGGCCAGGGGCTCTCGCAGTGGCGCGGGTATCGGGAATGGGAGAGCTATTCCACTGAGAGCGGGCTTACCAGCGACTTGGTGTACGAAATCCTGCCCCAGGACGACGGGTCGCTCCTCATGGGCACTGAAGCGGGTCTGTTTCGTGGAACGCGTCAGGCCTTCGGCATGTCGTTCAAGAGCGTTCCAGGGGCGGCTGGTTTTGTCGTTCACAGCGTTCGCAGGTCGCCCAGTGGGGACCTTTGGATTGGAACTGAAACGCGAGGCGCGGCCCGCCTGGATGCGCGAACCGGCAAGGTGGAGTGGTTTGGTGAGGCGCAGGGTCTTGTCGGCAAGGCAGCTTACACGTTGCGCTTCGATCGCCAACAGCGGCTTTGGGCAGCTACCGAAGAAGGGCTTTTTATGGCCCCGGCTCCCTACCGCAGGTTCTTGCGAATCAACGTATTGCCGCCCGGACGGGTGTGGGCGGTTGCCGAAGGCACCGACGGCACTGTGTGGGCCGGAGGCGTTGGCGGACTCTACGAATTCGCAGCCGACCAGTGGAAGCACTTCACCGCGAAAGACGGCCTCAGCAACACTGAAGTGCTCTCCCTGGGGGCGGGTCTGAATGGAGTCATGTGGGTCGGCTACAGGTATGGAGGCGGCATCGACCGCGTCCATCCGCAAGCCGGCGGCGTCACCATTGAGAAAGGCGTGCAACGAAGCGGCGACGATGGGCTCGTTTACTTTCTTGACTACGACGCCAAAGGACGGTTGTGGGCGGGCACCGAGCGGGGCGTAGACATGTGGGATGGCGCTCACTGGAGCCACTACGATACGGACGATGGCCTGGCCTGGGACGACTGCGACCTGAATGCATTCGCCGAAGAGCCGGATGGCACCGTCTGGATTGGAACCAGCGGAGGACTTTCGCGCTTCAAACCTCTCCCACACGAAAAGCCCGATGCCCCTCTGCAGGTGGTTTTCACCCGCCTGGAGATGGGAAACACGGATGTTTCCGGAAGGTACAATCCATCTTTTGGCGCGCATGACAACTCGCTCATCGCACGCTATTCCGCGCTGAACGCTCCACGGCAAAACGGCGTCATCTTCCGGTATCGGTTGGGAGAAGCGAATTCGACCTGGACAGAGACGGCGCAACGCGAATTGCATTTCGCCAACCTGGCCCCGGGAGACTACCGGCTGGAAATCGACGCCCGGGAACAGGATGGCGAGTGGAACCCTCATACGGCGCGATTCCCATTCAGCATCCTGACCCCGTGGTATCTTTCCTGGTGGTTTGCCGCGCTGTGCGTTTTGGTCCCGTTGTCGGTGATGGCGGGAGTTCTGCGGCTGCGCTTTCTCGGCGCGCAACGAAGGGAGGCCAGGCTCGTGTTGCTGGTTGAACAGAAAACCGCGGACCTGCAGCGGGCCAACCTGGAACTGTCCCGCCTTTCTTTTACCGATCCGCTCACTGGGCTGGCAAACCGTCGCGTGTTTGACCAGACTCTTTCGAAGGAATGCGCCCGGGTGCAGAGGAATGATTCCGCGGTTTCGCTGCTGGCCATCGACGCCGACCATTTCAAGATGCTGAACGATTCTCTGGGCCACCAATGTGGCGACGATTGTCTGGTGTCGCTCGGCGTCGAATTCACCAGTCTCTGCAAACGTCAGACGGACCTGGCTGCGCGCTGTGGGGGTGAGGAGTTCGGGATCATTCTTCCCGATACAGGCGCCACCGATGCCGAACAATTTGCACAGTCCCTGTGCCTGGCAATCGCCGCTCTTAAATTGCCGCATCCCGCTTCGCCGGTTGCCCCATTTGTGACCGTGAGTATCGGTGTGGCAACAGCAACGCAGGAACGATGGTTCACCCCGGAAACTCTGCTTGCTGCCGCGGATCAGGCGCTCTATGCGGCAAAAAAGGCTGGACGGAATCGCGTGTATGTGGCCCAGCCTGGAGCCGAAGCGCGCGCCTGCACGAAGCCATCGGCGTTGGAAATGACGGCATCCCAAGCGTGAAGCCGGGTGCCCCATCCATGCGACGTTCTTTGTCGCATGGATGGGAAGAGTGAAGCCAAGCCCACCCGTTGCCTCTCGCTGCCTCATGGCGCAATCATTTCCTTCTTTGCGATCAGGAGCCGCTCTTAAATCGCCAACCGGAAGAACCGCTTCGCCCGCGCCACATCCTTCAATATCTGCGCCTTCAGCGCCTCTGGCGAAGGCCACTTCATCTCCCCGCGCAGCCGCATCAGAAACTCCAATTGGATGGGCGTTTCCTCATTCAGTTCTATCGGCTCAAAATTCAGAATGTGCGTCTCGACCCCGAACCCGACGCCTTCAAACGTAGGCCGGTTGCCCACATTCGTCACCGCTTTGAAGCACCGTCCGCCACTCGAAGTCTGGATGGTCAGAGTCGTCACGTACACCCCAAATCCCGGCAGCAATCCCGCATACGGCGCAAGGTTTACCGTCGGCACCAGCAGCCGCGACCCAACCCCGCGTCCCCGCGCCTGCGTCGACCGCACACCGAACGGCCGGCCCAGCATCCACCGCGCCCGCCGCACATCCCCTGCCGCCACCAGCGCACGTATCGCCGAGCTCGAAACCTCCAGGCCCCGCACCGTCACCGCCTTGTGCACATGCACCGCAAAGCCAAAACCCGCGCCAAAGTCCCGCAATTCGGAAACTCCGGCCCGCGCCCCATGTCCAAAATGGAAGTTGCCGCCCTCGTGCAGCCCGCGCACGCCCAGCGCACCCGCCAGGATCTCGCGCACAAACTCCTCGGCCGGCATCGCCGCCAGCTCGGCGTCAAACGGAAGAACCAGCACGCCATCAACCCCCGTCGCCGCCAGCAGCTTCGTCCGCTCGTCCATCAGCGTCAGCAGCCCCGGCGCCCGGTGCGGACGCAGAAACTGTTCCGGGTGCGGGTCGAACGTGATCGCAATCGACCGCACTCCCAGCCCCCGCGCTTCTTTCACAACTGAGGAAAGAATCTCGCGGTGCCCCAGGTGCACGCCGTCGAAGTTCCCAATTGCCGCCACGCAGGGACCAAACCCCGCCGCAATCTCGCGCACCGAGCGGTAAACGGGAATCGCCCGTTGAAATGGGTTGACGGAAGTCATGCCGGCCTCACTCATAACGTCACAGCCAGCTCAAGCCCGTCGTAGGCCAGCGCCACGCCATCCGGCAGCGCCTGGTTGGTGGATTCGTGACCCAGGTCGTGCGCAATGTGCGTCAGCCAGGTCCGCTTTGCGCCAATGCGCCTGGCCCACTCCACCGCCTGCTCTACCGTTGCGTGATTTGGATGCGGCTGATGCCGAAGCGCAGAGAGCACCAGATCATCCAGCCCTTCCAGCAGCGCAAAGCTCTCTTCCGGAATGGCGCTTACGTCCGTCAGGTAAGCGGTGCGCCCAAATCGGAAACCGGCAATCTCCAGCGTTCCATGCATCACCGGAACCCGCAAAAAATCCACGCCGTGCACAGCGTTGCGCGCAGCCAGGGGCTCCAGGCGCACCTTTGCCCGGGTCTCATAGGTGGATTTTGGAGAAAAAGTGTATTCGTAGACCTGCTCCAGCGTCGCTTTCGTTTTCTCCGAGGCGTAAAGCGGAATAGGCCCGTCCTCGCGAAACGCGATAAAGCTCAGCGGACGCAAGTCGTCCAGGCCCAGGATATGGTCGGCGTGCCCGTGTGTGTAGAAAACCGCGTCAACCCGGGTCAGGCCGGCGCGCAGGGCCTGCTCGCGAAAATCCGGCCCCGTGTCGATCACCACCACCCGCTCCCGCCCGCCATCCGCTCCCGGCTCCATCCAACGAACCAGCGCCGAAGGCCGCAGCCGCCGGTCCCGCGGATCAGCCGACGTGCAAACCGCGCAGCCGCAACCCAGCGTCGGAACTCCCATCGAAGTCCCTGTCCCGAGAAATGTCAGCCGCCCGTCCATAGCCTCTTGTCCTGACAACTGATAACTGACCACTGATGACTGGCCTTACCGTCTTCCCGGCGGCGGACCCGGCGGCGGCTGCATGGCCTGCACGCTGATCATGCTGGTCAGTTCCAGAAAGGCCATCCGCACCTCAAAAAGCACGCTGTCCAACGTCCGAATCTCGGCGTCGGTCAGGTTTCCACGCGTCTTCACTTCCAGCACACCCAGCAAGTCGATCGTGTTCCGAGCGCCCACAATATCCACCCGCGGCCGCTGACCCTCCTGGGCTCCCGCGCCCATCTGGATCATCGCGGAAACATAGAACTGCTGCACCAGGTGCTCAAATGTGACGGCCGGTGGCGCGCCCATCCCTGGGTTCTGTGCCCGCAACAAGTCCTCCAGCCGCTGAGCGGAAGCCTCGTACGCCTCTTTCTGCCGATGACTTTCTTCGGCTGTCGGCGCGGGAGGCACACCCTCCTGATTCGCGGACTCCAGCGCATCCTCGTGTACCGCTTCCGGTGCGGCTTCCGGCTTGGTTCCGTTCACCACCAGTTGTGGGCCAGCGCTCACTTCCGTCTTCGCCGCAGGCTCGGCAGCCGGCGTCGGCGCGCTCCCGTCGTCGTCCTCCGCCTTGAACTTCCGGCGGTCGATTACCGTGAATTTCGGTGTTTCGCTCATAATTCCAATCTTTCAGTTTGACTTACCGGCTTAATAACTCTCCGGGGTGCCCCAACCTAACTCCCAACGATCCGCGCCGTTCCATCCGCATAGTGGAAAGTCTTCTCCCCCACCTCAGCTTCCTCGCGCATCATCCCCAAACCAACCACCCGGCCCCCGCCGGCCAGCTTCAACTCCGCCGCGCTGGTCACCTGCCCCACAACCGAGCCGCCTTCCAAGGTTAACTCGATTCCCCGCGCCGGGACTGCTCCGGAAAGCTCAAGTTGACGCAAATGCCGGTGAACCTTGCCGCGTGATCGAATCCGTTCCACAATCTCCTGCCCCAGGTAGCAGCCCTTGTTGAAATTGAGCGCCCGCGTCTGCGATGTCTCCTGCGGCAAATCCCGCTCCGCCATATCGATTCCGTATGCCGGAATCCCTTCCGCAATCCGGTAAGCTTCCAGGCTCGCACAGCCCGCCGGTGTGGCGCCTGCCGTCAGCAGAAACTTCCAAAGCTTTTCCAGGCCGGCCAGCGGAATCCAAAGCGCGTAGTGCGTTCCCAGCACGCCGTAGACGCGTTCCACCCGCAAATCGAAACCGTTCCACTCCACCCGTGTGCTCGTCATGGGCGCGGCCAGTACCGGCAGCCCCACGCGCTCCAGGACCTCGCTCGCCTGCGGACCCGTCACGCCCAGCGCAGCCTGCGCGCTGGCCATTCCAGCCGTTTCGCCATTCAGCGGAACCAGTTCCACATCGTCCATGATGATGAACCGTTCCAGGTGCCCGAGCAGCTTCTCATACTGGTCCGCGGCAATCTCCAGTTCCAGCTCGTCTCGCTCACGCCAAACCGTCAGGTCTCCCTGGATCCGCCCCTGGGCATTCAGCACCAGGTTCCACGCGCCGGCGTTCTCCGCCAGCTCGTTTACGGTATTTGTCACCATGCCGCTCAGCCAGCGCAGCCGGTCTTCTCCACGCACCGCTACGCGCTTCAGCCAGCCCAGGTCGTGTACCGCGGCCGACTCCAGCAGAGCCGCTGTTTCATGTTCCGGCGCGTCCAACGCACGTGCTGTCAAAGCGCCGCGATAGTCCACAAGCTCGAGAGGCCTCGCAGCCGAGGCCAATAGCAATGCCAATGGTGTAACGGGGGTCGATGCGCCATGCGCGGTTTCAATCATAGGGAAGTTTTTCTTCAGGCTGGCTGCGAGATTTTCCAATCTGGCCTCGCGCCATGCCGCATCCTAATTATAGCCTTGGATCAGAAGCCGCTGTTCCGGCATTGCAGCCGGTAACCGCCGGGAGATTGAATGAGCAAGAAACACCTTGGGTTGGGTACAGGATGGCGCAGCCTGTCCATCGCGGTCGTCGTCAGTATCGGATCGTTGGCCGTCAGCGCACAGAAATCCCCCGCACCCGCACCGCAAAACCAGCCTCCCGCCCAGTCTTCCGACAACGCCGCGCCTACCCATATCACGCCCGAGCAGGCCAAGCAGCTTTTCTCCCTCGTGGACGAGCTCCTCAAGTTCTCCTCGCAGGAGACCGGCCTGCCCGTCAAAAGCGACGTCAAACGCCAAATCACCAGCAAGGCCGCCGTCGAAACCTACCTGAAAGAGAAGTTCGATGAGGATGAAGGCTCCAAGCGTCTCCAGCGCGGAGAGATCGTCCTCAAGAAATTCGGCCTCCTCGATCACGACTTCGCCCTCAAGCCCTTTCTGCTCGCCCTTCTCGACGAGCAGATCGAGGCGTATTACGACTCCAAAACCAAGACCGTCAACATGCTTGACTGGGTCTCCATCGACGAGCAGAAACCGGTCCTGGCCCACGAGCTGACCCACGCCCTGCAGGACCAGCACATAAACCTTGAAAAATGGAACGACCAGACACCGGACGACGTCTCGCTCAATGCTACGGATGACTCCGTCCACCTGGCCAAGGATGAAATGGATACCGCCCGCGACGCCGTCGCCGAAGGCCAGGCCACCGCCGTCATGATGGATTACATCCTCAAACCCATGGGCAAAAGCCTCGTCAAGGATCCCGAGGTCATGGACACCGTGAAGCAGTTAATGAACTCGTCCGACCAGTCGCCGGTCATGTCCCGCGCTCCCATCCTGCTCTCTGAATCGCTTCTCTTCCCCTACAAGGAAGGCCTCAGCTTCGAGCAGGATGTGTGGATGGATCAGGGCCAGGCCGCTGCCTTTGCCGGCGCCCTCGACCGCCCGCCCACATCATCCTGGGAGATCATCAATCCCCGCGAGTATGAGAGAAAGCACGTCCCCCCCGTGCCCATCCTGCCCGATATCCACCCCCTCGTCGACGCCCTCTACAAGCCCTACGACATCGGCCAGGTCGGCCAGCTCGACCTCCAGATCCTGGCTGAAATCTACGGCGGAGACGCGGCCGCCCGCAACCTTACCCCCGCCTGGGACGGCGGCATCTACTGGGCGGGCCAGCGCCGCTCCGCAACCACCGCCGCCGAACAGGCCAGCACAAAATCGCTCTCCCTCTTCTATCTGTCTTCCTGGAAAAACGCCGCGTCCGCGCAGATCTTCGCCCGCATGTATGCCGATAACCTCGGCCGCAAATACTCCGGACTCAAGCCGGATCTCGACGCCAAGCGCACCACCCCCGTCGGCGTTCAGGAGGATGCCTACTCCACCGCGGAGGGCCCCGTCCTCATCACCACCCGCGGCAAACTGGTATTCGTCGCCGAAAGCTTCGACCTCGACCTGGCCCGCAACCTAACCTCCCAGATCCTCGACGCCCAGGGCACCGGCGACCTGAGAATGGCCACAACAAACCCGCCCACAATCCTCAATCCTTCACTCTGTCATCCTGAGCATCTTGACTCGCGAACGCGAGTTACAGCTAAAATGACCGGAAAAGTGCTTTTGATTCCATTGGGTTTACATGCCGTTCATCAGGAGCGACCAAAGGGAGTCGAAGGACCTGCTTCTTGCATTGCAAGCACAACGGCGGGTGCCCCCGGTTCGGGGTCCCCACGGACAGGTCTTGGTCCGTGGGGTGGTGATCCCTCGCCTTTGGGGACCGGGGATGGAGGAGCACTGGAACCGTTGACTTCCAACCTCGTCCACTTCTTTTCCAGCTCCGGCGTCATGAAAGCCGCCATGCAAGCTGAAATCACTGCCGCGTCGCCGGCAAAATAACGCACCCAGTGCAGCGCAACCGATCATCAGCTGTCGCTGCTATTCTGTGCCGCCCAGCACAGTATCTGCTAGCCTTTTCGCAGGAAAATGAAGCATGTTGAGGTAGCTAAGATGAAAGCGATTCTCACCTTATCGGAAGCGCGGAAGATCACCCCCTGGATCATCGGGGTCACAACCGTATTCCTGGGAATCTTCTTGATTGGCTTAGCCGTAGATAACAGAACCTGGCTCGGTTATTGCGCGGCCGCCTGTGTCGTGCTCACCGGTGTGGTGATCGTCGGAAAGTGGTTTCTCAAATCCGAATAAACGCCTCAGCGAGCCTAGGTCGGCCCGGCGCCCGGGGCTTCCACTGACTCTTTATCCCGCTGTACCAGGTACTCGTCCAGCAGCACCGCCACCAGAACCGCGGTCGGCACGGATACCATGGCGCCCACAATCCCTTCCAGCGCCGAGCCCAGCAGCAGGGCTATCAGGATCGCCAACCCCGGCAAATCCACGCTGCTCCGCATGATTCGCGGTACCAGGTACGAGTTCTCCACCTGTAGATACACCAGGTAGAACACCAGAATGCAGATCACCCGGGTCCACGAATCAATCGCCGCCACCAGGATTGCAATCGAGATGCTGATCGCCGCGCCCAGCACGGGAATCAGGTTCAACATCCCCGTCAGCACGCCCAGCGCATACGCATACCGAACATGCAGCGACGCAAACACAACCGTGCTCGTGACGCCCAGAATCAGCATCAGGCTGCCTTGCCCCAGCAGCCATTTGCCCATCCTTATCTCCGCCCGCCGCAGCGCCTTGTCCAGCCGCTCCCGCCCCTCCGCCGGAAAGAAGGAAAGGAACCAGCGGTAAGCCTGCTCGCCCTCCGCAATAAAATAAAGCGTCAGAATCACGCCCATTAGGATGCGGAACATTCCTCCCGCCCAATCCCGGATCCCAAGCACCAATTGCGTCGCCGCCCCGCTCGCCAGGTCTTGAATCTTTGCGCTCAGTTCGTCAGCATTCAACTGGTTGGCAAAAGGAATCGTCTTGAGCTTGGCCAACATCTGCGGCAGCCGGTCCGGCGCTTCCCCGCTGAACTGATGCAGGTCCCGGATCACCGGCGGCAAAGCCATAAACCCAAAGGCCGTGAGCGCTGAAAGCAGAACCAGCATCAGCACCAGCACGGCCATTCCCTTGAACGGTCGAAAACGGCCCACCTTCAGATCGGCGGTAAACCGCACCACCGGCGTAAGCACCACGGCGAACAGCGCGCTCACATACAACAACAGCAGCACATCGCGCAGCACCCAAGCCAGCGCGCACGCAAACGCCAGCGCAAACCCAAACACAATGTCGCTACGCAGCGTGCGCGGCTTTTCCCTTACCCCTGTCATCCAGTTTTCCCGTTCGAGTCACGCAGCAACCACTGACAACTGACCACTGACAACTGCCTTTACTGGTCTCCGCCCAGAATCGAGCCCACAATCCCGCCCAGCAACGCTCCGCCCGCCGCCGGTCCAACCTGCCTGGATTCCCCGCCCCGCGGCAGGTACTCGCCAATTTGATGCGCCAGCCGCGAAATCGGCAGCGTCTGCAGCCATACCCGGCCCGGTCCCGTCAGCACCGCCAGAAAAATTCCATCCCCGCCGAAAATCGCATTCTTCAGTCCCGGAACCATCGTGATCTGGAACGCCACCGACGCCTGGAAGGCGCCCACGTGGCCCGGATGCACCCGCAGCACCTCGCCCGGTTGCAGGTCCTTCAGAATCAGTTCGCCGCTCAGTTCAAGCCACGCCGTCCCCTGCCCCGCCACTTTCTGCAGCAGGAACCCGTTCCCGCCAAAAATTCCCGCGCCCAGCGACTGCTGAAAGCCCACGCCGATCGTCACCCCATCCGTCGCGCACAGGAAACCGTGCCGGTGAATCATGTATTCCTGCCCCGGCTGCACCTGGATCGGCACAATGTGTCCCGGCACCTTGGTGGCAAAGCTCACCTCGCCGGGATACTGGTAGGCGCGGTATTCGGTCATAAACAGGCTACCGCCGCCTGCCACGCGCTTCAGAATCCCAAACAGGCCGCCGCCCCCGCCCATCTGCGTATGCGTCGTCATCTGGATCGACGCCGTCATCCACGAAAGCTCGCCGCTCTCTGAAAACACACTCTCGTTCGGGTTAAGCTGCACATCAAGCACGGGCATGGTCGTGCCTTGTATCCGCGTTTGCATGGGTGTTCCTCCTGTGTCCCGTCAGTGTACCTGCATACCCCGGCTATGAGTCGAGTGAAATTCGTTGTGCGCCATGAAATGCACAGTTCCCGCTCCAATGGAAGAAATACGCCCCTGATCGCTTTCCAACCTTGTAGCAATAGAGCGGGCTCGTACCGTCCTGAGAATCCTCCCAGCGAATACTCCTTGTGAGACCGGTGTAAGACCCATATACTGCTGGCTCTACTCCCGATCAGTCTCAAAATCACCTGGAAAGAGGACCGGCCATGGGTCTGCGAGCAAAGCTTGCGCGCTTTCTTCTGTTTTTTCCGCTTCTGGGTCTGCCCCTGGCAGCCCAGCCCGCAATTCCGCTAGCCCCATGCCGTGCAGCCGAGCCGGCCCCGGACCTGAATAAGGAGTCCAATCCGACCACCAGGGACGCCGTTGTCATGCACAGCGATGGCGGCGCTGACAGCCGCATGGTTACGGCCGAGGCCTGCCTCGTGTTGGGAACAAAGCAGCAAATTCTGCCCGGCCAGGGATATGGAATACCCGACAACGGCCTCTATTTGGATTGGGGCTTCGCCCTCGTGACCGAGGGTGGACGCTTCGTCGACGTGCAGGGGACCGTCTCCCGAACCGGCGCGGTTTCCCAGGGCGGCCCTGCGTCCATTTCCATTCCACTCATTCTCGGTTGGAACCTCGGCTCCGACCAGCCCATCCCGTCCACCAACAGGTTATTCACCCAGGTCGGGGTCTGGCCCTGCCAGGATGCATCTCCCACATGTAACCCCGACCAACTCAAGGAGCGCCAGGTAACGCGGTTATTAGGAAGCGCCGACACCACCAACAAGAACTATCATCACTCCACCTACGACGAACAAACGAGCGGCCCCGGCTGTCTGGCGCCGATTGTTGACCCCAAGAAAGACCCGGAACTCCGCCAGGTTACAGTCATCGCCCACGGCGATCAATACCTGATCTTCGCGTGTCTCGTCTCGAACAAGTACAAGTCCTTTGAACTTGCGAGCTTCAAGATAACGCCCGAGGACGCCAGTCATAATCCCACCACGCCGTATGCTGGTGGAAACACCCGCATGAACATAGGCGCGCTCTATCATCGGCCGAATGTGGACACGCCGCGGGTGGTGACCCTGCTCGCGGTCCAGATTCCCTCCCTGGCTCAGATCGCCCCCAAAGTGATATACGCCGATATCCACATTCAATACAACGGGACCTGCGATGAGAATGAAGCAAATTGCCCCCCTCCACAAGTGGACAAGCCCTATCCAACCAGCATTGAGTTCTACACTCAGTAAATTCGAATTGTGTTATCGTGTTCTGGCCCATTCAATTCCCCTTGAATCGGAAGTGCAATGAATCGACAGGCTTCCATCCTGCTCATAGACGACGACCCGGCGCATCTCGAGATCTATCGGATGATCGTGGAATCGGCGGGCTTCAAAGGCTTACCCGTTCTGGTTTCTACCCGCGGACTCGACTTTCCGCCGGGGGAGCAGGTAGATGCCGTGCTTCTCGATTACCGCCTCGCCCCGAACATCTCCGCCGCCGATGTTGCGCAGCGGGTCAAGGGACGATATCCGTCGGCACCCATTGTCCTTTTATCCGATCTATACGACGTTCCCGCCGATATTGCGCCCTTGATTCAAGGTTTTGTGCGCAAGGGCAACCCTGAGAAGCTGCTCGCGACCCTGCGCGATCTTACCCGGCAACCGCAATAAGAAAGTCTTGACTGGCGAGGCAACTGATCGAATTCGTTCGACATCCAAAATCCAAGGTCTCAAACCGCATCCCCGGCGATTCAGATTTCTGGAGCAATTTAATGGTTCGCGTGTCTCCCGTTGACCAGCGGGTCTTAAGCGCATTTTTTGTGGAAAATCGACAGTGAGATCGAGCTCGCAGGGCGGTAATGCGCTGGGGATGGGCTTTTGCCGCATCCAGCTGCTCTGCTGCCTCCTGCTTACGCTCTGTGTCTCATCGTTCTGCTCGGCGCAATCTGCCGTGGTCGCAACTCCATCCCAGGTCGAGGCAGCCTACCTTTATAACTTTGAAAAGTTCGTCAGCTGGCCGTCCGATGCGGGCCAGGACCCCGCACCGTTCGCGATCTGCATCCTGGGAGAAGACAGCTTCGGCGAAACCCTCAATTCCCTCATTGCGGATGAAACCCATCAGGGGCGTAAGCTCGTCGCGCGGCGATTGTCTTCCGTTGCGGCAGCAAACGAATGCCAGATCCTTTTTATCGGCCAATCCGAAGAGAGTCGGCTTGCAAAAGACCTTATCGTCCTGCAGAAGAAGCCGATCCTCACCGTCAGCAGCCTTCCCGGATTTCTGGAACATGGGGGGATGATTCAGTTTCTCCTCGAGAACAAGAAGGTCCGCTTCTCCGTGGACTTGCCCCCCGCGGAGCAGTCCGGCCTTGTACTCAGCTCTCAGCTTCTCAAGGTGGCTGTCTACGTCAATTCAAAGCCGGCGCAGGAGGCAAAGCAATGAAGCCTCCTGTTCGCCGCAGTTCCATCGCCGCCAGGCTTACGTGGATGAATGTCCTTGTAAGCGGCATCGGTCTCCTTCTGGCCTATGTCTCCTTCCTCGCTTATAACCTGTACGCCTATCGTGAAGCCGCCATCAGCAGTCTTTCCGGCGAGGCGCAGATCATCGGGTCAAACAGCGCATCGGCCATCATCTACAACGACGAAGTTTCAGCCCGTACCACCCTCGCGGCCCTCGACAGTTCAAGCGAGGTAGTTGCCGCGGCCATCTATACGCCATCGGGCGAACTGTTCGCTCAATACGCGCGAGGAGCTGCTCCGCCTCCCCAGCCCAGAGAGATTCCCAATGGCCAGATGAAAGCCAGTTGGGTGGACGGGTTGGATATTGTTGCCGGCTCGCAGATCGTGCTTCAAGGCAAGGTGGCCGGCACTGTCTACATTCAGGCAAGGCTGCATGGCCTCCGCAAGCAGGCCATGCAATACGCCACCATCGCCGGGGTTGTCCTGGTTTTCTGCCTGGTTGTGGCTTTGCTTGTGGGCACCGTCTTCCGCCGAATTCTGGCGCGGCCAATCGTTTCGCTCGCCGAGGTTGCGCACATGGTTTCGCGCTACCGGGATTACTCCCTCCGGTTTACTCCCGAGCAGAGTTACGACGAACTTGTATCCCTAACGCACGCCTTCAACGAAATGCTCGCCGAAATCCAGCAACGCGACGCCGCGCTGGAGCAGGCCAAAACCGGCCTCGAACTCCGTGTGGAAGAACGCACCGCCCAACTGCAGGCCGCAAACCGCGAACTCGAAGCATTCTCCTACACCGTGGCTCACGATATGCGCGCCCCGCTGCAAACCCTCACCAACGTCTGTTACCTGATTCAGCAAACAGACCACGGAGAATTCTCAGGGGAAAGAGCGCCGATGCTGGCGCAACTGAGCGTTTCCGTCTCGGCAATGTCGGCCATGATCGACGATTTGCTCGATCTTTCCCGCTCCACCAGCGCGCCCCTGCATTTGAAGCAACTGGACCTGAGCCGGGTGGCAAGTTCCATTCTCGAAGGCCTTGCCGAGGCAAATCCCGACCGGCAGGTCGAAACGGTGATTCACAAGAAATGCCAGGTCAATGCCGATCCGGGCCTGATGCAGATCGTGTTGCAAAACCTGCTCCGCAATGCATGGAAATTCACCGGGCTTCGCCAGGGGGCCAGGATCGAATTCGGCTGCGCGGAGCGGGACGGGGCCACCGTCTTTTTCATTCGCGACAACGGCGCGGGGTTCGATCAGCGTTTTGCCGACCGCCTCTTCCAGCCTTTCCAAAGGCTCCACGCGGTAAGTGAGTTCCCCGGCACCGGCATCGGCCTGGCCACCGTTCAGCGCATCATTCGCCGCCACGGAGGAGATGTCTGGGCCGAAGGCGAAGTCGACAAGGGCGCCACGTTCTACTTCACTCTGGATTCAGCCAAGTCTTAGCCGCAAATCCTGGCCGCGCTTCTACAATGATTCTTCGGTGAAACTCCTGCCCATCGCGCGACCGGCCTTTCTACGCATGGTCCTCGTCGTCCCGTTTCTCGCCGGCTGCCATTCCGAGCCGCAACTCCAGCCCGATAACCCTCGCCAATTCCCCGGCGTCGCCATGCAGGACGTCACCTTCTTCAGCCCCGCCCTCAACCGCAAAATGCCCTACCGCGTTTATCTCCCCGCAAAGATAGTTCCCGGCCGAAAGCTCCCCGTCGTCTATCTTCTCCACGGCAGTGGGGAACACTTCCAGAACTGGTCAAACCATTCGGACGCAGGCCACTACGCTGCTCAAGGCCTGATCCTCGTCATGCCTGAGGGTGCGTCGTCGTATTACACCAACGCCGCCCTCAAGCCTGAAGACAGATACGAAGATTACCTGGTCCACGACCTGATCGCCGACGTCGAAACCCGCTTTCCTGCCGCATCCGGCCGCGAAAATCGCGCCATCGTCGGCATCTCCATGGGTGGATTCGCCGCGGTCAAACTTGCCCTCACCCGTCCCGATCTTTTCGTCTTCGCCGGAGCCCTGTCGCCTGCCCTCGATGTTCCCAGCCGCCCTTTCAATTGGCGCCTGGTCCAGAGCCTGCACTTCCTCACCATCTTCGGCCCCCAGGGCAGCTCAACCCGCAAGGCCACAGACCCGTTTCTCCTGGTCCGCTCCGCCAACCCGGCGCAGACTCCGTATCTCTATCTCACCGTCGGCCAGCAGGAACCGTTCCTCGAACCCAACCAAAGATTCGCCGCTCGCTTAAGTGCGCTCCGCTTCTCCTACGAGTTCCACACCAAGCCCGGGGGCCACGACTGGAGCGAATGGAACGCCCAACTCCCCGACTGCTTCGACAGCCTCTTCAGCCATCTCACCCCGCGTCCTTGATCATTCACTTACCACTTATCACTAACCACTAACCACTGCCTTTTCACTCCACCACCAGCGCCGTCTCCGCCGCAGCCAGCGAACTTCCCCCCACCCATATCTTGAAGGTCGTCGGCTCCACAGTCCGCTGCATCTCCGCGTTGTAGAAATTCAGCTCGTCGAACCCCACCGGAAACTCCACATGCTTGCTTTCGCCCGGCGCCAGTGTCACGCGCGCAAAGCCCTTCAATTCACGCACCGGCTGCTCCACGCTCGCGGCCGTGTTGCGAATATACATCTGGACAACCTCGGTCCCTGCCACGCTCCCGGTATTCTTCACATCCACGCCCACCGTCGCTACCGGCCCGTTCTTCGAAGCCAGAATCTCCTGCAGCGGAACATCTCCACGGCTGATCGTCGGCTGCGTGTAGCTGAACCGCGTATAGCTCAACCCCCACCCAAATGGAAATAGCGCCGAATTCTCCTCGTCCATATACCGCGACATGAATTTCTCGCCCGCGTCCCTCGGCATGTGGCTCAGGTCTCCGTGCGCCGGGCGTCCCGTGGGTAGCTGCGCATAGTAAAGCGGCTCCTGCCCCACCGCACGCGGAAAACTCGACGGCAACTTCCCTGACGGGTTCACATCGCCAAACAGCACATTGGCCAGCGCGTGTCCCGCCTCTACGCCCGGGCTCCACGCTTCAAGAATCGCCGGCACATGCCCTGCAGCCCACTTCAGCTCCAGCGGTCGTCCCGCCAGCACCACCAGAATCACCGGCTTTCCCGTCGCCACAACCGCCTCCAACAGCCGTTGCTGCGCGCCCGTAAAGCCCAGGTGCACCCGGCTCCCCGCCTCGCCTTCCATCCAGTTGGCCGGTTCGCCCAGCGCCAGAATCGCCACATCCGCCTTCTTCGCCGTCTCCACGGCCTCGGCAATCGTCTTGTCGTCGTCCGGCAGCGGCAAATGCTCATCCGCGCCGGCCGGTCCGCCGAAATTCGCCCGCTTCAGCACATTGGCGTCCTCGCCAGTCAGCAGTTCGCACCCCGGCGCATACAGCAACCGGTCTCCCAGCTTTTCCGTCAGCCCCGCCTTCAGCGTCACCGCATATTTGGCATCGCCGGTCACCGCCCACGCGCCCAGCATCTCCTTCTGGTTGTCGGCCAGCGGCCCAATCAGCGCCACCTTCTTCGCCTTCGCGGTCAGCGGCAGCAGCGTCCCCAGCCCTTCCACCGGCTCGTTCTTCAGCAGAACAAATGTTTCCTCGGCCACCTTCCGAGCCGCTTCCCGCCGCTCCGGCGTAGCGTCATACACAGGCCCCTCCGGCGCATAAGGATGGTCGAACAACCCCACCGCAAACTTCACCCGTAACACCCGCCGCACCGCCTCGTCCACCACACTCTCGGGAATCTTCCCATCGCGTACCTGCGCCGCAAGCACCGTCCCATAGAGGTTCCCCTCCATGTCCATCTCCACGCCCGCCTCCAGCGCCTTCCGCGCCACCGTCGGACCGTCTCCAATGGAGTGGTTCAGCAACTCCGCCACCGCGCCCCAATCGGAAACCACAAACCCGTTGAACCCCCACTCCTTGCGCAGCACCTGGTTCAAAATAAGCGGATTCGCCGTCGCGGGAACTCCGTTGATGGAGTTGAACGAGCTCATCAGCGTGGCCGCGCCCGCCTCCACCGCTGCCCGATACGGCTCGAGATATACCTGCCGCAGCGTACCCTCTCCCATATCCACCGCGTTGTAGTCGCGTCCTGCAATCGCCGCGCCGTATGCGGCAAAATGCTTCACGCACGCCGCCACCGCGTCCGGCTTGCCCAGGTCGTCCCCCTGATAACCCTTCACCCACGCCCGCGCCATCGCCGATCCCAGCCAGGGGTCCTCGCCCGCCGACTCAATAATCCGTCCCCACCGCGGGTCCCGCGCAATATCCACCATCGGGGAGAAAACCCAGCGAATCCCATCCGCCCGCGCCTCCACTGCCCCGGTCCGCGCCACCAGCTCCGCCGCCGCCGGATCCCAGCTCGCCGCCACCGCCAGCGGAACCGGAAACGTCGTCCGGTGCCCGTGAATCACGTCCTGCCCAAACAGAATCGGTATATGCAGCCGCGACTTCTCCACGGCAATGTGCTGATAATGGTTCGTCGCCTCCGCGCCCACCACGTTCAGCATCGATCCCACTTGGCCCTTGGCGGCAAGCTCGTCATATTTCAGATTCGACGCGTTCGGCCCCGTCGCATATCCCGCCGCAAACTGCACCAGCTGCCCGATCTTCTCGTTCAGCGTCATCTGCTTCAGCAGCGCCTCTACCCGCGTATCCACCTCTTTTGAAGCGAGTTGAGCATTCGAAGGACCTTTGGTCTGGGCCGTGCCTAGCATACAGCCAGAGCCTACCAGAAACATCATCGGGATCAACACACGGAGCGAGGGTTTCAGCGCGATTTGAGTAATAGTTTTCATGGCTCGGCCATCATAAACCGTGGCGCGTGCCAGCGTCAGATCCAGGCACATCGCCCACCCGTCGCAATATCGGGAACTGTGCCCCGTTCATCACGGCCTCATCGTGATGAGCGGGTATGCAACCATGCGTGCGGAGGGGTTACGATATCACCATGCCTACGGCTTAAAGTTCACCGGAAACCATCGCTTTCCTTGGACGACCGGGGTTTATCCATCTAAGCAACAGATATACAAATGGAAGACCAAATGCCCGACACCCCAAAACGCCTCGAACCCCGCTGGCCCGCAATGCTGGCTCTCCTCGCAGTCGGCGGTTTACGCCTCGCCCTGCCGGAATCCCTGTCGATAGGCCCCGACTGGCTGCTGATCACTATCGTCGCAGTCTTGATGATTCCCACGGTTTGGGCTCGGCGACGCGGCTTGGATCATCTCAATAAAATTCTGGGTTATGTGCTGACATCGATTGTGACAGTCGACATGGTCTGGTCGCTTGGCTTGCTCCTGGCGGCGTTGCCTTCGCATAAGGAATCCCCGCAAGACTTGTTGCGCTCCGCAGCCGCCCTCTGGATCACCAACATCCTGGTCTTCGCCTCATGGTACTGGCGGCTCGATGCGGGAGGCCCTCATGCCCGCGAGCAGCGCGGCGTCCATACGGATGGAGCCTTCCTGTTTCCGCAGATGACACTCAGCCCGCAAAGAAGCCGCGACATGCAGGAAGACTCCTGGAGCCCCGGCTTCGTGGATTATTTATTTCTCGCGTTCAATACCAGCACTGCATTTTCTCCCACAGACTCTCCGGTCCTGTCCTCCTGGGCCAAGCTCCTCATGATGGTTCAAGCCCTCATCTCGTTCGCCACCGTGGCTCTTCTCGCGGCGCGCGCCGTCAACATCCTCTAGGCATCGCCATCGCGACCCTTCACATCTCAATTTCCATGAGCGCAATATCGTTCCCATCGGCCAACCTGCGCGTTCGCTATGCTGTATCTGTTCATGGCGGAGACTTATAACATGCGCTTGAAATCAGCATGACAGGCACAGTACGCATGGTTGCCGCGCTGGCCGTCTTCGCGGCCATGCTTGTGCTGATGATGCTGCGCCCGCGCCGCTGGAGCGAGGCCTGGTGGACCGTCCTCGCCGCCATCGCCATGCTGGCCCTCGGCCTGGTCACTCCGCATCAGGCGCTCGCAGTGGTTCTTTCCGGAAAGAACACCCTCCTGTTTCTTCTCTCGCTCCTCGCGCTTTCGCAGTTGATCGGCAAGAGCGGCTTCTTCGATTGGGCCGCCATTCGATGCGCGCTCATTGCCAAGGGAAATGCGCACTCGCTCTATCGCAATGCATTCATAGCCGGCGCAATCATCACCGCAATCCTCTCCCTGGACACAACAGCGGTCATGCTCACGCCCGTCATGCTGGCCTTGGTAAAGCGGCTCAAAGTTCCCGCGGCTCCTTACGTCCTGCTCTGTGCCTTCGTTGCCAACGTCGGTTCTCTGCTGCTTCCCATCAGCAACCTCACCAACCTGCTCTTCGCGGACGCCTTCCACCAGAGCTTCGCTGCCTTCGCGGCACGGATGATCCTGCCTCAAATCGTCGCGCTCGTCACCACCTACGCCATTCTGCGCTGGCACTTTCGCCGCCATCTGCCCACCACCTTCAACACCGAGTCGCTCCCTGACCCCGCCAGCGTAATTCCCAACCGCCCCTACTTCACCGTCTGCATCACAGTCCTTGTCGCCGTCCTCGTCGGCTACTTCCTGGCCCCGCTCATCGGCCTCGAACCCTACGTCTGCGCCTTCGCCGCCAGCGCCGTGCTGCTGCTTGCCGGCAGGGTGCATGGGCGCGTAAAAATTGGCTTCGTCCGCGAACTCGCATGGGACTTGTTCCCCTTCGTCATCGGGCTTTTCATCGCCGTGCAGGGAATTGAGAACCTGGGGCTGGTCGGCATCGCTTCCAGCGCGCTTGCGAAAATGCGCCCTGATTCGCCGCAGATACTTCTCGCCGCGGCCGGCGCCACCGCCTTCGCCTCGAACATTGTCAACAATCTTCCCGCCGCGCTCATTGCCCGCAGCGTCCTCTTGAGCGCGCACGCCCATACGGGCACGGTGCTTGCCACGCTCATCGGTTCCAACGTCGGCCCCATGATCACCCCCTTCGGCTCACTGGCAACCATGCTGGTCCTCGCGCTTGCACGGCGCGATGGAGAAGAAGTCCGCGCCGGCCAGTTGGTCGTGCTCGGCCTCTGGGCGGTACCGGTCATCGTGGTCCTGAGCGCGCTCTCCCTGTCCCTCACCTTTGCACTGGTGCGGTGACGCCAATTCTCCTCCCCTATCGCCGCACCCCCCGCAAATGCTCTACTCTTGCCAGTGACGAGCATGAAATCGTTCCTCGTGAATCTCCGCGACGCCATCGGCCAGGCCCTGGCCCACGACGTGATCAACACGGCCAAGGCCGCCGCCTATTCCGGCATGCTCATGCTCTTTCCCGCTGCCCTGGTTCTCACCACGCTCGTCGCTCAAATGCCCGAAGGAACCAACCTCGCCGGCGGGTTCCGCGCCACTTTCGATCAGTTTCTGCCCTCTGACACAATGGATCTGCTGCAGACCTACCTCCTCAGCCGCCGCATCCATTCCGCCCAGGTCATCCTCTCCGCCACCACCCTCAGCATCCTTGCCGGCCTCGGCATGATGCTCTCCCTCATGGAAGGCTTCCGCCGCGCCAACCACCTCCCGCACGATGACTGGGGCTTTTGGCAACGCCGCCTCCGTGCGCTGCTCCTCGCCCCCCTGGCACTGGTTCCGCTGTCCCTGGCCACCATCGTCGTCGTCTTCGGCCACCAGATCGAGTCCTGGATGATCGCCAACGCCGACCACGAACTGCGCCACGTCGTCCTGGTTTTCTGGCGCATCGTCCGCTGGTCCATCGCTCTGCTCACCAGCGTCACCGTCCTCACCGCCCTCTACCACTTCGGCACCAGCCATAAGGAAAAGTGGACGCGCGTCGCCCCCGGCGCCATCACCGCCACGTTTTTCTGGTTTCCCGCCACCCTCGCCTTCGGCTATTACGTCACCCGGATCGCCGACTACTCCATGTTTTACGGCTCCTTCGGCGCCGGAATCGCCACCCTCGTCTGGCTCTTTCTCACTGCCTTCAGCGTCCTCGTTGGCGCCGAACTCAATGGCGCCATCTACCTCAACCGCCTCGGAAAAGGCGATCGCGCTCCCTAAACCCGATTTGCTCTGTCCGAGTCAGTGACACTTCTCACGGACGATCGTGCTTCATCCGATGCATACTGAAGGAGCCAGAAGTTTTGCTCGCCAGGCCCGTAACAACAGGCCTTTGCCCGCAGGGAGCAGCCCGCCCCCGTGTACAATGAAGCGGGTCCCAATCCACTCGCGTTCCATAACGCCTTGAACTTTTTTGGAGCAATCCCATGCCCTACGTTGAAAGCACTCTGAACGATATCCCGTCGCAACGCCGCGCAAAAATCGTCGCCACTCTCGGGCCCGCCTCCAACACCGAGCCTGTCTTCCGGGACCTCGTTCGCGCCGGTGTCGACGTGGTTCGTCTCAATTTTTCCCACGGCACCCACGAGGAGAAGCTGGCCCTCATCCAGATGATTCGCAAAGTGAGCCGCGAAGAGCGCAAGCCGCTTTGTATCCTGGCCGATCTGCAAGGCCCCAAGATCCGCACTTCCAAGCTCAAAGATCACGTCCCGGTGCTGCTCAAAGCCGGAGGCCGCCTCACCATCACCCCCCGCGACGTTCCGGGGACGGCTTCCCTGGTTGGCACCACCTTCAAAACACTCGCTGAAAACGTTGAGCAAGGCTCCCGCATCCTGCTCTCCGACGGCCTGCTCGAACTCCGCGTCCACGAGGTCGACGGCGACGATGTAGTCTGCGAAATCATCAACGGCGGCCTGCTCGGTGAAAACAAAGGAATTAACCTCCCCGGCATTCCCGTCCGCGTTCCCTCGCTCACTGAAAAAGACTCGGAAGATCTTGAATTTGCGCTCAAGAACGGCGTCGACGCCATCGCCGTCTCCTTTGTCCGCACAGCGGAAGACGTTCGCCTCGTCCGCAACCGCGTCTCCGCCTACGGCAGCGAAACCTGGATCGTCGCCAAGCTCGAAAAGCCGCAAGCCATCGAGCACCTTGACGCCATCCTGCTTGCCGCCGACGCCATCATGGTCGCCCGTGGCGATCTCGGCGTCGAAGTCCCCCCGGAAAAAGTTCCCGCCATCCAGAAACACATCATCCGCCGCGCCGCCGAGTACTCCAAGCCCGTTATCACCGCCACGCAAATGCTTGAATCCATGATCGAGAATCCGCGCCCCACCCGCGCCGAAGTTTCCGATGTGGCCAACGCCGTCTATGACGGAACCGACGCAGTCATGCTCTCCGGCGAATCCGCCGTGGGCAAATATCCCGTCGAAACCGTCGCCATGATGGGCCGCATCGTTACCGAAGCCGAGCGCCACATCAAGGAGCTCACCTACTCCGAGCCCCGCCAGCGCCTGAGCCGACTCTCCATCGCCGAAACCATCTGCGAAGCCACGGCCCACGCTGCCGACGATCTCGACCTGCGCGGCATCGCCCTCTTCACTGAGTCGGGAGCCACCGCCCGCCAGCTCTCGAAGTACCATCCCTCCGCGCCCATCTTCGCGCTCAGCCCACTTGAAATCACCATCAATCGCCTCAACCTGCTCTGGGGAACTACCCCCATCCGCTGCCCCAAGGTCAACTCCACTGAGGCCCTGGTCGACGTGGCCGAGAGCCTGCTTGAGCAGCATGGCTATGTCCGCCCCAGGGAAGTCATCGCCATCGTCGCCGGCACCCGCACCAAGTCCGGTTCCACCAACTTCCTCCGCCTCCACGTCCTCGGCGACAAGAGCCAGGAGGGTAACCGCTTCCTTACCCCGCACGACGAAAACGCAGTCCCGGCGCCGCCGCAGGAAGACGAACCGCACGCCGCCAAGGCGAAGCGCCCCACACCCCCCCCCCCCAAAGCACCCGGCCGCCACAAGTAGTCCGCCTCAAGCCAAACAACAACGCCACTCCCAACCAGGAGTGGCGCTTTCATTTTTCATACATGACCATGGCGTTCTGAAGTCCCGTATCACAAAGTGGCTGTCATCTTGAGCGAGCGCAGCGAGTCGAAAGATCCGCGGTTGCTATTCGGTCGCGTTTATATCAGGCCGGTCCAGCCGAATCAATAGAATCCATGCGCCG
>Ga0302198_10001689_pt1 | contig 23958 bp, 19 predicted proteins | sample II_Bog_N2_2_FD_193521 | JGI IMG/M metagenome (GOLD analysis project Ga0302198, IMG submission 193521) | Peat permafrost microbial communities from Stordalen Mire near Abisko, Sweden - II_Bog_N2_2 | ecosystem: Environmental > Terrestrial > Soil > Wetlands > Peat | place: Sweden: Abisko... | reverse complement strand
CAGTCGCCTTCACCGCCGGCGTGGGCAACCTGATGGGTCACATCGCCATTGTGCTGGCCATGGGCGCCATTCTGGGCAAACTGCTCGCCGACTCCGGCGGCGCAATGGCGTTGGGCCGGCTGCTGGTGGATGGCTGCGGCCCAAAAGGCCTGCCCTGGGCGCTGCTCGGGCTCGGCATCCTCGTCGGCATGCCCGTCTTCTTCGAGGTCGGCCTCGTTCTGCTCATGCCCATTGTGGCCGAGGCGGCGCGGCGCACCGGGAAACCTCCCGTACTGGCCGGCATGCCGCTCCTGGCCGGCATGTCCATCGTGCATGGCACGCTGCCGCCACACCCTGCGGCGATGCTGGCCGTGGCCCAGTACCACGCGGACATGGGCCGCACCATTCTGTGGGGGCTGGTCGTCGGCCTGCCCGCAGCCGCCATCGCCGGGCCCGGCCTCGGCTGGCTGCTGCTGCGCCGCTGGGAACGGCGGCAACAGAAAACGCCGCACGAGGACCGCACTCCCCTGTTCGCGCCCACGCAAGCAGAGGAGTTGCAAATTGAAGCGGCAGCAGCGGCGCCAGCAGGCAGAGCGGTTCCCGCGCCGGCCGGACCGGTGCTTGCCGCAGCCGCCATTCTGCTGCCCGTCGCGCTCATCTTTCTGGGCAGCTGGGCAGAGGCACTTGCCGTGCCGGGCAGCGTCTTCAACCAGGTTCTCCACCTCATTGGCAGCCCGGACATCGCATTGCTCATCGCCGTGCTGGTGGCCCTGGTAACGCTGGGCCCGCGCATCCAGACCGGCCAGCATCACGGACGAGAGCTATTGCGCAAACTAACCACCGAATCCTTCGAGCCCATCGCCAACGTGCTGGTCATTCTGGCCGCGGCCGGCGGCTTGAGCGGGGTGCTGCGCGAGTCCGGCGCGGCGCAGGCCACGGTGAGCCTGGCCATTGGCGCGCACATGCCCCCGCTGGTGCTGGCCTGGCTGCTGGCCGCGGTCGTCCGCGTCGCCATGGGATCGGCCACCGTCGCCATGGCCGTGGCCTCGTCAATCCTGGCGCCACTGGCCGGCCACGCCGGGTTGCGGCCGGAGCTGCTGGTGCTGGCCACCGGCACCGGCTCGCTCTTCCTGTCTCACGTCAACGACTCCGGCTTCTGGATGGTGCAGTCGTTCTTCAAAATGGAAGTGAAGGAGACGCTGGCCACCTGGTCGGTGATGGAGTCGGTGCTGAGCGTGGCTGGCCTGGGAACCACGCTGCTGCTGGGGATGGCGCTGCGATAAGCGCAAACGCGGCCGCGACTGGTCGGCCTCGGCCGCGTGACATACTTGCACCATGATCTGGCTCGGAGATAAGCGGGGCTATCTCACTGACTGGACAACCCAGCAATGGGTACGAGCAACGGGACGAAAGGTTTCCCTGGCTACCAACGCCTGGCTCGATGGTCCATGCGGCGGAACGACGCTGATCGGCAGGGACTTCTTTGAGACCTATGCGAAACGGCAAGGACTCGAACCCGTGGAATCGGGAGTCCGCGGCCTGCTCGCCGACTTCAGCCTCCTCGAAGTTGAAAACCCGCTGTTGGCGGGCGTCGATGAGCGCGTCAGGTCCTTCTACGAACATACCGCCGAGTTTGAGCTCGATGGATGGTCGGAGTGGCATGGGCTGTTCCGGCCTCTCGGCGGCGCTCTTAGCGCGCTCTTCAGCCGCAGACTCCAGCAACTCAATGTTCCCCTGTCACCGCTGGACACCGCCAGAGGAATGAGCAGCAAGGTCGTTCCCCTGCGTGACCCGGCATCGGGGGCGATACGCGAAACGGCCTGGACCCGGGAACTGCACGCAACGGGAGATGTGATCTATGCGGGCAGTTATTCAATCACGCAGGTTCCCCGCCACCCAAGCCCCTGCGTCAAGGTCGTCTTCCCTCTACCGAATGGCAATGGCATCGTGGTGATGAAGGCAGAGGCCGGTGCCGATGGCTCACTTATGCTGCGCTCGACCGGCAGCCGTTTCGGAGAGCCGGGTTTCTACTTCACCGTCCAGGACGGAGATGGATCGGCGACCGCCCGCTATGTCGCGAGCCTGAAAGAACAGATTAACGTCTATGCCGCCGAAGCCGGGACGGTTCGTGCAGATCACACACTTTGGATTTGGGGCATCGGGTTCCTGCGGATTCATTACCGCATGCGCAGCAGTGCACCTTGAGAGCTCGCCGGCTCACGCCCCCAGAACCGTCCGCTGCGCCGCAAAAATCTCCTTGAGCCCCACCGCGGCCAGATCGAGGAGCGAGTTCAGCTGCACGCGCGAGAAGCTTCCCTTCTCCGCCGTGGCCTGGGTCTCGATCAGCCCGCCGTCCTCGGTCATCACCACGTTCATGTCCACCTCGGCCTGCGAGTCCTCTTCGTAGCACAGGTCGAGCAGCTCGGCTCCGCCCACGATGCCGACGGAGGTGGCTGCCACCAGCTGCTTGAGCGGCGAGGCCTTCAGCGTGCCCGCCTCGACCAGCGCCTTGAGCGCCAGGGCCAGGGCAACCGCCGCGCCGGTAATGGCCGCGGTGCGCGTGCCGCCATCGGCCTGGATCACGTCGCAGTCCAGAATCACAGTCCGCTCGCCCAGCAGATGCATGTCCACCACCGAGCGCAGGCTGCGGCCGATCAGGCGCTGGATCTCGTGGGTGCGTCCGCCGATCTTGCCGCGTTCGCTCTCGCGCGCGGTCCGGGTCACAGTGGAGCGGGGCAGCATGGCGTACTCGGCCGTGACCCAGCCGCGACCGGAGTTGCGCAGCCAACCGGGAACGCCCTGCTCGATGGTGGCGTTGGTTAAGACCCTCGTATTACCAAAGGACACTAAAACCGAGCCTTCCGCGGTTTGAACGAAGCCTGGAACGAGCGTGAGCGGTCTGAGCTGCGGGGCGGATCGGCCGCCGGGGCGGAAGAAGGGAGTTTGGGCAGGCGCGTGCATAGGCCGATTGTACGGGAGTGCGATACGGGAATCTGGCGATGAAGATGCGCTGAAGGGTTTCGTTCCAAGATGGGAAATTGCATCCAGATCGGGAATCATGGCTCAAGCTGATGAATGTAAAAGGCTTACCTACGATCCTTGCAAGACCGCTGTTCCCATATGGAACAAAAAGCCCGCCACCGGCCCGAATTGGCTGTACGGCATTTAGACAGTAAGCCGTTCCCTTATCAGGAACTTAGACTTGCCGTTCTGGTTTGGCACGCCACGTGTAAGAGGTGAGGACATAACTCAGTACCAATTCAGAAGCTGAATACCAGAAGCGGAACAAAAAGAGCCCGACAATGGGCCGAAGCTTCAATCAACAGCATTCGCGTGGACGGAGCGGCAATGCCGGTCTCCACGCGCGCAACCGATCCTTGCCCCGAGGATCCTCACGCACGAAGAGGCGATCAACGCGGAACGGGAGCGGTCATGCGACAGGCAGAATCGGCGGCAGGATGGAGTGGAGCGGAGCGCACGCGGGTAGAGGCAGTGGTGGGAACGCTGGCGGCCCTGCGCGGCGGCGGAGAGAGCCTGGCAGAGATCGCGCACGACGCCAGAAATATGGTGACCGCGCTCGGTCTCTACTGCGACCTGCTGGAGGAGCCGGGTGTGCTGGCCACCCAATATAGTCATTACGGGAGCGAACTGCGGCTGGTGGCCGCTGCCAGCCGCAGGCTGGTGGAGAAGCTGGTGGCGGTTGAGTCGAGCCGGCCCACGGAAGCGGGCGGGCCGCGCACCGCATTGCCGGGAAGCGGACCGGTTGCAATGGCCCGACGGCCGGTACAGGCAGAGACCGCGGCGCAGGCACGCCAGGCGCGGCGCTGGGAGCTTCTTCCCGCCCTGCCCATCGAAAACCTGGCAGCCGAATTGGCGGCCAACCGCAACCTGCTCGCAGCGCTTGCCGGCCCCTCGATCACGCTCACCGTGGACGCGCAGAGCGGCGCGCTGCCGGCGCGGCTGACCGGCGAGGATCTGACCCGCGTGCTGGTCAACCTGGTCAAGAACGCCGCCGAGGCGATGCCCGCCGGCGGCCGCATCGAGATCAGCCTCTGCGAGCAGCCCTCGGACGGCGACGCGTCCGGGCTGCTGCTGGCCATTGAAGACACCGGCCCGGGAATTCCGGCGCGGGTGCTGGACAAGATCTTCGAAGCCGGCTTCAGCACCCGGGCCGCTTCCTCGCCCGGCCAGAGCTGGCCGGTGGCCCACCGCGGCCTGGGCCTGTCCATCAGCCGCTCCATCATTGAGGCGGCCGGAGGCCGGATCGAGGCCCGCAACCGGCAGCCCTCCGGGGCGCGATTTGCGATCACGATGCCGGTGCGCCGGCGCTGACGGCCGCGCCCAGCGTCCGGCTTGGCCGGTTCCCGTTGCACCAGACTGTTTTCGCCGGTTCTGAACTGCACCGGCCATCCATAAACCTTTCACCAATTCTCATGCGAGGCGCATACAATGCTCGAATCAGCCGGGACTACACGAACCATGGAGTTCATTCCTCAACTCGCGGACCCACCCGTGCGACTGCACCTGTTGGTGGTCGATGCCGACGCCGCCATGCGGTCGGCTTGCGCGGAGATTGCCGCCAGCCTGGGCTACGCGGTGGAGAGCACCGGCGACCTGGGCCATGCCCGCAACCTGCTGCGCGGGCATGCCGCGGACATTCTGCTGGTGAACCTGCCCACCGGCAACACGCATGGCCTGGAGATGGTCTCCGAGGTCAAGCTCCTCTACCCCGACACGTCGGTGATCGCCATGACCTCGTCGGGCAGCGTCAACGCTGCTGTCGAAGCCATGCGCTGCGGCGCCTCGGACTACCTGACCAAGCCGTTCGCCATGGACGAGCTTTCGACGGTGCTGGACCGCGCCGCGCAGAGCCACCTGACCGATACCGCTACCCGGCAGCTGCGGGAGCGGCTCCGGCTCTCGCAGGGCCTGGGCGCCATGATCGGCCGCTCCGGCGAGATGGAAAAGCTCTATCGCATCCTGTCCAAGGTCGCCCAGTCCACCCACCCGGTGCTTGTGCTGGGCGAGAGCGGAACGGGCAAGGAGCTGGTGGCGCGCACCATCCACGCCTACGGACCGAACGCGAGCAAGCCGTTCTTGCCCGTCGACTGCGGCTCCCTGGTGCCAACGCTGATTGAGAGTGAACTGTTCGGCTATGTGAAGGGCGCCTTCACCGGGGCCAACCGCTCCAAGGACGGGTTGCTGGTTTCGGCCGAGGGCGGCACGGTGTTTCTGGACGAGATCGGCGAGCTGACGCTCGATCTGCAGGCCAAGCTGCTGCGCTCCCTGCAGGAGAAGGAAGTTCGCCCAGTGGGCGCCACGCACCGCGTACCTATCAAGGCGCGCATTGTAGCCGCCACCAATCGCGACCTGGCAGTGATGGTGGAAAGGGGCACCTTCCGCAAGGACCTCTTTTACCGGCTCAACGTGGTCAACCTGCGCCTGCCCTCGCTGCGCGACCGCAGGGAAGACATTCCCCTGCTTGCCGCGCACTTTCTGGACCGCATCAGCCGCGAGCATGGAACCAAGTTCACGCTGAGCGACGAGGCCCTGCGCACCATGATGCGGCACGACTGGCCGGGCAATGTCCGCGAGCTCGAAAACTCGGTCGAGCGGGCCTGCGCGCTGTCCTCCGGCCCAATTCTGCACCTGGGCGATCTGCCCACGCAACTGCAGCAGCAGGGCCTCGAGGCGCGGCGCACGGCCGCGGCCGGTCCCGAAGCACAGGCTGCCGAGGGCGGCGTGGCCGAAGTGAAAACGCTGGCCGATCTGGAGCGCGACGCCATTCTGGGCGCAATCCGAACTCTGAACGGCGACAAGTTGCAGGCGGCCAAGCTGCTGGGCATCGGCAAGACCACGCTCTATCGCAAGCTGAAGGAGTATGGAATCGCAGACCCGCTTCGGGACGAATAAGCAGGTGCCTGGGTCAGGGGCGGAGCGGATCAGGCCGATCGCGAAAAAGCGGGAATTACTGTCTGGCAGATCTCGAATGCCGGGTGGAAATGGAACCCCGCGGCGGCATCAGCATTTTTTAAACAACAACCATTTTGAACCGCCTGAAGACGGTGCGGAGCAGAACCGGGAACCATTGGAGGATCTGGGGATGAGTATCTTGATCGTGACTGGAATTGAAGGCGCCCGCAACTGCGCTGCCGTGGTGGGCACACAACTGGGAATGGAAGTGGAAGTAGCCGACGGACGCAAAGCCGCACTGGCCGCGCTGCGGCGCAAAGAGTACTTGAGTGTGGTGGTGGATGAGACCATGGCCGAGTGCGACCCGTCGGCAGCCGAGTCCATCTGGGAGCGGGCCGGCCTCGCCATTCCATTGCAGATCAACTTTGCGCTCTCCGGAGCGGCACGGCTGACGCGCGAGATCCGCGCTGCCCTGCATCGCCGCGAGCGCGAGCAGACGCTGGCCCGGCGCGCGGCCGCGGCAGCCATGGAGAGCGAACTCAAGAACACCGTAGCCGGGCTGCTGCTGCACTCCCAGCTCGCGCTCTCCGACAGCGCGATCTCGGCCCCTGTAGCGGAAAAGCTGCGCGTTGTCGCCGATCTGGCCGGCAGTCTGCGCCAGCAGCTCAGCGCTCCCATCCCCGTTCGCAGCGACACGGCGGCGTGAGCCGACAGTCTCGGCCACGATGACCTCGGCTAGCCCACACAGAAGGCTTCAGGCCGCACTCGGCAGCCGGTCGCGCAGCTTGAGGAACGGCCGCTCCACGCACAGATAAAGCACCGTGGCCGCGGCCACGCAGAAGAGCGCATAGACGCATAACCACGCGAGCATGGCCCCATGCGCGATGGCCGGAGCGCAGAGATCCACGATGTGGATCAGCTCCTTGTGGGTGAGATAAAGGCTGTAGGCGAGCGTCGCGATGAGCCGGGCGCCGGGGACCCTAAAGCGCAGCCAGCCGTTGCGGCTGACCGCGGAGGCCACAACGAGTCCCAGCCCGAGCGCGAGCACCGGGAAGCCGATGACCGTGCCAACAGCCGCCACTCCGTCCGCCGACCACCAGAAATCCCTGGTGAGATAGACAGCCAGAGCGACCGTCGCGCAGCCGGCCAGGAGCAGCCTGTGGCCCCGCCGCGCCAGCCCGCTCCAGAACATCGGGCGAAAGATTCGGATCAGCGCGAGAGTGACTCCGGCCAGCAGCCCATCCAGGTGGCTGTAGGTTGGGTAGTAGATGCGCTCGAGGAAGGCGATGCCGGATCCGTCGTCCGATGCGACCAGCGGCCGGATCAGATGGACCAGGAAGTAGCTGCGGATGAGAATGCCGGCGAGTACCAGGCCGGTCAGGATGGCAACGGCCTTGCGTGTGGATGGCCTGCGCATGGCGGCCACCACCATGAGCGGAAAAAATAGATAGAAGTGCTCCTCGACACACAGCGACCAGACATGGGAGAAGGCGCGGCCTTTGCTGCGATCGACGAAGAGGTTCTGCGTAAAGGTAACCAGCTCCCAAAGCGGCGGCAGGTGCGCCGACTCGCGCCAACCCGGGACGGCGAGGTAGAGCGCCAGCACGGCGCCGAAGGCCGGCAGAATGCGAAACAGGCGATTGCGGTAGAAGCTCTTCAGGCTGGGCCGTTCGCCCGAGGAATAAGGCCGCAGGAATTGCGTTCCGATGAGATAGCCGCTCAGGACAAAAAACAGATCGACGCCCATCCAGCCCATCTGGGCGGCAGGGATCAGCCACTCCGGCAGCGTCGGCTCGCCGTGAAAGGCGCGCAGGTGGTAGACGATGACGGCAACGATGGCCAGGGCGCGCAGGGTGTCGAGGCCATGGGCGCGTGGAGCGGATTGGGTCAAGGGAGGGAGAACCTCGCGGAGAGGATTTTCCCATCTTAGTTGAAGACGAGTTCGCGGACAGACCACCCCGTGGCCCTCTCAGAGCAAAACCACGATAACAGTGCCCAGTTGAGCGGTGTGCGGGGTGTTGATTTCTTAAGGAAATCAACACTTTGAAGATGTGGCTTAGGGTATATCTATCGTGATTTTGCTTTAGCCGGCCAGTACCTTCTTCACCAACTCGCTCACCGTGCGGCCCTCAGCGCGCAGGCCTGAGGCCTGAAGCTTTGCCTGCACGGCCTTCATCACCGCGCCCATCTCCCTGGGCGTGGGCTTGTGTCCGGAGGCGGCGGCGACTTCCGCGACAGCCTCGGCAACCAGCGCCCCAAGCGCGGCATCGTCCAGAGCCTTGGGAAGAAACTCTTCAATGACGGTGATCTCGGCAGCCTCGGCGGCGGCGAGCGCAGGGCGGTTGCCCTTGGTGAACTGCTCGATCGAGTCACGGCGCTGCTTGATCATGGTGGCCAGCGCCTGCTGCTCCTCGGCCGGGGTGAGCGCCTCGCGCTTCTCGATGGCCTTGTTCTTGAGCGAGTTCTTGATCAGGCGCAGCGTGGTGGTGCGGGTGCCATCGTGCGCCTTCATGGCGACGATCACCTGCTGGTTGACGAGTGCTTCAAGTGCGCCTGCTTCGGTCATGGAATCCTCTGTTGGTCTTTCCCCGCTGGCCCGGGCTGAAAGACCATTGTAACGATCTCCGGGAGAGCACCGCCGCGTCGGGTATGGCTGACAATTCTGCGCACCCCAGGAAAAGGGCCGCCCCACGGCGCCCCCCGGGGATGGAATTGAGCGCCCGGGCAAGTCGATAGCAGCTATTGCTTAACCAGTTCCACCCGCCGATTGGCGGCGCGCCCGTCTTCGGAGTCGTTCGAGGCGACTGGCGCATACGGGCCGTTGCCGAACGGGGAAAGCTGCGCGGCGGGAATGCCGTATTTTGTCGTGAGCAACTGCGACACAGCCGCGGCGCGGCGCCTGGAGAGGTCCATGTTGGCGGCCAGGCCTCCCACATTGTCGGTGTGGCCCACCACGTAGACCAGCAGCTTGGGGTCGCCCTTGAGCAGCTTGGACACCTCCGCGAGCGCCGCGTCAGACTCGGGCTTGATGTCGGCCTTGCCCGTGTCAAAGAGGATGCCGTTGATGACCACGTGCCCTGCGCCGGAAAGGCCCGTCGAAAGCGCGGCAGCGTTGGCCACAACGTCCTGAGTAAGCGCTGTTTCGGTGACAAAAACCTCCCGGTAGTCGCCGCTTACCGAAACTTGTACCGAGATCCAGGTCTTGCCCATGTGCGCCGTGTAGTTGCCGGCCCCGCCCGTATCGAGGTCGAAGCTGTAGCCTGCCGCGCGCAATGCTGTCGTAAGGTTGCGCACCACCTGCGCCTTGCTGGCGGTCGAGGGGAAATGGTACCTGATCTCCTGGACCTTGCCCTCAAGCACCTTTTGCGGCTTCCCGTCTCCCATGTCGAATTTGAAGGAGTCGTCATCCGCACTCCTGCAACCGGTGATGATGCTGTCGGGAAAGCGGCTAAGCAGCGGCGAGTCGGTGCAGCCCTTGGCATCCTTGGTTTGCGCCCCGCAAACAGGCAGGAAAAGCGAAACAGTGGCGAGCGCAACAAGCACCTGAAACCTTCTCATGGGGTAATTTCCTCTTCGTCGGAGATGGGCGAATTATACCCAGAAGGTTTGCGGCTGTGTTTTTTGTTTTGTGAGAGATGCGGGAGGATTCCACAAATGGCCCCCGCCCCGATCGGGAAACTCCAGAACGATTTCTTGCAGATAGACATTCACATAAATCACATTTTTGTGTATTCTGTGATTTCACTCCTAGGAGGAATTGCCATGATCCGCAAGACTCGCCTCTTTACGCCCGGACCCACCCCGCTGCTGCCCGCAGCCCAGTTTGCCATGGCCGCGGCGGACATCCACCACCGCACGCCGGAGTTCCGCGCCCTGTTCCTCAAGGTGCTTGCCCAGCTGAAGATTTTCGTGGGAACGCAGAACGACGTGATCCTGCTGTCGAGCTCTGGCACCGGCGCCATGGAGGCCTCGGTCTCGAACCTCACCACGCCCGGCGACCGCGTGCTGGTGCTCACAGCGGGCAAGTTCGGCGAGCGCTGGGTCGACCTGGCCAGGGCTTTCGGCTGCGAAGTCGACGTGGTGGAGAAGCCCTACGGGCAGACCTTCGCGCTCGACGAGGTGAAGGCCGCCCTGAAGCCGGAACACAAGGCTGTCTTCATGCAAGCCTCGGAGACCTCGACGGCCGTAAGCCACGACGTGGAAGGCGTTGCGAAGCTCGTCAAGGGCACGCCGACCCTGCTGGTCGTTGACGGCATCACCGGCCTAGGCACGCAGACCTTCGACGTGGACGGCTGGGGCATCGACATCCTCATCGGCGGCTCGCAGAAGGCGGTCATGATCCCGCCGGGCCTGGCGTACCTCAGCGTGAGCGAAAAGGCCTGGAAGGCGATGGAGACGGCCAGGAATCCGCGCTACTACTTCGACCTGCGCAAGGAGCGCAAGAACGCGGCCAAGGGCGAGAGCGCGTACACGCCGGCCGTGGCGCTGATCGCAGGGCTGAGCGCGGCGCTCGACTACATTGCCGGCCAGGCCGGCGGGGACATCGAGAAGGGCCGCATCGCGCTGATCGACAACGCGCAGGTCAACGCCGCCGCCACGCGCGCCGGCCTCACCGCGCTGGGCTTCACGCTGTTTGCGCCCGTCTCTCCATCGGGAGCAGCGACCGCTGTTTCAGTCCCCGAGGGCATGGACTCAGGCACCGTGGTCAAGGCCCTCAAGACCCGCTTCAGCCTGGTGACCGCGAATGGACAAGGCTCCATGCAGGGCAAGATCTTCCGCGTCGCGCACCTCGGCTTCTTCGACTTTCTGGATACCATCGCATTCCTCGGCGCCATGGAGCACATCGCCAAGGACACGCTGGGATTGCCCGTGGTCTATGGGCGGGCAGTGGCCGCGGCGCAGGAAGTGTTTGCCAAGCGGGAGCGGAGCTAGAGCAGTTTCGGAATTTGTGTGGTCCTCATTGACGGTGTGCGGGGTGGCTTTTTCTTGAGAAAAAAGCCACTTAAGCTCGTGCTTCCGGTCTACCGCAATTCCGAAACTGCTATAGCCGCGCTTCGCGCGAGTTAGCAGGGCTTGCGGAGTTGGCGGATCGGCAAATACCGTCTTTAACTCCGCTCACAACGCTAACTCCGCTTATAACTCGACTGCACTTACCAGGAGCTGCCTTTTATGGCTGAACTCACATTCGCGGAAAAGCTGCTCATCGCGCGCAAGCAGCTTGACCTTTACCAGTACCAGATGGCCGAGCGGCTGGGCGTGCATCCCAACTCGCTCACCAAATACGAGCGGGGCGAGGGCAAGCCGCACGCCGCCGTGGTGCGGATGTTCGACCTGTTCTGCGAGCAGCAGGGCATCCGCTTTGACGACTATGTCGCGACGGAAAAAGACAAGGGAGAAAAAATGAAGATCGTACTGGCGGAGAAGGTATCGCCGGCCACGCTGGCTGTGTTTGCAGCCGAACCGGGATGGGAAGTGTTGACGCACGACCAGTTGCCTGATGGGCTCAACGCCGCCCTTGCCGACGCCGATGCGCTGGTGGTTCGCTCCGCCGTGCAGGTGGATGACGCGCTGATGGAGCACGCGCCCAAGCTGCGTGTGGTGGGCCGCGCCGGCGTGGGCGTGGACAACATTGACGCCGACGCCGCCACGCGCCGCGGCATCGTGGTGATGAACACGCCGGGCGCGAACGCCGTGGCCGTGGCCGAGCTGGCCATCGGCCTGATGCTGGCCCTGGCGCGCAAGCTGCCCGCCGCCAACGCGACCATGCACGCCGGCAAGTGGGAGAAGAAAAGCCTGCAAGGCGCTGAGCTGCGCGGCAAGACGCTGGGCATTCTCGGCCTGGGCCGCATTGGCCTCGAGGTTGCCAAGCGGGCGCGCGGATTTGGACTTGAAATTATCGGCAGCGATCCCTTTGTCTCTGCGGCCGTCGCGCGCGAGAACGGCATCCGGCTGGTGACACTCGACGAGCTGATCGCGGGCTCGGATTACATCACCCTCCACGTCGGCCTGACCGCGCAGACCGCCGGCGTGATCAACGCAAAATCTCTCGCGGCCATGAAGAAGGGCGTGCGCATCATCAACTGCGCGCGCGGCGAGCTGATTGACGATGCGGCACTGGTGGCGGCGCTCCAGAGCGGCCACGTTGCCGGCGCGGCGCTCGACGTATTTTCCGTGGAGCCGGCCAAAGACACGCCCTATCACGGGCTCGACAACGTGATTCTCACCCCGCACATCGCCGGTTCAACAGCGGAGGCCCAGGAGGCCGTAGGTATTCAGATTGCACGCCAGGTGCGCGAGTATCTCAAGCTCGGCGTGGTGCAGAACGCCGTGAATCTCCCCTCGCTCACGCATGAGGAGTACGTGGTGCTGGCACCCTACATCGATCTCGCCGGCCGCCTCGGTTCGTTCCTCGCGCAAGTCGGCAAGCCGGGCATCGAGTCCATTCACCTGACCTATGGCGGCGGACTGGCTGAAGCGAAGACAGAGCTGGTGCGCAACGCGGCCATCGAAGGCCTGTTGCAGGGGTCGGAGAACGTGAACCGCATCAACGCTGCGGCCGTAGCGCAGGAGCGCGGCATTCGCCTGCATGAGGAAAAGACCGAGAGCCATCGCGGCGGGTCGGCATCGGTCTTGCAGCTTGAGCTGCACACAGCGACAGGTTCAAGCCACGCCACGGCAACGGTCATTCACGAGGAACAGCCGCGCCTGCTGGAGTATGACGGCATCGACATCGAGACGCCGCTCGAAGGCGACCTGCTGGTGTGCCGCAACCTCGACGTGCCCGGTGTGATCGGGCGCATCGGCTCTATCCTCGGCGAGCACGGCGTCAACATTGCCAACTTCGCGCTGGGCCGGCAGCGCTCCGGCGCAAAGCCTGTGCAGGCGCTGGCCGTCGTGCAAGTGGACGCGCCTGTTTCCGGCGCGGTGCTCGATGCGCTGGGCACGATTGAGGCGCTGCTCGAAGCCCGGCCGGTGAGCCTGCCGCCTGCGAAGTTCTGATTCGAGCTTGACTGGATTGGGAGCATGCGTTCCCAGGTCTCACAACCGAGACCTGGGGCGCCAGGCAGCGAGACTCTGGAATTTCTGGCGCGCAAGCGCTCCGCCGCGGCGGACCGCACCGCAGGTGCCTACTCGCGCACACTGATCCCCAGCGCCTTCATCTTGCGATAGAGATGGCTGCGCTCCAGCCCCAATAGCTCGGCAGCGTGGCTGATGTTGTTGCGGGCTTCCTCAACTTTTTTGAGAATGTACTCGCGCTCATACGCATCACGGGCCTGTTGCAGCGACGAGAACTCTTCAGTCGAACGCGTGCCCGCCTTGTGCGTGAGCGGCGGCAAGTGCTTACGCTCGATACGCAGTACGCGCGGATTGAGGATCATCACCCGCTCAATCACATTCTTCAACTCGCGCACGTTGCCCGGCCAGTGATAAGCGCCGAGTGTGGCCAGTGCGTCGTCGCCGATCTCCATCCGCGGACGGCCGTACTGGCGGCCAAATTCGGCGAGAAATTCCTTCGCCAGCAGCGGAATGTCCTGCTTGCGCTCGCGCAGCGGGGGCACAAAAAACGGGACCACGTTGAGCCGGTAAAAAAGATCTTCGCGGAAGTTGCCCTTGGCGATCTCTTCCTCCAGATCCTTGTTGGTAGCGGCGATGAGGCGCACGTCCACGCGCAAGGGCTGCGTGCCGCCAACGGGCGTGAAGAGCTGGTCGTCAAGCGCAGAGAGCACCTTGGCCTGCGTCTTCAGGCTCATGTCGCCCACTTCGTCCAGAAACAGCGTGCCGCCGTCGGCGCGCTCCAGCGTTCCGCGCTGCTCCACCGGGCCGCCGGGCTGCGCGCCGTGGCGATAGCCGAACAGCTCCGCCTCAATGTGCGCTTCCGGAATCGCGGCGCAATTGAGCTCGACAAAGACGCGGTCGCGGCGCAGGCTTTCCGCATGAATCGCCCGGGCGATCAGTTCCTTGCCGGTGCCCGACTCGCCGTAGATGAGCACGCGCCCGTTGGTGGGCGCCATCAGGCGAATCTGCTGGCGCAGCGCCTTTAACGGAACGCTTTCGCCGGTGAGCACCGAGCCCACGCTGAACTGGCGCTTGAACTCGAGATTCTCCGTGCGCAGGCGGCGCGCTTCCACCGCGTTCTTGAGCACGATCAACGTGCGGTCGAGCGAGAGCGGCTTTTCGAGGAAGTCATACGCGCCCAGCTTGGTGGCCTTGACGGCTGTTTCAATTGTGCCGTGGCCGCTGATGATCACCACTTCCGGCCGCATATCCTGGGCCAGCTGGTGCATTTCCGTCAGCACGTCGAGACCATCGCGGTCGGGCAGCCAGATGTCGAGCAGGACAACGTCGTAAGGCGCATCCTGCAACAGAACCATGGCCTCGGCGGCCGTGGCCGCTGTGGCCACGCTGTAACCCTCCTCGCGCAAAATCTCTTCGAGAGAGTTGCGAATCTCCGCTTCGTCGTCCACCACCAGGATGTGGTTCATGATGTCAATCCTCGCACGGCAGAGCCCTCAAGCACGGACTGAGAGGTTGCGGTCGCGTCCAGCAACGGCAACCGCAGCATGAAGCGCGCGCCCTTGGGAATGTTGCCCTCTGCACGCAGACTGCCGCCATGCTCCTGCACGATTTTTGCGGCAATCGAAAGACCAAGCCCGGTGCCGCGGCTCTTGGTGGAATAGAAGGGCAGGAAGAGGCGCTCGCGAATCTCATCGGTGAGGCCGTGCCCGGTGTCGGAGATGGTCACTTCGACCGCCGCACCGTCTTCGCTGAGCGCGCTGTGCACGCCAAGCACGCGCAGCAGGCTTCCCTGCATGGCCTCGGCGGCGTTATCGATCAAGTTGGCGAGCGCGCGGCGGATGCCATCGTGATCGGCAAGCACCGCGGGCAGGTCCGGCTCCAGATCCCACTCGACCGTAATGCCTTCCAGACGCCCTGCAAACAGGGCCAGCGCTTCCTCGACCACGCGGTTCAGGTCGCAAGGGCGCGGCTGCGGCGCCGGAAACTGCGCCAGCGCGGAGAACTGATCAACCAGTGTCCGCAGCGTTCCCACACAACCGAGAATCACCTCGCTGCACTTGCGAATCACCTGCATCGAATCCGGCTGACGCCGCTCCAGATGCCTGCCGATACGCTCGGCAGAGAGCGCGATCGGCGTGAGCGGATTCTTGATCTCGTGGGCCACGCGCTGCGCTACTTCTTTCCACGCCAGTTGCCGCTGCGCGCGCAGCAGCTCGGTCATGTCCTCGACCACCAGCACGGTTCCCTGCTTGCTGTGCGCCAGCTCCAGTCGCGCGCTGGTCACGCCCAGGTGCATGGTGCGGCCGCGGGCATGCATCTCAATCTCTGTGGATGCGGCGCCCATGCGCTGACCGCGCCGGATCACGCCGGCCAGGTCGTCCCAGCACTCGGCCGGCAGCAGATCTTCAATGCGCTCTCCGGTCAGGCTCACGTCCTCACGGCGGCCCATCAGGCCGGCAAAGGCGCGATTGGACTGCAGCACCGTGCCTCCGCCATCCAGCGTGACCACGCCGCTGGGAATGGTTTCGACAATGGTCTCGAGTTCGCGCCGGCGCTCCTCAATGGCCTGATTGGCCGCGGTCAGCTGTGCTGACGATGTTTCCGCGAGCGACCGGCTGGCGTCGAGATCGGCAGCCATGTGATTGAACGCGCGCACCAGGTCGCCCATTTCGCCGGTAGCCAGCACCGATATGCGGTGGTCGTATTTGCCATCGGCAATCTCGTCCATCGCATCGCCCAGAGCCTCAACCGGCCGCGTGATCTGCTTGGACAGAAACAGCGCCAGCCACACGCTCGAAAAGAAGACAAACACCGTGATCAGCAAAAGTAGCAGGACGAAGAAATTGCGGATGCTCCTGCGCGAGCGGAACAGCTGCCAATATTCGTCGGCGCCCGCTCGGATGCGGGTCACCGTCTGGCTCAGTCCCTTCGGCATAGGCAGCGCCACAACAACCACTTTCTCGGAAGCCGTGGCCGCGATGCCGAGCGCGTATTCCTGCCCGCCCACGCTGAAGACAGCTTCATCGCCGCGCTGCGCGGCAGAGAGCAGGTTGGCTGAGAGCGGCCCGTGCAGCGTAACGGCAGCGGTGGTTGTGCCCGTGTCGTTCTTCTCCGGCAGCCACGGCAGCAGACTGGCCGGGCTCGACTCCGGCGGCGCCTGAAAGCTGGCGATCGGTTTCAGGTTCTTGCCATAGACCACGGCAAAACCATCGCCCAGCGTGATGCGATGAGAACCAAGCTCGTCCTGCAACCTGGGCGCGTCCAGGTCGGGCGCGCCGGCGCTGGCGATCGACTCGGCTTCAACCCGCGCATTGTCGGTGACGTATTGAGCCAGCTCCAGCACCACGCGCGTCGAGTCCTCGCGCAGCTCCGAAGTCTTCGGCGAAAACCAGCGGTCCATGGAGCGGTTCATCAGGTTGAAGCTGAACAGAAACATGCAGACCGCGGGCGTGAGCGCGATCAGCACCGCTCCCAGCACCATGCGGGTGCGCAAACGCGCGCCCAGCGCACTGCTGGTCTGGCCCACGTAGAGTTTGAGAATGTTCCTGAGCAGCAGCATCAACAGTAACAGCAGCAGTAGGAATACCAGCACCGTGAGCCCGGTAAAGGCCAGCGTCTCGGCCGAGGTCTCCGGATTCAGAAATCCCACGCTCGACGTGTTGAACCACTGCAGCGTGCCCAGCAAGGCGAAGAACAGCACCACTCCGCCCGCGAGCAGAGCAACCGATCGCCGCCGTGGATCACCACTGAATGGCATGCGCCGATTATAAAGCGGTTTGGGACCACCGCGCGGGAGCATCTGAGATGCCGTTCGAAGCGGCCGCTCATTGAACCGGGCCGGGGCTTCCTGGCACAATCGGAGTTGAGCCCGGGCCTGTCAGCGCCGCTCACAACGCTGGACCGAATTTGATCCCTGGCCCCAGCACCCCCGCAAAAAGCGCCAGAATCACGGTCGCGGCAACAATCCAGCCCAGGCTCCGCGTGATGGAGCCCGCTGCGGCAGCGGGTTCATGCGTCTTGAACGGAACAAAGTGGTCCATTTGCGTAAGGCCGAATGCGGCTGCTGCGCCCGGAATAGCCGAGGTGAAAATCACCGTCCACCCGGCTGGATTCAGCGCGCCGCCCAGGGCCGCGACTGCGAGCGCCGCGAGGTAGGGGGTGAGGGTAATCCGCCGCAGCCGCTTTAGTCCTCTCGCGTCATCGACAGGGCAGAACGGGCGCATCTGCCTGCCCAGCAAACGCATCGAAAGGTAATAGGCGACGACGCTGAACGCGACCAGGAGAACTCGCCAAAACCAGCCCGGGTTGAGCCCCGCAATCACCGCCGCCCAATCCCCGAACAGTGCAATCCCAGAGTAGGCCGGATACGCGGCGGCGAAGAACAGGTTGAAGGCAATCGACAGGGTGAGAAAATAGCGCAGACGCAGCCCCGCCTTTGACAGCAGGCGCAGAGCAGCAAGCGAGAGCAGTCCCACAATCGCATTCGCAATTCCGCCCGCCGCGGGGATCCACCGGCTGAGGCTGCCGCCCGAACTGAAGTAGCAGGTGGTCAACATCACCGGCGTTCCGCCGACTGCCAATGTCGTCAGTCCATGCCCCAATGCCTCGTGGACCACGTCCGCCAGGATGAACGCAACCGTGCCCTGCGCCAACAACGTGAATGTGTCATCCTTGAAAGGCTCCGACACAATCGCTGCCTTATCTCCCGCCACTTGACTTCTCCTTCTTGGCTATCTTGTGCAGTTCGCTCAATGTCTCTTCCGCCCACTTGACATGTGCCTTGAGCTCCATCTGCCCAAACCGCGCCGCCATCTTCCAATAGGGCGCGCCGGGATAGCGCTGATTCTGTGCAATGTCCTCGCGCTCCACGCGCGTCAGCTCGCGCAAGACCGAGGTTTCCGATTCCACCATGCTCTCCACCCAGCCGATCAGGGTTTTCGTTTGAATCCGCTCGCCGAAGAATAGTTTCAGCAAGAACTCGTTTCGCGGAACCTCGGGCTGCGGCGGAACGGCGAGCCATGCGGCCAGCCGGTCGCGCCCCTTGTTCGTGATTGAATAAATGGTCCGGTCCGGCTTGCCTTTCTGCCGCTCCATTTTTGCGCTTACCTGGCCATCGGCGGCCATTTTCTTCAGGTTGGGGTAAATTTGCCCGTAGCTCTCGTTCCAGATGTGGCCGACCGAGGCGCGGATAGTGAGCCCCAGGTCGTAGCCGGACATCGGTTCGATGGCCAGCAGGCCGAGCAGGACTTCACGGCTTGAGCTTGCGCGTTTAGTCATATGACTATTAGATATATGCCTAGAAGATATTTGTCAAGAAGGATGTGCCGAGCGCGATGCGCATTCAGCATTCAAATCGGAGCGAGCAAGGGGTATTCACGCCGCAGAATCGGAGGGAGCATGGGCATTATTGGAGGGAGCAGGGACATTCATGCCCCTGAAATAGGGCGCCGCACGTTTCGGCCTTCAGGCCCGGGCATTCTGTATGAGCGAAAGCGGCGCCCGGGGTTGAAGCCATACCCGTTCCTGCATGGTTCCGTGGGCATTCATGTTCTTGTACCCCCCGCAACCAAAACCCGCGATGAGGCGCTCAAGGACGCTGATCGACGAACAGCAAACCAGTTGCCCCATCAGATCTGCGAACAACTCAGCGGACTTAAGATCAGGTTGGTCACGTTGGTCACGATCTGGTCGTAGGCGTAGCGCTGGCTGGTCGACAGCTTCTTCCACGCCGGATCGTTGCGGAACAGATCCCACTTCGCGTCGAGTTCGGTCAGGTCGGTCATGCTCAGCATGTAGGTCAGATTAGGCATGCGCGAGCCCACAAGTGTGTCGCCGAAGAAGACCGGATGCAGTCCGGCCTTGACGAAGATATCGAACTCGCCGGAGTTGAACATCTCCACCTTGCGCACATGCTCGCCGTGGCTCGGGCTCTCATAGGTACGCAGTTGAAAGATGCGCTTGGCCTTCGCGGCCGTTGCAGCCGGCGGCGTGAGTTTCGGCCAGCCCGTGAACGCCGACATCAACGAGCTCTCCATGCGCAGAAACGCAGGCGCGCCGGCTGTCGCATTCCAGAACGCGTCGGCAGCCTTGAGGAAGGCCGCATCTTCGGCCAGGCGCAGATCGAGCGTGGCCACAGCCTCCAGCGCGCCGGGAATGAGCAGGTAATACGACGGAGTTTCAGGGCCGATATCGAGGCGGAACGCACCAATGGGCCCCATGCCCATCCGCGTGAGCGCGGGGATCAGCGCGTCGGAAAAATAGCTCTCCACCAGCTTCCCTTGCGGGCCCTGCTGCAATCCATAGCGCTGCAGCATGTAGAACTCGCGGCCCGCTGTTGTGCCTTGCGCGTGTGCCGACTGACTGTCTGTGAATGCAATCGCCGATGCCGCAACCGATGCCGCCAGAAATTCACGCCGTTTCATGATGCCCTCCCGCTGAAACACCATTTTTACACGAGCGTGCGGCAGCCATCCTGCCGGCGCGACCGCCTTGACAATCCTTTGCTTCGAGGCCGATGATTCTGCCTCACAAAGCGTTCCGCTTCGACCGCCGCAGCCAACGCGCATGTCTCAAGGAGGACCCTTGGTAAACCGGACTCTTGCTCGCATCGCCCTTGCCGTGACACTCTGTTTTCCCTCGACGTACACGCAGGCACAAAGCACCACAACGGCCGCGCAACTGCCCGCCAAGCGTCTGGTGGCCGACTACGACTCCGGCAGCAAGTTTCTTGCTGCGCCGTACACCTACACCGCCGCGCAGATTCCCTACTCCAAGATCACCCACATCATCCATTCCGGCGTCGGCTTTGACGCCGATGGCAACCTGCAGGTGCCCGACCAGTTCATTGAGCCCACGCTCATCCCCAGCGCCCATGCGGCCGGCGCAAAGGTTCTGCTCTTGATCGGCGGCGACGTTACCGGCCTTGAAGCCAATCCCAGTGCCGTTCCCACGCTCGTCGCGAATCTGAAAGCCTTCGAAGTCCAGTACGGCTATGATGGACTCGACCTCGACTGGGAGTATCCCGGAAGCGCCGCGGACACCGCCTTCCTGTTCACCTTGGAAACGGCCTTTCGCGCCAGCTTTCCGTCTCCGCGTTACATGCTCTCCGTCGATGCTGCTCCGTGGAGCGCGTCGCAGTACGGCGCCGCAACCCTCAAGAAGGTCATCGACTGGTTCAACATCATGACCTACGATTGCGCGGGACCATGGACGGCCGACGGCCAGCTCAACTCGCCCATCGTCTGGGACCCGAACGATCCCAATCCCTCGGAATGCGAACCAGGCGGCAGCGATCAGCAATCGGCAGCCATCTTCATGGCCCAGGTGCCCGCCTCGCAGCTCAACCAGGGCACTCCGTTTTACGGCTACAATTACACCAACGTGAGTGCGCTCTTTGGCACATGCCCCAACTCCGCCACCACCAAGGATGGCTACTGCAACGGCACCGTCAAGACAGTGACCTACGGGCCGCAGGTCAAGAAAAAGCTCAGCGGCAAAGCCTGGGTGAGCTATCGCGATCCCATCGCCCTGGTTCCCTATCTGCTCCGCGCCGACGGCTCTCCCGGATACATCACTTACGACGATCCGCTATCGACTTACACCCGCGTGTTCTATTCCGACTGGGTGCTGGGCATGGGTGGAACCTTCATGTGGTCGCTCGATGAGGACTACGATGGAACCTCGCAGGATCTGCTCGATGCCATGCACGACGCCACCCATTTCGACGCGCTGTCTGCCAATCTGACTGCGGCAAGCCAATAGCAACGGCGAACTCCTCGACTCACCATTCGGCACTCGGCGCAGATCGAATGCGCGTTGGGGGGACAATAGCTCCTCCTCGATCACGCGTCGGGTCCAGCTCAATCAGCCAGCACGCTTGCCGCCGCCGTCCACTCGCGCTGCTGGCTCTCGGCCACGCCGCGATGGGTCAACACGCCCTCCCAGGTATTCAGCCCTTCGGCCAGCCCCGCGTCCTGCTTGAGCGCCGCGCGCGCGCCCAGGTTGGCAATGCGCAGCAGATACGGGAACGTCGAGTTGGTCAGCGCCAGCGTGGACGTATGCGGCACCGCGCCCGGCATGTTGGTCACGCAGTAGTGCACCACGCCATCAACCTTGTAGCTGGGGTTCGAGTGCGACGTCGGTCGCGCCGTCTCCACGCAGCCGCCCTGGTCGATGGCCACGTCCACAATCACCGCGCCCTTCTTCATCCGCGCGACCATGGCTTTGGTCACGATCTTCGGCGCAGTGGCGCCGGGAATGAGCACGCCGCCGATCACCAGGTCAGCCTCGCGGGTGACCTGGGCGAGGTTGTAGCTGTTCGAAGCCAGCGTGTAAAGCCGCCCGCCAAAAATGTCGTCGAGTTCGCGCAGCCGGTTCATGCTCACATCAACCAGCGTGACCTTCGCGCCAAAGCCCAGCGCAATCTTCGCCGCGTTGGTGCCCACCACGCCGCCGCCGACGATGGTGACGTTGGCCGGCGCCACGCCGGGCACGCCGCCCAGCAGAATGCCGCGGCCGCCGTGCTCCTTTTCAAGATACGCAGCGCCCACCTGCACGCTCATCCGCCCGGCCACTTCGCTCATCGGCGTCAGCAGCGGCAGCGTGTTCTGGCGGTCGCGCACCGTCTCATAGGCAATGCCGATGACCTTCTTCTTCAGCAGCTCGTCGGTGAGCGCGGGCAGCGGAGCCAGGTGCAGATAGGTAAACAGCACCAGGCCGGGACGGAAGTAGACATACTCGCTCTCGATCGGCTCCTTGACCTTGACCACCAGGTCGGCCTTGCCCCAGGCGTAGCCGGCCTCCCCCACAATCTCCGCGCCGGCGTTCTGGTACTCGGCGTCGTCAAAGCCGGACTGCGCACCGGCCTCGGTCTCCACCAGCACGGTGTGGCCGGCCTCGGTCAGCGCCTTCACGCCGGCCGGAGTCACGGCCACGCGGGCCTCGTTGTCCTTGATCTCTTTGGGAACGCCGATGATCATCGCTGTCTCTCCTCAACTTTTGATGCTTGCCAGGTCTTGCGGGTGCGCCGGGAAGCGCCTGCCAAGAATCCTACGGCGCAAACGGCTTCCAATGTGTGCAATCTTCGTGATACAAGAGCTCCATGGGAACGAAACGCGCTCAAAATAGACAAACCTCGCACGATTCATCCACCACAAGGACAATTCCCGCGCAAGAACACGCGTCGGACATCCAGAACGCCGGCCTGGACGAGCTAGATGAGGCCATCCTGCATTACCTCGAAGGCCACGGCCGCGCCACCAACTACGAGGTCGGCGAGGCGGTGGGGCTCTCCGCCTCGGCTGCCTCGCGGCGCATCCAGGCGCTTGAGGCTTCAGGCGCCATCCGCGGGTACCGCGCGCAGATCGACGACCGCCTGCTGGGCAAGCGCATGACGGTCTTCATCCGCGTGACCCTGGAGCGGCAATCGGCGCCGGTGCTTTCCGCTTTTGAAACCGCCGTCCGGCGTTCCAAAAACGTCGTGAGCTGCCACCTTATGGCCGGCCAGTACGATTACATGTTGCTGGTGCGCGTCGCCGGAATTGACGACTACGGGCGGCTGCATCAGAATGAGTTGTCGCGCCTGCCCGGCGTCACGCGCCTGGAAACCAGCTTCGCCCTGCGAGACGTTCTGGAGGCCAGGGCCTGATTGCCGGACCATCCACAGGTTACCAGCGCACTCCAAAGTGATTGGTTTTGAATTACTAAACGCGCGCTCACTCTAACGCTTTAGGCCCATTGCCGATAACACGGAAGAATGGTCAAATCACCAATATTGACCACACGGGGAATTCAGAACGTCCACGCGAAGGAGCGCCATCCTATGTCCGATGCGCCGCAGCAGCCAATCCAGCCCAAGAACTCCGCAGGCTATCGCCCGCTCGTCCCCGCCCAACTGAGCAACGGCACGGGCAACGCGGCTTACGCCTATGTGACTGTCGCTGCCGGACTTGGTCTGCTGGTCGGAGTGGCGGTCGCCATCACCGCCGGGGGAATGCGCCCCAGCGCCGCGACCACGCGGCCCCAAGCTATGCAACCGGCTGCCGCAGGGTTGACCACCATGCCGGCCGTCTACACCGGCCCCACGGCGACGCTGCTCTCCCAGGTTGGTCCGCAAAAGAAGACCGACGCGGCCCAGCTGGTAACGGTCGATGACAAAGCCGGCAAGAAGGCCTCTCACCGCAAGCACGGCGGGCACAGGTTCTGGCACTGGAACAAGAGCGCGGCCAAGACCAAAGTGGCCAAGCGCATGCCATATGTGTCACCCAACGCGCCGCCTGCGGAAGAAGGCCCGACAGCTCTGCAAATGGCTTCGGCTGCGGCCAGTTCGGGGCCGTTTGTCATGGGAATTCAAGGCGAAGCCACCATTGCCGGCTACGACGCCGGTACGGGAAAGGTCGAGACCTATGAGGGACAGACCTTCCTCCTGGACAAGTCGACGACGGAGACCAGCGCCATCGACTGGCCCGACTTCCCTTTCAATGTCCACTACCGCTGCGACGAGCACGGCGGATGCACGCTGATTCACGGCGGCGCCACGGCCATCGCCCGGCTGGCGCGGTAAATCAGCTCGAAAGCAGAAGGGTTCCGAATCGGGTTTCCGGGGAGCCAGCCCGGCTCCACTGCAGCTGCCGCGCGCGTCGTTATAGCTGTTCTCCAATTGCTGTACACCGAAAGCACGATGATAAGTGGCTTTTTCTTAAGAAAGAGCCACGTTGCACGCAACTAAACAGAGCACATGAATTGGAGAACTGCTCTAATCGCACAGCGCGCCTCTGCTCTCCTTGCTCTCCTCTCCATCCTCATTCATGCCCGCTCGTCGAAGCTGCTCCCAAGAAAGGGCCATGGCTCTCCCCCGGAACGGCTATGTTCTTCGGCGGAGACGCGTAGTCCAATTGGGCTGAAGCAAAATCACGATAGATATCGTCTGAGCCACGTCTTCAAAGTGTTGATTTCCTTAAGAAATCTGCACCTCGCACACCGCTCATCAGGGCACTGTTGTCGTGGTTTTGCTCCAATTCTCCGCACGCCGGCAAGAGAGCGTGGGAGAAC
>Ga0302198_10001681_pt1 | contig 24033 bp, 21 predicted proteins | sample II_Bog_N2_2_FD_193521 | JGI IMG/M metagenome (GOLD analysis project Ga0302198, IMG submission 193521) | Peat permafrost microbial communities from Stordalen Mire near Abisko, Sweden - II_Bog_N2_2 | ecosystem: Environmental > Terrestrial > Soil > Wetlands > Peat | place: Sweden: Abisko... | reverse complement strand
TATTGCAGATTGGCGATCATCGCCATGCAGACGATGCCCATCGCAAGTTGCAGCCAGCGGAAATGCCTACCTTCGGGGATAGCTGCTGACGGTGGTGTAGCGGTCATGGTTTCTTCCCCGAGGCACGCTTCTATTTCACGGATGAGCGTTGCCGGTGGGGCATTTTGGTATGTGATATGCCAGAGCGCAAGTCATTCTTTGCGCCTCCGATCGACTTGCCCAATATGCCGCAGCGGCCCCGAGGGGCTTTCGGACCTCCACAGCCGGATCGCAGGCAAAAAAACGCCCCGGAAAACCGGGGCCAGTCGGGGAGGTTTGCACGAAGGGGGAAAGCGGCGCCGGCGGGGGACGTTCCGCCGCGGCGCCGTTTAAAGGCCAAAATAGGGAAGATCGCAGTTTCGGATGGCAATGCGGGCGCTTGCCATCAGCAGTCGGTCGACGGTGGCCATCAGGCGGCCAAAAAACGTGGCGGGCGGCGCGAGGCCGAAAGTGGCGGTCTTGGACATGCTATCCCCTGGTCGCGGGCCAGCGAAGCGCTGGGATATCGACTGAACCGTAACCTAGGCATACCAGATGCCAGCAGCAATTCATTTGTTTGCATAGCAGCATATTGGCTATTGCAATGCAGCATGGCGGGTTCCGCGAGCCATGGTTCTCTTCCAAAAATGGCGCGGCCCCGGCTCGGGGAGCCGGGGCCGTTTCAAGTGCCCGCGCGCGCCGCAAGCGCGCGGCGCCGGTTTCCACTTTCACATCGAGCTGCCCGAAGCCTATTCCGCGGCGACCTTGCGCGGCGGATCGAGCGCGCCGGAAGCGTGGATCTCGGCGACCTGGTGGTCGCTGAAGCCGAGCACCTGGCGCAGGATTTCGTCGGTATGTTCGCCGAGCAGCGGCGAGCGCGTCACCTCGGTCGGGCTGTCCGACAGCTTGATCGGGTTGCCGACCGACAGGTACTTGCCGCGCTCGGGATGATCGACCTCGACCACGGTGCCGGTGGCGCGCAGCGACTGGTCCTCCGCCAGCTCCTTCATCGACAGGATCGGGCCGCAGGGGATGTCGTCCTTGTTGAGGATCTCCATCGCCTCGAACTTGGTCTTGGTCATGGTCCAGAGTTCGATGCGCGCGAAGATCTCGTTGAGGCGCGACAGCCGGGCCGCCGGCTTGGCGTAGTCGGGATGGGTCTTCCAGCCGGGTTCGCCGATCACGTCGCAGATTTTCTCCCACACCGGCGCCTGGGTGATGAAGTAGATGTAGGCGTTGGGATCGGTCTCCCAGCCCTTGCACTTGAGGATGCGGCCGGGCTGGCCGCCGCCGGAATCATTGCCGGCGCGTGGCACCGCGTCGCCAAATGGAATGCCCTCGCCGAACTGGCTGTATTCCTTGAGCGGGCCGTGGGCGAGACGCTGCTGGTCGCGCAGCTTGACGCGGGCGAGGTTCAGCACGCCGTCCTGCATCGCGGCGGTGACCTTCTGGCCCTTGCCGGTGACGGTGCGCTGGTAGAGCGCGGTGACGATGCCCAGCGCCAGGTGCAGCCCGGTGCCGCTGTCGCCGATCTGCGCGCCGGTGACCAGCGGCAGGCCGTCGCGAAACCCGGTGGTCGATGCCGCGCCGCCGGTGCATTGCGCGACGTTCTCATAGACCTTGCAATCCTCGTAGGGCCCGGGACCGAAGCCCTTGATCGAGGCCACGATCATCTTCGGATTGATGCTCTGGATCTTCTCCCAGGAAAAACCCATCCGGTCGAGCACGCCGGGACCGAAATTCTCCACCAGCACGTCGCAGCTCCTGATCAGAGCGGTAAGCACTTCCTTGCCCTTCGGATTCTTGGTGTCGAGCGTGATCGAGCGCTTGTTGTGGTTGAGCATGGTGAAGTACAGGCTGTCGACATTGGGCACGTCCTGCAGCTGGCCGCGGGTGATGTCGCCGACGCCGGGGCGCTCGACCTTGATCACGTCGGCGCCGAACCAGGCCAGCAACTGGGTGCAGGTCGGTCCGGACTGGACGTGGGTGAAATCGAGAATGCGAACGCCCTTCAGCGCCTTTGTCATATTTCTCTCCATAGCAACAGAAACGTTGTCGTCATGCCCGCGGTGGCGGGCTTCAATGATCAAATTCGGTTCAGGTCGGGCACGGCGTCTGGTCTCACGATCCTCAGGGGGTCGCCGGGTTGCCGGCTGCGCGGCCGGTGACGGCCATTCATTTCTTCTTCAGCTTGCTTTGCGGGTTGAGATTGCCGATGCGGCCGCTTTCGCTGCCGGCTGCGGGGTCGAGCACCGCGTTGATCAGGGTCGGCCGGCCGGAGTCCATGGCCTCGTTGACGGCGCGCTTGAGCTCGTCGGGCGTCGTCGCATTGACGCCGACGCCGCCGAACGCCTCCATCATCCTGTCGTAGCGCGCACCCTTGACGAACACGGTCGGCGCCACGTCCGCGCCGCCCGACGGATTGACGTCGGTGCCGCGATAGATGCCGTCATTGTTGAAGACGACGACGCAGACCGGCAAATTGTAGCGGCAGATGGTTTCGACCTCCATGCCGGAGAAGCCGAACGCGCTGTCGCCTTCGACCGCGAGCACCGGCTTGCCGGTCTCGATCGCCGCCGCGATGGCATAGCCCATGCCGATCCCCATGACGCCCCAGGTGCCGACGTCGAGCCGCTTGCGCGGCTGGTACATGTCGATGATGCCGCGCGCGAGGTCGAGCGTGTTGGCGCCTTCGTTGACCAGGATGGCATCCGGCCGTTCTTTGATGATGCCGCGCAACGCGCCCAGCGCGCCGTGATAGTCCATCGGCGAGTTGTTGTTCATCAGCCGCGGCGCCATCTTGGCGATATTGTCCTCCTTCTTGCTGCGCACCGCGCTGGTCCAGTCGGCCGGCGGCACCTGCCACTTGCCGTCGATCCCTTCCAGCAGCGCCGACACGCAGGAGCCGATATCGCCGACCAGGGGGGCGGTGATCTCGACGTTGGAGTCCATTTCCCTGGGCTCGATGTCGATCTGGATGAACTGCTTGGGCGCGTCCCCCCAGCTCTTGCCCTTGCCGTGCGACAACAGCCAGTTGAGCCGTGCGCCGATCAGCATCACCACATCGGCGTCCTTCAGCACCGTCGAACGCGCCGCGCCCGCGCATTGCGGATGGGTGTCCGGCAGCAGGCCCTTGGCCATGCTCATCGGCAGGAAGGGAATGCCGCTTTTTTCGACCAGGGCGCGGATCGCGTCGTCGGCCTGCGCATAGGCCGCTCCCTTGCCGAGAATGATCAGCGGGCGCCGGGCGCCCCTCAGCACATCGAGCGCGCGCTTGACCGCCGCTGGCGCCGGAATCTGGGCCGGCGCGGCGTCGATCACCTTCACCAGCGACTTCCGCCCGGCCTCCGCATCCATCAACTGGCCGAACAGTTTCGCCGGCAGATCGAGATAGACGCCGCCCGGACGTCCCGAGACCGCGGCGCGGATCGCCCGCGCCAGACCGATGCCGATGTCGGCGGCATGCAGCACCCGGAACGCCGCCTTGCACAGCGGCTTGGCGATCGCGAGCTGGTCCATCTCCTCATAGTCGCCCTGCTGCAGGTCGACGATCTCGCGCTCCGACGATCCGGAGATCAGGATCATCGGAAAGCAGTTGGTGGTGGCATTGGCGAGCGCCGTCAGGCCGTTGAGAAAGCCGGGCGCCGACACCGTAAGGCAGATGCCGGGTTTCCTGGTCAGGAAGCCGGCGATCGCCGCGGCGTTGCCGGCGTTCTGTTCGTGCCGGAACGAGATCACGCGAATGCCCTCGGCCTGCGCCATGCGGCCAAAATCGGTGATCGGAATCCCCGGCACGCCATAGATCGTGGTGAGGCCGTTGAGCTTGAGCGCATCGATGACGAGATGAAAGCCGTCCGTCAGCTCACGCTCGGCTTCGGCCGAATTGGCTTCCATGCTCTGTACTATCGCGGACATTCCGCCGTCTCCCTGAATCGTTTCTTGTTAGCGACGCGCGTCGTCCTGTTAGGCCGTGATCCAAGATGCAGGACCGTGGTGTGGGTCAAAACAGCTCTTGTCAAACGGCTGTTGTCAAAAAAGCTCTTGGCCGTGCGCTTCGACATAGGCGGCAAGCCCGAGCGTGTGATCGCGGGCGCGTTTTTCCGCAAGCTCGGTGTTGCGCTCTTCCAGCGCCTCGATGATCGCCAAATGTTCGGGCAGCGAGGTCGCGGTGCGGTCGACGCGGCCGATGGTCAGCTGGCGGTAGCCGCGCACATGCAGCAGGATGTCGTTGGTCATGTCCACCAGCACCGGCGACTCGCTGAGCGAGATCAGTGCCTGGTGAAAGGCGATGTTGGCCTTGGAATATTCCTCGACGTGATCCTGCGGCAGGCGATCCTTGCCGAAATTCTTGAAGAAGTCGCGCAGTGACGAAATGTCTTTCTTGCGGGCGGTGGTGGTGATCAGCCGCGCCGCCATGCTCTCGAGCGCGGCCCAGGCCCTTATCATGTCGACGATCTCGGTCTTGGTGCGGCGGACCACGACAATGCCGCGGCGCGGCACGGTCTTGACAAAGCCGTCCTGTTCGAGCATCGCGATGGCTTCACGGATCGGGGTCCGGCTGACACCGAGGCGCTCCGACAGCGCACGCTCGTCGAGCATGACCTGCTCGGGTGTCGCGTAGATGTCCATCTTGAGAATGGCTTCCTTCAAGGCCTCGTAGGCCTTGTTCTTGAAGCTGGTCTCCGGCACGATTCGGACGATCGCGATATCTGCCTCGGCCATGGTGGACGGCGCCTTGGTTGGTTTCCGTTCGGGCACGACTGATCTCCTGGTGGAGAGATGCCTTTTAACAGAACAATGTCCCATTATTTTTGGCATACCAAATGCCAGAATGTCAAGTTAGCCGTATTTTCAGCACTTCCGTTCCAGCCACTCCCTTGACAACTTCGTTTCTGGCATACCAAATGCCATAATGAGACGAGTTCGGCGGCCGGGCGCGATCGGCATTTGCTCGATCCGGCCCGGCGCCTGGTCAGACACGGATGAACGCCACTCGCGGCCTCGAAGCCCACGCGGCACCGCCGAATAAGAAAATGACGTCAAGGAGGAAGCCAATGTCGAATGCCAAGGATGCGGTCCGCCAGATACTCGATTCCGTCAAGGCGGATAAACGTACCAGCCTGACGGCGCCGGAAGGCAAGCTGGTATGCGATGCCTACGGCATTCCGGTTCCGCGAGAAGGCGTGGCCAACTCCGCTGCCGAAGCCGCCAAGATTGCCACCGCGATGGGCTTTCCGGTGGTCATGAAGATCGTCTCGCCGGATATTCTTCACAAGACCGAAGCCGGCGGCGTGATGGTGGGCGTGAACACCGCCGCCGACGTCGAAACCGGTTACGCGGCCATTTTGGCCAATGCCCGGAAATACAAGGCCGATGCCAGGATCGAAGGCATCCAGGTCCAGCAGATGCTGCTCGGAGGCCAGGAGGTCATTGTCGGCGCGGTCACCGACGGATCGTTCGGCAAGCTGGTCGCGTTCGGCCTGGGCGGCGTGCTGGTCGAAGTTCTCAAGGACATCACCTTCCGGCTGGCGCCGGCCAGCCGGCAGGACGCGCTGTCGATGCTGGACGGCATCCAGGCCCATGAAATGCTCAAAGGCGTCCGCGGCAGCGATCCGGCCAATCGCGACGCCATCGCCGACATCATCGTCAACGTCTCCCGGCTGATCACCGATTTTCCGGAGATCGCCGAGATGGATCTCAACCCGGTATTCGCGACCAAGGATGCTGCGATCGCCGCCGACGTCCGCATCGTGGTCGATTTCGCGCCAAAGCCGCCGCGTCCGCGGCCCCGGCACGACGACATCGTGCGCCAGATGAACCGGATCATGAAGCCGAAGGCGGTTGCGGTGATCGGCGCGTCCGCCGAAGCCGGCAAGATCGGCAATTCGGTGATGAAGAATCTCATCAACGGCGGCTACCCCGGCGAGATCTATCCGATCCACCCCAAGGCCGACGAGATCATGGGCAAGAAGGTCTACAAGTCGGTCAAGGACGTCCCGGGCGAGATCGACATTGCGGTGTTCGCGATTCCGGCCAGCCTGGTGGCATCGGCGCTGATCGAATGCGGCGAGAAGAAAGTGGTCGGCGCGATCCTGATCCCGTCGGGCTACGCCGAAACCGGCAACATCAAGGGCCAGGAAGAACTGCAGGCGATCGGCCAGAAATACGGCATTCGCCTGATGGGGCCGAACATATACGGCTTCTATTACACTCCGGCCAATCTGTGCGCGACGTTCTGCACCGCCTACGACGTCAAGGGCTCGGCGGCGCTGTCGTCGCAATCCGGCGGCATCGGCATGGCGATCATCGGCTTTTCGCGCTCCGCCAAGATGGGGGTCTCGGCGATCGTCGGGCTGGGCAACAAATCCGACATCGACGAGGACGATCTTTTGACGTTCTTCGAGCAGGACGACAACACCCAGATCATCGCGCAGCATTGCGAGGACCTGAAGGACGGCCGCGCCTTCGCGGAGGTCGCCAGGCGGGTGTCGAAGAAAAAGCCGATCGTGGTGCTGAAGGCCGGCCGCACCTCGGCCGGCGCCAAGGCCGCCAGTTCGCATACCGGCGCGCTGGCCGGCGACGACAAGATCTATGAGGACGTGTTCAACCAGTCCGGGGTGATCCGCGCCCGCTCGCTGCGCGACATGCTGGAATTCGCCCGCGGCATTCCGGTGCTGCCGACGCCGAAGGGCGAGAACGTCGTCATCATCACCGGCGCCGGGGGATCCGGCGTGCTGCTGTCGGACGCCTGCGTCGACAACAAGCTTTCCCTGATGACGATCCCGCCGGATCTCGACGCCGCGTTCCGCAAGTTCATTCCGCCGTTCGGCGCCGCCGGCAATCCGGTCGACATCACCGGCGGCGAGCCGCCGATCACCTATGTCAACACCGTCAAGCTCGGGCTGGAAGATCCGCGCATCCACGCCTTGATCCTCGGCTACTGGCACACCATCGTGACGCCGCCGATGGTGTTTGCGCGCAACATGGTCGAGGTGAAGAATGCGATGAAGGCCAAGGGAATCGAAAAGCCGATCGTGGCGTCACTGGCCGGCGACATCGAGGTCGAGGAAGCCGCCGATTATCTCTACCAGAACGGCATCGTGGCTTACGCCTATTCGACCGAAATCCCGGTTGCCGTGCTCGGCGCCAAGTACAAATGGGCGCGTGGCGCCGGCCTGCTGTAAGCCGGGCCGGTCAAGCGGGCATTTGCATTCCGCGACGCGCCCTGGGGTCGGCAACCGCGGCGCGTCGGCCGATCACGCCGCGCCGGCTTTCGCCGCGCGGCGGCGCTGCGTCGCCCAGTCGGCAGCGGCAACGACGGCGAGGCCGACGCAGGCCGTCAGCGCATCGACCGCAAAATCCTCCAGCCGCGCATGCCTTCCAGGCGCCCAGAACTGCAGGATCTCGATCGCGCCAATCATGACGACCGAGATTCCGGCGGTGAGCAGCCGGTGCTCCCGGTAGGCCAGGCCGAATGCCAGTCCGACCAGAACGAAGGCGAGGGCATGCTCGCCATCCTGACCGAGGTTGGAATGCGGCCGCAGCCCGGGCGGACCCAGCGTCGCGAAGGTGACGGCGGCGGCCAAAAGCCAGGCGACGATTCTGAGGAGGGTGGTCATCGCGACGGGATAACACGGTTTCCGGCCGGGATATCGCGCTCACGCGAACTTGCGACGCCGTGTGGTTAACGAAGCCTGCGGCCGTGGTTCCCGCCTGCATGGCCGCCGGTTGTTGCGGCCCGACCGCGGTACATCATCCGTCCTGGAATTGTCACAATGCTTCCCGGACGCCAAGGCCGAGCATGAAGCGCTCCCTGATCTGCACGGGGTCGCGCCGGGTGGCGCCGACGCCGGGCTTGTCGTCGATCCGCACCCCGATCAAGGTCGGCGAGGTCGCCGACAGCGCCTGATCGACCAGCCGCTCGAAATCCTCCTCGTCGGCCGCCCAGGCGCTGTTGGCGAGGCCGCAGCCGAGCGCAATCGCGACGATATCCGAGACCGCCGCGGCAGGCGTCGGTTGCGCGCCGGTGATCTGGTAGACGCCGTTGTCCATCACGATCATGCTGAGGTTGGCGGGCTTGAGGGCCGCGATCGTCGACAGGCATCCCAGCTGCATCAGCAGCGAGCCGTCGCCCTCCAGCGCGAAAATGCGGCGCTTGGGCTGCGCCAGCGCGACGCCGAGCGCGATCGGGAAGGCGAGGCCCATGCTGCCCAGCATGTAGAAATTCTGCGGGCGATGGCCGGCGGCCCACAGATCGAAATTGGTGTTGCCGATGCCGCCGATCACGGCTTCCTCGTGCTTCAGCCGTGCCACCAGCCGCGAGGTAAGGTCGAACCGGTTCATCACCTTGGTGTTGCGGGCGGCGGTCCTTGCCTGCGGGCTCATGCGATCGCTCATTTCTCGAAGACCTTGCCGCCGGTCAACAGCGGCGACAGAATCAGCGCCACCGGCGCCTGGGTGGTGATCGCCTGCTTGATCGATCGATCGACGATGAATTCGAATTCGTCGAGCCGGGTCGCGGTGTGATGCTCCATCGCCAGCGAGTCGAGCACCGGCCGCATGGTGCGGCAAACCAGCGACTGCCCGTAGTTGAATTCGCCGAGCGTGCCGCGCTCGGACACCAGCATGATCAGCGGAATTTGATAGGGGATGGCGAGCGAGGCCAGCACGTTGGCCAGCGTCGCGAAACCGCTGGTCTGCATCAGTACCGCGCCGCGCATGCCGCCCATCCAGGCGCCGGAGACGATGCCGACGGCTTCCTCCTCGCGGGCGGTCGGGAACGCGGTGAAGAACGGGTCGGCGTGAATGTTGCGGATCAGCGTGGTCAGCACGCGGTCGGGAACGTAGGGCACCAGCCTGATATCGTTGCGCTTGAGGGTTTGCAGCACCACCTCGTGCCAGGCTCTTTCCCGCGAGGCGTCTGAAGGTGATGCGGACAAGGCTTGGGGCGAGGCGTGTCCCTCGGCAACTGCCATCAAATTTCTCCCTGGCCTTGCGACGATGTTTCGTTTCGCGACATTGCCGCCAGCGGACTGTCGAGGTGGCGAAACTTGACGCGATCCCGGGGATTGTCAACATGTCCTGATCGTTGCCATGCTCTGCGCGTCGCGGCGATGCCGTCGACAGGCGGGTGTGCCATAAAGCATAAAAGAAGACTGATCAGTCTACGGGAGAGAGGCATGGGCAGCTGGTTCCGGATCGCTGTGATCGCGGCGGCGATGGTCGGCGCCGGTGCCATGGCCTCGGCCCAGCCGGCATTTCCGTCCAGGCCCGTGCATATTTTCGTGCCCTATGCGGCCGGCGGCGGCGTCGACATCCTGGCCCGCACGCTCGGGGATGCCGTCTCCCGGCAATGGGGGCAATCGGTGGTGGTCGAAAACCGGCCGGGCGCGGGCGGGGTGGTCGCGTCGCAGGCGCTGGTGACGTCGCCGCCGGATGGCTATACCCTGATCTTGGTGGCGAGCGGCCATGCCACCAACTCGTTTCTGTTCCCCAAGCTGCCCTACGATACCTTCAAGGACTTCACGCCGATTTCGCTGTTGGCCTCGTCGCCCAACATCCTGCTGGTGCGCGCCGATTCCCCGTATCTGACGCTGGCCGACATGATCGCGCAGGCGAAGGCGAAGCCGGGCGTGCTGGCCTTCGGCCATGCCGGCACCGGAACCTCGACGGACCTTGCCGGGGAGCTTCTGAAGAAGCTCGCCCACATCGACATCAGCGCGATTTCCTACAAGGGCGGCGCGCCTGCGATCAACGACCTGCTGGGCGGGCAGATCCCGATGTCGTTCAACAACGCGCCGGAATCGCTCGGACAGCTTGCGGCCGGCACGCTGCGTGCGCTCGCCGTCACCACCGCGTCGCGCGCGCCGTTTCTGCCCGATGTGCCGAGCATGGCGGAGACCGTTCCGGGCTACGACACCGAGGTATGGTGGGGGCTGCTCGGACCGGCCGGCATGCCGGCCGACCTGGTTGCAAAACTGGCGCGGGATTTTGTTGCGGCCCTGAATATCGATGACGTCAGGCAGCGCCTGGCCAAGCTTGGCGCCTCGCCGATCGGAAGCTCGCCGCAGCAGTTCGAGGCCCGGATCCGTGCCGACTACGACAAATGGGGGCCGATCATAGCGGCCGCCGGCATCAAGGCCGAATGATGCCCGCGATTCCCGCCTGCCTGGCGCCGCGCGAGGCCAGCCCTGCGAAGCTGCCGGCGCCGCCCGACGGCTGGGATACTCATGCCCATCTGTCCGGGCCGGCTGTGCTGTTTCCCCACGCCGACGATCGCAGCGACACGCCGCCGGATGTGCCGCTGCGACGCCCCGCGTCCGTTCGATCTTCTTCAACGCTGGCCGCCGGATCAGCCCCGGCCTGAAGGTTACGAAATCATGTCCGTCAACAACAAGCGCGTGTTCTACGTCAAATATCTGGCGCACGAGATTTACGCCGAAATCCTGCGGTCACGGCCCGACGTGCGGCTCGACCGGCTCGAGAACGAAACCGTCGACCAGGTCGCCGCGCCGGTCCTGGCCGCGGCGCATGCCTATCAGATCGGCGCGGCCCGCGACGAAATCGCCGGTCATTTCCACGTCGATCGCGCGTTGTTGGCGCGGGCGCCGAATCTCCTGATCGTCTCCAGCAACGGCGCCGGTTTCGACCCGGTCGATGTCGAGGCCTGCACGGCGGCCGGCGTGCTGGTGGTCAATCAGTCGGGCGGCAATGCCCATTCGGTGGCCGAACATGTGCTGGGGATGCTGCTCACGCTGTCGAAGCGCATTGTCGAGGCGGACCGCGCGCTGCGGCGTGACCCCAATGTCAACCGCAACGCGCTGATCGGGACCGAGGCGCAGGGCAAGACCATCGGGATCGTCGGGATCGGCAATGTCGGCCGCCGCGTCGCGGCGCTGTGCGACGGCCTGCTCGGCATGCAGGTGCTGGCCTACGATCCCTTTCTCGACGCCGCCGAGATCGCGGCACGCGGCGGCGAGAAGGTCGAGCTCGACGAGTTGTTGCGGCGCTCCGATTACGTGTCGGTCTCCTGTCCGCTGACCCCGGACAATCGCGGCATGATCGGGGCCCGCCAATTCGCGCTGATGCAGCCGCATGCCTACTTCATCACCACGGCGAGGGGTTTTATTCACGATGAAAGCGCCCTGGTCGAGGCGCTGCGCAACCGCGCGATCGCGGGCGCCGGTCTCGACGTCTGGGCCAAGGAGCCGCCGCCGCCGGATCATCCGCTGCTGCAATTCGACAATGTTCTGGCCAGTCCGCACACCGCCGGAGTAACGCGGGAAGCGCGCGCCAATATGGGCCGGATCGCCGCCGAGCAGATCCTCGATGCGCTCGACGGCAAGCGGCCGCCGCGGATCGTCAACCCCGAGGTTTGGCCGCGCTACGCCGAGCGTTTTGCGCGCAGCTTCGGATTTGCCCCGGCATAGCGCTCGGTTCAGGGCGCCGCGCGCTCGCCGCCGACAACCGCCGGATCCGCGCCGCCTTGATCCGGGTCAAGGTTGGCGCCGCACGGCGGGATAAGCATGGCTTGTCCGGCGAAAGCAAAGGGGAGGGTTTATGTCGCGATTTGTCGTTCGCTTCATGAAGGACGTGCTTGGCGAAAATGGCCGGCAGGCGGAAATCTGCCAGCATCATCTGGAAGTTGACGCTGCCAATCAGGGCCAGGCTGCGGAACTGGCGAAGCGAAAATTCTGCCAATCCCAGGAGCTTGGCCACTGGTCGCTGCGTGCCGACCGAATCCAGGTCAGGGAAGCCGACTTTCCGTCCTGAACGACGCGGCCCGCCTCCGGCAGCGGCGGTACCAGGCCGACGGCGGTGTCGCTATGATCCCGACGGCAAGAACTTGACCGAAAAACCCGCGCCATTGGGATGGCGATTGGTGAGCGTGATGGTCGCCGAGTGCAGTTCGGCGATGCGTTGGACGATGGAAAGTCCAAGCCCCGTGCTGCCCGCCTTGCGGCGGTCGCGTCGCCAGAAGCGTTGAAAAATAAGATTGCGTTCGTCCTCGGCGACGCCGGGCCCGCGGTCCAGCACGCTCACCGTGCCGTCGTCGTCGACGATGAACTCCACGGTGGTTCCCGGAGCGGTGTGGTTGATGGCGTTTTCCGCGAGGTTGCGGATGGCGCGGCTCAGCATCTCCGGATTGCCTGTCACCCATACCGGCTCCGTGGTGCCCAGCAGGGCGATATCCTTGCCCTGCGCCAGCGCCAGCGGCGCAACGAACTCCGCGACCTCGGCGGCCACCGCGCGAAGATCGGCCTTTTCGCGTGGATCGACCACGAACGAATCCAGTTCGGCAATGTCGAGCAACTGACTGATGATGTGCGCCATTCCGTCGACATCCTTGCGCAGGGCCCGGGCGATCCCCTCGTCTCCCAAGGTATCCAGCCGGGTTCGCAGGATGCTGAGCGGCGTGCGCAATTCGTGGGCGGCGTCGGCGGTGAAATCGCGCTGAATCCGAAAGCCCTCTTCGAGCCGGTCCAGCGCCAGGTTGATCGCCGACACCAGCGGACGCACCTCGCGCGGAATCTCATCGGTCGGCAGGCGAAGGTCGGTGCGCGTCGGTCCGATGTCGCTGGCGATCTCCGAGGCCTGCCGCAGCGGCCGCAGCGCCCGGCGAAATATCGCAATGTCCGCGATCAGCAGCACCAGCAGGATCGGCAGCGTGATCCATCCGACATTCCTGTAGAAATCGGCCACGATGTCGTCGATCAGCACATCGCGGTTGGCGAGGTCTTCGCCGGCCTGGATCCACACCACCTGGTTGCCGATGGTCTTGCGCACGCTGGCGCCGGACACCGTGGCGTCGCCGCGCCGCTGCTGCAGGAACTCGACCGCAGCGGATCGCGTGTCGGCCGTAAACAAGGCCGCGTGATCCTTGAGCGAGGAAAACAGCACATGGCCGCGGTCGTCGACCACCGCATAGGAATATCGGCCATAGGCCTGCGAATAGAGCCCGAGCAGGTCGAGAGGAAGGTCCAGTTCGAGACTGCCGTCACTCCGTGCGCTGAGATGTTCGCCGACCGAAACCGCCTGCTCCTGCATCGCCTTGTCGTGAATGTTGTCGGTCGCATAATTCAACAGCCAGGACAGCGCCAGCGACATGAAGATCGAGGTGATCACGACGGCCACGACATGGAGAATCACGATACGTGAAATGATCGACTTGAACCTGATCACGCTACTTCTCCTCGGCGATGAGGTATCCGACTCCCCGAATGGTGTGAACCTGGACCCTGGCGCCGCGCTCCGCGAGCTGCTTGCGCAAGCGGTGAACGTACACCTCGACCGCGTTCGATGCGACCTCTCCGGAATGGCCGAAGATGTGATCCTCAACCTGCTTCTTGGAAACCACGCGCCCCTTGCCGCGCATCAATAGCTCGAGCACCGCGGTTTCACGCGCCGACAGCATTTGCGGCTGCTCGTCGATCGACGCCTGCCGGTTGATGGTGTCGAATTCGAGATTGGCGATGCGCAGCGAACTGCCAAGCAGCTGGCCGGGCCGCCGCAATTGCGCTTCCAGCCGCGCCACCAGTTCTTCCAGCGCGAACGGCTTGACCAGATAGTCGTCGGCGCCGCTGCGCAGGCCAAGGACGCGGTCGCGTAGGCCGCCGCGTGCGGTCAAGACCAGGACCGGGATCGGATTGTTGCGGTGCCGCAGCTCGCGCAGCAGTTCCAGGCCGTCGCCGTCTGGCAATCCGAGGTCCAGGATCAGCGCGGCGTAGAAGGTGGTGCGAAGCACGTTGGCCGCCTCATCGGCGCTCGACAGGATATCGGCATCGTAGCCCGCCGACCGCAGGCCCTTTGCCACCAGCTCGGCGAGTTCCGCATTGTCCTCCACGACCAACAACCGCATCGGCGGCGCCCCATCCATTGAACGAAAGTCAAGGCTAGCCTTGAACCGAGTTAAACCCTCAAACAAGGGCCCGCGAAGACGGCGGCCCGGGTGGGCTGATATCGGAAAGGCGGCCTGTCGCCGGACTGGCCGGCATTCCAGCTCGGATCCGGCAGCACGCCCTTGCTCGATGCGATCTGGTCCGGGCGGCGGCCACGCCGCCGGCAACCAATGATCGGGCTTTCGCGCCCTCGCGGGACATCGGACCGGCCGGCCTTGCCGACATGGTTAACCGATCCTGGCCGCATTAGGGGCTGTTTCATCAATTTGAGCTATTCAGCAGGGTTCCAGCCGCCATTCCGGCGGCGGCATCGAAGCGGTAGGGTGCCCAGTGCTCGGCAATCTGCGAATATCCTCCAAGCTGTTGATTATGATCGGTCTTTCGATGCTCGGCATCGCTGCCGTCGGCGCCGTCGGTCTCTCGGCGCTGTGGAACAACCTGCTGGAGGATCGCAAGAACAAACTCCACGATGTCGTTCACCTGGCGCGGCAGGCGGTCGAGCTCAACTATCAGGCCTCGCACCAGGCGGGGCTTTCCGACGCCGAAGCCGCCGAGCGCAGCAAGCCGCTGATCCGCGCCTTTCGCTTCGGCAACGACGAGTACTTCTATGCCCTCAATATGCAAGGCGTGATCCAGGCCCATCCCAGCCCCAAGATGGAAGGCAAGAATCTGTACGACACGCCGGATTCCGACGGCGTTTTCTTTGTACGCGAGCAGATTGAAAAGGCCGCCAAGCGTGCGGACAGTGACTTCGTGGCATTCCGCTTTCCGCGCATGGGAGGCGACGTGCCGTTGCCCAAGATCGGCTACGCGCTCGAATTCAAGCCCTATGGCTGGGTGATCGGCGGCGGTATCTACATCGACGACATCAACGTGATCTTCTGGAGCCAGCTGCGCCAGATCGGCATGCTGGTCGGCCTGGCATTGTTGCTGGTCGCCGGCGTTTTTCTCATGCTCGGTCGCAGCATCGTCAACCCGATCAACGCCATGACCGCGGCGATGCGAAGGATAGCGGATGGCGAAACCTCGACGGCGATCCCGGCCCAGGAGCGCCGCGACGAGGTCGGCGCCATGGCGCAGTCGGTGCAGGTCTTCAAGGACAACATGATCGAGGCCGTCCGCCTGCGCGGCGAGCAGGACGCCTTGAAGCTCGAGGCGGACGCTGAAAGGAAACTCTTCCTGAACAGAATGGCCGATGATTTCGAGAGCGGTGTCCGGGGCTCGCTCGATACCCTGACCGGCGCCGCCACCCAGATGCAGAACACGTCGAAGAGCATGTCGACGACCGCGGAGGCGGCCAGCCAGCAGGCGACGGCGGTAGCCGTGGTGGCCGAGCAGGCATCGGCCAATGTGCAGACGGTCGCGGCCGCGACCGAGCAATTGTCGTCATCGGTTTCGGAAATTGGACGTCAGGTCACGCAATCCACGGAGATCGCGGGTCAGGCGGTCGCCGAGGCCAACCGCACCAACCTCACGGTGCAGGGCCTGTCGGCGGCGGCGCAGAAAATCGGCGATGTCGTCAAACTCATCAGCGATATCGCCAGCCAGACCAATCTTCTGGCCTTGAACGCAACGATCGAGGCCGCCCGTGCCGGCGAAGCCGGCAGGGGGTTTGCCGTCGTCGCCAACGAGGTCAAGTCGCTCGCCAGCCAGACCGCGAAAGCCACCGATGAAATCTCGGCCCAGGTCGGGGCCATGCAGGGCGCCACCGCGGAGGCGGTCCAGGCGATCGAGAGCATCGGCAGGACCATCGGCGCCATCAACGAGATCACCTCGGCGATCGCGCTGGCCGTCGAGCAGCAGGGCTCGGCGACCACGGAGATCGCCCGCAACGTCCAGGAAGCCGCGCAAGGCACCGGCCAGGTTTCGAGCAACATCATCGGCGTCAATCAGGCGGCCGACAAGACCGGGGCCGCCGCCAGCAAGGTGCTGGGCTCGGCGGAGCAACTCAGCGGCCAGGCCGCGGCGCTGCGCGCCGACGTCGACCGCTTCGTCGCCACTATTCGCGCCGCTTGATCGCGGGCGGCACCGCCCGGCGGTCAAGGCGCGGCGGCGGCCGCGACATTGGCGGGGCCGGCTACGCCGGCGAATTTCCGCATCGTTCGCAGCAGATCGCCGATTTCCAGGTCGCGGGTAATGAACACGATCCGGGTGCGGCGATCGTCCGACGGCCAGCACCCGAGCTGGATCGGGGGATGGAAGACGTGCTGAACGCCATGGATCACGAATGGCCGTTCGGGATGGTCGGAAACCGCGACGATGCCCTTGACGCGCAACATCTCCTCGCCGCGCAATGCCGCCAAAAGCTCGAGCCAGTATGAGAACGCGTTCCAGGCGACCGGTTCGTCGAGGATGATGCAATGCGCCTTGATGCGGTCGTCATGACGGTTGAGGTCGTGGCGATGGCGGTCAGTCCCGCCGTGCCCATGATGGTCGTGACCGTGGTTGGCGTTGGCGGCGTGCTCCGCCAGCCAGCGGCCGACATCGGCGATTTTTCCCCCGGGCTCAAAAAGCCCGACATTGAGGATTTCGGCCGGATCGACCCGTCCGCCGGCGACCTCGATGACCGGTGTTCCAGGGCTCAAGCGGTGCAGCTGCGCGCGCACCGCGGCGAGATCGTCCGCCGCGGCGATATCCGATTTGGTGAGCAGGATGCGGTCGGCGACCGCGGACTGCTTCAACGCTTCCCGATGCGCCTGCAGCGTTCGCGCGCCATTGACGGCATCGACCGTGGTGATCACGCCTTCCAGCCGCCATCGGCGGGATACCGCCGGGTCCGCCATGATGGTATGGAGAATCGGCGCCGGATCGGCCAGCCCGGTGGTCTCGATGACGATGCGCCGGAACGGGGAAATCTCGCCGCGCAATACCCGCGCCTCGAGATCCGCCGATGTCTCGACCAGATCCCCGCGCACCGTGCAGCAGAGACAGCCATTGTTCAAGACGATCAGATTTTCCGTCGAACCCTGCACCAGGAGATGGTCGAGGGCGATTTCCCCGAACTCGTTGATGATCACGGCGGTGTCGCTCAATTCGGCGCTCGCCAGCAGGTGGTTGAGCACCGTCGTTTTGCCGCTGCCGAGAAATCCCGTGAGCACCGTGACGGGTATGGTATCGCCGGGGCGCATCCTCAGTCCCTCTCGAAGACGAGCTCGCCCTCGAAATAGGTCGAGAGCACCCTGGCATCGGCGAGTTCCCCGGAGGGAATCTCGAACAGATGCCGGTCCAGCACGATCAGGTCGGCCGACTTGCCGGGTTCGAGCGAGCCGGTCAGTGCGTCCAGTCCCATGGCCCGGGCGGCATTGGCTGTGTAGATCTCCAGCACGGTCGCCAGATCGAGCGCCTGTTCCGGCCACAGGGCGCCCTCGAACCCGCCTTTCGGATTGCGGCGTGTCACCATGCCTTCGATCCCGAGCCATGGATCGGGATTGGAGACCACCGGCCAGTCCGAACCCGCCGCCATCAGCGCGCCGGCTTCCAGCAGGTCGCGGTTGGGCCAATACCTGCCGGACCGCGGTTCCGGTACCGCCGCCCGGATGGCCTCGATGATCGGGCCGGGATACCAGATGATCGGCGACAGGTCGGCGACGACATTGAGGCCTGCAAAACGCGGGATGTCGGCGGGATCGATGAAGCCGGCATGCGCGATCTGGTGCATCCGGCCCGGACCGTTGAACGAGCGCACGACGTCGATCGCATCCAGCGTGTCGCGCACGGCGCCGTCGCCGGCGCAATGGATCTTGGTCGACAGCCCCTGCTTCTCGCATTTGGCGATCCAGCGCGCCAGCTCCGGAACCGAGACCAGCGCCTCGCCGCGGTAGCAGCAGCCATAGAGCCGGTCGGGGATATAGGGCTCGATCATCGCGGCGGTGCGCGTCGTCGGCACGCCGTCCATGAAGAGCTTGACGAAATCCGGCCGGACGTGGCGCGACCGGAAATCCTCGCGCAGCGCGATCAGCTCGTCGCCGAATATATCGGTTCCCATCAACGGCTGATGCGCCGGCAGCGACGCGACGCACCATGCGGTGAGGCCGCCCTCGGCGTCGAGCGCCGCCAGCGCCTGCAGATAGGGCAGCATGGTATTGGCATCCTGATAGGCCGTCACGCCGAAGGAATTCAGGATCTGCACGGCACGCCGGGTCGAGGAAATGTTCCTGCCGGCGGCGTCCTTGACGGTGCGGGCGAGCGCGGTCTCGGCCAGGGTCGACGCCCGCTCCAGCAACAGCCCGGTGGCTTGGCCGTTGTCGGGATCGCGGACGATCTCGCCGTTCGCCGGGTTGGCTGTCGCCGCATCGACGCCCATGAGCGCAAGCGCGCGGGAATTGACCCAGCGGCTGTGCTGGCTGTCGTCGCGCAGCATCACCGGATGGTCGGGGCATGCGGCGTCGAGCGCATCGCGCGCCGCCGCCGTATAGAGGCGGCCGACGATGTTGCTGCCCCAGATTCCGCCCGAGATCCACTCGCCGGGTGCGGTGGCGGCGGCACGGCGGCGGACCACGTCGAGCACCCCTTCAAAGGAGAGTGTCGGCAGAATGTTGGTCTCGTACAGATCGGCCTGGCCGCCACGGGTATGATGATTGTGGACGTCGATGATCCCGGGCATGACCATGCGGCCGCCCAGATCGACGGCGCGGGTCGACGGCCCCCTGAAGGAGTCCATCTGCAGGTCGGTGCCGACCGCTACCAACTTACCGTCCTTGATGGCGAGCCCGGTCGCCCAGCTCCTGTTGCGGTCGACCGTGTAGACCGCGCCGTTGGTGAAGATCAGATCGGCTGGCATCGGGGCTCCCGGGCGCGTTGGGTTGCGGCGCAACGCTGGCTGCACGGCATGAAAGTTGCTACCATCGGCATGGGTCTGCGGCTCGTGCTGGCGGCGGCGGATTCACCATATCGGCCATCCAGGCCTGGCGAGGATCGAGGATGCTGACGATGCGCGAGGGGGTCAACCCTGCTGCGGAAAGAGCCGCGATGTTCGCCCGCGAAGCCCTGTCCGCGAGCCGTTCGGCGTTCTACCGGGTCGATGAGGATCTCAGCCTGACCGGATTTCTGCTGGCAGGCGTGCCTGCCGATTTCTTCCGGCAGTATGTCGCCGGGATGTGCGATTGCGACCCGCTTCACGCCCGCCACGCGCGCGGCCGGCCGGTGGCGCGGCTTGGCGACGAGTTCGTGCGGCCCGCGTCGGCGGAGGTGGCGACGTTCCAGTCGTTCTGCGCGCAGTTTGGCATCGCTGAAAGCATCGAGTTCTTCTTCCGGCGCAACGGGCGGGTGTTCGCCGGCCTCAACCTCGCCTGGGACGACGCCCGGCTGATCCCTGAAAACGTGATCGGGCTTGCCGAAAAGATGCACGACTATATCGAGTTCAACCTGCTCAGCCAGATCGGCGCCGAACCGGCGAAGCACCGCGGCTTGCGCTACGCCCTGACGCCGCGGGAGCGCGAAGTGCTCGATCTCCTGTGCTGCGGCAGGACCAACCGCGACATCAGCGAATGTCTCGACGTCAGCCTCGCCACCGTCAAGACCCATCTGGCCCACATCTTCGAGAAGCTCGGCGTGGAGACGCGCGCCGCGGCCGTGGCCCTCGATCTCAGGCGTTGACATCGCGGTTGCCTCCAGGGGCGACCTTGAAGACCGCCATTGCCGCTGCCGCCGCATTTTCTTCCCGTGCCTGCTCAGGCCTGCCGCCGGATATCAGGCGATGCCACGCGCCGCCATCAGCCGTAAGGTTGATTGCGCCGCTGCGCGGCAGGCCTCATCTGGCCTGCGGGAACGACCACCATGCCGACGTGCTGCGGCGAGCGGGGAGCGCGATCGGAGGTCTGACAGCCGGAGCGGCGCGAACCTGTCAGCGAAGCTTCCTTGGGCCTGGCGTCTATTCTTGAGGGGATGTGAAGCAGATGTCGATGACGGAAATCGCCGAACCCGCGCGGATACCACGCCGCCACGGCCCCAGCCATCCGCTGGACGTGCTTTCCGAGCAGGAGATCGGCGCCGCCTGCGACATCCTCAAGCGCGATAGACAGCTCGGCGCAAGCCATCGCTTTGCCATGGTCCATGCCGTCGAGCCGACCAAGGCGGAGTTGCGGTCGGAAGCCGCCATTCCGCGGCGCGCCTTCATCGTGGTTCTCGACCGCAGCTCGGGGCAGTCGCACGAGGCGATCGTCGATCTCACGGCAATGGCGGTGACGGACTGGAAGCTGCTGCCGAACCACGAGGCGCCCTACGGTCAGCCGCCGGTCATGCTGGAGGAGTTTTTCCGCTGCGACGCCATCGTCAAGGCGGATGCCGGCTGGCAGGCGGCGATGCGGCGGCGCGGACTGACCGACGCCGACATGGCGCTGGCGCAGATCGATCCGTTCTCCTCCGGGTTCTTCGACCGCGACTTCGAACGCGGCCGGCGCATCGTCCGCGCCATCAGCTACTACCGCGCCGACCCCAAGGACAACGCCTACGCCCATCCGATCGAGGGCGTCGTGGCCGTGGTCGACCTGATCCATGAGCGGGTGGTCGACCTGATCGACGACGCGGTGGTTCCGATCCCGATGAAGCCGCGGAACTACAACCGCGAATCCATCAGCCGGACGCGGACCGACCTGAAGCCCTTGAATATCGTGCAGCCGGAAGGGCCGAGCTTCACCGTCGACGGCTGGCAGGTGTCCTGGCAGAACTGGAATTTTCGCGTCGGCTTCACGCCGCGCGAGGGCCTCGTGCTGCATCAGCTCGGCTATAACGACAGGGGGCGGCAGCGCCCGATCATCCATCGCGCCAGCGTCACCGAGATGGTGGTGCCCTATGCCGATCCGACCGTGAACAATTACTGGAAGAGCGCGTTCGACGCCGGCGAATACGGCCTCGGCAAGCTCGCCAACGCCCTCGAACTCGGCTGCGACTGCCTCGGCCACATCCATTATTTCGACATTCCGGCGGCCGACGACCTCGGCAACAGCTTCGTGATGAAGAATGCCGTCTGCATGCACGAGGAGGATTATGGAATCCTCTGGAAGCACTACGAATTCCGCAGCGACACCTTCGAGGTCAGGCGCTCGCGGCGGCTGGTGATCAGCTTCTTTGCCACGGTCGGGAATTACGACTACGGCTTCTACTGGTATCTCTATCAGGACGGCACCATCCAGCTCGAGGCCAAGCTGACCGGGATCATCCAGACCACCGCGGTGGCGCCCGGCGCGCTGTATCCGTGGGGCGGCATGGTCGACGAAGGCCTCGGCGGTCCCACCCACCAGCATTTCTTCAATGTCCGCCTGCACATGGATCTCGACGGCGGCGGCAACAGCGTGACCGAGCACGAATTCGCGCCGCGGCCCTGGGGCACGGACAACCTTCATGGCAATGTGTTCGACACCAGGAGCCGGACCATGAGCCGCGAGCTCGACGGCGTGGCGGAGGCCTGCGGCCGCAGCGGCCGCTATTGGAAGATCATCAATCCCAACGTCAGGAACAGCGTCGGCAATCCGACCGGCTACAAGCTGATCGTGCAGCACGCCCCCTTGATGCTGGCCCAGGAAGGCAGCTTCGTTCGGCAGCGCGGCGGGTTTGCCACCAAGCATATCTGGGTGACGCGCTACGACCCGGCCGAAAAATATGCCAGCGGCGACTATCCCAACGTCCATGCCGGCGGCGACGGGCTGCCGCGCTATGTCAAGCAGAACCGCGATATCGAGAATACCGACATCGTGGTCTGGCACAGCTTTGGCCATACCCACGTCTGCAAGCCGGAGGATTTCCCGGTGATGCCGGTCGAATATGCCGGCTTCATGCTGAAGCCGAACGGCTTCTTCGACGCCAATCCGGCGCTCGACCTGCCGGTCGAACGCAACCTGAACAGCGTCGACGATCGCACCGGCGACGCCTGCTGCCGGTAGCGAGGAAGACCGGCTGGCCGGGATAGCCGCCGGATCCGCTTCCTCAGGCCACCCGGGCGCTGCCGGAGAGCCGGCTCGGCAATCCGATGATGTCCCGTGCTTCGCGCGGCGTCGCGATCTGGCCGCCGAGGTCTTCGACGATGCGGCGGGCCTTTTCCACCATCGCGGCGTTGGAGGGCGCGAGCTCGCCGCGCGACAGATAGACGGCGTCTTCCAGTCCGACCCGCACATGGCCGCCGGCCAGGTAGGATTGCGCCACCGCCGTGAACGCCGCCTTGCCGATGCCGATGGCGGTGAATTCAGCGTCCGCCGGCAGCATGTTGCGGGCATAGATCACGGTTTCCGGGCTCGGCTGAAAGCCGTAGCGGACGCCCATCACGAAAGAGCACAGCGTCGGGCCCGGCAGGGTGCCGTCCCTGCGCAGATCGTGCATCAGCCCGATATCGCCGGAATCGAACAGTTCGACCTCGGGCTTGACGCCGGCCTCCGTCATCACCTTGGCCATGCGGCGGACATTGGCCGGAGTGTTGATCACCACTTCCTTGCCGGAATTCATGGTGTTGAGATCGATGGTGCAGATTTCCGGCCGAAGCACGGCGATATGTTCGACGCGTTTCTCCGGCACCATCAGCGTGGTGCCGGGGGCCGCGATCCGCGGCTCCTCGGGCGACGGCACGAAGCGGCCGCCCGGCCCGGTGGTGATATTGAGGATCAGCTGGGTATTTCTGCTGCGGATGCGTTCGACGACGTCGCGATAATAGCCAAGCTCCATCGAAGGCTTGCCGCTTCCAGGCTCGCGCACGTGAATGTGGACGATGGCGGCACCGGCTTCCGCGGCACCAAGACAGGCGTTGGCGATCTCCTCGGGGGTGATCGGCAAATGCGGCGTCTGATCCGGCGTGGTGAGGTTGCCGGTGACGGCGCAGGTGATGAAAATCTTGTCGCGGGGTTCACGCATGTTCGGTGTCTCTCAAAAAAATCGGCGTCAGTGTGCGCAGCGCCAGGGCCTTGCCGGTCGAAAAGCCGGGATCCGCCGCGGGTACCGCGTTCAGGCGATCGGAGGCTTGGGAAGCTTGGCTTCGCCGGCTTCCATGACGAATCTGTAGTCGAGCGTGTACCACGGCGGCTTCACGTCCGGCGCCGGCGGTGTCCCGGCGTCGTGGCGCCGGTAGTTGCCGATCAGCGCGCGGGTCACCCCGAACACCACGTCGCTGCCCAGATATTCGTCGTCATCGACGAAGACCTGGGTGATCAGCGTCTTGAAGCCGGGCTTGAAGGCGAGAAAGTGCAGATGCGCGGGCCGGTAGGGATGACGCCGCTGGGCGCGCAGCAGGTCGCCCACCGGGCCGTCGGTCGGCACCGGATATCCGGCCGGCTTGACCGACCGGAAGCCGAAATGGCCCTGCGCATCGGTGGTGAACTTGCCGCGCAGGTTCATGTCGGCCTGGCTGTCGTCCTGGTTTTCATAGAGGCCAACCGGCGAGGAATGCCAGACATCGACCTCGACGCCCTCGATCGGCTTGCCGCTTGTATCCAGGATTGTGCATGACGCGAACAATTGCGGCCCGGGGGTCGGCGAACGAACGATCGAGCCGCCATTGGCGGTCCGCGGCGAATTCAGCCGCCAGAACGGACCGAGCAGCGCCGCCGCCGTTTCGGTGGCGCCGGCATTGCCGTTGTTGAGCAGGCACACCAGGGTCGAGAAGCCGACGGCATCGGCAAACAGGATGCCCTCATTGTGCCGGTCGTTGGTCGCTTGCCCGATCCGGTTCAGAAAATCGATGCCGATGTCATATTCGGCCTCGGTCAATTTCACCTCGCGGGCGAAGGCATGGATGTGCCGGACGAAGGCGGCGGCCACTTCGCGGAGCCGGTCGGAGGGGGCCTGCGCCATGGCCGCCAGCACGACATCGGTAACCTCGGCCTCATGCTCGATGATGCTGTTTTGCCGGGGGGCGGGCGGGTTCATGTTCACGTCGGGATCCGATCCTGATGGTCCTGCAACCGATTTGCGATCTCTATTGTAAACGATTGCGCCGTGTCGAGGAATTTGTGCGGCGAGGGCCGTCCCGGCCGTCGCTCATCGCGGCTCGGGACGAAAGGCGGCCGGATGCCAGACCGGCGCGTCCTTGAGCTGCAGAATTCCGTAGCTCAGTTTATGGTGCATCGCGCACGACACCAGCCGGGCGAACGCGCCGGGATTGTCGTGGAAATTGACCTGCCAGACATTCTCGCCGAGT
>Ga0302198_10001679_pt1 | contig 24037 bp, 22 predicted proteins | sample II_Bog_N2_2_FD_193521 | JGI IMG/M metagenome (GOLD analysis project Ga0302198, IMG submission 193521) | Peat permafrost microbial communities from Stordalen Mire near Abisko, Sweden - II_Bog_N2_2 | ecosystem: Environmental > Terrestrial > Soil > Wetlands > Peat | place: Sweden: Abisko... | reverse complement strand
GTCGCGCAAAATCGCCGAGACCGGCACGAGCAAGCCTGTGCTTTCCTGATGCGCTTGAATTTTCACGCGCACATACATTTGTTTTTTCAGCAAGTCACCGGGATTTTCGACCACCACGCGCACCATCACCGAACGCGTGGTGGGATCTACCAACGCCGAAATGTTATCCACTTTTCCGGAAAAACTATTCGTCGCGATGCTCGTAAAAATTTCGGCCGCATCGCCGATACTAACCGAGTCCAGATCGGAGCCGAAAATTTGCGTCATCACCCAGACGCGCGAAAGATCGGCCACGGTGAAACACGGCGTGGTGCCAGCGGTGAGCAGTTCGCCAGGCGTGATGAGTTTTTCCACCACGGTGCCGCCGATGGGCGAATTGATTTGACCGCCGGGACGCAAAACTGGCCGGCCCGCTTGAAGATCTTTGATGACCTGCGGATCAAGATTCAGCGAGACGAGCGTTTGCAGCGCGGCGTCGCGGTCGGCCTCGGCGTTGGCGGCGTCGGTTTGCGCCTGCTCCTCCTCGCGCTGCGCCACGCCGTTGTGCTGGATCAAATCCTTGTCCATGTCCGCGACGCGCCGGAGCGTCTGCGCGGTGGCGAGCGCCTTGCGATACGCGCTGATGGCCGCCGCGAAATCCGGCGAATCCACTTCCGCCAGCGCATCGCCGGCCTTGACCTTGTCACCGGGATTGACGAGCAGCTTCGACACCGGGCCGCCGAACGGCGCGAGCACGCTGGTAGCCTGGTCGTTGTCGAAATCCACCGTGCCGGTGGTCTCCGTGGTCTTGTGAAACGTGCTCGGCGCGACAGTGTAAAACTGGATTTTCTGCCGCTGCTCGGCCGTCAACGTCACATTGCTGGCGGTTATGGAGGAAGCGGGTTCGTTGCTATCGCTTTTGGACGAACAGCCGGAGAACGACGTAATCGCTGCCAGCGCCAATGCGTAAAATAATTTATTTTTCATTTTTATTCTTGGTTAAATCCGCACGATGCCACCAGCCGCCGCCCAGCGCCTGAAACAGCGCCGCCGTGTCGGCATAACGATTCGCCTGCGCCTGCACGAGGTTGATGCGCGTTTGTTGGCAGGCTTGCTCGGCGCTCAACAACGCCAGATAGCCGATGTAGCCGTCCTTCCATTGTCGTTGCGACAAATCCAGAGTTTCTTTGGCGTCGTCCGCAGCAGTCGCGGCGGCCTTCAAGCCTTCGGCGTCCTGTTCCAGCGCGACCAATGTGTCCGCCACATTTTGAAACGCGGTCAACACCGTGCTGCGATATTGTTCCGCCGCCTCGGTGTAAGCCGCCTTCGCCGCACGCTCCTGATGCAGCAGCGTTCCGCCTTGAAAAAGCGGCGCAGTCGCCGCCGCACCCAAACCCCAGAACCCGGTGCCGGATGAAAATAATTTATCAAATGACAACGCCGTGCTGCCGGCATCGGCGGTGAGCGTGATGTTCGGCAACCGGTTCGCGATGGCGATGCCGATCTGCGCGCTCGCCGCGTGCAGGTTCGCTTCGGCTTGCAGCACATCCGGGCGCTGCGCCACGAGCTGCGAGGGCAAGCTCACCGGAATTTCCACCGGCAACTGCAAGCTGGACAGTTCAAATTTTTCCAGCGGTGACTGATTTGGAAAACGCCCCGCCAACACCGCCAGCAGATCACGCAGTTGCGCCTGTTGCTTGAGCAGCGGCGGCAGCGTGGCGTTAACCTGCGCGAGCTGCGATTCCTGCGCGACCACATCCAGCCGGCCGGCGTAGCCTTTCGTATATTGGTAGCGCAAGATTTCCACCATGTTGGAATTGAGATCCACGAGCTGGCGCGTCGCGTCAATCTGCGCCTGCACCGCCGCCGCCTGAATCGCCGTGACCACCACGTTCGCGGTGAGCGTGGTGTAGGCCGCGATCATCTGGAAACGGACATTCTGTTCCTGCGCCTTCACCGACTCCATCGTCCGGCGGTTGAGACCGAAAACATCAGGCGAATACGACACGCTGACCTGCGGCGTGAAGAGATTGTATTGATAGGCGTTAGAACTGGGCGTGGGTGCGAGTGTCCCGGCTTGCTTCTGGCGCGTGGCGGAAAAACTGCCCGTGACACTGGGAAAATAAACGCCGCGTTGCGCCAGGACATTTTCATGCGCCATCTGCAACGCCGCCTGCGCCGCCTTGAGGTCGGGATTGTTGGTGAGCGAAAGTTCGATCAACTCATTGAGCGTCTCGGAATGGAACAACGTCCACCAGTCGCCGGCAAGGTCGCCGCCGGGCACAAAACGCTGGGCATCGCCGCCGGCAGCATTCGTGCTGGTGACGGTCACTGCCAACGGATGGCCGGTATAATCACCGACCGCCGGAGCCGCCGGCCGCTGAAAGTCCGGCCCCACCGCGCAACCGGCCAGCGCCGCAACGAAAGCCGCCGCGAGCGCGGGCCGCCAATTGGCAGACACCCGGCCCAATGTTTTTTTGCGCCAGCCGCTCATGCGACTTGGGCGCGGCATGCCACCGGCGCGATTTCACTATTTTTCATAACTGCACAATTTCACAATTTTCCAGACGGCCCATGCCCCAAGGCATAGCGCCGAAATAATTCAGGTTGAACAAACGAACGAACGAAATCCGGCCAGAAAAGACCGGCGAACTTTCAGGAATGGAGGAGGGAAACCGGCGGGGCACGGCCGGGCGGAAGCGTGGCCACCGGCAGGTTGAAGACTGAAACTGGTGTCAGCAGGAGAAATTCACCCGAAGCCGCCGGCAGGATGGCCGCCACTACTTCCACCACCGGCGAGTCCACTTGGCCATGGGCAAACAGCGTCACGGCGCATTCATGGCCGGGCGCGTCCGCGTCATGATGGATCAACTCGTGCAGCGCGGGGCACGCCGCCATCCCGTCCAGCAGGAGGACAAGCGCGACCAAAAGCGAGGCGAGAACCGCCCGGCCATGCCGCTGGAATTGACAAAATTCTAGTTGCAAACGATTTGCTTTTAGCAAAGTGTGCGCCTAATGCAAGCTATTTTGAAAACTTTTCACCTTATACGCCCACCAGCGCCGCGCCAAAAACGCCGGCGGAATCGCCGAGCCGGTGCTTCACGATGGGCGTTTCCAGTTCGTCGGTGAAGACGTATTTTTTCACCGCCGCCGCGCCCTCGGTGTAAAGGGCCTTGAAATTGGAAACGCCGCCGCCGATGACCACGATGTCGGGATCGAGGATGTCAATCAGGTTCGCCAGCGCGCGGCCGAACCGGTCGAAGAACCCGTTCATGAATTCCACCGCCTGCGGTTCGCCGGCGAAATACGCGGCCTCCACTTCCTTGAGCGGGCGCTTCATGCCGTATTTTTCCGCGTAGCGTTTTTCCAGCCCGCCGCCGCTGATGAAGGTCTCGATGCAGCCCTGGTTGCCGCAGTAGCAAAGCGGGCCGTGCGGATCAATGCTCATGTGTCCCCACTCGCCCGCAATCGCCTGCGCGCCGGTGAAAACTTCGCCCTTGTAAACGATGCCGCCGCCGCAGCCGGTGCCCATGATGACGCCAAAGACGAGTTTCTTCCCTTTGCCGGCGCCGAGCAGCGCCTCGGCCATCGCGAAACAATTCGCGTCGTTTTGGATTTCAATGTTGCGGCCGAGGAGCTTTGCCAGGTCGGATTTCACCGGCTGGCCATTCATGCAGACGGTGTTGGAATTTTTCAACAGCCCGGTGCGCGGCGACAGCGCGCCGGGCGTGCCGATGCCAAACGTCGTCGGCTGGCCGGGCACGGCAGCCACGAGGTCGTCGTGCATGGATTTCAGCCGGTTGAGGATGTGCCGGTAGCCGTGGTCGCGCTCCGTGGGAATGCGCTTGCGGATGATTTCCTTGCCGCTGGCGTCGAGAACAACGCCTTCGATTTTCGTGCCGCCGAGATCAATGCCGATGCGATACATGATATAGCCGGCAGAAGAATGAAGCGGCTCGCGCCGAAAAACAAGCGCGGGATGGCGCCGGAAATCATTTTGCTATTTCGCCACCGGCGCGATCCGCAACGTTACGGTGCCGGCCGAAATCCTGCCGTCCAGCGCGATGCCGATGCGGACGGGTTTGCGCCTAGTGTCCACGTCCTCGTCAATGATTTCCTGCCGCCACCGGAACGCGCGGCCCTGGGCATCAATCGTCACGCGCAACGTGCTGTCGCCGTCGGCAATTTCCAGCGTGTTCGCGCCGGTGGACTTGACCTTGCCCCACGTCACCAGCGCGGTTTCAAATTGCTCCGGCGCGGAAAATTTCACTTCGTCGCGCACCTCCAGCGACGGCGTCGCGCCACGCTGAAAAACAAATGTGCGTTGAAGCTTTTGCAAATCCGGCACGGGATAGGCCGAACGGATGTCGAGTTGCAGCGTGTCCGCTGCGTCGGTGAAATTGGTTTCGAGCATCACGCCGCGCGCGTCCGCCCCGGCCTTTTGCAGTTGGCCGGCGATGACCGGCACGGCGTGGCCGAAGGAATTCAAAACCTTGCTGTCGTAGCGGTGCGCGCTGAACGTGCGCTTGGTGTAAACCTCGCCGCCCGGATCGCAGATGACCATGTTCGTGCCAACGACCACGCTGAAACTGCCGACGTCATTGTGGTTGTGCGGCTCGTTGTTGTTGCCGCCCTTGAGGCAGACGGCAAACGGCGGTTCCGCGCCCGCCGCCGTGCGCGCGATCAGCACGCCGCCGCCGGGAAAGAAGCTGCGCAGCGGACTGTCGTTGAAAATTTCCTGCCGGCGGACAACCGGCAGATTTCCACCTACGCTCGCCAGCATCAGCGTGGAGGTCAGATCGCTCGTCTCGCCGAGCAGCCGGTTTTTTCCGGCGTCCAATCCCAGCCGGCCGCAGACGTAGGCGGTGAGTTGCGGACTGGGCTTGGTGCCGGGCGAAACATCGGAAATGGTCGGGAAAATGCCGGGCAAAATTTCACTGCGCCGGCAAAACAGCGCCGCCGCCATCGCGTGGTCGTCATTCAGCAAATCAATTTTTCCGCCGGTGGACTGGCGCAAAATTTCCGTCAACAAAATGAAATGGCCAAAGCCGTAGTTCCAATAGCCGACGCCTTCCGCGCAATAACCGTCCGGCGTGATGCCGGACAAATAGGATTGGATGCAATGCTCGCCGGCGGCGGCAAAAAACGCGCGGTCATCACGCGAATCCAACAGCGTCAGCGCGGCAAAAACGGTGTTGCCCACGCAAACGGCGTTCCAGTTCATCGGCGCACGAATCCAGAACGCCTCCTTCTGCCGGCCTTCAATCATCGCGCGGAACGGCTCCAGCACGCGGCGGCCGACGTTGTCGCGGATGAGCTTCCGCGTGGCCGGCGAAAGTTTGTCGCCGAGCACGAAGTCCGCCTCGGCCAACTCGGCGGCGAGGCCGGTCGCGCCGAGTTCGGGCACGGTTTCCTGGCCGTGAAAATTTTTCAGGTCGCCGTCGTGCGCCGGATAGACCCAGGTTTTTTCGGCGCACAACGCGGCGATGGTTTCTTCCAGCGCAGGCAGAAACCGGCCGCGATTTTCCAACGCCTCGGCCCCGGCGAAAAGCGCAACGCGGTCGCGCCGGCGGCCGGCAACTGCCTGCCAGTGCGTGCGATTGCCCGTCTGGGAGTATTCGAGAAACAAACTGTCTGGCTGCGCCGGCAGGGGCTGGCGCAGGGATTTTTCAGCCGCTGAGACCACATGGGCAAAGGCCGGTTCCGCCGCCAGTTTTGCCCAAGCGGCGCGGTCGGAAACGGGCCAAAAGAATCCCGCTGGCTGCGCGGGCAGCCACGCGGTGATCTCGCGGATGCGTCCGGCGTCAATCGTCTCTGCCGCGCGCAGGGATAAACCGGAAACGGCCAGAGCAGCGGACAAAAATAAAAAATGCGCGCCGGGTGAAAAAGGAATTTTCATTATCAGGAATTCCCGAACCAGACGTCCGCGTTGGGCCGACGGTTACTTGCCGCAGCAGTTCTTGTATTTCTTGCCGCTGGCGCAGGGGCACGGGTCGTTGCGGCCGACCTTCGGCCCGGTGCGGACGGGCTTGGCCTTGGCCGCCGCCTCGGCCGCGTTCGCGGCTTCGCTGACGACGTCGCTCGCTTTGGCCTGTCCGGTGCCGGTGCTCGTGCCACCGAATGCGCTGGTGTTCTGGTGCAAGGTCTGTTGCGGCGCGTTGCGGAGAAAATTTTCAAACGCCAGCAGGCTGGACGCGCTACGGAAAACATTGTGGCAGATTTCCGTCTTCACGTTGACCATCAGCTCGTCAAAAATCTTGAACGCCTCGGCCTTGTATTCCAGCAGCGGATCGCGCTGGCCGTGCGCCCGCAGGCCGATGCTGTGGCGCAGGCTGTCCATCTCATAAAGATGTTCCTGCCACAATTTGTCAATCGCCTGCAAAATCGTGTAGCGCTCGACGGTCGCCAGCTTGTCCGGCTCCTCGAAGCTGACCTTGAGGTCGTAGGCCTTGCGGATGCTGTCGCTGATGAAGTTGCAGACGGCAAACTGCGCCGGGCTCAGGCCGTCATAAACAGAATTTGCCACGGGCTCTTCCTTGCCAGCGGCGGCGGCTTTCAAAATTTCCGCTTCCGGCAAACCAAGCGGGAAATTTAGATTTACCCAGTCGGCCAGCGAACGCACGCGCCACTCGGCAACGTCGGCATCGGCGGAAGTAAATTCCTCAATTTTGAGAATCACCACTTCCTCGATGATGTCCATCAAGCGGTCGCGGACGTCGTCGCTGTTGATGATTTCGTTGCGGAAGCCATAAATGACTTCGCGCTGCTTGTTCATCACGTCGTCGTATTCGAGCGTGCGTTTGCGCTGCTGGAAATTGTGGCCCTCGACGCGCTTCTGCGCCTGCTGGATGGAACGATTGAGCAAACCGTGTTTCAATTCCTCGCCTTCTTCGAGACCCATGCGCTCCATCAATTTCACGATGCGGTCGGAACCGAAGAGCCGCATCAAATCGTCTTCGAGCGAGATGAAAAAGTGCGACGAGCCCGGATCGCCCTGGCGCGAGCAGCGGCCGCGCAACTGGCGGTCAATGCGCCGAGATTCGTGGCGTTCCGTGCCGAGCACATGCAGGCCACCGACGTTTGCGACGCCTTCGCCCAGCTTGATGTCCGTGCCGCGGCCCGCCATGTTCGTGGCGATGGTGATGGCGCCGCGCTGGCCGGCGCGCGCGACGATTTCCGCCTCCTGCTGGTGATACTTGGCGTTGAGAACGGAGTGGATGAGCCCTTCCTTCTTCAGCATCCGCGAGAGCATTTCGCTGGTCTCGACGGAAACCGTGCCGACGAGAATTGGCCGGCCGAGCGTGTGCAGCTCCTTGATTTCGCGGACAACGGCGTTGAATTTTTCGCGCCGCGTCTTATACACAGAATCATCCGAGTCCTTGCGGATGTTCGGCATGTTCGTCGGGATGGTCATCACGCCGAGCTTGTAGATGTCGTAAAATTCCGACGCCTCGGTCTCCGCCGTGCCGGTCATGCCCGCAAGCTTGGTGTAGAGGCGGAAATAATTCTGGATCGTGATCGTCGCCAGCGTCTGCGTCTCGCGCTCGATGGCCACGCCTTCCTTGGCCTCGACAGCTTGATGCAAACCATCGCTCCAGCGGCGACCGGCCATCAAACGGCCGGTGTGCTGGTCAACGATTATGACCTTGTTGTCCTGCACGACGTATTCCACGTCTAGTTGGTAAAGGCTGTAAGCCTTGAGCAGTTGCGAAATCGCATGGATCTTCTGCGCCTTGCCCTCGAAGTCCGCCTGCAACTTGGCTTTCATCTCCAGCCGCTTGCGCGCGTCGGGTTCCGAGCCAGCGTCCACGTCGTGCAGCATCGTCGTCAAATCCGGCAGCACAAATGCGTCGGGATCTTGCGGGCTGATGTGGTTACGGCCTTTCTCGGTAAGATCGGCCTCGTGGCTTTTCTCGTCCATCGCGAAGAGCAGTTCTTCCTTCTCGCGATACAGGTCAACTTTCTTCTGATCCTTGTGCAGTTCCAGTTCCGCGCGGTTCATCATGCCGGCGTTTTCGGGAACCTCCAAAATTTTCATCAACGCTTCGGAACGCGGCTGGCCGGTCTTCACGCGAAAGAGCAGCAGACCGATTTGCTTTTCCAACTCGTCGGTATTTTGCACCTGCGCGCTGTCGGCCGGATGCAATTTTTTGATGAGTTCCTCGGCTTCTTTCAGGAAGCGATTGCAAAGCTGCTGCTGCGCGCGCACCAGACCGTCCACGGTCGGCTTCCATTGCGCGTATTGCTCGTCAAACGTGTGCACCGCCGGGCCGCTGATGATGAGCGGCGTGCGCGCCTCATCAATGAGAATGGAATCCACTTCGTCCACGATGGCGAAATAATGCCCGCGCTGCACCTGCTCTTCTTTGCGGAGCGCCATGCCGTTGTCGCGCAGATAATCGAAGCCGAATTCGGAATTCGTGCCGTAGGTGATGTCGCAATAATACTGCTCCCGGCGGACGCGCGGCGGCTGGTCGTGCAGAATCACGCCGACGGTCAGGCCGAGAAATTTGTAGATCGAGCCCATCCATTCCGCGTCGCGCGCGGCGAGATAATCATTCACCGTCACGACATGGACGCCGCGGCCGGTGAGCGCGTTGAGATAGACCGGCAAGGTGCCGACGAGCGTCTTGCCTTCGCCGGTGGCCATTTCCGCAATGTGTCCGGTGTGGAGCGAATAGCCGCCGACGAGTTGCACGTCGAACGGCACCATCTCCCAGCGCAGCGGACGCTCGCGGACAATCACGTCCGTGCCGCACAGGCGGCGGCAGGCGTTTTTCACCACGGCAAAGGCTTCCGGCAAAATTTCATTGAGTTTGGCCGCAAGCTCGGCCTTGTCCTCGATTTTGGAAAGCTCCTCTTTCCACGCGGCTGTTTTGGCGCGCAGGTCGTCGTCGGACAGCTTTTGCAGGCCGGCCTCAATCTCGTTGATGCGATCAACGACCGGCCGGATTTTCTTCACATCCCGGTCGTTTTTCGACGGAAAAATCGCTCTTAAAAAATTCACATCAATCCTTCAATATGGTTAAAAAATGAATAGATACGCTACGCGACGAAGCGCGCAGCGTCAAAGCGAAACGGAATGGAAGATTGGTCAGGCTGCCGCCTGCGCCACCGGCTGGGCGGCGGCGGCAACGGTCGGGCGGGAACGCGGATATGTGGAATGCCGCACCAGTGACTCGGCGCGCTTGACGTTTTCGGCGATCAGCAGCAGTTCCGGGCGCAAGGCCTGATTCTCGCCGTGCTTGATCAGCATCCGCTCGGCGTAGCCGCGGACGATGGTGAAGATGTTGTTCAATTCATGCGCCACCTCGCGGCCAACCTGCTTTTGCGCGTCAGGATTCGGCGTTTCGTGGTGCACGGTCGCCAGCGTCGCGGGCTCCAGCGTCGGCGACATTTTCAGATAAATGTTTTCGAGGGATGACATTTGAGCTTTGGAAAGCAATCGCCTTGCCAAAATTGTTTGCTTGAGGTTATTAAAGAACGACAGGGTCTCGGCGCGGCGGCTTACAACAATTTGACACTCTTGGCAGAAATGTGGACAGTAATTCGCAGCTGGATTCCCGACGCTGACCGGCTACACTGACCGTCCAAACCGCATGAACCTTGCGCCCGAATCCATCGGCCTCATCGCCGGCAGCCGCTCGCTGCCGCTGGATTTTGCGCGCCTCGCGCGCGCGGCGGGCGTCAAGCGCATCGTCTGCACCGCCGTCGAGGGCGAGACCGATCCCGCGCTCGCGCCGCTCGTGGATGACATCGTCTGGCTCAACGTCGGCCAGTTGGGCAAAATGATTTCTGCGTTCACCACCCGGGGCGTGAAACAAGTCGTCATGGCCGGCCAGGTCGCGCCAAAAAATCTTTTCGATTTGCGTCCCGACCTGCGCGCGCTGGGCGTGCTGATGCGGCTGAAAGAAAAAAATGCCCACTCCATTTTTGGCGCGATTGCGACCGAGTTGCAAAAGGACGGCGTGGAACTCATCGAGGCGACGCCGTGGCTCGCGCCGCTGATGCCGCAGAACGGCTTTGCGCTCGGCCCGAAAATTTCCGCCGCGCAGAAGGCGGATGTGGAATTTGGTTTCAAGATTGCCAAGGAAGTTTCGCGGATGGAAATCGGCCAGACGGTTGTCGTGAAAGACGGCACGGTGCTGGCCGTCGAGGGATTTGAAGGCACGGACAAATGCCTCGCGCGCGGCGGCGAACTCGCGGGCAAAAACGGCGACGCGGTCGCCGTGAAAGTCGCCAAGCTGAATCACGACATGCGTTTCGACATCCCGTGCATCGGCGCGCAAACATTGGAGATTTGCGCGGCGTCCGGCGTGGCGGTGCTCGCGCTGGAATCCGGCAAAACGCTTTTGCTGGAACAGGAAACTTGCGCGCAAGTTGCGAAGCAGAATAAAATTTCGCTCACGACAATTTGATGAAAATTCAATTCAAAAATCCGGCTAACAACTTGGTGCTGTTTTTTCTGGCGTTGATGACCATGTTAATTTGTGGATGTGGATGCAATACATCAAAGCCAACTCCTGATCCATTGGCGGGTTGGACATCTCGAGGATTCGACGATTATTTACCGTCTCATCAACGGCATAATTACCATCTCGACAAGGTAATTACTGATGACTACCAAGATTTCATCGCAAAGAATAATTTGCACCTCTTTGGCGCTATAACTGGATTTTACGAGGATGGAGCGGGACAGCACGCTGTCGAGTTTGTGGCTTTTCCACCTGATGAAAATGCAACTTGGAATTATGTTCTTATTTACGACAAAGAAAATAAGAGGATTAAGGAAATAAAATACGGCTACACCAGATATCAAAGTTAACTAATTTTCAAATGCTAAAATCACACGAACTCCTCGGTTTCATGTCGCCCGCGCTGGCGAAAGACATTTTGTCCTTCATCTTTGAATCGGACAAGCCGGCCTACAAAGCCACGCTCACCGCCGTCGCGCAGGCGAAGCACGTCCGCCCGGTGTTCCTCGAACGCCAGCCGCGCGAGGCGCGCCACGCGCTGATGCTGTCCGCGCTCACCAAGCCGCAGCTCGACGGCGCCGCCGCCGCGTTCATCCGCGCATGGCTCGTGAAAAAGCACATGGCCATCCTGGCGAATTTCATGAACGCGCTGGAAATCCCCAATGAAAACGGTGTGGTGGAGGATTTGCCGGCGGCAGTGGACGACGCAAAACTAAAGGCGGCCGTGGAAATTTTGCTGGGCAAGTATCCGCACGAGACGGTGTCGGTCTATCTGAACGCGTTCAACGACATGAACACCGCGAACTGGCCGAACCTGAAAACGCTGCTGGAAACCGACACGCGGCTCCAACTCGGCAATCACGCCTGAGTCTATTTGTTTCGCAATATCTGGATTTGATTTGGCAAGAAACTGCTGGCGCGAACTGATGGCTTTTGTATCGTGCCAGCCTGAATTTAACGAAATAAAATTATGGAACAACCTCAAGGTGACATCGCATTGATCGGCCTGGCCGTGATGGGCCAGAATTTGATTCTCAACATGAACGACCACGGCTTCACCGTCGTCGCCTACAACCGCACCACGAGCAAGGTGGATGAATTTCTCGCGAATGAGGCGAAGGGCACGAAAGTTCTCGGCGCGCATTCCATCGAAGAAATGGTTTCCAAGCTCAAGTCGCCGCGCCGCGTGATGATGCTCGTCAAGGCCGGCAAGCCGGTGGACGACTTCATCGAGCTGCTCGTGCCGCACCTGTCGCCCGGCGACATCATCATTGACGGCGGCAATTCGCTGTTTGAGGACACAAACCGCCGCGTGAAATACTGCGAGAGCAAAGGGCTTTTGTTCGTCGGCACCGGCGTAAGCGGCGGCGAGGAAGGCGCGCGGCATGGCCCGAGCATCATGCCCGGCGGCTCGCCCAAGGCGTGGCCGTTCGTGAAGGAGATTTTTCAGGCCGTCTCCGCGAAAGTGGAAGGCAATGTCCCCTGCTGCGACTGGGTTGGTGAGGGCGGCGCGGGACATTATGTGAAGATGGTCCACAACGGCATCGAATACGGCGACATGCAGCTCATCTGCGAGGCGTATAACATTTTGAAAAATGGTCTGGGCTTGTCCGCTCAAGAAATCCACGAAGTTTTTTCCGAATGGAACAAGGGCGAGCTGGATTCTTACTTGATTGAAATCAGCCGCGACATCATGGCGTTTAAAGATGAAGACGGTTCGCCGCTCGTGGACAAGATCCTCGACACCGCCGGCCAGAAAGGCACCGGCAAATGGACGGTCATCAATTCGCTGGACATGGGCATTCCGATCACGCTGATGGCCGAGGCGGTTTATGCGCGCTGCGTCTCCGCGATGAAAGATGACCGCGTCAAGGCGGCGCGCAAATTAAAAGGCCCACGCCCTGCCCTCACCAGCATCGCCGCGAATCCCGAAAAGAAAAAGGCCTTCATCAACGACATCATGAGCGCGCTTTACGCCTCCAAGATTGTCAGCTATGCGCAGGGCTACATGCTCATGCGCGCGGCGGCGGCGGAATACAAGTGGAACCTCAACTACGGCGGCATCGCCTTGATGTGGCGCGGCGGCTGCATCATCCGCTCGCGCTTCCTTGGCAAGATCAAGGAAGCTTACGACAATAACCCGAAGCTCTCGAACCTGCTGCTCGACGATTATTTTCGCGGCGAAATCAAACGCTCGCAAAAAGGCTGGCGCAACATCGTCGCAACGGCGGCAAAAAAAGGCATTCCGGTGCCCGCGTTCAGCACCGCGCTGGCGTTCTACGACCAGTATCGCTCCGCCGTGTTGCCGGCGAATTTGCTCCAGGCGCAGCGGGATTATTTTGGCGCACACACCTACGAGCGCGTGGACAAGCCGCGCGGCGAATTCTTCCACACCAACTGGACCGGCCGTGGCGGCACAACCGCCAGCAGCACTTACAACGTATAAGCCACGATTGAAATTCAAGGCGCGGGCTTCGGCTCGCGCCTTTTTATTTTTCCAAAACGCAAAGCTTTGTTGACGCGCCAGCGCATCGCGGTAAAAATCCGGCATGGCAAAACCTGACTTGAAGATTGAAAAGCTCGCCACCGGCAACGGCGCAACCCCAAAAAAAGGCGACACCGTGACCGTCCACTACACCGGCACGTTCACCGACGGCAAGAAGTTTGACAGTTCCGTGGACCGCGACGAGCCGTTCGCGTTTGTGCTCGGCGAAGGCCAGGTCATCGCCGGCTGGGATCTTGGCGTCGCCACCATGAAGATTGGCGACAAGGTGAAAATGACCATCCCACCAGAACTTGCCTACGGCCGCGACGGCTATCCCGGCGCGATCCCGCCAAACGCAACGCTGATGTTTGAAGTGGAACTGCTCGGCATCGGCTGAACCGGCCTGAATCCCATCGTGACCGGCACCGCCAAGAACGTCCGCGCAGGAAATTTTCTGGCGCGGCACTCTTTTGGACTAGGCCTCATCACGGTCGCGGCTGCCTTCATCACCGGAGCGGTGCTGACCTGGCGCAGATGGCCCGACCTCTTCGGTGATTTTGGGATGCAGCTTTACATTCCGTGGCGGCTGGCGGACGGCGCGGTGCTTTACCGCGACCTGTTTTACATGGCCGGCGGGCCGATCTCGCAATACTACCACGCCGTGCTGTTCAAGATTTTCGGCGCGTCGTTTTTGACGCTGATTATTTCCAACCTCGCCATCGCCGCCGCGCTGCTGCTGTTGATCTACCGCCGATTTCGGCTAGCGGCGGACACGCTGACGGCCACGCTAATCGCGCTGGCCATCGTCATCGGTTTCGTTTTTGCGCAATACACCGGCATCGGCAACTGCAATTATCTCTCGCCCTATTCGCATGAAATGGTGCATGGCCTTGCCCTGTCCATCCTGGCATTGGCGCTGATGGCCGGCTGGCTGGAAAAAGAAAGTTTCAGCGCCCTTTTCGGCGCCGGTTTTTGCGTGGGGCTGGTCACGCTGACCAAGCCGGACATTTTTCTCGCGCTGCTGCTGACGCTGGTGGCGGCGTTTGGCTTGTCGTGCCTGAAAACCGGGGCGCGCAAAATTCCATTCAAGGCGATGGCGTTTTTCATTTTGGCGATGCTGGTTCCTCTGGTCGGCTGCTTCCTGTTTTTTTTGCGCCCGGCCGGCTGGCGGGAAAGTTTGAGCCTCGAATTTTTTTGCTGGCGGCCGATCTTCGTGGCCGGCGTGATGAACAATCCGTATTACCAGTGGAGCCTGGGCCTCGACGCGCCGTTCGACCACACGCGCCAGAGCGCCCTGTATTTTCTCGTCTGCGGTTTGATCGTGTTTTTTTATGCCGCCGTTTTCAAGTGGACAAAAAATCTGCCCGCGCCCGGACGCTGGTTCGCCAACGGCGCGGCGCTCGTGCCCGTCTTGCTGGCGGCGATAAAATTCAACTGGCCGGACGCCGGCGCGGCGCTGCCCCTGCTCGGCCTCGTGACCGTGGCAATTCTGTGGCGGCAATTTCGCCGCCAGCTGGACGACCAAAAATTTTTATTCCCGCTACTGTGGGGCGTTTTTGGCATTCTGCTGCTGGCCAAGCAGGGTGTATTTCCGCGCATCTGGCACACCGGCTTTGCGCTGGCGATGCCGGCATTCGTCAGCGCCGTTTATTTGCTGCTCCGGCTGTTACCGGATTTTTTGGAAGAGAAATTCCAGGTGCCGCACCGCCCGCTGCGCGCCGGGGCGATTGCGGTTTTGCTCATCACGCTGGCCAGCCTGGCACACACCTCGGCACAATTTTATTCCCCAAAAAATCTGCGGGCCGGCCACGGCGCGGATTTGATCATGGCCAGCGGCCCGGAAGGAAACGCCGTCGAAGCCCGCAACCTGAACCTCGCGCTGGACTGGATTGACAAAAATATTCCGCCCCGCGCCACGCTCGCGACCTTGCCGGAGGGCGTAATGCTGAACTATCTCTCGCGGCGCGTGAACCCGACGCCCTGCTTCGACTGGAATCCTACCGTCCTCGCGGTCTTCGGCGAGGCGCGGATGACCGCTGTGTTCGAGCAAAACGCGCCCGACTACATCGCGGTGGTCGAGTGGCAGACCTACGAATTTGGCGTTGGTTATTTCGGCAGCCAGACCAGCTACGGCGCGGAGCTGATGGACTGGATTCAAAACAACTACCAGCCCGTCGCGCTGTTCGGGAGCGAGCCGCTGCGGAACGGCCTGTTCGGCGTCAAAATCCTGAAGCACAAAACTGAAAACCCGGCGACGAACAAAATTGAAATCCGTCCGGCCATTCCTTAAACTTACAGGGATATGAAGAAATACTTGGTTGAATTCATCGGCACCTTTTTCCTTGTTCTGACCATTGGCATGACGGTCATTGCCCCGGTCGTGGCCGTAGGCTTTGCGCCGCTGGCCATCGGCGCGGCATTGATGATCATGGTGTATGCGGGCGGCCACGTTTCCGGCGGCCACTATAATCCGGCGGTGACGTTCGCGGTGTGGCTGCGCGGACGTTGCGCCAGTTGCGACGTGCCGTTTTACTTCATCGCGCAGGCGCTGGGCGCAATGGCGGCAGCTTTTATCGCCCTGCATCTCAAGGGCAATCCGACGTTGACACCCAAAGAAGTGAACCTTCTTCCCGCCCTCGTCGCGGAATTCATCGGCACGTTTGCGCTTTGCTACGTCGTGCTGAACGTCGCCACCGCCAAGGCCACGGCGGGCAATTCCAACTACGGCCTCGCCATCGGCTTTACCGTCACGGTGATGGCCTACGCGCTCAGCGGCATTTCCGGCGGCGCGTTTAATCCGGCGGTCGCCATCGGGGTCATGCTGATGAACCTGGTCAAGGCCTCCAACCTCTGGATTTACTTTTTCGCCAACTTTGGTGCCGGCGCGCTGGCCGCATTGGTGTTCAAGTTCGTGAACCCGGACGACAAGTAATTTTACTCTCCCACTCGTGCCGCCGGCGACCTTTCTTCGCGAAACGTCCGGCGGCACTTTGCTTTCCGTGAAGCTCCAGCCGCGCGCTTCCAAAAATGAAATTTGTTCACCGCTCGGCGACGAGTTGAAAATCAAAGTCACCGCGCCGCCCGTGGACGCCGCGGCCAATCAGGCGCTCGTGGAATTTCTGGCCGACAAGCTGGACTGTTCGCGCGGCAAGGTGGAACTGCTGCGCGGCCAGACCTCACGGCACAAAACCATCATGCTTCATGGTTTCAAGCCGGAAGAAATCCTTCAGCGCTTGGGCTGAATTTTCTCCGCCAGTTCCTCCGCCGGATACGTCCAGATTTCCGCGAGCGTCGGATGATAGTGCGGCGCCGCCGCCAGTTCGTGGACGGTCATGCGTTTGGCCATGGTGATGACAATTTCGTGGATGAGTTCGCCGCCGACCGGGCCGACGCACGCGCCGCCGAGGATTTCGCCGGTCTTGGGATTAGCCAGCAGTTTCACGAAGCCGTCCTTCGCCTCCATGATGAGCGATTTGCCGTGGTCGTTGAACGGATAGCTCGCCACAAGAAACGGAATCTTCCGCGCGGCGGCTTCTTTTTCCGTCAAACCGACTGTCGCCACCTGCGGCTCGGTGAACACGACCGAAATCAGCAGCCGATAATCCATCCGGCGCGGCACCTTCGGTTTTACGATGTTGTGAACCGCCGTCTCGCCCTGCTGGATGGCGATGTGGACAATCTCGTGCGGTCCAGTGCAATCGCCCGCCGCGAAGATGTGCGGTGCGCTCGTCTGCATCTTGCCGTTCGCGACGACGCGACGGTTTTCCGTTTTTACGCTGGCATTTTCCAGACCGAGCGACGCCGTGTTGGGCACGCGGCCGAGGGCGAACAAGATTTCCTCGGCGGCAACTGAGACGGTTTTTCCATTCTGCTCGAACAAGACGGATTTCAATTTCCCCTTTCGTTTCGCGCCGACTAGCTTTGTGCCGGTGAAAACCGAAATCCCTTCGCGGCGGAAAACCTTGGCGACTTCTATTCCCGCCTCGGCATCGAACTCCTTCAAAATTGTTTCGCTACGCTGAATGAGCGTCACCTTGACGCCGAAGCGCGCGAAGAACTGCGCGAACTCGCACGCAATCGCGCCGCCGCCGAGGATGATCAGTGATTTCGGCAGCTGCTTGAGCGCCACCGCCTCGTCGCTTGTGATGAAGCCAACTTCGTCCAGTTGCGGCAGTGGCGATGGCGCGACGCGCGAGCCGGTGGCGATGACGAATTGTTTGGCGGTAATTTTTTTTCCATTGCTCAATTCCACCGTGTGCGCGTCGAGAAATCTGGCATTGGCACGGATGAACTTGAATTTTCCAGCGTCGAGCTGCTGCCCGCGGAAGTCGGCGAAATCTTTTATCTGCGCGTTTTTCCGCGCCATGACTTTCGCGAAATCAAAACCGACTTTCCCCGCGCGCACGCCCCACGTCGCGGCGTGCTCGGCGAGATGTTTCACCTCCGCCGCGTAGAGCAGCGCCTTTGTGGGCATGCAGCCGCGCAGGATGCAGAGCCCGCCGACTTCCGCGCCGCCCTCGATGACCACCGTCTTCAGTCCCGCCGCCGCCGCCGTGCGCGCCGCTGCGTAACCGCCGCTGCCACCGCCAATGATGGCGACCTCAAAGTCATGCTTTTTCATGCCGCCAGCATGGGCCAGAAAATGCATCCTGACAAGCGGGCACCGGTTCAGCGGCGCGCGGAACCGGCCGCAAATCTATTGCGGCATTTTTTACCGGCCTTATCATCCCCGCATGAACCTCGCCACCCGCCTGTCGCTGATCGGTCTGCTGCTGGTCACGCCGTTGCGGTTGGCGCTCGCCGCCGATGCGGCCCACAATTTTGAAAAGTGGGAAACGGACATCGCCGCGTTCGAGGCGGCCGACCGCACCAACCCGCCGCCGACCAACGCGGTGCTGTTCATCGGCTCGTCCACCATCCGGCTGTGGACAAACCTGGCCAAGGATTTTCCCGAAGCGCGCGTCATCAATCGCGGCTTTGGCGGATCGGAGATTGCGGATGTCACCCACTTTGCCGGCCGGATGGTTATTCCGTATGCGCCGCAGGCGATTTTCTTTCGCGCCGGCGGCAATGACATCGCCGCCGGCAAATCCCCGGAGGCGGTCTTTGCCGATTTCAAGGATTTCGTCGCCACGGTTCACGCCCGGCTGCCGGACACCGATATCTTCTGCATTTCCTGGAACGCGACGCCAGCGCGCTGGCAAAACCAAGACAAGGAAACGATCTTGAACAATCTGGTGGCCGGATACGCCCGCCAGACGCCGCACCTGCAATACATCGAGGCCAACGCCTTCGTGCTGGGCGCGAATGGCAAGCCGCGACCGGAACTGTTCCGCGCCGACGGGCTGCATTTCAACGCCGCCGGCTACAAACTGCTGGCCGAACGCGTGCGCCCTTATCTGCCGAAGTAACCGGCCGGCTGGAGTTCACGCTTTAGCGTGCCCCACGGGAACAAGCTGTAGCTTGAACGCCAACGGCGACGCGTTCCGTTTTTCAATTTGAAATTTTCCGCGCTGTGGCCGATGATGCCCGCCATGAGCGACCTTATCTATCCCCGCAGCCCGCGCGAAACCATGGACGGCTGGCATTACCTGCCCCGCTACGTTGACAAGATCCGCCTGCACCTCGCCGGCAAACTCCACGCCGACTACCAGGAAAATCTGGGCAAGGCCTTTGACGGCTTCTGGCTCAAGGCCGCCGGCCTGACGCATGAGCAATTCGTCGCGGTGGTGAAAAACTCCCTCACCGACGGCGAGGTCTGCGACTGGGTGCGGAAAAATGTGAAGCGCACCGCCGGCGAAAAGGACGCGCACTGGCAGGATGTCTTGAGCCGCCCGCTGGCGAACGACGAGGCCGCCGTTGCCCGGCTCAAGATGCGCAAGGAACAGGCGGGCATCGGCCACCGCGACGACATCAAATGTTTCGCGGACATGCTCGACGCGGACGAGAAGCGGATTTGAGGCCGCCGGCCAGCCGCCGGTTCCCGCCGTCTTTTTGCGACTCCCGCCGACCGGCCGAAAGTTCCCGCTCGTCCGACAGCGGCTCCCGCCATCTTTTTGTCGTTCCCGCAATCTTTCTGCGAGTCCCGCCATCTTTTTGAGGCTCCCGCCGGCATTAAAGCCGCTCCCGCCAAGCGGTTGGCCAAAACAGCCCGTTTTTGCTCCCGCCACCGCCTCAACCGCCTGTTTTTAGACACCCACGGCCGCCGCCGATGCCGGGGAGGTAGGGCGCGTCACTCCGTGCGCGCCGTCGGGATGAAGCCGGACGCGTTCGTTAGCAGACGGCGGCGGTCAGCGGACTGACCGCCCTACCCGCGCGGAGCGTCTTGGACTGTGCCAGCCCCCTGGCGCTTTGGGCGGGCGGGCGGGATGACAATAGCCCAGCCATTTAGAGCTGGGATTCGTCGTCCGCTGTTTTCCAGAGTCCCGTCCCGGGACGAAAGGTTCTTGCGGGCGGCCATCCATTTTTCTGCCGTCCCTCGCGGGACTTTTAACTTTGTCTGACGCGATACCCAGCCATAAATGGCTGGGCTATTTTCAGGTTGCCCCGTTGGGACGAACGCGGCGGCAGGCACGCCCCGGAAAAACGGCTTGCCAACAGGTTGCGCCCGGCGCAGCCTTGCATCCATGAATCCTGATAGGCCACAAAGGTTGAGGTCTAATTAAATGTTAGGCGGCATTTGTATGCGTCAGAAACTTACCAAACGTCAGTTAGTTGTTTGTGGCATCATCGCAGTTTGTGCGGCTGCCGCTTACGTCGGTGCTTTCTTGGTTTATGTTCGCAGAGCATGGGGTCGGAAAGAGGGCGACTTTCAGCCAGTTCCATCTTGGGTTGAGCATTTAAGTAGTGATTTTATTTTATTTCCGTTTGGTTTCGTGCCAGTTTTCGACGGCATTTGGGTGTTAATCGCGAACATATTATTTTGGAGCGCATTGAGCGTTATGATTTATGTTTTATTTTGTCGTCGAAAAGTTGCCGCCTAACAAGATTAGATGAGAAGGCAGACTGCCGACGCAATGATGCGTTGGTGCTATAGTCTGCCTATGAAAACTAACATAACTAAAACCAGTCCTACTCCCTCCGTCGTGCCCACCTCGTCCGCTGCGGTCAGCAGCGGGTTCACCCTCGGCCTCGATCTCGGTGATCGCCAGCATCACGTCTGTGTCCTCGCGGCCGCCGGCAACATTGTCCGCGAGGCTTCGCTGCCCAACACCCGCCCGGCCCTGGCGCAGCTCCTCGTGGAGTTTCCTAAAGCCACCGTCGCGCTGGAGGCGGGCACGCATAGTCCGTGGATTAGTCGTTACCTTACCGAACAGGGCGCCACCGTGCTGGTGGCCAACCCGCGCAAGCTCCACGCCATCTCCCGCAATGAGCGCAAGTGCAACCGGCGCGACGCCCAGATGCTCGCCCGCCTCGCCCGCGTGGATGCCGCGCTGCTCCATCCCATCCAGCACGGTTCCGCCCAGGCGCAGCACGACCTGCTGGGCTTGAAATTGCGCGATGCCCTCGTCCGCAACCGGGTCAGCCTCATCAACGCCATCCGGTTCACCCTCAAGAGCCTCGGCCATCCCGTCCGCAATCCGTCCAGCGAGTCGTTTCACAAGACCGTGTTGCAGGACATTCCCGCCGATTGTCGGACGGTGGTGCAACCGCTGCTCACCGTCCTGGCCCACGTCACCGAACAGATCAAGGCGATGGAACGCGACCTGGTGCGGCGGAGCAAAAAGGATTATCCCGCCACGCAGCGGCTTCAGCAGATCGCCGGCGTGGGCCCGCTGACCGCGCTGTGCTTCGTGTTGAAGGTGGGCGACCCGCAGCGTTTCAGCCGGGGCCGCGATGTCGGGGCGTATCTGGGCTTGTGCCCGCGCCGCAACCAGAGCGGCGGCACGGACAAGGGGTGGCTGAGAGCCGTCAACAAACTGTCGAAGCTGGCCAAATCAACCCACGGTCGCCAGGCGGCGAAAAAGTTTGAGATCCGCTGGCCGGAAATTTTGCCGCTGACGGAAATTGCCCAGGCCAAAAATGAGAAAATTATTTCATTCCGCAAAAACCAGATGGCCCGTGGGTTTGGCCTGGAGTCAGAATAGAAACACGCCTCGCCCGGCGCAACGGCCGGCCAGAATAACCTTTGGAATTCTACAAACGGAATAATTTCCCCAACCCTTAAAGCAGCCCCAGTTCAGTCAGTTCCTCGGCCAGCAGCTTGGGTGAAACCACCTTCACCCCCTCGATGGTTTCGCCGAAGAATCTGCCGAAATCTTTTTCATCGCCGGTCAGCAGGTATTTCGCCTGCCCTGCCACGGCTCCGCCCAGGATCGGCACGTCCTTCAAAGCCAGCTTCACGTTCAATTCCGTCTTCACCGCCGGGATGAGCTCGCATTTTTTGACCAGCGGATCAAGGTGCCGCAGGGCGGCGGGAAATTTGCCGGCCAGATTGCGGCGGGCCTCCTCCACCGCATAGGCATTGGTGACACACTCGCATTCCCGGCAGAGAAAATCTAAAAAGGCGCGCATCCGGCTTTGCGGAAGCGCGCCGGAAAAGAGAATGTTCGCGTCGAGGAAGATTCTCATTTCTTGAGGCGGAAGCCGGCCAGGGCCTGCTCATTGTTGCGGGCGAATTCAGCGACCCGTTTGTCGGTGTATAACTCCACCGGGAACGTGGCCCCGGCACGAATCAGGATGCCCTCCGACGTTTCCTCGGCGACCACCTGGCCGCCGCCGGCGAGACCGATGCGCTGGCGCAACTCCTTGGGCAGGGTGAGCGTTCCGCGCCCATTGATGCTGATTACTTTTGTCATATATTCATCATTTCACACTTTCAGCAATTATGCAAGCGAGGATGTGCCAATCCAAAGCCACCAGCCGGCCGTGGATGTGAGCGGGCTTGAACTAGAATTCCACACACCGGACAGCGTTTCAAACCAGCCGGCCACTGGTCATTCCAGCCAAAAACATTGCCGCAGTTTTTACAGGTTACGCGGATGACTGCCATGACTTGTATATTGGGCGATTCATAATCCATCTATTTTAACACGGACGTGGAAACAATAAAAAGCCCCGGCCAGCGATGGTCAGGGTTGATTTTTAGCCGGCAGATTATTCCTTGAACTGAAGCGACAGCTCGCCGGGCTTCGACGAGAAGATTTCCACGCGATGCCCCGGCTTGAAACCCGCCCGCTCCAGCCACTGTCCGCTCAACCGAATCCGAGGCTTGATCCGGCGGTAGGCAAAATCTCCAACCGCCTCAATTTTTAGGCTGCGCGATTTTTGGGTCACGCCATCACCTCCGCCGGTTTCGGCGGCAGCGAGATTTTGGGTATGATATCTTCCGCCGGCTGCTCCGGTTTGTGGCCGAGGATGAAGTCCGCCGCCTTCTGCGCCTGCGCCGCCGCCTGGACGATGAGCGTCCTGTCCTGCTTCAACGACTTCAGCCAGCCTTCGAGATAGGCCGCCAAACTGTTGATCGTGCGATCCACGATGCCGGTGTGGCCGCAGAGGAACGCGCCGCCCAATTCGGCGACCAGTTCCTCCTTGGCATAAGGATCTGAACCATATTGGTGGGCGACCAGGCGCGGCCTGCGCCATAGTAAGCCAGCACTGGCAGCAGCGCGCGCTGCATTAAAGCCGCTTGAAATGTGTCGTTGCAGGACTTTTCGGCGTCCCGCGCCTCGGCGTTGGTGGTGCGCGTTCCACCTTCCCGGATCATCCGCGTCCAACGCAGATTCTCCCGCGAGCCGACTTTTCCCTCGACCGTGATTTTTGTGGGTAATTGGGGGCGAAAATGAATCCGGTCGCCGGCGGGCACTGGAATCAGCCGGATTTCCTCCTCCAAAATATTCCGCCAGCCGCTGCCCGGCGCGACCTTGTGCCAGAGACCCAGCGCCACCGCCAACGCATCCAGCACACTCGTCTTGCCAGAACCATTGTCGCCCACCAGCAAAGTGAAATGCGGATGAAATTCAAACGGCTTCTCCGTCCGTTCAAACTTCTTGAAATTCTCGATATGGAGGCGGTCAATTCTCATACGGTGCTCCAGTTTTACCCGATGCCGGGCGGGTTGGCACGGCGATTTTTCCGGTGACGGCGGCGGCGAGGAGCGCGGCGCGGCGTTCTTTCAGCAGGGCAATTGTCCGCTCCGCTGCCGCGCGCAGGCCGTCCAGCTTGGCCGTGGCCGTGGCGATATGCGCGACGATGGCGCGCTGCTCGGCCAGCGGCGGGACGGGCAGCCACGCTTCAAAAAACCCTTCGGGATACAGCCGCAGCCGCGACGACCACACGCCTTTCGAGTAACGGATGATTTCCTGCGCGAACAACGGCATACGCACGAGCGCTTCCACATAGCCGCGATCCATGTCCGGGCCGGGCGTATAAACATTGTAGGCCGGGCTGACGATGCCGTCGCACGGCGCGATGCCCACTGCGCCCATCCACGCCCAGAGCGTGTTGATGGCGAGGTCGCCTTTCAGACAAATCTTGTAGCCCTCGGTCGTTTCGGCTTCGAACATGTTCACGTCTTTTTCGGAACGCTTGGTGACGCCGGTGATGTGCGAGACGGTGAGCATTTCGCCATCGTCGTTTTCGATGCGTTCGTCGCGCTCTTTGAAAAGCCACTTGGAGCGTTCCACCCGCCAATGTTTCGGCACTTGGCCGAGCCAGGGGAAACCGGAATTGCGGAGGGGCGCGGCGGGATTGAGGCCGCGCGTCACGGCGCGGGTGATGAGCGCGCGGCGTTTTTCCGCCAGCAATTCCAGCCACCGTTCCTTCGCCGCCACCAACGCATCCAACCGCCCCGTCTCCCGATCCAGAAAATCCGCAATCGCCCGCTACTCAGCCAGCGGTGGTTGGTGTCGGCACATGAGGAGGCGACACGTATAGCGTTTCGTGAACTCGAAAACTTTGCCGCAACACGGGTGCGAAAGCAGGGCAACCAACGCGACCGCACCACCAGTAATCTGGTCGCCGCCGCGTTCACGCAGCCGACCGGGAGTTGTTGAGTTTGTATGTGCCCGAAGTGGTGATGCCCAAACGCGGGAAAAAGAACGCGGCGGAAACAGAGCGGGAGAACGGGAAGAAGTTTGTGGCCTTGCGCCGGCAACAC
>Ga0302198_10001670_pt1 | contig 24107 bp, 13 predicted proteins | sample II_Bog_N2_2_FD_193521 | JGI IMG/M metagenome (GOLD analysis project Ga0302198, IMG submission 193521) | Peat permafrost microbial communities from Stordalen Mire near Abisko, Sweden - II_Bog_N2_2 | ecosystem: Environmental > Terrestrial > Soil > Wetlands > Peat | place: Sweden: Abisko... | reverse complement strand
ACATCCACAAGCTTCTGCTGGCGCTCGGCCATCGAGGTGAAGCTGACCGTCTGCGGCGCCTCGCTGATTCCCAGGATCACGCCCGTATCCTGCACCGGAAAGAAGCCCTTGGGAACCACAATGAAGAGAAGAATCGTGACCACGAACGTCGAGATGGTCACCATCAGGGTCACAAAACGGTAGCGCAGGACGACCTGCAGCGTGCGCCCGTAGAAGGCGATGATTGAGTTGAAGACCCGCTCCGACCAATAGTAGAAACGCGTCTGTTTGGCGGTCGCCTTGTCTTGCAGGATGCGCGAGCACATCATCGGGGTCAGCGTCAGCGAAACCACGGCGGAGACCAGGATGGTGACCGCCAGCGTGATGGCGAACTCGCGGAAGAGCAAGCCCACCACATCGCTCATGAAAAGCAGCGGAATCAGCACCGCGATCAGCGAGACGGTCAGCGACATGATGGTGAAGCCGATCTGCTCGCTGCCCTTGAGCGCGGCCCGCATCGGGCTGTCGCCCTCCTCGATGAAGCGCGAAATATTCTCGATCATCACGATGGCGTCGTCCACCACGAAGCCCGTGGATATGGTGAGGGCCATCAATGTCAGATTGTTGAGCGAGTAGCCCAGCAGATACATCACGCCGAAGGTTCCGACAATCGAGAGCGGCACCGCGACCGAGGGAATGATCGTCGCCGCCAGGTTGCGCAGGAAGAGGAAGATCACCATCACCACCAGGGCTACGGTGAGCATCAATTCGAATTCCACGTCCTTGACCGAGGCGCGAATCGTCACCGTGCGGTCGGTAAGAACTTTCACCTTCACCGAGGCCGGCAGGCTGGTCTGCAACTGCGGCAGCAGCACCTTGATGCGATCGACAACCGCAATGATGTTGGCGCCCGGCTGCCGCTGAATGTTCACGATCACCGCCGGCTGGCGGTCCATCCAGGCGGCCTGTTGCGAGTTTTCCGCCGCATCGACGATGGTGGCCACGTCGGAAGCTCGCACCGCGGCTCCGTTTCGATAGGCGATGATCACCGGCTTGTAGTCGTCGCTGGCCACCAACTGATCGTTGGCCCCGATGGTGTAAGACTGGCGGGCGCCGTTCAGCGTTCCCTTGGCCTGGTCCACATTGGCGTTGGCGAGAGCCGTGCGCAGGTCTTCCAGGCTCAGGTTGTAGGCGGCCAGTTGAGCCGGGTTGGCCTGGATGCGCACGGAGGGCTTTTGTCCGCCGGCGATTGAAACCAGTCCCACGCCGGTGACTTGGGAGATCTTCTGCGCCAGATTGGTATCGGCCGCGTCCTCAATCTTGTCCAGAGGCAGCGAGTCGGAGGTAAGCGCCAGTGTCATGATGGGCGCGTCGGCGGGGTTGACCTTGCTGTAGATGGGCGGATTGGGCAGGTCGGCGGGCAGAAAGCTGTTGGCCGCGTTGATGGCCGCCTGCACCTCCTGCTCGGCCACGTCGATGTTCTCGTCCAGATTGAATTCAAGCGTAATGACCGAGCCGCCGCCGCTGCTCACCGAGGTCATCTGCTTCAGTCCCGGCATCTGCCCGAACTGCCGCTCCAACGGCGCGGTCACCGACGAGGCCATCACCTCCGGTCCGCCGCCGGGATAAAACGTCAGCACCTGGATGATCGGGTAGTCCACCTCCGGCAGGGCGGAGACCGGCAACTGGAAGTAGCCCACTGCGCCAGCCATCAGGATGGCAAACATCAGCAGCGAGGTCGCCACCGGGCGCAGAATGAATGGCCGGGAAGGACTCAGGCTCACTGCTTCTCCTTCTTCTCTTCTTTGCGATTCCCGCCGGGAGCCGGGGCATTGACCTGCGCCCCGGAGCGCGAAGCCGCGCCTGGAGTTGCGCTGGGGCCGCTCCCGCTTTGGCCTGCGCCTTGTCCAGCAGTGCTCTGGCCGGCGTCTTGCTTTCTGCGCTGGGCCGGCACACTGATGGTCACAACCTGGCCCGGCTTCAGCCGGTCAGCTCCGTCCACCACCACGTTCTGGCCCGCTTCCAGGCCAGTGTCCAGAATGGTCACCTGCCCTTCGGCCAATGCCACCTTCACCAGTTGAATCCTGGCCGTGGAGGTCTTCTTCACGCTGTCGGTATCGACCACCCACACATACGGTCCCTGGTTGCCGGTCTGGATGGCCGCCGACGGCACCACCAGTGCATTGGGCCGCTGCTCCATGATCAAATGAATGTTGACGAACTGGTCGGGAAACAGCGCCTGATCCTTGTTGTCGAAGACCGCCTTCAGCTTGCCGGTTCCGGTGGTGGTGTCAATCTGGTTGTCGGCGGTCAGCAGATAGCCGCTGGCCAGTTTCACGGTGTCGCCCTGGTTGTAGGCCTCCACGGCCAGGCGCTTTTTCGATCCCAGCCCGCTCAGCACCTGGGGAAGCTGATCCTCCGGCAGCGTGAAGTAAACCGCAATGGGCTCAAACTGATTGATGACCACCAGGCTTGTGGTGCCGGCGGCGATGATGTTGCCGGGATCCACCAGCCTCAGCCCGATGCGGCCATTGATGGGCGATTGAATGGTGCACCAGCCAAGCTGCAACTGGGCCGTCTCGATAGCCGCCTTGTCGGCCTCGATTGCGCCCTGATACTGGCCCTCGGCGGCCTCATCGGCGTCCAGCGTCTCCTTTGACACTACGCCTGCCGCGAAGAGCGCTGTGTAGCGCTTGAACTCAGCCTGGGCGTCCTTGAGCAGCGCCTCATCGTGGGTCAGTGTGCCCTTGGCCTGGTCCAGGGCAGCCTTGTAAGGCCTGGGGTCGATGACGATGATCGTCTCGCCCTGCTTCACCTGCTGCCCTTCAGTGAACTTGACCGGTTCCAGCTCGCCGCTGACTCTTGCCTTCACCGTAACGCTCATGTAGGGCATTACCGTGCCCAGAGCCGTCAGATAGATGGGCATGGGCTTCTGCTCGGTAGCCGCCACCTGCACCGGCACCGGCCGGCTCATCAGCGCCGCCGCCTGGCTGCTCGCCTGGCTCTTGGACGCTTTCTCGTTCTGGTAGATCTTCCAGACGATCAGCCCCAGAGCGGCTACCAGCGCCAGGTACACGATGATGCGCACCCAGGAGCCCTTATGGGCGGGGGGTTGTGGATCACTTCCATTTGCGGCCAGATAGGACTCCGGAGTGCCTTCAATAGACATGGTGTCGATTCCCGTCGTTTCTCTTCAGTGATGCCCAGGCAATGGGCGTCGAATTTGCCCTTCCGGGCAATAGGCAAAATGTCCGCCTTCACTTCTACCGACGCTTGAGTTTCCTGAAAGGTTTCGTCCGCCCGGCCAGCGTCCGTTGCCGGGCCGCTCATCTTCGCCAACAAAGAAACAGATCCTCCGTGGCCGCGGGACTCAACTATTGTAAGCGAGCCACGCGGCTGCCGGGCAATTGCGCCGCGCGAAGAGGGGGTTTCGTTTGACGCTATACTTGACCCTGAGTTCACCGAGGATCGCTTGCCGCAGAATCCCGCCAAGCCCGAACAGGACAATCGGTTGCTGCCGCTGTGCGTCGATCTGGATGGCACGCTGATCAAATCCGACACGCTCTTCGATGCGGTCTGCCTCTTCGTGCGCCGGAATCCGGCCAGTTTCTGGAAACCGGCGCTCTGGCTGGCCGGGGGGCGCGCCCGCCTCAAGGCCATGGTTGCGAGCCAGGCCCCCCTCGATCCCGCTCGGCTGCCCTTTAACACTGAGTTGCTTCGCTATCTCGAAGCCGAGCACAGCCTGGGCCGGCAAATCTACCTGGCGACCGGGGCAGACAACTCAGTGGCAGAGCGTGTGGCAGCTCATCTGGGCATCTTTGCCGGTGTGCTGGCCTCCGATGGCGCGGCCAACCTGACCAGCAGCAGGAAGCTTGCCCTCCTCAACTCCCGTTTCGGCGAGTTCGACTACATAGGCAACTCCAGGGCCGACCTGCCTCTGCTGGCCAACGCGCGCCAGGTCATGGTGGCCAATCCATCCCCTGGCCTGCGCATGGCATTGCGGATGCGGCGGATTCCGGTGGCCCGGACCTTTCTCGACCGCCGGCCTTTGGCGCGCACACTGCTGAAGGCCATTCGCATCCATCAGTGGGCCAAGAACACGCTCCTGCTGGCGCCGCTCCTGCTCTCCCACAAGCTCCATCTCGCGGCTGTCGAAGCGGTCATCGCCGCCTTCTTCTGTTTCAGCTTCATGGCCTCGGCCAGCTACCTCTTCAATGATCTGATGGACATCGAGAGCGACCGCCGTCATCCGGTCAAGCGCTTCCGGCCCTTTGCCGCAGGCGATTTGCCGATTCCGGGGGGCGTGCTGCTGGCGGTCGCGCTCATCGCCGCCTCGGCGTCATTGCTGCCCCTGCTTCCCGTCGAATTCGCAGGGTGGCTGGCGGTTTATATCGTTTCCACGACGGCCTACTCCTTCTATCTCAAGCAAGTGGCCCTGGTGGACGTGCTGACCCTCTCCGGCCTGTACACCCTGCGCCTGCTGGCCGGAGGCGCCGCAACGGGAACGGAGATCTCTCCCTGGCTGGCCGGTTTTTCAGTCTTTCTGTTTCTCTCCCTGGCCATGGTCAAACGCTTCTCCGAGCTCGAAAACCTGCGTGAGCGCAGCGTCACAGAGACCCATGGGCGAGGCTACCTGGCAGCGGACCTGGAGCAGATTCGCGCCTTCGGCACAGCCAGCGCCACCGCCGCCGTGGTGGTCTTTTCGCTGTATATCTCGCGCCCCGACGTGGAGGCCCTCTACAAGCACGCCAGCCGTCTCTGGCTCATCGTGCCGCTGATGCTCTACTGGCTCTACCGCGTCTGGCTGCTGGGCTCCCGCGGCGAGATGGACGAAGATCCGGTCATCTTCGCTCTCCGCGACCGGGTCAGCCTGGCGGTGGGAGCCTGCGTGCTGGCGGTGGCCATCTTGGCCATCTAGTGGGGAGGCAGCCAGATGGCCGGGAAGATCGAAGCCGGCCGCCGCGGTTCATCCTCCGGGATGCCCGGCCCGCCAGCCTGCATCCTTTGCGCCCATTCATCCGTCTCAGAGACAGAGCGCGGGACCACTTTGCCAGCGCGCGGGAATCTTCGTCTACGATAATAGTTTCAACACGATGTTGGGCCGGACCTGGCCGGTGAGCGCCGTCCGGCTTCGGAACCCGATGAGCCGGCCGTAACCGGATCAGAGACCTTGCCGAGCCGTTCCGGAGCAATCCGGCGGCGAGCAGCCCGGCTCAGGAGCGAGTACCTGCCTTATGTGGATTGTCCGGCTTGCGCTGCGGCGGCCTTACACCTTCGTCGTCTTTGCGCTCTTGATTCTCATCCTCGGCGTCTTCAGCATCGAAACGATGCCCACGGATATCTTTCCCAACATCGACATCCCCGTCGTCACGGTAGTTTGGAATTTCACAGGCCTCTCCGCGGATCAGATGGCCAGCCGCATCGTCACCAACAGCGAGCGCGGCATGACCACCACGGTCAACGACATCGAGCACATCGAGTCGCAATCGCTGAACGGCATCGGGCTCATCAAGATATTTTTTCAGCCGAATGTCAACATCGGAGTGGCTGTCTCGCAGGTGACCGCCATCTGCCAGGTGCAGTTGCGCTCGCTGCCGCCCGGCTCCACGCCGCCCTTCATCATTCAGTACAACGCCTCCAGCGTGCCCATCCTCATGCTGGGCCTCTCTGGAACGGGCCTGAACGAGCAGCAGGTGAGCGACGTTGCCAAGAACAACATCGGCGTCCAGTTGGCGACCATCGAGGGAGCGCAGACTCCGTATCCCTACGGCGGCAAAACGCGCCAGATTCAGGTGGACCTCGACATGCCCGCGCTTCAGGCCAAGGGGCTCTCGCCGGTCGATGTGGTCAACGCCATCTCCGCGCAGAACCTGATCGTCCCCTCTGGAACCATGAAGATCGACCGCTTCGAATATGCGGTTGAAACCAACTCCGCGCCCAGCGTTGTCGATAGCTTGAACAATCTGCCCATCAAAGCGGTCAACGGCGCTGTCATCTACATCCGCGACGTAGCCCACGTGCGCGACGGCTACCCGCCGCAGACCAACATCGTGCGCGTGAACGGCAGCCGCGCCATCATGATGGCCGTCATGAAGACCGGCTCGGCCTCGACGCTGGACATCATCAAGGGAGTTCACGAAAAGCTCGAGAGCATCCGGGGCCAACTGCCCCCGCAACTGCAAATCAGGTACCTCTCCGACCAGTCGATCTTTGTCCGCGGCGCCATCGACGGCGTGGTCCGCGAGGCCATCATCGCCGCCTGCCTCACCGCCATCATGATCCTGGTCTTTCTGGGCAGTTGGCGCTCCACCGTCATCATCGCAGTCTCCATTCCGCTCTCCATTCTCTGCTCGCTCAGCGTGCTGGCCATGCTGCACGAGACCATCAACATCATGACCCTGGGCGGCTTTGCGCTGGCCGTCGGTATCCTGGTCGACGACGCCACCGTAGCCATTGAAAACATCAATCGCAACCTCGAATCCGGCAAGGAACTGGAGCAGTCCATCCTCGACGGCTCCGCGCAGATCGCCGTTCCCGCCCTGGTCTCCACGCTGGCCATCTGCATCGTCTTTGTTCCCATGTTCTTCTTGAGCGGCGTGGCGAAGTACCTATTCGTTCCCATGGCCGAGGCGGTGGTCTTTGCCATGCTGGCCAGCTACCTGCTCTCCCGCACCCTGGTCCCCACCATGGCCAAGTACCTCCTCAAGGAACATGACGAAGCCCAGACCGCCGCGCAGCGCGCCAGCCGAAATCCCTTCATCCGCTTCCAAAAGGGCTTTGAATCCGGCTTCGAGAGCTTTCGCGGCGGCTATGTGCGCCTGCTCACCCTGTGCGTGGACAACGCGGTGGTCTTTCTGATTCTCTTTCTGCTCCTCGCCGTCGGATCGTTGGGACTTGCGCCTTTTCTGGGCCAGGACTTCTTTCCCGCCGTGGACTCCGGCCAGTTCAAGATTCACCTCCGCGCCCCCACCGGCACGCGCATCGAAGAAACGGCCGCGCTCTGCGACCGGATCGACTCAACCATCCGCGAGCAGATTCCTTCGAGCGAACTGGTCACCATCCTCGACAACGTCGGCGTGCCCTACTCCGGCCTGAACCTCTCTTACTCGACCTCGGCGCCCATCGGCCCCGCCGATGCCGACATCCAGGTGCAATTGACCCCCGATCACCATCCCACCGCGGCTTACGTAGAGCGGCTGCGTCCCGTGCTGGCCCGCGAATATCCCGGCGTCACCTTTTACGCGCTGCCGGTGGACATCGTCACCCAAATCCTCAACTTCGGCCTTTCGGCGCCCATCGACATCCAGGTTGTCGGGCCAGATCTTTATGGCAATCGCGCCCTTGCCGAGCGCATGGCCAGCGAAGTTCGCTACATTCCCGGCGCGGCGGACGTGCGCATCCAGCAGCCCTTCAACTACCCCAATCTGACGGTGAATGTGGACCGCACTCGCGCCCAGTCGGTTGGACTTACCCAGAAGGACGTGGCGACCAGCCTGCTGGTGGCCCTCAGTGGCAGCTTCCAGACCACCCCCAGCTTTTATCTGGACCCCAAGAACGGCGTCACTTACAGCGTCGCCGTCATGGCTCCGCAATACGGTCTGGATTCCCTGGCCGCACTGAAGAGCCTGCCCGTCACCGGCCTGCTCGCGGCCCAGCCTCCCAACGTCGCCGCCGCACCCGGCGCTGCCCCTGCCGCCGTGCCTGGCGCCGCCTCCACTGGCGCTCCCGGATCTCCCGTTTCCAACCAGATTCTGGGCAACCTGGCTTCCATCGTCCCTGGCGCTGAACTGGGCACCGTCAGCCACTACGATGTTCAGCCGGTCATCGACATCTACGCCAATGTGGACGGAACCGACCTGGGCAGTGTGACCAAAGCCATGGAGGGGATCATCGCCCGCCACCAGAGCGAAAAGCCGACCGGCTCGCACCTCACCCTCCGCGGCCAGAGCGAGACCATGAAGAAGTCCTACATCGGCTTGCTGGCCGGCCTCGCGTTTTCTATCCTTCTGGTCTATCTGCTCATCGTCGTAAACTTCCAGTCCTGGCTCGATCCCTTCATCATCATCGCGGCTCTGCCCGCGGCCTTGGCCGGCATTGTCTGGTTCCTCTTCCTCACCAATACGCGGCTCAGCGTGCCGGCCCTCACCGGCGCCATCATGTGCATGGGCGTGGCCACCGCCAACTCCATCCTCGTGGTCAGCTTTGCCCGCGAGCAGCTCGATGTTCTGGTGGGCGATGCCCGACGCGCCGCGCTCAATGCCGGCTTTGTCCGCCTCCGCCCCGTGCTGATGACCGCCCTGGCCATGATCCTTGGCATGGCGCCCATGGCCCTGGGCCTGGGCGAAGGTGGTGAGCAGAACGCCCCGCTGGGCCGCGCCGTCATTGGCGGCCTGCTGCTGGCCACCGTCGCCACGCTTTTCTTTGTGCCTGCATTCTTCTCTCTGGTTCACGGCTCGCTGGAAAGCCGCCGCAAAACGCCTCAAGGTCTGCAACCGGCCGGCGCCATCGACGAGTTTGACGAGATTTCGGAGTAACTTCTTATGACCAACGAACCCAATCCGAACCTTCCACCGGCGCAAACTCACGAGACCGCGCCCGAGCAGAAGCGCATCTCGCCGGGCAAGGCTTTGGTGGGTGTGGCGCTGGTGCTTATCGTTCTCGCCTGCCTGGCGGGCTACGGGATTTGGCGCCGCCATCAGGCCGATAACGTCCTGGCCGACACCACCCGCGAGGTGGCCGCGCCCACCGTCATCGTCGCCGCTCCCAAGCCGGGAGCGCCGGTGGAGAGCTTTGTGCTGCCCGGCAACGTCACCGCCTTCACCGATTCGCCCATCTACGCCCGCACTGCCGGTTATCTGACTAAGTGGTACTTCGACATCGGCGCCCGCGTAAAGAAGGGCGCTCTGCTGGCCGAGATCGCCACGCCCGAAGTGGACCAGCAACTGGCCCAGGCCCAGGCCGATCTCAATACTGCCCAGGCCAACGCCAACAACGCCCGCATCCAGGCCGACCGCTACACCGGCCTGGTCCAATCCAACGCCGTCTCCCGCCAGGACACCGATACCTTCGTGAATCAGGCCACATCCACTGCGGCGCAGGTCCGCTCCGCCCAGGCCAATGTCTCCCGGCTGCTCGAACTGCAATCCTTCGAGAAGGTCTATGCGCCCTTCGACGGCGTCATCACCGCCCGCAATATCGACACCGGCCAGTTGATCGACCCCGGCGCGGGCAAGGAACTCTTTCACCTCCAGGCGATTCAGACCCTGCGCGTCTATACCAACCTGCCGCAAATCAACTCGGCCAACGTGAAACGCGGCGCAAAGATCGGCCTCACCTTTGCAGAGCACCCCGGCAAGGTATTTGAAGGCACACTGGTTCGCACCGCCGATGCCATCGATCCGGCCAGCCGCACCCTTTTGGTTGAGATTGACGTGGACAACCGCGCCGGTGAACTGCTGCCTGGCTCGCTGGCCCAGGTTCACTTCAAAACGCCCCCGGCCTCGCCCACCTTCATCGTGCCCGCCGCCGCGCTCATCTTCCGCCGCGATGGCCTGCGCGTGGGAACCGTGGTCAATGGCAGTGTCGCCCACATGGTTTCCGTGCTCATCGGCGAGGACGACGGCGCCACCGTGCAGATCCTCACCGGCCTTGGCCCCGCCGACCAGGTCATTCAGGATCCGCCCGACTCGCTCATCGAGGGCGAAAAGGTCCAGGTCGTTCAGCCTGCCAACCGAACCAACGCGGGAGGCAAGTAATATGCCCGCGCCTCAGTCAGCAGAGGAAGACTTCGTTTTGAAAGGGCACGACTTCAGTCGTGCCGCAAATGGTTCAAAAACTGCGCGGGCTTTAGCCCCTGAGGGATGCTTTTCTTCAAAACCGCTGGATGCCCCATCCATGCCGCGGTTTCATCGCGGCATGGGTGGGAAACCACGAACCTCAACCATCCCTGTTTTCGTTTCCCTTCTCGCCCTGGTTTCCCTCACCGCCTGCAAGCCCGTCGGCCCCAACTACAACCGCCCAGCCTACGAAGCCCCGCCCGCCTACAAAGAAGCCGGCGCATCCACCGTGACACCGCCCCCGCCGGCCCCCGCCGGAGGCGCATGGCAGCCCGCCAACCCCTCCGACGGCCTGATCCGCGGCAACTGGTGGCAGATCTACCAGGACCCCCAGCTCAACCAGCTCGAAGAGCGCATCGCCGCCAACAACCAGAGCCTGCGCCAGGCTCTCGAAACCTACCTCGCCGCGCACGACCAGATCGCCGTCGCCCGTTCCGCGCTCTTTCCCACGCTCTCCGCGGGGCCTTCGATCGCGCGCGACCGTGTTTCGCAAAATGGGCCGAATTACGCCGCCGGAAAGTCCCCCACGTATAACGACCTTGTCATCAGCGGCCAGGCCAGTTGGGAGCCGGACTTCTGGGGCCGTATCCGCCGCACTGTCGAAGCCGCGCGCTCAACGGCTCAGGCCAGCGCCGCCGACCAGGCCAACATCGACCTGAGCCTCCATGCCGAGATGGCCGCCGCCTACTTCCAACTGCGCGGCCTCGACTCCGAGATCAAGCTCCTCGAAGCCACCGTCGCCGATCTCGAACACCAACTCGACCTCACCCAGCGCCGTCTTGCCGGAGGCATCGGCACCGAGGCCGACGTGGCTCAGGCCCGCACCCAGCTTGAAACCGTGCGCGCGCAACGGGTCGATGTTGGCGTGGCCCGCGCCCAATACGAGCACGCCATCGGAACCATCGCTAACGCGAATCTCTCTGAGTTCAGCATTCCGCCTTCGCCACTCGACTTGTCCCTGCCCAAGGTTCCCCTCGGCGTGCCTTCGCAGTTGCTCGAGCGCCGCCCCGACATCGCCGCCGCCGAGCGCCGTGCCGCAGCCGCCAATGAGCAGATCGGCATCGCCGTCGCCGCCTTCTATCCCACCATCACCCTCAATGGCACGGGCGGCTTCGAGAGCGAACATGGCGGAACATGGATCCAGGGCCCCAGCGTGCTATGGAGTTTAGGGGCGCAAGCAACGGAACTCCTCTTCGACGCCGGCCAGCGCCGCGCTCTTACCGATCAGGCTCGCCACAGCTACGAGGCCCAGGCTGCCGCCTACAAAGCCTCCGTCCTCGCCGCCTTCAATGATGTGGAAGATCAGCTCTCCGGCCTGCGGATTCTGGAGCAGGAATCGACCGTCGAGCAGAGGGCCGTCGACTCGGCACAGCACTCTTACGAAATCTCCAATCAACGCTACAAAGGCGGCGTCACCAGCTATCTTGAAGTGCTGACGGCCGAAGCCGCGCTGCTCCAGAACCAGCGCACCGCTATCGACGTTCAGACGCGCCAATTCGTTTCGAGCGTAGGCCTGGTCCGCGCCCTCGGCGGCGGGTGGAATACCTCGCAACTGCCGAAGTAAGGGGGCCGTGGGGAGCCCCGAGTTCCTAGTCCCTCAGTCCCTTAGTCCCTATTCCCTGCTTCACCACATCCTGCCGCAAATGGCTAAACGCCGCCGGAGGCATATCGGTCAGCGGCAGCGCTGGCCCCTCCCACAGCAGCCGCGGCGATCCCTGGCTCACCGAGTGCAATCCCTCCAGATGAAACGTATGCTCACCCGCCCGCAGCCCCAGCGACCCTCGGTCATAGCGCATTGCATTGCCCGGCGAGCCGCAGACCTGGGCAAACGGCGGGCCGGTCTTCGCCACCTCCACGCCGTCGATCACCAACCGCGCCCCGTCGCGATCCATCAGGTGAAAGGTATAGCCCCCGTCGGCGGGAATGTCGATAAATCCCTCCCATGCGACGGCATAATGCGTAAAGCCCTGCGCATCGGTGTGCAGGTTGGGCCCTTCGCCGGTGAAGACCGCGCGTTTGGTTGCAAGCTCCGGCAGTTCGGTCCATTCTCCGGGGTAAATCCGCCAGGCCAACCCGGCTGTCGTTGGCCCGAGAATGCGCGCCGCCTCGTGCCAGTGAGCCACGGCCACCACGCCCTGCGCGGCCCAATCCTGACTGGTCGTATCAGGGTTGTCCTCATCATCCGTCACGTGGAGCAGAACCCGGAAGCGTCCGGCGCCGTCTCCGGCCCCATCGAGTTCGGTCCCGTCGGCATCCGGAAACCGGTGGCGCACCCGGCGGCCGCTGGCCTGGCTTCCATCGCCAAAGAGCCAGGTATAGCTGGCGCCGGGCGAGGGTTGGGCGGTGAACGTAACCGGCTGGCCCGGCGCAAAGACCGGCGGGTCCACGGTGAAGGCCGCCACCGGGCCATGCGGGGCCGTAAAGTGAGCAGGGGCCGCGCCGCCGGAGATCGTCAGCGGCAGATCGGCATTGCCGGCCGCACGCCTCTGGCCGTACTTCACGTTGTCGAAGGTCACGTCTGCTACGTCGCCGGTCATCGTCGAATCTTCCAGCGGCGGCTGGTCCAGCGCCCAGATGTTGTGGAAGGTGAACCCATGCAGCCCTGGGTACTCCTGCTCCATCTGCGCCAGCGAGTACCAGTCGTCGAGAAACAGATTCTCAAAAGTGAACTCCGAGTGGACGCCCTTGGCCTCCTGCGCGCCCCAGAAGCCGAGCAGGCCGAACGTCTGCCCGCATGCTCCGATGCCACCGTGGAGAATGTCGGAGTCGCGCAGAATGAAGTTGCGCGAGTTGAAGGTCTTTCGGGGCCAGCCCGCGCGCACAATGTTGGAGATGCTGGTCGATAGCTCGCTGTGCTCGATGAGAATGTTGTCCACGTCGTGCCCCGGCCGGATCATATCCGCATCGGTGTAGCCGTCCCAGTTGCCCTCCATGGCGAAGACATCGTCCGAGGCTCTCAAAAAGGAATTGCGCACAATGGAGTCGCCGCCGCCCAGCCAGTCCATGCCGTCCTGGTTCGCGTTGGCCGGGTTGCCGCCGATCAGGCGCAGGTCGTCAAACAGAAATCCCGTCGAGTCCTTCATCTGGATCGACCACGTTCTCGACCGCACAATGCAGGTCAGGCCGTCGATCTCCACGTTGTGAGCCTCGAGCGCGCCGATGCAGTGCCAGTCGGGCTTCTGCATCCAGCCTTCGTCGGCATTGGGATCCTGGGGGCCTTCATAAACAATGGTTCCGCGGCCCAGAATCTTTACGTTGCTAACCTTCCAAAGATTGAGGCTGCCGAAAAAGTACGAGCCGGGAGCCAGATAGATCGTCTCCCCGCTCTTTGGATTGAGGCTTTGGTGGTAGACCCCCGCCTGGTAAGCATGAATCGCCTGCTTGCGCGGCATCGGCGGCGGCGGCGCGCCGGCAAAGAGGAACAGCATCTTGGCGTGGTTCAAAAAGTCGCCCGGCCGCGAGATGGAGAGCTTGGCCGGCCCAGCGAGCCGGAAGCGGATCGTCTGGGCCTTGTCTCGGCCTTCGGGCCGGATCGGCCTCAACCCCAGCCGCCAGGGCTGAATGTCCACGCCTTTGTCCCAGAAGCCCTGCTCGGCCGCCGTAATCTCCACGGTCACAGGCCCGGTGATATCGAAGCTGACGAAATCGTAACTCGCGGCGGCATGGGCCACGTCCACCGTCTGGCCGTTCACGCGCACGGTAAAGGCCGTCGAGCGCATCTCCGCCGGAACAGGCGCGGCCTGCACGCGCGCAGCCGCGTGGGCGGCAACAGGAAGCGCGAAAAGAACCAAAAGCAGCGAACGAAAACCAGGCAAGAAGACGGACTCCGGCAACAAAGTGGGGACGAATCCACTGTAGCACCGGGGCGAACGGAACTACCATACTCTGGAGGCCGCGAACCTATTCAATCGGTCCCAACTCCCGCAACTTCCCCCATTCCCGTCTTCATGGAAGCCAGCGCCAGTTGCGTCACAGCCTCGACTGCAAGCGCTGGGAGACCTGCATAGAGGTGCGAATGAGGAAGGTCGTCAGCAGGAGGGTGAAGCTGCCAGCAATGAGTCCCAGCGGTATGATCCACAGGCCAAGAACCTCATGGGCCATAGGAGACACGCCGTAGATAAACGCTCCGGCCGAGACCACCTGCCCATCCTGAACCCATGCTCCGGTGTGCGAAGGGACGATTGTCTTGGCCAAAGCGACAATGACAAATCCAGCTCCGAATGAATATCCAAAGACGCCGCAAAAGAACACGAAGATCCCAAAGATGCTCTTCGTGGCAAGCCGCAGCGCAGCGCGCAGCAGCAGCAGGGGCGAAAAGCTGCGGCTGGCCTTGCGGATGAGTAGCCCATCGCGATACTGTGCGGCCAACTCCTCGGCCGATCCCAGCCGGGCGAGGACACTCTCAACGGAGGCGCCAGATTCCTCTGCGGAGTCGCGGACGTGGGCGTCGATCTCGCGAACGATCTCTTCCCGCTCGGCGATGGTGAGCGGGCCAAGATGCAAGCGGAGCGCGGTTAGATAGCTGTCGATCTGTGTTTCTGCCGTCATTGGTGATTCTCCTTCATAGCGAATACAGGTTCAAGAAGGCGGCTCAGGCCGCCCGAGAAGCTGGTCCAGGCCTCCGCCATCTGCCGCAGGCGCAGGCGTCCTGCGTCGGTCAGCGAGTAGTACTTGCGCGGGTGTCCGGCCTCAGCCTCAACCCACTCGGAGGTGAGCAGGCCTTCGGTCTTGAGCCGGTTCAAGATCGGGTAGATGGTGCCTTCCGCCAGAGCCAGTTGAGAGTGGTTCTCCAGAAAGCGAATGATTTCAAGGCCATACAGCCGTCCCTGCCAGAGACTGGCCAGAGCCGCCATCTCCAGCGCCCCTTTGCGCAGTTGAGCCTCCCAGCGGTCCGGCTGCTCACTCTGGTTTGGCTGAGCCCTTTGAATTGCCATAGCACTATACCTCGTATAGCTATGTATAATGCTATGAAAGATTCTTGTCAAGGCCAAAGTCTGTTTTTTGCAGGGATTATCTCGGAGGCGGTCCAGAGAGGAATCCGGCTTCAGATCCCTTCGCCCATCGAAACATACTGCCGCAGCCGCTCCAACTTCTCGCGGTAGGCTTCGCGCTCGGCGGCCTCGGCGGTGAACTGCTCGGCCGGCCTGCGCTGTCCGCCCATGCGTTCTTCCAGCTCCTCCACGCGAGCCGACAGCGCAATCAGCGAATCCGAAAGCGGATCCTTGATGTCGTGCGGATCGGTAATCAGCACTCGCTCGCCGTTGCGATAGACGATGTGCGCCGGAACGCCCACCACCGTCGAGTTCGGCGGCACATCCGACAGAACCACCGACCCGGCGCCCACGCGCGAGTTTTCGCCGATGGTGATGTTGCCCAGCAGGTTGGCGTTGTTGCCGATGAAGACCCCGTCGCAGACCGTCGGATGGCGCTTGCCGTGGCCCTTGCCGGTGCCGCCCAGCGTCACCCCCTGGTACATCGTCACGTCGCTGCCCACAATCGAGGTCTCGCCGATTACCACCCCGGCCGCGTGGTCGATGAAGAGCCTCCTGCCCAGCAGCGCGCCGGGATGAATATCCACGCCGGTGTAGAAGCGGGCAACCTGGGAGAGCAGCCGCGCCAGCAGCCGCATCCGGGCGCGCCACAAAGCGTGGGAGACGCGGTGAATCCACACCGCCCACAGCCCCGGATAGCAGAGAAAGACCTCCAGCCTGGAACGCGCGGCCGGGTCGCGCTCCAGGATGGAGTTGATGTCTTCGCGAATGCGGGCGAACAAAGCCATGGAGAGAGTCTTCTCTTGATGATAGAGGATGGAATTCAGCCCATTCTCTGTTGATCTCGGTTGAGCAGAGAGCCGGTGCACCAGGTCTCGCCTTTGAGACCTGGGCAACCACGAACCCCTGCGAGCTCCGCCCGCCCGGACCGCCTACACCGCAATCGCTTCAACCGGCAAGGCCAGCGCCTGCTGGCGCAACGGCTCGAAGAGCACGCTCGACAGGTAGCGCTCGCCGAAGTCGGGCAGCACCACCACAATCAGCTTGCCGGCATTCTCCGGCCGCGCGGCAACCTTCAGCGCCGCCGCTGCCGCGGCTCCCGAGCTGATGCCGACAAAGAGGCCCTCCTCCTTCGCCATCCGCCGGGCCATCTCAACTGATTCGTCGTTGGTCACCTGGACCACCTCGTCGATGAGCTTGGTGTCGAGCACGCTGGGAACGAAGCCCGCGCCGATCCCCTGAATCTTGTGCGGTCCCGGCTTACCGCCGCTCAGCACGGGGCTGTCGGTCGGCTCCACGGCAATCGCCTTGAACTCCGGCTTGCGCTCCTTGATGTATTTGGCCACGCCGGTGATCGTGCCGCCTGTTCCCACGCCGGAGATAAGGATGTCCACCTTGCCTTCCGTGTCCTCCCATATCTCCGGGCCAGTGGTGTGGTAGTGGATAGCCGGGTTCGCCGGGTTGTCGAACTGCTGCAGGATGTATCCATTCGGCGTCTTGGCCAGGATCTCGCTGGCCTTGGCGATGGCGCCCTTCATGCCGTTGGGGCCGGGGGTCAGCACGATCTCCGCGCCAAAGGCCAGCAGCGCCACGCGCCGCTCCAGGCTCATCGTCTCCGGCATGGTGAGGATGATCTTGTAGCCCTTGACGGCGGCCACAAAGGCCAGCGCGATGCCGGTGTTGCCGCTGGTCGGCTCGATCAGCACCGTTTTGCCGGGCACAATCTTGCCCCTCCGCTCGGCATCGTCGATCATCGCGAAGCCAATGCGGTCCTTCACGCTCGATACGGGGTTCTGGCTCTCCAGCTTGGCTACGACGGTTGCGGGCAAGCCCGCCGCTACGCGGTTCAGCCGGACGAGGGGGGTTTTACCAATCAATTCCGTGACATTCGCGGCAATACGCGCCATGATGATCTCCTTTTTTCGGGATGGCTCCCGTGGGTTCTCTGTTTTTTGGGGGGTGAAGGGTCAAACTGTCGGGCGGGAAAGTCTGCGCGCGAACGCCGCGCACGTCACCGTCGCAAGGTGCACCAGGGCGGTGTTAGCGACATCGACGCATGAAAACAGGTTAATCCTCTTGCGCACATTCTGGCAAATCTTTCTTTCGCCTTACCCCGTATTCCTCAGCCCCGCCGCTATGCCGCTGATCGTCGCCGCGATGGCCCGGTTCACCTCCGGCGTATCCTCGCCGGCCCGCTTCCGCCGCAGCAAATCCACCTGGATCAGGTGCATCGGATCGACGTAGGGGTTGCGCAGCTTGATCGAGCGCGCCAGCACCGGGTTCGATTCCAGCAGCTCATGCTGCCCTGTCACCGCCAGCAGCGCGCGCTCGGTGCGGTGAAACTCCTCCTCGAAGAGCTTGTAAATCCGCTCCCGCAGTGCCGCGTCCTCCACCAGCGCGGAGTAGAGCCGCGCCGTGGCCAGATCCACCTTGCCCAGCGCCAGCTCCACGTTGCGCAGCAGGTCGATGAAGAGCGGCAGCTCCCGCGCCATCGTGCGCAGCAGCTCGAGCGAGCCGGGCCGCGCCAGATACTGCTCCAGCGCAAAGCCCACCCCAAACCACGCCGGCGCCAGCAGCCGCGATTGCGTCCACCCGAAGACCCACGGAATCGCCCGCAGATCGGCAAGTTTTGTTGAGTCGCCGCGCCGCGCCGGCCGCGAGCCGATCTTGGCCTGCTCCAGCTCGCCCACCGGCGTCGACTGCTCGAAATACGTCACCACCTCCGGGTCGTCGAGAATATGCTGCCGGTAGAAGCGGAAGGCAATGCCGGAGAGCTTATCGAGCGCGGCCTCCCACTCCGGCTTCAGCACGCCGCTGAAATGCCCCTCCGGGTCTTTCGCATTCGGCCGGGCCAGCGCATCCAGCGAGGCTGCAATCATCAACTCCAGATTGCGCTCCGCCAGCACCTCGTCGGCGTACTTGAAGTTCAGCACCTCGCCCTGCTCGGTAATCCGCAACTGCCCGTCGAAGCTGTCCATCGGCTGCGCGAAGATGGCGCGATGCGTCGGCCCTCCGCCGCGGCCCACCGTCCCGCCCCGCCCGTGGAAGAGCCGCAGCTTGACCCCGCACTCCCGCGCCACCACATGCAGATCGCGATGCGCGCGGAAGATCTCCCATGTCGAGGTCAACATCCCGCCATCTTTATTGGAGTCGGAGTAGCCCAGCATCACCTCCTGCCAGTTCCCCCACGTGGCCATCAGCTTGCGATAGTCCTCCCGGCTCCACAGCTCGCGGCAGACGGCCGGAGCCCTGCGCAAATCTTCAATCGACTCAAACAGCGGCACCGGCATCAGTCCCGGATCACGCCCCGAGCCCTCAACCCGCACGCCGCCTAGCCGCGCCAGCCGCACCACGGCCAGCACATCCTCCACCGTCGATGCGCCGCTGATCACATACTGGCGAATCGCCTCCGGCGAGCAGCCGTCCTTGATCTCCGCCACCACACGGAAGGTCTCCAGCACGCTCGAACTCTCCTCCGAAAGCTCGCCAGGCAGCGACGGCGCGACGGTGTCGGCAATCGTCTCCTGCAAGGCCGTAGCGTGCACCCGAGCATGTTGCCGAATGTCCAGCGTGTGCAGGTGCAGCCCAAACGCGCGCACCTGCAAAATCAGCGGATCCACCAGCGCCCGCGCAATCCGCTCCCCGCGATTGGCCTTGAGTGACGCGCGCAGCGTCTCCAGGTCGTCGATGAAATCAAGAACCGAGCAGTAAGGTGGCAGCGCCTCGGCCAGTTTGTCGAGCTTGGCAAAATTGTCCCGGCCGCGCGCCAGCGTATAAGGCATCACCGGCAGCCTGGCCCCCACCGGCCCCGGCTGCTCCAGCGTCCTCTGAATCCGCGCCTTCAGGCAAAGCGCGAAGCGGCGATAATACTCAAACTCGTACTGCGCCCCGAAGACCTGCGCCTCGGGTGTATGCACCAGCGCCACGTAGGCCTCCAGCCGCAGCATCAGCTCCTCGCTCGCGCCAATCTGCTGCGCGCTGGTCGTCAGCAGGTCGCAGATCTCATCCAGTCGCCGCTGGTAGTAGAGCAGCAGATGCCCCCGCGCCAGACGAATCGCGTCCCGTGTCACCTCCGGCGTCACAAAGGGATTCCCATCGCGGTCTCCGCCGATCCATGAGCCGAAGCTGAGCACCTGCGGCAGCTCGAGCGCCTCCATCTCAACGCCGTAAGCCGCCCGCAGCGCCTCGGCAATCTCCCGGTAAAGGCTGGGCAGCGTCTCGAAGATCGAGACATCGTAGTAGTCCAGCCCCATCTTGATCTCGTCGTAGACCGTGGGCCGCCGCGAGCGCACCTCGTCGGTCTGCCACAGCGCGGTGATCTCGGCGCGAATGGCCTCTTCCAGCCGCGCCATCTCCTGCTCGGGCACGGGAATCTGGTCGAGAGCCGCGAGAAACTCGCCGATCCTCCGCCGCTTGAACATCACCGTCCGCCGCGCCACCTCCGTCGGATGCGCGGTAAAGACCGGCACGACGAGAATCCGTCTCAGCCACTCCAGAGCCTCCTCCGCGCCAATCCCCACCCGCCGCATCTCGCATAATGTACCTGTCAAGGACCCGCGCTGGCGGCCGGCTGTGCCGCTCAGGTGCAGAGCCGTGCGCCGCCGCTTGCGATGGTTCGTTTCCGCTAAATTGATCAGCTCAAAATAAAATGCGAAAGCGCGCGTCAGCAGAACCGCCCGCTCCACCGGCAGCGAGTGCACCAGCTCCAGCGCCGCCGCCGCATGAAGCACAGCCTCTTCGTGCTGCCCGCGAGCCTCTTCGTCGCGCCGCCGGATCGTCCCCTGCCGCAGCGCTTCCACATGGGCAAACAGCTCCTCGCCCGCCTGCTCGCGCAAAACCTCGCCCAGCAGCGTGCCTAGAGAGCGCACGTCGCGCCGCAGAGGCGCATCCTTCAGCTCGCCGCTCTGCGCCTCCAGCTCAGCCAGCCGCTGCCCCCAACTCTCCGGACTCCACAAAAGACCCATCGTCTCTAAATTATGCACGATGGAGAAGGTTCGCAGCCTCACCTGCCAGGTGTGTCGCAGGCGAGCCTGATCTCCTGGGCCAGCTTCATCCGGCAGGCAGTAAAGGCGCTCAATCTCTTCGGCAACCACAACCGGGTGCCCCATCCTTGAATCGCCTTTTGATTCAAAGGTGGGAAACGAGGGATTCTGCCGGCCGCATCGCAGATGATTACTCTCCGCCCGCACACAATAAAAGGAGGAGCAAGACCGGACCTTCACTGTCCACTGTTCACTGACCACTGACCACTGCCCACTGACCACTGCCCACTCAGTCCTTCGCCGTCTTCTTGCGCCGCTCGCTCAGCATGGCGGGGACGGGCGTCGCGCCCATGGCGTCCTTCCACAAAATCACGTTGAGCTTCCGCGCGTCGGCGCGGTCGGCGTGCCGGAAGTCCATCTTCATGCTTTCCTTTGCGCCCGGCGCCGTTTTGGCGTTGGCCGTGTAGATCAGACCGTTGTCGCGGTTGGAGGTATCCGCGTCAAAGGCCGACTGATCGCCGAGGCCAGTGAAGAGGGTCGAAATCAACGCCGTGAAGGCGTCGTTGTTGTTCATCGGAGGCAGCCCGAGCAGCGACTCCATGGTGCGAATCACGCTCACGGTCGAGTAAAACCGGCTGTCGACAAATGGAACTGGCCCGCGCGGGGCATATTTGCTGACGACCAGCGCGATCGAGCGATGCGCGTCCACATGGTCGCCGCCATCCTGCGCATCGTCTTCGAGGATGAAAAAGGCGGTATCGTCCCAGAAGGGCGAGTGGGAGATTGCCTCGACGGCGCGGCCAACGGCAAGATCGTTGTCGGCCACCGAGGATCTCGGCGTCGGTCCGCCGGGACGTGTGCCGGCGGTGTGGTCATTCGGCAGCCGGAGCAACACAAAATTCGGCATGGTGTCCGTGCCCTGAGCACGGTCCGCGACCCAGGTTTTTAGATGGCGCAGGAAGATCTCGATGCGCACCTGGTCGGGAACAGCCAGGTTGAAGTCCGGCGACTCGGCGGCGAAGTGGCCCACCAGCTCCGGCTTGGTGGCGATGTTCGAGGCGATCAGCGGTATGGGCCAGGGCCACTTGTTTTCCCCGCCGCCCCACTCGGCGGGCAGCTCCTCGCCGGGAGCAACGGCCTGGCGGGCGCAGTTCTGGCCGGCCAGCATCGGGCCCTGTTGCGGGTTGGCTGTCTTCACCTCATTGCAGAATTTGGTTGAGATGAATTCGCCAAAGTGGTAGAAGCTCTTGCCGTGCGCGGCCAGGTTGCCCCAGAGATAGCCGCTGGCCGGTTCGTTCACGTCGGGTATCCCTTGCAGAAGCGGGTAGCCATCAGCCACCACTCCCTCGTAATCGTAGGTGCGCTGCCCGCCGCGATAACTCTGCTGCCAGGTCTTTTCCAGGTAGTCCGTGCCGATGGCTGCCGTTGACCAGACGTGCCCGTCGCCCGAGACCTCGCCGGAGTCGAAGAAGTTGTCGAGCAGGCCGAATTGCAGGGCCAGCTTGTGCAGGTTGGGCGTGATGGCCTCGCCGTACATGGTCAGGCTGGGATCGCCGTTGCCCACCGGCTTGCCGTCGTATTGCAGGTCGCCGAGGATCTGATCATAGGTCCGGTTCTCCTTGATGATGTAAATCACGTGCTTGATGGGGTTCTGCTCCGGGCCGGCAAACGCGATCTTCTCTTCCGCTGCCTTCATGCGGTTGGATTCGAGAACCAGATCGGTCCATTGCGGCAAACTCCGCTCGATCTCGGCGGCGTCGAGCGTGGCCAGCGAACCGTGCAAGAGGCTGGCGATGTAGGTGGTGGGTCTTTGCGGCTTGCGCTGTTCCGGCGTCGTGGTTCCGGCCCTGGGCAGCGGCTCCGGCTGCGGAAAGTTGTTGGGGCCCGTTCCCTTGCCCTTGTCGGTGGCAAGGTAGAGATTGCCGCCTGAAAAGGCCATCGAGATAGGCATCCATTCGGTGGGAACAAAGCCGATGGGTTCGACCATTCCCTGCTGCGCGGCTTTCCGCGTCAGCTTCTTTGTGTCGATGACCGCAACCGCGTTGCTGCCCATGTTGGCCGCATAAAGGCGGCTGCCGTCGGCGTTCACGGCCAGGGCCGCCGGCTCGGCGCCAAAGTAGCTTTGTCCGGGAAGCCGCGTATCGAAGTAGCCTTTCACCGAGAACTGCCCTGCCGCGACGTTGACGGCGGCGACCGCATCGCGGTTGGCCAGGGCCACGTAGAGCGTTCTTCCATCGCGGGTGAGTTCCAGAGCGCAGGGGTGCGTGCCCGGCGCCACCGGACTGGAGGGCTTGAGCAGGGCGAGCTTGCGGCCTGCCGTTCCTTTGGCCAGATTCAGTTCCACGATCTCCGAGGCATTCCACAAAGCGACAAAGGCGCGCGCCCCATCGGACGAGACCGCCAATGCAACGGGATAGGTCGAGGGAACGGCATCGTTCTCGGCCAGGTCGAAGCGCTTTTCGATTCGACCGCTCGCTGCATCCAGCAGCAGAACATCGTCGGAGAGGTTATCGGCAACCAGCAGCTTCTCCGCGCCTGCCAAGCCGAGGACCGCAATCGCCGCTGGAAAGGGCACTCCCTTGCTGCCGTCCGCGCCACCCCGCAGCCTCGTCTTCCGGCCCGCGGCGAGCGGCTGAAACGGCAGATGAATCAGGCGCTCGGGAGTGATATTGCCCCCGGCAAAGCGGTAGACGGCGATTCCGCTGCCGGTGTCGCCCTTGCGGCTGCCGAGCGGGTCGGCAATCGAGCCGATGCTGGCGTAGATGTGGCTGCCGTCGCGGCTGAAGGCCAGTCCGGAGAAGATCGTCTGCTTTGCATTCTGCGGCGTCCGGGCATCGGGGAAATCCGCCACTGCCCCGGTCGCGGTGTCGAGCACCGCCAGCGATTGATCGTAATTTGACTCCAGGGCGCCATAGCCGGCATTCAGCGTAATCACGTAACGCCCGTCCGGAGAGACGGCCATGGAAATCGGCAGGCTGTTCAACCGCTCCGGATGGCCCGGTATCTCCCCAATCAACTGCTGGCCGGTGGGCAGATTCACTGTTTGCGCCCAAACAACTCCCGCGCCAAGGGCCCCCGCTCCCAGAGTGAGGACCGCAAAGGAAACCAATCGCCGCGACGTAGTGTTCATTGCCAAACATTAGCAAGATTGAGGCTGCCCGCGCTTTACAAAACGGTGACAATCGCACTCTTCGCCGGTTTCTTCATCGCACCCATTACCAACGGCTGGCCAGCCGTAATCAGGCGCTCTTTCTTATTTGTGCTTAGAATCTCCTCATGAACGACCCATTTGTTTCCCTCACCAGGCTTCTCGTCGACGTGATTTTGCCCAACCTGAAGAGCGTGCAGGTGAGCCAGGCCGAGCAGATTGCCGCCAACGACCGGCTGGAAAACGCCATCGAGGAGTTGCGGCTGCATCTGGAGTCTCAGTTTGCCCACCTCTCTGCACAGTTGACAGCCTGCCGGGCGGAGCTTGCGGCCGCGCAGGCGGCCTTCAAGGCGGCGCATGCGCGGAATGGCGCGCTCTCACCGGACAGAACGACGCTGATTCACTAGAGCGGAACCAGAATGACTGTACCCTATTGAATTTCGTGGAAGGTTGCCGCTCCCTGTTGGTCGCGTCAACTTGAGTGTTGCGGCTTCGGGGGACACCAATTCTGGTTCCGCTATAGTCCGGCCATGCTGCAATAATTGATGGCATGAGAACCGTACTCACAGCGGAGCGGCTTTGGGATGGAACCCGGCTGCTCGATCACCCGATTGTTGCCGTTGAAGACGGCCGGATCGAATCCATTTCAACGCGTGCCGCCGGCGAGCTGCCCGGCGGAACTCGCCTGCTCGACTTTCCCGGCGCGACACTGGCGCCCGCGTTCTTTGACGTGCACTTCCACGGAGCCAAAGGCCACGATGTAATGGAAGCCACGCCCGCGGCGCTGGAGGCCATCGGCGGCTTTCTGGCCTCGCGCGGCACAGGCGGCTTTCTGGCCACTACGGTCACCGCGCCGCTGGATGCGACGTTGCGGTCGCTCGCCGGGCTGGCGAAGCTCGTAGAGCGGCCGGCTGTTGCAGGGCTGGCGCGGCCAATCGGCATTCATCTGGAAGGCCCGTTTCTTTCGCACACCAAGCGCGGAGTGCAGCCGGCGGAGCATCTGCTGGCCCCCGACATTGCCACCTTCGACCGATTCCAAGAGGCCGCCGAGGGACACGTCCGCCTGATGACGCTGGCGCCCGAGCTGCCCGGCGCAGTCGAACTGGCCGCCCACGCCGGCGAGCGTGGAGTCCGCATTTCAGTCGGCCACTCGAATGCCACGGCCGAGGAG